>Ga0181529_10002857_pt1 | contig 20221 bp, 12 predicted proteins | sample PEATcosm2014_Bin_36_FD_119763 | JGI IMG/M metagenome (GOLD analysis project Ga0181529, IMG submission 119763) | Peatland microbial communities from MTU Mesocosm Facility, Houghton, MI, USA - PEATcosm2014_Bin10_30_metaG | ecosystem: Environmental > Terrestrial > Soil > Wetlands > Peat | place... | reverse complement strand
GCATCGTTGCGATAGCTGAGATCCCACACGGTGGTGGCGATGCGCTCCCAGTCCTTGATGAAGCAAAAGCTCGAGGCGCCGGCGGCGCAATCCTCGAGAAGATGCGCGACCAGGCAGGCCGACAGATTTCCAGGACCCGTGGTGGCCTGGATATCGAGCCGTGCCGACATGCCCAGCAGCAGGCGGGTTGCGCGCCTCAGGGCTCGCGCAATCACCGGGTGTCCTGCAGGGGCGATGAGCGGCGAGTTGTTGACATAGTAGATGCGCTCGGGTCGCGCGGCGCTGTCGCTCCAGAACTCTTCTGGCGGGACCATCGTCCCGGAGAGCACGTCGTAACACATGGGCTGGAGCTTCAAGCGGTTGTCCGCAACGAGGTCGCGCCAACCGTTACCAGTGAACACGTCGTCGGCATCGACATAGAAGCCGCCCATGCGCCCGATATAGCAGAGTCTGAAATAGTCGCAGCGCATCGCCGGATGATGACAACGCTCGAAAGCCCGCGCCTCGTCCGACCCGTAGTGCCGAGCGATAAATGCGCGTGCCGATTGGTCGTCGAATCGGCGTAGCTCGAACCCCTCGGAGCGAAGCGCGGTCCAGGATGCCATGCATCGACCGACATCCGCGGGGATATTCGACGCGTCGTCCCAGAATTGCAGGAGGCGACAGGGAATCGAGCCGTGGCGCTCCGCGTCCCCGGTGCTTTCGAGCTGCTTTCGCAGCAAAGTATGGATGAAGCGCGACCGAAACGCATGGTCTTCAGCGCAGTCCGGCGTCGACACTATACGGCCTGGTTGCGCCAGGCAGCCAGCACGCTTGCTATGTCGAGATCGACCGGGGTCTTCGACCAAGCTGTCATGAAGGATGCGTCGTCGCTTTCGGGTTTCGGGTCGGGCGGCGTGATACGAATGCGGGTCGGCATCATCACCGAATCGCCGAGGAGGATCGCCTCGCCGCGACGAAGCGTCGAGAACATCGCGGTGATGCCCCGCACTGAATCCGGCAGCAGATTACGGACGTAGGCCTGGTCATCAGGGTTCGAGATACGAAGGCACAAAAAGCTCCCACATTGCGAGAGGATCGTGCTCGATAGCTCGCGCGGCCGCTGGCTGATTACGGTTAGGCTGACGCCATATTTTCGGCCCTCCTTCGCGATCCGTTCGGCGGACACCCGCGCCGCGTCCGACGTCGTATCGCGGTCGGACAGATAGATATGAGCCTCATCAGCGAAGACGGCGATCGGATATTTCACCTTGTTCACGCGGCGGTACCAATAGGCGAAATCGAAGAGACAGCGCAGGATCAGCGAGATTACTGAGGTGCGGACGTCAAACGGCACTGTGCTGAGGTCGATGACCACGACCTTTTTGCGTGCGCCCGCAGTCTCGCCGAGCAGCATGCGAAACAGCGCGTCCATCGATGCGCTGCTCGCATAGGTCTTGGGCTTGAAGATGAGGTCGTAGCGCCGGTCGTTCATGCGCGAATCGATGCGCATCAGCAATCGGGTGAACTGCCCGTGGAGCGAACCCTTCACATCTTTGGTGGAGCCCGGAACCATCTGCGTGTCGAGGAAACGGAACTGGTCGATGACGCTATCGAAGTCGAAATAGATCGGTGTGTCGATGGTGATTTTTGGGATCCCGAGCTTCCGGTTCTCGGCTTGCATTTCCTTTGCGGACTGGAGCAGCTCCTTGAACTTCGCGATCTGATTTGGCGCGGCGGATTCACTGCGGTCGACCATCAGACCGAGCAGCTCCTCAGAGTTCATCAGCCAATAGGGCAGCTCGAGCTCGGAGGCGGCGATCACCTCGGCGCTGTCGCCGAAGGCGCCACTATATTCGCCGTGGAGGTCGAACAGGACGATCGTCGATTGCGGGAAAGCGCACATGCGCTGAACGATCGAGGCGACAGTCCAGGATTTGCCGCCGCCGGTCTGACCAAGGATCGCGGCGTGCCGCGTAAGAAATGCGTCAAGGTTGATCTTGGCCGCCTGGTCTGGAAGGAGCGACAAAGTGCCGAGCGAGAAATCGCCTTCGGCATAGCCGGCATAGACGCTGTCGATGAGCTCCGCGTCGGCGGCGAAAACCGGGGCATTGACTGTTGGCATGGTGTCGGTGCCGCGCTCGAAGGCACCGCTGGCTTCGATCGTGCCTACCGGAACGGTGGATAGATGACGCGCGATCCGGTCGGTCAGCAGCATGTCCTCGCGATTGGCCTGTTTGAGTTCGCCTGCCGAAATCCGCTCCTCCTTCATCTCGACTCCGATGACCATGCAGAGGAGATAACCGGCCGGGAGCGAGGTCAGGACGAAGGTGCCGGGCTGACCAATCAGCAGCGGGGTCGGACCAGCCGAGCTTGGAAGGTCGACGGTCATGCTCGCCGGAACGCCTGAGGGCGGCTGCGCTGCGTCATAGTCGGCTAGCGAGACGAATATCTGGTCGCCGGTGACGGAAATGACCTTGCCGATGCGATAGCGGGTTGCTGACGTCATGCGAACAACTCCACGAACTTGCTGAATTGCCAGAGATCGGTGCCGCTCGGGTGCGCGGTTCCCCCGGTAATTCCACCGGCGCCGAATCCGGCATGGAAGGCGAGTGCGGTCTTGAGGTCTCTCATCCCCGGCGTCTCGACGGCGCTCAGCGCGAACAAGCGGATTCGCCCGGCGGTCACAGCCGGGACGAGGAGATTGCCGTTGATGTGCTCGTCGCTGAAGCTGAAGCCGCAGCTCACCAAATATTTGCAGTCCTGGCCGAGCGCGCGGCTGGCGGTGGCAAACAGGGCGTCGTGGGGATGCTGCAGCGTCTCCATGGCTTTGCCCCGCCGCGGAAGCACCATCACGCGTTTCTCGCCGACGAGCGCTTGCGGATGCCGCTCATAGACGCGGCCGTTTCGGCTGAACCAGGAGACCGATCCATGGAGCTTGATCAGACGCACGGTCAGCGCGGCATGTTCCTCGAAGCGCTGGTTGGCGCGGATGGTCCCGCACGCCAGCGCAAAGCGCTGCTGGTCGAAGAAGCGCTCGACCGAGCCGACGAACCCGGTTTCGATCACCACGCCGGTGAGCGCGCCGGCCAGCTCGAACAGGACATCATAGTTGGTCGTCAAGATATGGACGCAGCAGGCTCGTCCGAACGCTCGCGCCTTGAGCAACTCGAGAAACCGCACATGGTGGTCGAGCTTCGGCGCGCTGACCGCAAGGATTGCATCGGTGACGAGTTCGCGAAGCCGGGCTTCGAGCGCGCCGAAGCGGGCGTCGCCGGAATTGATCGCATGCGCGGTGACGAGATCGGCAATCAGCTCGACATTTGGTTCGGCTGTCAAGGGATCGTAAGTCAGGCCGGCCTTGGCAAGCGCCTCATCAAGCGCCGTCACCTCGCCGGGCCTGAGCGCGCCGATCACGTTGCTGGTGAGCTGCCCCATGATGGGATAGCCAGCCTCGCGAGACGTTCCGGCCCCGAATAGGAAGCCAGTATTTTCAAGGCCGTTGGAAAGGTTCGGCAGAATCGCCAGAAGGTCGATTGCGCTCATTCGATCCGAACACCCCCTCCTCGCCCCCATCGGCCGCCTGCGAGGGAAGGAGACCTGTGGATCGGCGCCGGGTCCGAACGCCAATCGGCGTTGCAACTTCCTGATCGGCTTCGCTCCGGCGGGACCAATCTTCGATGCCTGTACACCTCATACCGCACGAACTCGTTACGTAGAAGGCCTGTGCCGTTACGCAGCAGGGCATTCACAACTTGTCCTCGATCCAAATTCGTCAACGCGGCGTGCAATGTTTGAGGAGCGTGATGCTCCCGTTGTCGGCAGCGCGTGTATCGCGCTTGGAATTGAAACTGCGGCCAGCGATCGATCGCGGCGAGAGTATGCCGCTCTCAGAGGAATATTCGCTTTCGTTTCCTGGCTCGCACGTCTACTACCCCCCCCCCCAGCCGCGCCCAGCTTCCTAAGCCACTGCGGACGTTCATAGACTCCCTTCACGCGCGTCCGGTTTTGACGTGACGACAAAGCGACGCAGCCTCTGCAACGCCATTGCGCGCGACGCTCCCGAAGCGCGAACAAATTGTGCGCGAGTCCGACCGATTCGAGCTGATGCGAGCCATCCTCAATCGGGCCAGAAAGGGTTCGACTTCCACGTCAAGTTTTGGCGACGCGCAGCATCGCGCCGACAATGGGCATGTGCACCCACAGCTCGTCGCATGCTCTGGCCGTCACCTTCTGGACCGCCTCCGCGTAGAGGCCCATTTGCGACGCATACAGCAGGGCTCGTCCCTCCCATTGATCGAACCGACCTGGGAAACTCTTGTGGTCGACGATCGCGTAGGCGTTCGATCGGTCGACCAGCAAATCGATCCGCCCGTGCACCAACTGTTCGCCGATCCTCGCCGTGACCGGAACCTCGCGCGTCAGCTTTGCCTCGGGCCAGCGCCCACGCAGGTGCGTCTGAAGGCGGTCAGAGGCCGTCAGCGCGTCTTGCGCCGAGAAACCTTTGATCCGCCACCGCGCCAGAATCCTCTCCGCATCGGCCAGGCGCGTGCCCTGCGGTCGGCTCGGATCGTCGTAGGCCAGGATCGCATGCAGGGCGTCGCCCAGCGCCGCCATGTCGGACACCGCGTCGATGCGCAGCCGACCACCCAGAGAGATTCGCTCCACGATCTCCCACCCGGAAGAACCCTGTACTTCGCTGGGCCGGAGATAGAGCGGCGCCCTCGTCGCCGACGTGGCAGGAAGCGGGCTCGCGTAGGCGGGCTGAATTGGGCGCGCCGTCTCCTCCTCGTCGTTCGACAAATGGCGCACGTCGGCAACGAAGCTTTCGTCGCCCGCCCGGATCAGGTTGTCGTCGGGACCGGGGAAGCTCACGTGAGCTGCCCCTTCACCGCCATCAAGCACCTTCAGCCAGTTGTGACCGCCTTTCAACGGCGGCGCCAAGACGAGGTAGTCGCGGGCGCGAGTCACGCCGACGTAGAGGAGACGCGTGTCCTCGTCCACGGCGCGGCGCCACGCGGCCTGACCGTGCGGCGAGGCGGCCGCGTTGAGGTCAAGCGGGCTGCCGGAGCCGGACAGGCCGTAGGGCCACGGCCAGTAGCGAATCCAGCGGTTGGCGAGCGGATGGCGCCAGTCGAGGTCGCCGGCGACCTCGGCGACCGGCTCGAACAGTCGAGCCTTGGGCTCCCACGCCAGTCCCGTGAGGATCACCATCGGCCATTCGAGCCCTTTCGCGCCGTGGTACGTCATCACCTGGATCGCATCGGCGGCAAGGCTCGGCGGCCGTTTTGGATCTGCGTCCGAGAGCGCCAGCAACAAGCCCGACGGCGTGGCCGGGGCGCCCGACGCCGCGCATTCGGTTTCGTAGGCGCAGGCAAAGCCGCGAAGGGCTTCGAGGTCGTCGAGCCGGATCGCGCGATCGCCCCACTGTTCGACGCGCGCAATCACCTCCGGCAGCTCCAGAACCGCATCCAGCAGCTCCGCCGGGGTCAAGTTCAGGACCTGAGCGCGAAGCTCAGCGAGGCGCACGGTGACCGGCGACGCCGCGCACAGCGCTGCCGCTGGATCCTCTGCCGAAGCGGCGATCAGCCAGGCGTCGGATTCGGGATCGTCGGCGAAAAAGCGGGCGAGTTCGGCAAGCGCCAGACGATCGGTAGGGTCGGCGATCCAACGGTAGGCCGCGAGCGCCAGCTCGACGTGGGGCGTGCGCGCGAGGCCGGAGCGTTCGACGGCGACGGGAAGGCCAGCCTGGCTCAGAGCTGCGGCAAAACGGGCAACTTCCTTGTTGGTGCGGCAAAGGACGGCGATGTCCCCTGCCCTCAAGCGGCGATGCTCACCTGCCGGGTCCTCCACTTGCCACGACGCGCCGTTTGCAAGCGTGCGATCGACTTCTTCAGCGAGCGCCGCCGCCTGTTCGCCGAGCGTCCCGGCGAGCGGCCAGTAGGCGAAGGGTTCGCGATCAAACCCTGCGTCGGTGCGCGCGGCGCCAGAAAATGCATGCTGGGCGGCCGGCAGCCCCATCCGCTCGAACACCGGTCCGAAAGCGGCGTTGGCGAAACGGACGATGCCCGGGCGGCTCCGCCACGAGACCGATAGCAGATCCGGCTGCGCCTGCGCAGCGCCGACGAACGCCGCCTGGGTGAGTTCGGTGTCGGCGCCGCGGAAACCGAAAATGGCCTGTTTGGGGTCTCCAACCCAGGTGCTCGCCTCGACCACTTCCGCCAGGGTGGTGAACACCGCCAGCTGCAAGGGGCTCGAGTCCTGGAACTCGTCGACGAAGACGCGGCTGACGCGTTCGCGAAGGCGCGCCGCGAGGGCGGGATCGCGCAGCACCTCGAGCGCCAGGACCTCCTGATCGACGAAGTCGACCAGGCCGCGCTCCGCCTTGTGCGCCTGATAGGCCTCGAGCGCCTCGGCGGCGCAGGCAAAGATCTCTCGGATGAATTGCTCGCTGTCGGCCCGCAGTCGCGGGTGCTCGGCGTGCCGCGCCGCCGCCGCGACGACGCCGGCGAGGGCGTCGGCATAGGCCCGCCCGTCCTTGGTGGGCGCGCAGCCGACCTTCGTCAGGCCCGCCCAGGCCGACCACGACAGGATCTCGCCATGTGTCAGGCGCTGATGGGCGTTGCGAAGCGCCGGCAGGCTCTTCATCGCGGTAGAGCTGGGTGCTGTTGGTCGGGCAGCCATTGCCGCCGCCACCGCCGACGTCAGGTCGGCGTCAAGGGCGTCGCCGTTCGCCGCCGCCGGCGGGAAAAGCGCCAGGAAGCTCGCCGCCGAGCGGTCGGCCGACTGGGCGAGATCCGCTGCTGCGACGCCGTTGGCGCGGGCGAGCGTCAGGATATTGCGCACCGTGCGCCGCCAATCCGGGGCCTCGCCGCCGCCGGGCGGGCGCGGATCGCCGTAGCCGAAGATGTCGGCGTGGCCGTTGAGCACGGGGGCGCGGGCGCCGATCGCGGCGTCCGCCGCGATGCTGAACACCAGGGTTTCGTTGGCGTCAGCGAGGACGCCGGTCGAGGGCGAGCGGCCGAGGTCGAGGGCGAACTCCGCCACGATCTGACCGCAGACCGCGTTGACGGTGCCGAAGCGGGCGCCCAGGAGGCGTGCGGCGGCCTCTCCCGAGCCTTGCCGGAACAGCTCGGCGCGCGCCCGCTGCAGCAGTTCGTCCGCCGCCGTGACTGTGAAGGTCGTGGCGAGGATCTCTTCGGGCGGCCGCTCTGCCACAATGCCGGCGATGTCGCCGACAATGCGGGTCGTCTTGCCGGCGCCGGCTGCGGCCGTGACAACGTGAATGACGCCAGACATCAGAGCGCCTCCACGTTGATCCGACAGAGCGTGGTCAGCTCGCAGTACTTGCAAGGGTCGGCGGACGCCTCGAAGCCGAGGCCAACGGGCCGGTGAAGGGCGGACTCCGGCAGGCCGGCTGCGAGCACCGTCCCCTGCTCCGCCAGATCGCGCCAAGCCGTCCAATCGTTCACGACGAGTTGCAGGGCCTCCGGCTCGCTGCGGCGGGCCTCGATCGGATCATCCGCCAGCAGGGATCCCGGCTGCGCCAATACCCGTCGCTGTCGCAGGAGAAAATAGCCGCCGGGCGTCGCCGCGCCCTCCCCGTTTGCGACAAGCGCGCCGTAGACCGCGAGCTGCACGGCTCGCCCTTCGCCGATTTCCTCGCGGTAGCGCCGCTCCGAATGCGTCCACTTCATGTCCAGCACCGCTACCCTCGCCGCGCGCCGCACCAGCAGGTCCATCCGTCCCTGAAGCACCAGCCCGCCGACCGCGCCTTGGCGCTCGATCTCGGCCCCCACCACCTCCAGCTTGCGGTCGTGGAGAAGGCGGACGAGGGCTTCGAGCGCCGCAGGCACCATCTGGCGCGCGGCGGCGAGTTCGCCGGCAAGCTGCGGCTGCTGCAGCGGCGCAGCCATGCGCGGCAACAGCTCCTCGAACAGCTCGCCCGCTCGGGCCCGGACGCCGGCCAAAGCCGGCGGCGGGCCGGCTGGAAGCAGCCTGTTGGCGATCGCGTGGGCGAGATTGCCGAACAGCTGGTCGGGCCCCGGGATCTCGGCGAACCGGCCTGGTCGCAGCCCAAGCACGTCTTGGGCGAACCACAGGAGCTGGCAATTCATCAGCCGTCCCAGGGAGGTTGCGCTTTCCCTTCGCCCGGCAAGCCGCAGCCGGGCGGCCTCCGGTACGCTCCAGACCGCCTGCCCGAGCGGCGGAGCGATGACCTCGATCGGTAGGCGGGCCAGCTTGCGCCCAGCCAAGCTCGTCGCCGCCTCGCTCAGAAGCCGCTCGGCGCGCCAGGTCACCTTGTCGGCGGCGCCCGCCAAGACGGGGCGGAGCTGGTGCTCGAGCGGGTGCGTGACCGTCTGGTCGGCGGCCGCCAGCGCCGGGCGCACCAGGATCGCGTGACTGGTGGCGCGCCGCAGCGCGTCGGCGTACCCGGCGCTGATACGATGCGCCGCCTCGGGCGCGGTCTCGAGGCGAACCCCTGCCGCCGACAAGGCGGCTTGTTCCGCCAGGCTCCACGGGCTCGAAGCGACTCGTTCGCCGGGACCGACGAAATTCCACCACACAAGGCGCGCGACGGGCGCCAACAAGGCGGCGGGCGAGCGCACAGCTCTCAGCCCGCCGGCCTCAGCCACGTGCTCGGGATTGGCGACGCCGTCGGCGAGCGCCTGGGCGAGGATCCGCTCGATCAACAAAGCGGGCAGTCGATCCTGCCCCAGGTTGTCGACGGCTTCTGCGAAGGCGGCCGCGGCGGCGGCCAGCGCCAACAACGTCCGATCGTCGCCACCCGCGTTCGTCTCCATCGCCCAGGCGGCGACGCGCCCAGCGATCTGCCGGGTGTCGTTGGCGCTCATGCCCTCGGCGCGGGCGAACTGACCGCCGTCCGTCCAGGTCCGCCATCGTGCGACCTGCTGCTTGACCTTGCTGGCCGCCGCTTCGGGCTCCTCCCCGGCGCGCCGTTCAAGCAGGCTAATGGCAATCGCGTCCCACGCCTCGGTCCACGCCCGGCCCTCGAGGCCGGGTTCGGCGACCAGCGCCCGCGCCAGGCGCGAGGCGGCAAAGCGGCCGATCGGCGGTCGCGGCAGGACCAGCAGGTTCAGCAGCGCCCGTGGATCGAACGGTCGCCAGGCCACGGCGAAGGCCAGTCGCAGAATCTGCAGGGCGCCCCGCCAGGGCGAGGCGTTTGACAGGCCGAGCGCCGGCAAGCCGCGGGCGGCGAGGGCCCGGTCGAGCAGCGCGGTGTCGCCATCTGGCGCGAGCACAACGGCGCCGGCGAGGTCCTGCGGCGGGCCGGCGGCCAGCCAGTCCGCCACCGCCTCGGCCGCCATCAAGACGGTGTCGGCCTCCACAAGGGTGAAGGTGCCGTCGCCGGTCATCGTCTGGACCGGCCCGCCGTCGAGCGCGGTCTGCACCCGGCTGAGGTCCGAGTGGTCGGTCGCGGCGGACGCCGCCGCGGTTTCGACGACCTCGACTCCAGATTCCTTCAGCGCATCGACCAGACGCCGCCATAGAGGCTGAAGTCGCGCGATCGGCTCGAGCACGCTCAGCCGCGTCAGGCGCAGGCCATGTCGGGCGGGGATCGCCGGGAGGAGCGCGATCGCTCGATCCGCCAGGCCTGGGGGGAGCGGCGCGCCGGCGGCTTCCGCCGCGGCCAGATCGTCGAGGCGGGCCGCGCCGACACTGGCGCCGCGCCATCCTCCCGCCACAAGGGCGTCGCGCCAGCCAAGCAGCGTCGCCGAGGTCGACCACGGGTCCTTGGCGAACGACGCCGACCAGAAGCGCCCCTCGCCCGCCGCCCGAAGCTTCGAAAGGTAGGCGGCGATCCGGACCGCCTTGGCGGTGGCCGGTCCGAGGAGGCCGAGCTGCGTCTCGAGCGCCTCGAGAAGACCGGCCGGTCCGACCAATGGGCTGTCGAGCGCGCCGGCTTCGCCTGCGCCGGCGAAGTCTGGAAAGACCCGGCCATCAGCCGAGGCGCCAAAGAACAACTGCATCGCGTGCTTTCGCTTGTAGCTCGGGGCTACCGAGACGAGTGTCGACCAGGGAATGTCACCGCCGTCGTTGGATTTTCCCTACCCGGCCGCCCCTACGGAGTTCCTCTGTTCTTCCACCTCCGCCTCGATCGGAACATCGACAGCTTGTGGAACGGCAGCCTCGCCATCATCTCGGCGAGCCGAATCGATAGCTCGTCGGCGATGGAATCCTTCGCTGTCACAACCGGCGGGTAGTCCGCCGGCTTGATCCGATGACCGAGAATGTCGATCGCTTTCTTGAGCACGCGATCCGACAAGATGACGCCGACGCCCGCCGCGACGGCTTCGGCCCGATCGGGGGCAAGCTTCTTCACCGCCCACCTGAGCAGCGGCGGCGTCTCAGGCTCGAGCTCCTCCTCTCCCCGGATCATCGCCGTCACGCGCTTCCGCGCCACATAGGCGACCTGCTTGATCTTCTTGTGGCTTAGGCCCATGTGCGTCACTCCGGTGTGAGGCGCCCTTCGTCTGACAGATAGGGCGTGATTCAAGAACGAAAAGGGTACCTACTGCGGCATAGTGTCAATCGTCGCGCGATGGACAGTCGACCGGCCGGCGGACGGCGGCAACTGGGCTTCACGCGGGCGTAGGTCGGCTTGGCTTGCCGGCGCGGGGCGGTCAGGTGCGTGAAATGGATATTCGGACAGGTCTTTGATGCAAAACCCCTGACAAGCGCCGCCGCCAAGCCCTCCGACGGGCACGGCGACGGCATCGAGCGGCGCCACCCCGGCAACCGTCACCGCGGATCGCCACCCCGGGCCGCCAGGATGGCCTTCAGTGCGGCAACGAGCTCTTCGGCACGATCCTCTGGCAAGCCGCTCGACAAGAAGCCCATGACCGCTGCGGCGAGGTCTTCCGGTTGCTTCTCAGGCATGCGGCTCGACAGGAAGGCCTTGAGCGTCGCGTCGAGTTCCTCCGCCCGATCCTCCGGCAGATAACGAACGTAGTACTCCCTGATGACCTGGCCGGAGTCCTGGATAGAATCGGCGGCCAGCTGGAGCGACCCTGTCGCCTTCAACACGGAGGTCGCCAGCACCGCGCGAACCCAATGTACTCCCGCACTCCGTGCGTTCTTGATGCCGGTTCCGCGCACCGGGTCCCATTTTACGAAGCGGTCGTACGTCGTAGCGATTGCCCGGGTTAGCCCAAAGATGCTCAAGGCGTTGCCGTAGTTGTGCGACACGAACAAGGCGCTCGACGTCCCACCTTTCAACAAGATTGGCCGGCAATAACTCAGATATTCGCGAATTGTATCGTACAATCCATCGATATCCTGTAACACCTTGTAGTAATCACGGAGCCCGTTCATGGTTTTAAAATACGGTCCGTTTGCGTTTTTGAATTTCAACCGCGAGATGCAGATGACATATTTTCCGTCGACGCAGCGGAATTCGCGGTCATCGGCATCGCTGTACTCGATCATCATGTTGCTGACCCTCAGGCCGGTCTGGCTGGCCAGTCCCCAGATGAATCGGTCTCGCACCGCCAGGTTGTACCCGTGGCCGCCGCGCTCCAGATGTTCGATCTCCTGCTGCAAGCCCGCCATCCCTAAGCGGAACGCCAAGGCCGGATCCGGCAGTCGCAAGATGGGCTCAATCTTCTCGTGGGTGTCCACCTTCGTCACCGATGGGTAGATCGTGCGGTAAAGCTTGTCGTAGGCCCCGTAGGCCTTGGCGCAGGCGGCAGGCCAATCCGCTTGCGCCGCAGAGATGACCTCCGGCGAAATGATCCACTTGCCCGGCTTGGCGACCGGGATCAGGCGGTCGGCCAGCGCCGGGTTCTGGGTTATCCACCCATATTCTTCGTGAAACATGCCGCGCACGGTTTCGACCAACCCCTTCTCCGCCGATGTAAAGCGGGTCTTCTGCCCTGTCCGCTTGGCTCGGGCGGCGCTTTTCGACGCCAGATAATCGTGGAGAAATTCCGCGCTGAGCAGAAGCGCGAACGACAACTTCTCCCCCGGGCAATCTGCGTGTCGACACGCGATGTGATGAAACAGCCGGCCCAGGGCCGCGTCGCGGATCGCCTGGGTGCCTTCTGACCAAGGCTCGCCGACACGGGCGAAGCCGAAGGGCGGCATGGCGTCGGAGCGGTATATCAAGAATCCATCGCGCTCGCCTCGCGGCTGGTCCGGCCAGTTCGACGGCCTGGTGTAGACGACCTCGCCATTGACGCGATCGGCGGGCCAGTCGTGGAGGTAGGGGGTGTCGCTGTCGCGCTTGCGACCGCGCTGACCGTTGGTCGCCACCGCCGGCGCGGTCTTCTCGGAGGCATCCTCTCGATCGCTTACCGGTTTTTGACGCAACGGCTTCCGCGGCGCGGCGCGGCCGCGGTTGGCGAAGTTTCTCGCCCCGACCCGGCGCCTGGCGGGCCGCCGATCAAACAGCGCCCCGGGACGCAAACCGAGCACTGCCTCCAGCTTCAAGATCGACGCCTCTGCGTTCCGGGTCGGAAGCGAACGCACGAACAACCAACCGCTGATGGTGGTAACGGATACGCCGGCGGCGCTCCCAAGCTCGTCCAGGGTTAACCCCGACCGTTTGATGACGAAATCGAGCGCCGCGGCGAAGGTCCGCGGCAGGCCGTCGACCTGCATGTGCCTCAGCACAGTCTGGCACTCGGCCAGAACCTCGCGCAGTGGAGGGTCGGCGTTGAATTTGGGATCGGCCAGCGCGGCGGCGAGCGCCGGCCCGGCCTCCGATTCCAGCGACTCGGCGGAGACGCCAACCAGTGCGCGCAGCGCCGCCAACGTCTTCGTCTGCGCTTCCTCGGAGCCGTTGTATGTCCAATTCTGGTGTCGACCGGCGGGATCCGCCACGAGGTCGGACCGGCGATCGCGGCGGACGATTTCGCCGAGTTCGGCGAGCGTCGCCGGCTTGCCGACCGGCGTCGCCGACCGCACCTCGAGACCGACCTCGGCCGCGAGCGCCAGGATCATGCCGCGAAAGGGATACGCCGTTGAGCTTAGCGCCAACGGATCGGCGTCGAGTTCGCGGCCGATCTGCCAGAAGTCCGGCATTGTCGGGTCGGTCCTTGACGCCGGCACCTTTGCCCGCGTCGCGCGCAACACCTCGCCGTAGGCCTCGATCTTCGGCGAGATGGTCGACGACTCGCGTCGCGGCCCGACCCCACTCGGTTCCAGACCCAAGCGGTCGGCGATTCCACGAATTCTCAACTCGTGCGGGCCGCCGGCCGCCTTGAGCAGATGCGGCGAGGTGCCGAGTTCTACAGCGATGCGATGCCAGTAGGGCTCGCCCTGCCGCAGCGGGTTCTCGGGCACCTTGTCCCCATTCTTCTCGAGTTCGGCTTCCCAACGATCGATGCGCGCCGCGACGGTCTCCTTGCCGGTCGCGACGGTGGGCGCCTGTTGCGGCGAGCCGGGTTTCTGCGCCGGGTCCGTTTGGTTCGCCAGGGGCATGGAGGTGCTGTTGAGAAGGGTCTTTTTGTTGTGCGCGTTCATGGTCGTTTCTCGCTTTGTTCGTGTGATAATTGAGGAACAGAAATGAGTCAGGAAGAGGAACCGCGCCCGCTGGGCGCGTAGGATCGTCGGTCGCGTCGCAACGCCCTGGTGGGGGATGGGTGGTGAGGGTCTGCGCCCAGCGATGGACGGCGCGCACGTCAAAACGCCGCGCGCGGCCAAACCGCAGCGACGGCATACCCATTTTCTGCAAGTTAAATGTATGGCGGATCGACACGCCGAAGATTTCGGCGACCACGGGTCGGGTCACGATCCACGGATAGGAGTCCGACGGCGGACTGCAGCTGTTTTGGGGAGACTGCGGGCGCGCGGATGAGCCGCTGCGTCTGTTGCTAAGGCCAGGATGGAGGGACACGCACACACCACCGCGTTCGACCTTTCGGTCGCTCGGTGGCTCTGGCGCTCTACGCGCAGCCTAGCCGCAAAGTACTCCCCGGCGCGCGTCCAGCACCGGACGCGCAGCACCCAACCCCGGGGGTGGTTCAAGTGCTTGACGTTAAGGTTAGCCGCCTTGGAGCAAATGTCAAGTCCCATTCCGGCATGTCGTCATGCCGCAGGGGTCAATGGAGCCAGCGGGGCGCCGGCGACAAACTTCCAAGAAAATCGCGGAGATTGGCGCTTGTTCGTGAAAGCGGGAAGCGGATACTGACAATTCGGGCTGGACTCTGATCACGGATAGCACCTCTTGCCTAGATGGTCGAGCCTCTGGAGAAAGGTCGCGGCGCAGCATTTGCCCAACCTTGGAAGCTGCCCAGCGTCAACGGCCGGATCCGCCGCCATCCCGTCGCCCGCCCTCACCCCGCCCGGTTAGGATGTTGGCGTTGAAGACCTGGGAGCGCCCGCCTTGTTCGACGCGGCGTCAATCGCTCTTGGTGTCTTCCGCCCCGGCAATCCGGTAGCCGAGCCCAGTCCCACCGAGCATCCCTCAACGTGTCCCGGCGGACGAAAATCGAGCCGCCGCCCCCGCCACGCCGGCTGGCGTTATGATCGGATGCCGCGCTTCGACAGCCGCTTAAGAAGGGAGGTTGCTTCCGGGTCGATGTCCTCAAGGAAGATCCCGTCGCCGTCGACTTCGATCTTGATCGCCATGGTGACAAACAGGCGCGTCTTGCCCGCCGCCGCGTCGACGTCAATGATCGTTTCGCTAACGGCGCTGCTGAGCGCCCTTCTCCCCCTGCCTCGAGCGTGGGTGCTCTGGTCGTCGTCGCGCATGAACCGTTTCCTTGCTGTTTGCTATGAAGCCCGCTGCGTTTTCGAACGGCGCGCGAATCCGCGGCGCCTTTGTCCGGCGAGGTCGAATCCTTCGGTTTGACCGAGACCTGGTCGGCGCGGCCGGCCGCCGCCGATTGTTTCAGCCACTCTGGATGAGAGCGTCTCGGGCCGCGTTCACCCGCGCCGCGAGATACGTCGACCCGCCCCTGTCGGGATGCAGAAATCGAATAAACCGTTGGTGGGCGGCGCGAATTTCTGCGGCAGAGGCGTCGGTCTTCAAGCCAAGAATCTCGAGTGCGATCGTTGGGGTCATCGCGCCCGGTTCGTCGCTGCGCTGACGATTCTGGGCCTTGCGTCTGCGGCTCCGGGGCCTGCCCGCGTTGGCGCGAGCCGATCGCTCGGCCTCTTCCTCGCAAAACCAATCCGGCGGATTCGCGATCTCGATTTTCCGCAGGTCCTCGCGAAGCGCAGCCTTGATCATCAGCGTCAAATGGCCATGCGCAGAGGCAAGCGGAGCCAGCGTCCCAAGCGCTGCGAGCTTGGCGCGAAGCGAGCCGACGTCGTTCGCCGGCATCGCCGCGACGATCATGCGCGTCTCGTCGAGATAGCGCCGCATGCCCGCCACGGCGGCCTCATCGATCAGGGTGTGCGATTCCTCAAGTGCCCAGAAGACACAGCGGGCTTCGAAGCAAAGCGTGTCCAGATTCACGTCGCGCGCGCGAGTGCGGTGGGCGCGCGCCGTCGCCTCGTCGGGCCACACGGTCTTGATGAGTTTTCTCAATTCGGGGGAGTCATAAAGTTCATCGGTCATGCGTGGCGCCAGTCAGTGTTGGAGCGGCAGGACGATTGCAAGCGCATCCGATCCCTCGCCATTGAGCGTGAGGACGGACGCGCCGCAGCTGGGTCGGTGAGACCCTTGGCTCTCGTCGCTATGGAGACGAGACTGCAATTCAGCGGTCAGGAGCGTCGGCGGTGTCGGGGCGCCGATATCAAACGCGCCGACGACCACGACGGCCGGCGCAACGGTTTCGCCGCTGCGCTCTTGCGCGGTCGCCTAAATCCGGGGGCCAACGGCCATTCGTCGACGCCGCGATCGCCAATGGAGTAAGGGCCGCCGTCCTCGCCCATTCAGGAGACGGACCCATCGGTCGCAGGCCGCTTGGCGGCGTCGGCGGAGCCGCAGAGGCGAAGCTGGTGAGCAAGCCCGGCGCTAAAGCGATATGGTCGAGGAGTAGCGTTCTTTCGCGGTGATCTTCATCGTCGGCAAGTTGACGGGACGCCCGTTAAAGACAGCGGCGCGAAGGAACGCGAGTTCGACGTCGAAGTCGCGTTGCGGGACGTCTCGCCACCAACAGCGACGGGAGCCGTTCGAGCCGTCGCTCCAACGGTAGCCGCGCGATTTCAGGAGGTCCTTGAAATTGTATGGCGCATCGACCGCAGAGATCCGGATCGTTGTCTCGCGAGCGTTCTTCAGCAAGGTCGCAAGGCCCGGCGCCCCACCCGCGCCAAACGGCGAGGCGAGCACTTGCAGGAGGGCCAGGCAATCGTCGCCCGCGCGATGCGCGTTGTAGAAGTACCCGCAGTCTTTCAGGAGACAGCCAAGCGCGGCTGCGTCGTGGCCATTGTCTCGCCAGGGAATCTGGTCAAGCGAACAGGCCCAATTTAGGGTTTTAAAGACGGGCCAAACCTTCTCGCAGATTGGCCTGTCATAGCGGGCGTTGTGCGCAATGATCAACGCGACGTCGGCGACGAACGCTGCGACAGCTGCCGGATCGATGGCGTGACCAGCGACCATTTTGTCGGTGATGCCGGTGAGGTGCTTCACCTCCGCCGTGATCGGCGTTGTCGGTTGCTGAAGCCGATCGAAATCGCCAACGATTCGTAGGATGTCGCCGTCTGGCGAATATTCGAACTTCCTCATCGCCAATTCGATGACCTCGGCCGAGCGAACGTCGAGCGCGGTGGTCTCGGCATCGATGACGATTGCGCGCAACGGGTGCTCGCAAGCGGTTTGAGAGTATCGCTCTTGCCGTCGCAACCGCCTGAGGACTCGATATTCATTTGACAGCTCCAACTGTCGAGCCATCGCTTCTAATTGTTCGTTCATGGGGGTAGATCTCCGATCCTCGCGCGAGGCAAGGACACACAAAGCGACGTGTGATGGCGGCTACGCATGGTGTTGCAAAGGGAGGCGCTTCGCGGCTGCCAGTTCTTGGCGTCATAAGGTGTCGGGCCATTCGCCATCGACGCCGCCGCGCACGTGACCGGCATGATCGACGATCGTCTGCTCTGCAATCGAGCGGATGGCGCGACCGCCATGAGCCGGTGGGTCGCGGCGACTCGGCGCGCACGAGCGTCATTGCAGGCGCGCCGCAGAACGCGCGAACTGCGCCGCGTCGCGTGTGTCGATCTAGGTGATCGCCCATTCCAGAATCCACTTGGGCGGGTTGGGCAGTTTCAGGCGCTGGATATCAGCCCGGGCGCCGCACTCCAACATCGCCCGCAAGTTGACGTGTTCTGCGACCAGCGGATCTGGTGGGTCTAGCGCCGAGAGCTTGAGGTTAAGTTCCCCCGCGTCCTGCACCGGCACGGCGGCGATCATCAATCGCGTGAGGTCAACGTAGTGACGGATGCCGGCGCGCTCCGCCCCGCTTATCCTCGGGCTCCGACCTTGCAGGCAAAGCGAAAAGAAGAACACGTCGCTGGCAAGGCCGCGCAGATCTCGCCGGCGAGCAACCGCACCGAGCACGCGATGGGCGTCCTCGGCGCTGAGGCTGATACGGTCGAATATGTTCTCGTCCCTGGGCGGAAGGAAATCGTCGTCGGTCATTGATGGGTCCTTTCATTCTGACTGGTTGTGCTCATGACGGCGGGAGAAGGACACGCAAAGAAGCGCGACGTCGGAGCGATCTCCGCGCCGATCTCGTCGACGCTTTCGCCCCTCGCATCTCGTCGATCTGATGCTCCGCAGGACTGTCGAGTTTCGGGACTTTCCCCAACCCGAGCGCAGCGACCCCCTTCACCATGGAAACAAAGCTTCCCAGGAGTTTGGCGACGGGCACGCTCGTATGGCCGGAGTGCGACAAGCGGCCAGGCGAAAGGCGCGAGAAGCCCGACGATCCTGATGAGCGGAGATTCCCGCGGCTCTGATGGCCCGAGACGTCAGCGCCGTTTGTTTGGGCCGACGCCCTGCCCTACCCCGTCCAAACTCGGAAGCGATTGGATTGCGGAGTCTTCCACGTCGCCGAGATCAACACCCGAGTGCGCCGCGACTCGAACTCGTCTTGGGAGACGTCCAACGGGGTCGCAATCAATCGTGGCGCGGGGGTGATCGAAACGGCTATCTGCCGGAGGTCGGCCGCCGCCGCCTGTCGCCCGCGCCATGTCTGCGGAAGGGTTGAGATTCGAGACCGTTCAGGCGATCAGCCCGAAATGCCTGAGGATCACGCGTTCGACTATCGCGACGAGACGGTCGGCGTCTTCGTGGATCCTGAACACGGCGAGCTCTTTGGCGGGGCTCGCCTTCGCAACAGAACCGAACGGATACGGGGTGGAGCGCTGGGCCATCGCGGGGTTCGCATTGAGGAACGCGCAATGCCGGGCGCCCTCGGAAGTCATCACCCAGGTGTCGATGGCCGCCTTCCTGATCTCGGCGTCGAAGGCCAAATCGAAGTCCTTGGCGGACATCGTGAGCGGCAGCCTGACGCCCAGCGCGCGCGGACCGACCCTGACGGGGCTGTTGGACGCCGGAGGCTTGGCGACGAAGAAATGCGATGGAAACCAGTTGTCGAAGCCGTCCGGTTCGACGACATACTCGCCATCACAGAACCACTCACTGGCGTATTGGTCGCGGCCAAGTTCGCGCATGCGATCAGCGAGACGGCCCATGGCGCAGGTCGACAATTTATAGAGCGGCAATCTCAGGCGAGACGCGAGTCGCGCGAGGCCCAAAGAGGCGCCAGCGTAGATCTCGCGACCCTCGCCCTCGCGATACTGGTCGCGATATCCCGCGCCATTGAAGAGGCCGCTCATATCGGGCAAGTCGACCCGTCCACCGATCCGCGGCCAATCGGTCGGAACATATTGGGGCCGCGGGTTCGGCGAAGGAATCGGCAATCGTTCGGCAGCTGGACTCACTGCAGCGGCGCCGCTGTGGCGCAGCCCGGCCAGCTCAACCTCGATTCCCCGTAGAGCCTCGGTGAGCGTCTCGAGCGCCGAGCGAACTTCTGCGATATTCATCTTTTCTGTTCTCACGTTCTGCGGGTTTTCGGGGTTCTTTTTCCAAACCTCCAACCAAGAGTTTCTTGAATTCACTACGGCAATCGTGCGCAATCGGCGCCCACCTCGATACGCGAAGCGTCTATGCCGCTGGCGCAGCGGATATCGGCGCCGAGCCGCGCGCCTCCTTTCGGTGTCGCCAGTCTTCGGCGCCACGCGTGAAGCGGGTGGCCCCGGCAGCAGCATCGGCCCATGCGCCGTCGTCGGCGGAGGTTGCAGGCAAAACCGAGCACTGCGAACGCATACAAATCGGAACGGAACCCTAGCGCCGATCGGCGCGGTAGGTCCCGCGAAAGGTTGACCGGAACAGAGTCAAGTTGTTGGGCCGAGTCACCCGTATGCCTTCGGCGCTGAATGACGGGTGCAGTCTTGCTCCGTTGTAGGCTGGTTCGACGTGAGCTTTCAGTGGCGGGTTAGGAGTCAGCCTAGGAGAGGCAACGGCAAAATGATTTTGTACCACTTTACTGCGAGGGAAAGCCTTCACGGAATTGGCCGATACGGTCTCACGGTTGGCGACGTCTCGACCGACTTCAAGAATTTTCTCGGGCGTGTCGGCGTCCGGCTAACAGATATGAGCACTGCGGATGATCACGGCCTTGTCGGATCGAGGAATGACAAGACGCGAATTCGACTGAGCGTCGAAGTTGCGGACGATTCACCGCTCCTCCATAAATGGACTGAATGGGCGAATTCAAACTGCACCGCCGAGACTCTCAAGTGGCTCCACTAGGCCGCACGCAATTTCGATACGTGGTTCGTCTATTTTGGGGTTATCCTACCGTCATCGATAATTTCCTGCCATGACATGCAGACCAGTCAGGATATCCCGAATTGGACGAGCCTGCCGGAAATGCCAACTGACACGCTTGCCATCCCTGGATGGCGTCGGGAGGCTTGGCACAAGAGCATGCTGAAGAAGGTTCATCGAGCGCTGCTCGCTCAGTCGACGATTTCAAAGTGAGCGATTACAAGAAAAGTGCAAAGTGGCGTCTGGGACCGATCCACCGAGGAGAAATAGATCAAGAGGTCGCGGTTGCCGATTGTCACACTGGCGCCGCGCCAAACAACGCTATGTGAGAGCGATACTCCCTGCGACGTAGTGTGTGAGCGGTAGGTGGCTTATGGTCCCGTCGCGGAGGTGGTTGGAATTGGGTTGGCGTAGTCTCCGGGTTGCTCAACCCCAATGATTCCGGCGTTAGCGCGCTGGAACGGAGACCACGCCATGACAAGGGATACCACGCAGGAG
>Ga0181529_10002856_pt1 | contig 20222 bp, 15 predicted proteins | sample PEATcosm2014_Bin_36_FD_119763 | JGI IMG/M metagenome (GOLD analysis project Ga0181529, IMG submission 119763) | Peatland microbial communities from MTU Mesocosm Facility, Houghton, MI, USA - PEATcosm2014_Bin10_30_metaG | ecosystem: Environmental > Terrestrial > Soil > Wetlands > Peat | place... | reverse complement strand
ATGCAGTTGGAGGAGATCCCGCCGGGCGTACGGGGCCGGCTCGACGAAGCCTGCAACCTGACTCGCTATAGCCTGGCCGAAGCCCGGCGCACCTTGACCGACCTGCGCTCCGACGATCTCGAAGGCACCGAGCTGACGGTGGCGCTGCCCGAGATCGCCAGGCGGCTGGTGGGCGGCTCCGCCGTGCGGACCGCCATGCACGTGGATGGGACGCCGCGGCGGCTGGGCCCGGTGGCGCAGAAGAATCTGATCCGCATTTTTCAGGAGGCCATGGCGAATGCCCTGAAACATTCCCATGCCGCGAGTATCGAAGTCCAATTACGCTACGAGGACGCCGGCCTGGTGCTGGCGGTGAAGGACGATGGCCGCGGGTTCGACGCGGAGCGCGCGATTCCCCTCGCCGTGGGGCACTACGGACTGACCGGCATGCGCGAGCGCGCCGAGCGGATCGGCGGGCGCATGGCGTTGACCAGCGCGCCCGGTCAAGGTACTGAATTGGTGTTTTTCGTGCCGTTCGCAGAGTAGCGCCGGCACATAGGGAACCGGTTTATGAACGACTCATCGCAGATTCGCATCATGATCGTCGAGGATCATTTCGTGGTCCGCGAAGGGCTGAAAGCCATCATCAACAGCCAGAAGGATATGGTCACCGTCGCCGAAGCCGGCAACGGCAGGCAGGCGCTGGAGGCGTTCGAGCAACTGCAACCCGATGTCACGCTGATGGACGTGAGAATCCCCGGCTTGAATGGTATCGACGCGATCTCCGAGATCGTCGCGAAACACCCCAATGCGCACGTGATTGTGCTGTCCACCTACGGCGGCGACGAGAATATCTTTCGCGCTTTTCAGGCGGGCGCCATGGCCTATTTCCTGAAGGACATCAAGGGCCAGGACCTGGTGGACGCGATTCGCGCCGTGCATGCCGGGCAACGCGTGGTGCCGCCGGAGATCGCGTCGCAGCTCGCCGGGCGGGTCCCGCTCACGGCTTTGAGCCCGCGCGAGATGGAGATTCTGACTCTGGTGGCGAAGGGCAAGTCCAATAAGGAGATCGGCGCCGAACTGAACATCAGTGAGGGCACGGTGCGGGTTCACGCCAGCAATCTGCTGTCGAAGTTACGTTGCAGCGGGCGCGCGCAGGCCGTCTCGGAAGCCATTCGCCGCGGAATTATCGAAGTAGAATGAAGTCAACGGCTAAGTCAAAGTCAAACCGGTGGAGCGCACGGCAAGCGAGCAGGGAAAGAAATTCGTCCAGCAGTTCGCGCCGCACTCCTGCACTATGTTGAAGGTGAAGCTGGTATGAGATTTCGCCTCCTGGCCGCCGCCGTTCTGTGCGCCGCGGCCGCCAATGCGCCGGAGTGGTACAAACTGGATGGCGATTTCGGCGGCGTCCACGATCCCGCGATCGCCAGAGAAGGCGACACTTACTACGTCTTCGCGACCGGTGGCGCCATCCGCCGGTCGAAGGACCTGCATCATTGGACCCTGGCCGGCCGCGTGTTCGACAAGCCGCCGGAGTGGACCTCGCAGGAAATCCCCGGCTCGCGCGGCTATTGGGCGCCGGACATTTCGCGATACCGCGGTACCTGGCGGCTCTACTACTCCGTTTCCACGTTCGGCAAGAACGATTCCGCCATCGGACTGGCCACTAACAAGACGCTCGATCCCGACAGCCCCGATTATAAGTGGGTGGACCAGGGACTGGTCTTCCGCTCGCACCGCGGCGACGACTTCAACGCCATCGATCCGAACCTGGCGGTGGACCGGCAAGGCCGGCACTGGCTGAACTTCGGCAGCTTCTGGGGCGGCATCAAGATGCGGCGCATCGACCCGGAGAGCGGCAAGCTATCGGCGGAAGACACCCGGCTCTACTCGTTGGCCAGCCGTCCGCGCGGGCCCAATCCGGCGCAGCCCGACGGGCCTCCGCAATCTCCCGCCATCGAAGCGCCGTTCATCGTGCGGCACGATTCGTTTTACTACCTTTTCGTGTCCTTCGATTTCTGTTGCCGGGGCGCGAAGAGCGATTACAACGTGGTAGTGGGGCGCGCGCGGGAGATCGTCGGCCCTTATTTGGATGCCGCGGGGAAGCCCATGATGGACGGCGGCGGGACGCGGTTGACCCAGGGGACGTCGCTGTGGCGCGGGCCGGGGCACGAAGGCCTCCTGCTGCAACCCGGGGGCCCCGACCTGATGGTCTTCCACGCTTACGACGGCGCCACCGGCCGCCCGGCTCTGCACATTTCGACGATCGTGTGGGAGAATGGCTGGCCGCGCATCGCCGCTCTGCCCGGAGATCCGCTCTGAGGATACAAGGTGCGTTTACGCGCCGGTCCTAGTACTCCTTTTAGCTCTGCACGCGCATGTTCGCGGAGTCGGCTATATAATCGGATGCAGTATAAGTGCTGTCCTGGGTGGCGGCTCCGTTCCGTTTCGCACAGTCCATAACTTGCAGGTCCGCAAGGGGGCGCGGTACGGGTGGCCAGCCGGCACATGGAGGGTCCGATGTTAACGCTTGAGCGCGCTGTCTTTATGCAGGCAGGTGGTCAACCGACCACCGGCAACCTGGAAACGGTTATCTACGGATGGGGACAATACAAAGACGAGGTGCGTCTTCTTCCGAAATCCGAACAAGACAAGGTTGACCAGTTAGCCGACCAGATCGTTTCGAGTTTCGCACAGACTGTCTTGCCGCCGTTCCGAAGTGTGATCATCGACGGTCACGCGGACAAAGACTGGCATGGCGAAAAACTGGAGAACGCTGTTAGTTTTGCCCGCGCCCAGGCGGTGCAGAGAGCCCTCACGGTCAAGGTGCGGCAACTCTGGGAGCAGCGCAAGATGGGTCCGCCGCCGCCGGGAGGCGTTGTGTGGGACGTCAACGGGAAGGGCGCGAAGCACATGATCGCGCCGGCGTACAGCCCGCAAAACCGGCGCGTGGAAGTCAAACTCATTCGCACTGGGGCGCCGTTGCCGCCGGCACCCGAGCCGGACACGTTGGATAAGCGGATCGACCGGTTGCTCAAGCTGATGGCAACCCGCAAAATCGGCCAGGATACCACCGGTCGTAGGACCGGCCGGGCCAAATGTATGCTGCCCAAGCTGCTCAGACCGGGCGTAATCGACATATTCGTGGATGGCGGCATCGCCAATGAGACCATCAACGGCATGACTCCCAATGCTTACGACTGCATCATCTTCGGGCGAAACGCCGGCTGGCTTGGGAATTACGACGGGACCAAACACCCGATGCCGCAGAGCGAGTTCATGAAGTTTCTGAGTACCCTGACTCCGATCCTGAAAGGGGCGGGACTCGCTCCCGGCCAGAGCGACGATCATGTGCTCGATATCCTCGGGGGGGTGGTTCAAAACATCGAAGACGGCATCAACATGGTCGATAACTACATTTTGCGGATGGGAATGATGTCCGACCCGTGGGTCGCGGCTCTGCTGAAGAAAGATGGATTCGCCGGCGACGTCGCCAGGAAGAAGCTGCAGTCCCTCTATCGCAATAACCTGAACGATCCGAACAATATTTACTCGTGTTACGCCTGAGAACGGCTGTAGATATCGCGCGGTGGGCGGGGGCGCGGCCACTCCGCCCACCGCGCCCCGCCTCTCCCTACGTCTTACTCGGCTGATACCCCGGCCGGCAGCGTACGCGGAACTTCTTCCCCGGGTCGCTCGCAATCTCGACGCGAATCCGCCGGAATCCCTCGTTCGGATTGAATGCCGGATAGTAAGTCACCGTGTAGGAGTTGCTCATGTCCTCGCGGATGTCTTCGAACGCCTCCATCTGCTTCTGCCAGGTGCGCGCCCAGTAAGCCTTGCCACCGGTGTTCGCCGAGAGCCTGCGGAAGACGCCGCTCGATATCGGATCCTTGTTCACTTCCGCGGTTGAGATGACGTAGATGGGGATGCCTTCGTTCTCGGCCACCACGCGGACGTCGTCGGGAGCCACCATGCTGGCGTTATCGGGACCGTTGGAGAAGACGATGACCACCTTCCGGCCGGGCACTTTGGCGGCGTCGCGCAGGGTCAGCAGCAGGGCGTTGTAGAGCGCCGTATCGTCGCCGGCCACCGCGTTCCGCAGGCCCGCGATCGCTTCGCGGTGCTCGTGAGTAAGCGTGGCGGCGCGCGAGAGATTGCGGCTGAAGGTGTACACGGCCACCGAATCGGCATGGTCCAGCCCGCGCAGGAAGTCGGTGATGGCGTCTTCGGCGTAGACGAAGGACTTGTACATGAAATTGCTGGTGTCGAACAGCACGAAGACGTTGGTGCCCACGAACGCGTCGGGCCGTTCCAATCCCGGCAGCGTATCCGCCTTGGTCTCGTTCAGCGGCCGGGAGGAGCCGTCGGCCGTGATCGAAAGCGGTGCATTGGCGCCCTCCGCGAAGGTCGAGATGCGCTGTAAGATGCCGTCTTCGTAGATGCGGAAATCGTTGAACTTGAGACCGTTGATGTAGTGGTTCTTGCTGTCCGTAACCTGGAAGCTGAGCACCACCATGTCCACCTTCACGCGGAAGATGGGCCGCTGTTCCTGGGCGCGCAGCACCAGGCCCCCGGCTGCCGCTCCAATGAATCCTCGTCGAGAGAGTGTCATCTTGGTTTACCCGTTCGGAAATTATTCGAGACCGCTCTTCTGCTCTTTAGCCGCCGCGCGGTACCGCTCGCGCACATCGTCGCCCACCGTGCGCAGCGACCTCAGAACGGCCGGCCAGTCCTCCAGGTGCGACGCGAAGATCTGTTCCACCAGCTTCTGGGTCCACTGCGGAATTTTCACGTTGAGCTGCGCCGGCGGCAGATTCATCTCGTCCGCCAGGGCCGCCCAATAAAGCGTATTAGATTCCCAGCTCTCCGCCAGGATGCGGCTGGAATAGCCCATCAGGGTGGGAAACGTTCGCAGGTTGAGCAGTTCGGGCTCGTAGGAATTGGCCAGGGTCGGCTTGGGCGTTCCAAACGCGTGGGAGATGGCCGCGTAACCGGCTTCCTGCGGCAGGTCCTTGGCCAGTTGCCGCAGTTCCGCCAGCAGTGGAGAGCCGCCCGCCGGACCGCGCGGAGTTCCCTCGGAGGGGTTAGCCATCTCGCGCGCCAGCGAGAACAACTCCGAGGGCGTCACCTGATCGGCGGCCGCTTTCACGTCCCCGGCTTCCAGCAGGCGTCGAACGGCGCTGGTGCGGGCCGGCGCGGCCAGCACGGCGAGCGTGGTCAGAACGTCGGAACGCAACTGTGCGTCCAGAGCCGATTCCGCCAGCAATTCGCGCCCGTAGCGCAGGTGCAACCCCACCCAATGCACCTGGGCGGGGGTGACGTCCCACCAGCGCGGAGCTTTGGCGCTGAGGATCATTTGCGGCACCAAGTCGCCCCAAATCAGCGCCTGGGTATGCGTGGGAATCAGGAAGTTCTGCTCGGCTTCGGCCAGCGCATACGGCAGCGTGGCCAGCGACCCTACCAGCCGGCCGCCACCGTTGGTGGGCCATCCAGAGCCGTAAGTTTCAGTGGGATGCCAGGTGCGCGGCTGCCCCTCGCCGCCGATGAAATCGTGGCTGCGAACGAACAGTGGATTGGTGTAGAGAATCTGCGCCCCCGGCGGCGCATAGTGGGCGTAATTGAACGCCAGAAGTGTGTCGCGCATCACCGGCGCCAGCAGTCCGGCCAGTTCCTTGATCTTCTCGGCGTCGCCGCCGGCCTTCTCGATGGCGGCTTTGAGGTTCAGCTTGCGCTCCAGGTCCAGGTGCTTTTCGGTCCAGTATCCGAAACTGATGGCGTTCATTTCGCTGGCCGTCAGCGGAGGCCGCGGAATCTGAAACTCGCTCAGGCGGGCGATCAGTTTGTTCAACTGCGCGGGCGGCAGTTTCTCGGCGCCCTCCAGGTGGCCGGCCAGTTGCAGCAGCGTATCGAGCGGCACTACCCGCTGCGCATCCATAATTCGCTGCAGGTCCAGTTTGATCTCCTCGCGGGCGTCCGGATCGCCGGTCGAGGATGCGCCCGAGAGCAGATCGAGCATGCGCTCCTGCGCCTGTGCCGCTGGCACGTCGGCGCCCAGAAGCAACTTCACGCCGGTGCGCGACGCGTCGAACACTTCGCGGCCGCTCTTGACCTGCGCGAACGCCGTCGCGATCCCCGAAAAAACCGCGTCCGCCCGATCGCCCGGAATGGTGCCCTGACGTACCAGAATCTGCCACAGGCTAACCAAAGATTGGAAAGCGCCGGCGGTGTTTCCTCGGTCGCCGGGGTCGCGCATGCGGGCGATGGCTTCGACCGTGTCCAGGAACTGCACTATGGATTTATCGCCGATGCGCCGCGACTCGGTGAACGCCGGGTACTGGCTGCCGTAGGCGTGGAAATTGTGTACCAGTCGCTCCACCGTGGCGGTTTGCAGCGGTTCGACCCGGTTGCGGTCTATGTCGCTGACCGCCATGAAAATCTTCAGCGGTTCGTTCTCCACCTGCTTTCGGCACAGGGCGAAGAGCGCCTCGATCACGTCGTCGGGCTCCTTCCAGGAGGCGGCCATGCGGGTCAGCTTGCCGTCGTACTTGCCCTGCGGGTCCTTGGCGAACAGGTTCTTCCAGATTTCCAGTCCGCCGGGGATGTGCGCCTTACCGTCGGCCGTCACCTGCAGTCGCGTGGTGAGCAGCATCATGTCGGCATTGGAGCGGAAGACCGGCCGCGCCGGCCCGGGACTGGTCACGCGGCCGCGCACCGCCGCGTAGAACCGCTTCATGCGCACGGGGTCGGTCAGATAGTCGCGCACCGGACCGCGGATGCGCGCCAGGGCGTCATACAGGCTGCACAGCCACCCGTCGTCCTTGGTGATCAGTTTGTCCAAAAATTCGGTTGCGTGGGAAGGGTTGGCGCCCACCAGGTCGGTCCACGCAGGCACCGAGCGCGCGCCGCCGGGAGTCACCACCGTGCCATTGCGGATCTCGAACATGCCGCCGAAGAAATCCAGCACGTGGGCGAAAGCTTTCCAATGGGAATACGAGGCGGCCTTGCGCAGGGCTTCGCCGGTGTCCGGATCGAGCTTGGAGAATCCCAGATACAGGCGGCAATTGGCCGGGTCGCCGATGAAGCTCTCGATAAAATCGGCCGAAGTATCCTTGCCCATCCAGTATTCCGGACCGAACAGCACGGGCACCCGCGTGGGATGAAAGTCGTAAACGAAGGGGTGGTTGGTTCGCAGCGCCTCTTCGAGTTGGTTCACCGGAAAGCCCGAATCGGTGGTCAGGAAGGCGCGGGCCGCGTTCACGGTTTCCAGGACGACGTCCGATCCGCAGCCGCCGCGCATGCGGAAGCCCAGAATGCGGGTGAGGTCGGCGACCACGGGGGAATCGCAGTTCGGCACGTTGATGACCTTCTGGTCGCCCGCCAGCTTTTCCAGTTCCCGCGCCTGCGAGAGGTAGCGGTGGACCAGTTTCAGGTACTCCGTCTGCTCCAGCGCTTCGTTATTCTGCGACGCTTCGTACCCGTTGGTCACCACGTTGCGCGCCAGGGCTGGAAGGACGTCCTCCAGATCCGCGTCGGGCGACAACGCCGCCATGCGCGCGAACGACCGCAAGGGCCCGGGAATGGACGCGGTGGGCCAGGGCTTCGCCGCCGCGGTCGAAACGGCCACCGTGGCGCCGGAGGCGGAGGCATCGCGCTGCGCCGCTTCGCGGTCGCCGGCCAGCAGATCGAGTATGGCGAGGCGGTGCGAGGCGGCGGCCGCCCCGGCGGAATCGCCAGCCCGTTTGCGGGCGTCCGCCAGACGGGCATAGGCTTCACGCGCCGCCGGGTCGCCATAGCGGTCCAGGTAGCCGGCGTAGTCGGCCAGGGCCGCCGGGCTATTGTCCTGCGCCGCGCGCGCCAGTGCGGAACGGGTTCCGCCGGCCTCGCCGGATTGGCCCCACAGGGCCGCGGAACTGAGCGCTACAACCACTCCGATGTGAACTGAGAACCGCTTCATGGGGACCTCCTCCGATACGCCGCCTCACTCAGTTGCGTCCACTCTTGGTTGAGTGATTCTAAATCAATCAAAACACGGAGCGCAACCGGGGTCTTGGAAACAAGGTGCGGGACTTCCCCCAAAACGCGGTGCAAGCCCGCGTCGCGCCTCGCCTACACCGGTCCGCGGTGGCTCTCTGGCGTTACTGCCCGGGCAACGCGAACGGTACCTGACGCTCCCGGTTCAAACGAGTCGAAAGGGCGCGGTCCACGCTATCGAGCGGAACCTGCTTCTCCTGATGCTCCAGAGTGCTGTAGCGCAGTGTGGTTCCGCTGACCGAATAGGATTCGGCGGCGCGGATGGTGTGGTCCTTAAAGGCGATCAAGTAAATCGGCGACCGGCCGGCCGCCGGTGCGGAGGCAGGGGCCGGTGGTGGCGCCGCCGCCGGAGCCCGTTCGAGCGGTTGCCCATACTGATCGTAGCCGCCCTGCGCCGGAGGTACATATATGTTGTACGTCGGCTGCGACGGAGGCGCGTAGATCACCGTCGTGTTGGGCGATGGATTGTAGTCGTAGACCACCGGGGCGGAATAACTGTAATAGGAGTCGTAAGGGTAGCTATAATAGCCGTCCCAATACCCCGGCCAATAGCTGTAGCCGTACCAGGGGTAGAAGCCGAGGCCGCCGTAGTATCCGCGGTAGCCGTAACCGCCCCGGTTTCCGTACGGTCCGCGATAGCCGCCGAACCCGCCGTAGCGGATTCCGCCAATGCCCGATCCTCCGTAGTGGATTCCGCCGCCGCCAAATCCACTGCGAATGGAACTGACGCCGGCCGAACCTCCGCGAACTCCGCCGCCGAACCCGCCGCCGCCCATGTGGGCTCCGCCGCTTGCATGTCCGCCGCCCGCATGCCCGCCGCCACGCTGGGCCATCGCTCCGGCGGTCAGCAGACAGATCAGTCCGATTGCCAGATGGATCTTCATGATAGTCCCTCTATCAGGGAGCTTACTCCCACCGGAGGAGGGCTGCAAGCCGGTCGAGGATGGGCGGCATCCCGCCCGCTCGGGCCGCTTCTCACGGTCGCGGTTCCGGGAGGGGAGAGGACGACGTTCATGCACAAGTAAGTCGCGCACCGGCCGGTTGAGCGCCGGGGCTCCCATTAGGCGCGCGGTCACTGTACCATCGTATAAGATGATTTACACCTGCTACGAAATGATCCAGGATTGCCGGGCCGACAAACCCGAGGGATGGCGGTATTTCATCTCGAGTTATGTGCCGGTTATTCGCAAGCTGGTGGCCCACTACGATCCCGCGCTGGCGGACGGCGCGGAAGCGACGGGCTTCCTGGAACGCGTGCTGGTTGCGCAACGCCAGCCGGGATCGAACCTGTTCCAATCGCTCGACCCCGCGCCCGAACGCTGGTTCGTCGCCCAATTGCGCCAGAAGGTGGTGGCCGAGTTGCCTCTCCGCGAGCCGGAGATCGAAATCGGCCTGGATACCGTGGACGCGGCATTCTCTCCCCTGACCTTGACGGAGAAAGTGGCGGCGTGGACGGAAACCATGCGCTACGACGCCGAACAGACCGGCGCCATGTTGCGGATGTCGCCTGAAACCGTGGCCAGGATCCGCGAGCACTCCGCCGAATTGGTGCGCGGCCAGGCGGACCGGTGGCGCAGCACCGTGCTGGTGGAGAATGGCCTCGCCCTAGGACTGGCTGCAGCCGCGGCCGCCGGCAAGGACTGCCTGCCGGCGAAAGTTTTCCTGGACGTTTTGGACGGCCGCGCGACCTGGCGCGGGCGCGAGCAGATGGAGTCGCACACGGCGCGGTGCCTGCACTGCATCGACCACTTCGCACGCATGGCCGAGGTGATCGAAGTCTTGCGCGGCGTCACCGCACTGAACGAGGCCGACGCCGCGCCATGGTGCGAATTGCTGGGTGTTCAGAAGCCGCGCCCGCCGTTGTGGAAACGCCTGGCCGGGAACGTATAGGCCTCAGCGCCCTCGCAGCAGCCGCAGCCGGGCGCCCAGCCGCACCCACGGCGACCGCATGAAGCCGTGCCACTGGGCCATCAACTCGCCGACGGCCTCCGCACCCAGTGCGAACTCGCCCTTACGCGCGGCGATGGGCAGCGAATGGCGCGCCTCGCGCACGATGCCGAACTCGGGATACTCTTCGCCGTAGATGCGCACCTCGCCGAAGCCGGCGCCCAGGAGCATGGTCTTGAGGCCGCGCTCCGAAAACCGCCGCATTTCCAAAGTGGACCCGGGACCGCCGTGAAACACCAGGTTCTCGTAGACCTGGACTTTGCCTTCGCGTGTGCGGTTGACCAGCACGTGGCCGTCGCCCAGGCTTGCGATGGTGTACTCGTGAAGCTCCGGGAAGTGTTCGATGGTCTCTTCGTCGAGCGAATAGGGCACGGTGTAGACGAACACGCCGTTGGGCCGCAGCAGCCGGCAGACATTTTGAAAAGCCGCTTCGACGGGCGGCGCCACGTGCTCGAAGACCTCGCTCGAGACCACGAAATCGTACTGGCCGAATTCGGATTCGGGAGGATGAACGATGTCGAAGCGCGGCTCGCGGTCGAAGAACGTGTTGTGGTAGCTGAGCTTCTCTTCCAGACGCCGATAGTAGACCCCGGAATCGCCGATGCCGATGCCGTGAACGGTGCGGAGGAGCGGAAACGCCGGCAGAATCAAGCTGGCGCCGAAGAGTTCCCGGGAGAGCGCCCGCAGCAGGCCGCGGGTGCGCACATTCGAGCCGCAGCGCGAGCACGTGGGGATCTCGGCGTCGCGATCCGCTTTCGGGGGCCGGCCTCGCTGGCCGCAAACATTGCAGGTGAATTGCGTTGGGGACGCTCCTGTTCATGAATGATAAACCGAATCGCGCGGCTGGCGCACAGCGGGTGTTTGCGTAGGCACGGGCGGCAGATGGTCCCGGCCCGGAACCGCGACGGTAGCCGAGCGGCCCGCGCGGCGAGAGGAACGTCTGGTATAGCGCGAACGGACGCGCGAGCGTGATCCGGCAACTTGTGGCGCGGGAAAGCAGCAGGACGAAGGAAATGCTCTCCGTGCTCGGGCCGCTCACTGACGCTCACGGTTTCGGGTGAGCCTTGTCGTATATACAGGAACTGTATATACTGTGGCTGTGCTCGACGGCGTCAAAGGCTTCGATTGGGATCTTCACAACGTCGGCCACGTCGCCCGGCACGGGGTCGCCCCGGCGGAGGTCGAGGAAGCCGTCGAGCGGCCCCACGCGATCGTGCGCGCAAAAGATGTGGGCGGCGAGAAACGATGGAAGCTGTTCGGCACATCGGCAGCCGGACGGTACCTGATCGTGGTGTTCACAATTCGTAAGGGACGCTTGCGGCCGGTTACGGCCTACGCGATGAATCAACGAGAAAGAAAAACCTATGCCCCGGAAATCCGCAAAGAAACATGAATCCAGGTCCAAAGCCGAAGAGCCCGATTGGTACGCCAGTCCCGCGGGGCGCCGGCAAACGCAACGCGAATTCGAAAAGGCGCTGAAAACCGGCACGCTCATTCGCTCGTCGGGATCGCGCATACCGCGCACGAATTCCGAGGTGCTCAAAACGCTGCTGGAACAAGCTAAAGCGAATGCCACACGCCCGGTGTCGATTCGCCTTCCGATCGCCGATATCGAGCTTGCGAAAGATATCGCATCCAAGCGGGGGCTCGGATACCAGACCGTGCTCAAAGAAGCGATTCGCTACGGCCTGAAGCGGACAGGTTAGCTCACCGCGGCAAATTCGGCCCGCCCCGTCAGCCCCGCCAACTCACCAGCAACTGCGCCAGCACGATCTTGGCCACGGTACACACCGGAAAGACGCGGGCGTAGGAGGCTTGGGGGGCGTCGGAATTGGAGATTAGCGTGGCGAACGCCAGGCTGGCGGGCTCGGTATGGATGGCCGTGGTGAGCCCCATCACCGATTCGAAAGGCTGCTTGAGCAGCCGATGGCCCACGAACAGGCTGGTCATGGAAACGGCGGCGGTGATGGCCGCGCCGGCCAGAATCATCTGGATGCCGCTCGACCGCACGGTCTGCAGGAACCCGAAACCGGCGCGCGTTCCCACGCCTGCTTGAAACAGCACCAAGCCGATCTGCCGCAGCGTGAGATTGGCGCTCATGGGGATGATCCAGGTGATCGGACCGGTGCGCTCCAGCCGTCCCAGAATCAGGCCGGCGATCAGCGGGCCGCCCGCCAGTCCCAGACGCAGCAGGGTCCCGCCCGGCAGTGGAATGGGAATCAGCCCGAGGATCACGCCCAGGGTCATGCCCAGCCCCACCGATGCGAAATCGGTTTCGGCGGTGCCGCGGATAGAGTCGCCGAAGAAATGCGACACGGCTTCGAAGTTGGCGGGAGCGGTGAGCACGCGCACGCGGTCGCCGAACTCCAGGCGCGTATCGGAAGTGGGCACGATATCCAGGTCGCCGCGCCGCACGCGGGTGATGGTGGCGGAAAGCTGGTTCTGCAATTCGAGGTCGCCGATGCGCCGGCCGACCACTTCGGCGCGGGACACGAAGACCCGTCGATAGTCCAGCACGCCGCGGTCGCGCTCGATGTGAATGTCCGAATATTTTCCGAAGATGTGGAGCGCGCGCTCGAGCGCCGGCCCATTGCCCACGGCGGCCACGATGTCGCCCAGTTCCAGGCGCGATTCGGCGGTGGCCAGGGTGGTGGCGTCGCCGTGGCGGATGCGGCTCACCACGAATCCCAGGTCGTGGTGCAGGCGCAGCACCTCGGCCAGCGGCAAGCCCGTGACTCCCGGATTGCACACCTGGAAGTCGCGCACCTCGATGGGGTCGGCCGGCTTGGGGCGCGCCGGTTTGATGCGAAACACGGTGCGATAGATCTGAAAGCTGAGCATCACGCCCAGCACGCCGAAGGGATAGGCGATACCGAAGGCGATGACCGGCTGGTCCACCAACTGTTGCAGCGCGGCGGCGGAGAGCCATCGATGATTGTCGCGCAGCACTTCCTGCGCGGAGGCCAGGGCGGGCGCATTGGTGAGCGCTCCGGAGAACAGGCCCGCCAGCGTGGCGCCGGGCAGCGACTTCCAGGCGGCGATCCCCACCGCAACCGCGGCGCCCAGCAGCAGCATCGCGATGCAAAACAGATTGTCGCGATACCCCTGCTTGCGGAACGGGTTGACGAAAGTGGGGCCGAACTGAATGCCGATACTGTAGATGAACAGGATGAGGCCGACCGTGGAGACGATGGAGGGCAGCGCGACATCCGGTCCCAGTGCGCCCGCCGCCAGCCCTGCGAACAGCACGCCGGCGACGCCCAGCCGGAAGCCAAAGATGCGCACCTGGCCCAACAGGTAGCCGATTCCGATGACGGCGAACAGCGTGACTACCGGGAACTGAGCGAGGAACGTGTTCAGGGATTCTTTCGGCAAACCTCAATTCTAGCAGGCGGGATTCCTTTCTTCCCGCCGGTCAAATGACAACGATCCGTCCGTCGGCCGGTAAGACTTGTTGAATCTAAATAAGTTATCTAGCCGGGGTGGCGCACGCAAGTCCCACTTGGGACGCCCGCATTCGGCTATCATGGGTGAATCGGATGAGGAGTTTCCCGCCGTTTTCGTGAAGCGATTTCCATTTCTGGACTGGATGCGTGGGCTCGCCGTAGTCATCATGATCCAGTGCCATACGTTCAATTCCTTCGTGCGCATGGATCTGCGCGACGGCGGTCCGTACACCTACTCGCAGTTCGTGGGCGGCATGGCCGCGCCGCTGTTCCTCTTCATGGCGGGCATGACCACGGGGTTTCAGATGGAAAGCCTGGCCCGCCGCCAGCCCATTGCGCTGCGGCGCTGGCTGATCTCGCTGAAGCGCGCCGGGTACATCCTGGGAATCGCGTTTCTGTTCCGCCTCACTAACTTCCTGGGCAGCTTTCCGAACGGCAATCCGCAGGAAATTACCAAGGTGGACATCCTCAATTGCATGGGCGTGGCGATGGCGGTGTTCGCCGCCGCGGCGCTGTTCGGTTCCAATAACCGCGTACGCTTTTCGCTGCTGACGGCGCTGGCAATTGCCGCGGCTGCGCCGGTGATGGCCAATCTTCCGTGGGACGGCGCGCCTGCGCTGCTGCGCGAATACCTGGTGCCGATCGGCGGGCGTGGGCTGTTTCCGTTCTTTCCTTGCGCCTCCTATCTGGGATTCGGGCTGGCGGCGGGCGTCACGGTGAAGCGCACGCCGGAGGAGCGATTCGAACGGTTTATGCAATGGTCGGCATTAGGTGGATTCGTCCTGATGTTCGCGGCGCTTCACCTTTCGAATATGCCGTTTTCCATCTACAGCCAGACGAATTTCTGGTCCGACAACCCCACGCTGATCCTGATCCGCGTGGGTATTTCGCTGGTGATCATGGCCGGTTCGTATCTGTGGACGCAGTATTGCGCCGGACCGGGTTGGAGCTGGATGCAGTGTCTGGGTAAGAATTCGCTTATGGTGTACTGGGTACACGTAGTAATGGTCTACTGCAGCCTGGTGCGGCCCATCAAGCGCAGCATGTCGATTCCCATGGCGGTGCTATCGACAGCGCTGGTGACGGCGCTGATGTTGGCGATGTCGATCCTCTGGCTCCGCTGGAAGGCGCGCCGCAATCCCGTTGCTGGGGATGTAATTCCGCGCCACGAATCCCGATAAAGCAGCGTAGCGATTCTGGCGGAATTGCGTCGCCTGTCACCGAATTGCGCATTATTTTGATGCGGCGTAATATCCGTCGCGAGATTGCACTTTGAGGCCGGGCTTCAGCACCTTCAATTCCACCTTGTGGAACGCGCCGCTCTTGGATGGCTCCGGAGGCGCATACCCGAGGCCGTATTGATTGCGCATCTCCTCTTCGATGGCGGCGAAGATTCTCTCCAGTGTCATCTTCTTATCGACGTGGAACGTGCGCCCGCCCGTGGGCCCGGACATCCGCTCCAGCACGGCGAGGCCATTCCCGATCGAGCTCTCCTCATCCGCATAATGGATACCGTAGATCACGGCGTCGGCTTGCTGAGCGGCTCTAATTACTTCCTCCAGGCTTGCGCGGCTGCCGTTGTCCTCGCCATCGGTGATCAGCACGATAGTCTTGCGGCCGGGCAGTGGCTTGAGCTTCCGCGCAGCCACCAGGTTGACGGCATCGAGCAGCAAGGTGCCGCCGCGGGCGGGCGGTCCGTTGGGCAACCCTTCCATGGGACCGGCGCCCTCCAGCGCGTGTTGCAAATTGTCGCTGGACGACGTCAGATCCTGCCAGACCAGCACATACTGCGCAAATCCTACCAGCAGCGCGGCGTCGCCGGGACGGAGCACGTTCTGGAAAAACCGGCCAGCGGCGGCTTTTTCGAGATCCAGGACATTCGTCACGCTGCCGCTGACATCGAGCAACAGCGCCACCGTGAGCGGCGTGTCCACCTGGCGGCCGAAGTGCGTGATGGTCTGGCGACGGCCGTTGTCCAGCACCGCGAAATCGTTCTTCGAAAGGTCCTGGACGTAGGCGCCGTTCTTGTCGCGCACGGTGCAGAGCACGTTCACCAGATCGACATCCATGCGGATGACGTTCGGGTCCGGGGCCGGGTTGAGCTCGATCTGCGCGGCGGCCGGCGTTGCCAGCGTCAACCCCAGCAGAACGCTCGCAAGCTGACTATTAAGGGCCATTTTCGGAAGTCTAACAGGATAGTACACTGGGAGCGGTCCATATGTCATCCGCGCTTCGCGCGATCCAGTTGCTGCCCGCCGTCGCTCTGCTGGCGGGTGGTTGGCAGAGTTCTCCGACCGAGCCGGCGCCGCCCATTTTGCGAATCACCGTGACGCTGATTCAGGTGGACGCGGTGGTCACGGATTCGTCGGGGCGCCACATTCCCGACCTGCACAAGGAAGATTTCCAGGTTTTGCAGGACGGCCAGCCGCAGAAGATCACCTGGTTTGCTTACGTCGCCGGGCCTCCACCGGCCGCCAAGACCAGCGCGCCCGCGCCGAAGCCGGCGAAGGACCAGGCGCCGGTGCCGATAGGCGCGCCCGCGCCGCTCGCCGCCGGACAGGTGCAGCGCACCGTGGCCCTGGTGGTGGACGACATGGCGCTTTCCTTCGATAATATGGTGCGCACGCGCGACGCATTGCGCCGCTACATCGAGCGGGAAATGCAGCCCGGCGACCTGGTGGCGCTGGTGCGCACGGCCGGCGGCGTGGCCATGCTGGAGCAGTTCACCACCGATAAACGCATCCTGCTGGAAGGGGTCGATCTGCTGAAGTGGAAATTCATGGGCCGCCAGGGCGTTGCCCCGATCGATCCCGTGATTCGCGGTACCGGCGGCCGCGAGCACGGCCCGCAAGCCGACCCCGAAGCTCTCGACTACGGTTACTCGCTGGCCGCCCTGGGCGCGCTGAGCACCCTCGAAGAGGTGATCCAGGGCATGAAGCGCTTTCCGGGACGCAAATCCATCGTGTTCCTTTCGGACTCCCTGAAGATGGCGCCGGACGTGATGGATGCGGTCGATCGCATCACCGACCTGGCCAACCGGTCGGCGGTGTCGCTCTATGCCGTGGACCCCAGCGGCTTGAAGGGGGATTCGGCACTCTCCGCCGAGAATACCCGGATCTACACTCCGGACCACACCACGCGCCGTTTCCCCACGCTGGGAGGCTCCGACCCGAGCGACGCCCCGAACGGCGACCCGAACGCCGATCCGAATGCCGATCCGGGCGCGCCGGACCGCGACGACGAGTTCAGCCGGCAGCAAGGGCTGAGCCTCCTGGCGGCCCGCACCGGAGGGATCTTCTATCACAACAGCAACGATATCCCCGGCGCCATCCGCGCCGCCATCGACGACCAGTTGGGCTACTACCTGCTCGGTTATTCGCCGGCCGACGGCACCTTCGACAAGAATCCGCGGCGCGTGAAGTTTCACAAGGTCACGGTGCGGGTAGCGCGGCCGGGCCTGCACGTGCGCTGGAAGAGTGGATTTGAAGGCGTGACCGACGATGCGCTCCCCGTCGAAACCCTCACCGCTCCCAAAACGCGCGAGCAGCAACTGGCCGACGCGCTGGTCTCGCCTTTCACCGCGACCGGCATTAAGGTTCGCCTGACGTCTCTCTTCATGGACTCCAAGCCGAAAGGTCCGATGGTCTTCTCCATGCTGCATTTCGACGCCAAGGATCTGACCTTCACCCAGCAGCCGGACGGCACGTGGAATGCCAAGGTGGATGTGATCACATCCGCGTACCGGGGACTGAAACAGCCCATCCGCCAGGGCCAGCGAGTGCAGCCGATCAAACTGAACGACGCCACATATCAACGGGCGATGAAGGAGGGTCTGCTGCTGTACGTGCCCACTCCGGCGACATTGGCGGGTACCTTCATCATCCGCGCCGTGGTGCGCGACTGGGGGTCCGAGCGCATCGGATCCGCCAGCCAGGTGATTCAGGTTCCCGACGTGAGCAAGCGGCAGTTCGCGCTGTCCGGCATCGCGGTCCGTCTGGCGCCTCGCGAATTGCTGGAGCAACTCGCCAACCCGGCGATCGGGACGCTGCCGGACGGCCAGGTGGAGGGATGGAGCGAAGGCGGCCCGGCGGTGCGCCACTTCCGGCCGGGGCAGGTGATCCTGTATGGATACTCGATTCTCAATCCCAAGCTGCATGGGACGCCCAAACAGCCGCAACTCACCACCCAGGCCCGTTTGTACCGCGATGGCAAACTGGTGTTCACCGGCCCTCTACACCATGAGGTGGACGCGGTGCCGGACGACCCTGCCCGCTATGTCGCCGGCGGCGTCCTGCGGCTGGGAAGTTCGCTGGTTCCCGGAGAGTACATTCTGCAAGCGACCGTCATCGACGGCCTCGCGTCCAGGAAGAAAGCCCAGCTCTCGCAGTGGATGGATTTCGAGGTACTCCCGTAAGCGGTCACGCCCGTTAACGATACACTGAAGATGAGGAGAGATTATCTCGCATGGTACAGCGATTCGCACCACTAGTGCTGGTGTTGGCTCTCGCTATGGCTCAGACGCCGGCGCAGAAGCCGCAGACACCGCCGCCCGAAGAAGTGATTCGCATCACCGTCAACCTGGTGCAGATGGACGCCACCGTTGTGGACGCCGAGGGGCGGTTGGTGGAGGACCTCAAGGCCTCGGACTTCGAAATCCGCCAGGACGGAAAGCTGCAAGTCATCTCTAATTTTTCCTACGTAAGCACGCGGCCCGGCCAGGCCGGTGTCCGCACCGCGTCGGCGCCCGCGGGCAAGAAGAATTCCAACAATGCCGCCGCTCCTCCGCCCGTGCCGCTGCGCACCGACCAGATCCGCCGCGTCTTCGCGTTTGTGGTGGACGATCTCGCCCTGGCCGCCGAAAACGTCCCCGGCGTTCGTGCGGCCATCGGGAAGTTTGTGGACCAGGACATGCAGCCCGGCGATGTCGCCGCGGTAATCCGCACCGGGTCGGGCATGGGCGCGCTGCAGCAATTCACCACCGATAAGCGCCTGCTCCACAGGGCCATCGACAGAATCACTTTCAACGGTATGGGGCGCGTGGGAATCAGCAGCTTTCGGCCGGCCGGGTCGGGTAGCGGGATGGGGGCGGCCATGGCGGCCGAACGGCGCAGCCAGCTCACCGCCAACAGTATCGCCGCGATCACCAACATTGTCCAAGGATTGCAAGAGGTGCCCGGCCGCAAGACGGTGATCCTGTTCTCCGAAGACATGAAGAGCATGGCCGGCAACTCGCAGGACGTGCGCGTGGTGTCGGCGTTGGACAGCCTGACCGACGCGGCGGGACGCTCTTCGGTAGTCATCTCGAGTGTCGATCCGCGCGGACTGCAGACGCTCCAACTCACCGCCGCGGACCACCCCAAGGGCGGCGCCCGGGCGGGTTCGATTCCCATGCAGCGCGCCACCCAGATGTTCTACTCGCAGGACGGCATGGACCAGTTGGCTCGCGCTACCGGCGGCATTTTCCTGCACGACAATAACGACATCTCCGGCCAGGTCCATCAGGTGGTGGAGCGTTCCAACGGTTACTACCTCATCGGGTACCATCCGGCCGCCAACACGTTCGATCAGAAGAGCGGCCAGGCTTTCTTTCACAGGGTGAAGTTGACCGTGAAACGGCCCGGTCTGACGGTCCTCAGCCGCGCCGGGTTCCTGGCCCACCCCGATGCGCCCCAGCGAGTGCGGGAACTCACTCCGCAGGCCGAGCTGATTCATGCCATGACGTCTCCGTTCTCCCCGGGCGGAATTCACGTACGGCTGACGGCGATGTTCGCGAACAACGCCAAACTGGGTTCAATCGTGAACGAGCTGCTCTATATCGACGCCAAGGATTTGAGGTTCGAAGACGAGCCCGACAATCGGCACAAGGCGCAGGTGGATATCCTCAGCGCGACGTTCGACGAGAAGGACAAGGTGCAAGACCCGGTCGAGAAAGTTTACACCTTCACCTTGAACGACGCTCAGTACCAACAGGCGCTCAAGGCCGGAGTGATCTACCGTCTTGCCCCGGCGGTGAAAAAACCGGGCGTCTACCAGATGCGCATCGCGCTGCGCGATTCCAACTCGCTGCAGATTGGCACGGCCAGCCAATCGGTCGAGGTGCCCGACCTGACCAAGGGCCGCCTGGCACTGTCTACGGTCGAACTGGAGGATGCCACTGGCGCGCTGCCGGCCGCCGGCGCTGGCCCTGCCGATGGCCAGGTGAAGCGCGACAATCCGATGGGCAGTCCCGCGGTTCGCAGTTTCCAGCCGGGGGCGGAAGTGTTGTACGCTTTCCAGATTCTGAACCCGCACCTGGATTCCAACCAGAAGCCGCAACTGGAGATGGAGACGCGCATCTTCCGCGACGGCGTGCAAATCAACGAGAGCAAGCCGCGGGCGGTGGTGGCGGACCAGCAGGGAGACGCCGCCCATCTGCTAACCGCCGGCGAAATCCGTCTGGGGGGCAAGATGCAGCCCGGCGACTATATCCTTCAAGTGGTGGTGACCGACAAACTCGCCGATGAGAAGTATAACGTCGCCTCGCAGTGGATGGATTTCGAGGTGAGGCCGTAGAACTGCCGGGAATCGGTCGGCTGAATTCAGTTGGCGCGGCCGATCCGTCCACCGGCTGTTCCAGCCCCCCGGCGGCCAATCCTCCTGTGCTATTCTATTAAACGTACCGAAACGAGATTAAGAGAAGACAAGGAGTATTACCCCTAGAATGGCACTGGCGATTGAAGCAAAGCGGCAGATTCTCACCACCAATCAGCGCCATAAATCCGATACCGGGTCGCCGGAAGTTCAGATTGCCCTGTTGAGCAAGCGCATCACGATGCT
>Ga0181529_10002855_pt1 | contig 20223 bp, 18 predicted proteins | sample PEATcosm2014_Bin_36_FD_119763 | JGI IMG/M metagenome (GOLD analysis project Ga0181529, IMG submission 119763) | Peatland microbial communities from MTU Mesocosm Facility, Houghton, MI, USA - PEATcosm2014_Bin10_30_metaG | ecosystem: Environmental > Terrestrial > Soil > Wetlands > Peat | place... | reverse complement strand
GAATCATGAGCAATACGCTAGTGCTTAATCCGTCAACCCGAAACCGCGACGGCCAAGCGGCGCAGGGCCGGCAGGAGTCGCAAGCCCTGCGGGATCTGGCCAGCCTGGCCACCACCTACTCCTTCCACAATGTGGACGAGGCGGCCGCCAAAGGCAAGAGCACTATCTGGGGTGGGACCAGTTGGGAACTGCCACTCATCTATGCGTGCGACACGATCCCGGCGGCCATCTTCGAACTCTGGCGCGAGGAGAGCCAGCGTAGCGAAGCGATCGCCGAGAACGACCTCCTGATACCGGTCGAATCCTGCTCCATGATCAAGACCGTGATCGGCATGCTGCGCCACCGCCGGCCAACCGAGCGCATCAACCGCATCCTCTCCTTCGGCGCCAGTTGCGAGCCGATGAACATCGTGCTCCAGATGGCCCGTCACGAGGGCTACGACGTGCACTCGATCGAGGGCGTGACGGCGTTCAAGCCGGCCGACAAGCGGCCCGAGGTGGTCCGCTTCCTGGCGCGCGAGCTCGACAAGGTTGCCATCTGGCTCACCGGCAAGCCTGCCGATGAGCAACGAGTCAGTGAAGAGATTCGCCGCAAGAATCGCCTTTCCGAAAAAGTGCGCCGCGTGATGGAGTTGCGCGGCCGGAATCCGCTCTTTATGCCGAGCGCCTCGGTGCTGCAGATGATGTTCGGCTATTTCCACTACTACGGCAATCCGCCGCGCTTTGAGGGAATCCTGGACGCGCTCGCCGCGGAAATCGAGCAGTCGCTGCCCGATCACGATCCGAGCGCTTACATCCCGCTGGTGCTGGCCGGCGTGTTCCTGGGTAGCCCGGAACTGTTTCACGTGGTCGAAAGTTCGGGCGGCGCCATTGTGGGTTGGGAAATTTTCGGCGAGCGCGACTACCGCGAAGACGTGCCGCCGCTCGAGGCCATCGCGCACTACCTGTTGGACGCGCAGTTGGAAGGCCGCTTCGGAGAGGCCGCCGGCGCGGCCGTCCACTTGCGAAAAGTGCACCTGGAAGAGTTGCTGCGCCAGACCGGCGCCCGGGGAATCATCGCCGGCTCGGTGACGGCCTGCCCCTACGGCAGCATCGTGCCGCAATTCGAGCGCAACTACTTCCGGCAGCACGGAGTGCCATACATCAACCTGGAGACCTCGGTGCATCGCGAGCCGCCCACCGAAGAGCAAGTTACGCGGCTGAAGGCGTTCGTCGAACTGCTGTCCTAGTCCACAGCGAGGAAGATCCAAGCGCGAGGAGATTATGAGCAAACAGACCATTTCGCAGGAAATCGCCGAATACGTGGATGCGACGCCGTTGGGCGTGCTGGCTTACGTACGAGCCGATCAAACGCCGGTGCAACGCACCTTCGGCGCATTCGCGCGCATCGGCGACGACATCGTGTTCGCGACCAACCGGCAATCGGCCAAAGTGGCGCACCTGACGGCGCACCCGGCGGTGTCGTTTTTCGTCGAACAGCGGCCCCAGGAGCCGCCCAAGTGGAAGAACGCATTGTTCACTGGCGAAGTGCGCGAACTCAGCGCCGCCGGGCGCGACGAGGCGATTGCGGCGGTGACCGCGCGCAACGCCTTCATCCGCGAGCGGCTGGCGAAAGGCGGCGGTGGCGATTTTGCGTTCTACCGCCTGGAGACGCGCGAAGTCGAATGGCTCGATCGCTCCAAGAGCGGCGTCGAGCGCATCGTCGTGGCGCAAGAAGTGACGGCCTAGAGAGAACCGCGACGGAGGACCCAACGCATGAAAGCCGCCGCCACCAACGAACTGACGCCCCGCTCGGTAGGCGTCATCCTCTCCTCCATGATCGGCACCATGTTCAGCGCGCAGATCATGGCCATGACGGTTCTCGCGGTGTTTATGGCGCGAATCGCCGCCGACTACGGCTGGAGCCGCGCCGCCATAGGGGGAGCCATCACGGCGCTGTCCGCCGGGGTTGCCGTCAGTTGTCCCTGTTTCGGTCCCGTGGTCGATCGCCTAGGGCCGCGCCGGGTGTTGCTGCCACTTGTGCTGGTGCAAGGACTGCTGGTGGCGAGCCTCGGTCTGGTCGGCCGGAATCTGGCGCTGTTCTACGCGGCATACTTCCTGCTCGGTCTTTCGGCGCCGGGCGCGGTGGCTTATAGCAAGCTCATCTCGGCGTGGTTCTTTCGCCGCCGCGCCATCGCGCTCACAGGCCTCGCCGTGGGCGTCTATGCGTCCCGAGTCGTAGGGGCGCCCGTGGCCAAGCGGTTGATGGACGCCCTGGGTTGGCAGCGCGTCTACTGGATACTGGCAGGCGCGGTCTTGTTGATCGCGTTGCCCACGCTGTGGGCTTTCTTCATCGAGCGCAAGCCTTCCGAAGCGCAGGCAACCAACGAACTGATACCCGACGGGGCGCCGCGCATCGGCGCGCGCGAGGCCATTCGCGGCCGTGCCTACTGGCTGCTGCTTGGTGCGCAGTTAGGCGGCACCTTCGCGTCGGTAGGCATGTATTCGCATGGCGCCGGCATCATGATCGAGCATGGCGTGAACGTTTCGTTCGCCGCCTGGGGCCTCTCGCTGATGGCGCTGGGCGCCCTCGCGGCGCAGATCATGACCGGCGTTCTGCTCGACCGTTTCGACACGCCGCGCGTCATTCTGCCGTTCGCGGTAGTCTCTCTGGCCAGCGTGCTCGCCCTTCGCGTGGCACACTGGCAGCCTCTTACTTTGGCACTGCTCTTGGTCTTCGGTGTCGCCTGCGGCGGCCAAACCAGCATGACCAGTTACTTCACCACGCGCTATTTCGGCGTGCGCAACTTCAGCGCCATCTACGGAACCTTCTTTCCCGTGCTGTGGCTGTCGACCTCGCCGGCCGCGGTCGTCGTGGGCGCCTTCTATGATCGGACTCGCTCATACGACGGGGCGATGCTACTACTCGTGGCGGCTTTGACTTCCGCCGCCATCTTCTTCGCCCTGCTGGAAGCTTATCCCTACCCTGTGAAAAGCCAAAGGACCGAAGAAACGGTCGCGCCAGAGCAGCAAGCGTTGGCGGAACTGGTAACTGTCTCCGACTAGGTACGGGAAAGCCAACCGCTGGGTCCGGTCGATGCACGTGATCTCGACCCACGAGAAGACCAGCATCCATGCCCGCCGACTCGAGCGGTAACGCCACCGCCCACACCGCGAAACATGACGATCCATATAGAGAAGGTCTACTATTTTATTCCCATGAAATGAGTGACTTGCGGTCAATAGAAAAGATAATGCGGTCTGATTATCTTGACATCTCAGCTCAATGGCCCTATATTCGATAGAGATACTTAACGCCAACCGAGTGGGCTCGGCCAAGAGCCCCAGGACAATTCATGGACTTTTTGCGAACAATCCGCTCCGTACTACTTCCCGCATTGCTGCTCCCGGTTATGTGCATGGCTCAGGACGCCGCTCCGGCCGACGAAGTCTCCAAACTGCGCGATCAGATCGCCGCGCAGCAGAAACAACTTGACGAACAGCGGCAAGCGCTCGACACCGCGCAGAAAGCGCTTGCCGCGGCGCAGCAATCGATCGATTCGCAGCAGAAAACGCTCGACCGCCTGGTCGCCGCCCAGCCCGCGCCGCCGGTCGTGGCAGCCGCGTCCGCACCAGCATCGTCCGCCACGCCAGCCCCAGCCGCGGCCGAAGTGGATTCCGTCGGCCGGCCGTTTTCGCCGCTCGGCTTCCACATCGGCGGCGCGGAATTCACGCCCAACGGGTTCATGGATCTTTCCACTGTCTGGCGGTCCAAGGACATCGGCAGCGGCCCGGGGACTTCCTTCGGCTCGGTCCCGTTCAGCAACACCGCGGCGGGCAGGCTGGATGAGATTCGCACCAGCGCGCAGACCTCGCGCTTTGGTTTGAGCGTCACCGATCACCCCACCGCGAACTTAGCCGTCACCGGCTATATCGAGGCGGATTTCGTCGGCAACCAGGCCACCAGCCTGTATGTGACCAGCGACAGTAACACCCTGCGCATGCGCCACTTCTATGTGGATGTACAGAAGGGTAAGTGGGAGGTGCTGGGCGGCCAGACCTGGACCCTGCTGATTCCCAACCGCAATGGCGTCTCTTCGGCCGGTACCAACGTCTTCCTGGGCCTCGGCGAGGACGCGAACTATCTGGTGGGCTTGCCCTGGACGCGGCCCGGCCAATTCCGCGTGGTCTATCATGCCAACAAGAACTGGACCATCGCAGCTTCCATCGAGAACCCGGAACAGTTCGTCACCGCGGCGACCACGGTGCCCACGTTCGCCGCCACCGAGGTGGATAACGGAACGCTGACCACGACGCCCAACGTGCGGCCGGACGTCATCGCCAAGATAGCCTATGACAAGACCGTGTCCGGCAAGGCTTTCCACGTCGACGTGGCCGGCATATCGAGCCAGTTCCGCGTCACGCCGGCGGCCGGCGTCTTCCACGGCGCGCAGGGTGTGGGCGGGACGTTCAACGCCATTCTCGAAGTGGCCAAGAACTTCCGCCTGATCGCCAACGGCCTCTACGGCACCGGCGTCGGGCGCTACCTGGAAGGGCTTGGCCCCGACCTCGTCATCGGCCCCAACGGCACCATCTCGCCCGTGCATACCGCAGCCGGCATCGTCGGCCTCGAGTACGCGCCCACGCCGAAGTCTCAGTTCTACGCCTATTACGGCGGCGAGTATTTCGGCCGCAACTACACGGTCGTCTCGCCCGGCAATTATCTCGGCTTCGGCTTCCCCGGTTCGACCAATGCCAACCGGCAGATTCAGGAGCCCACCTTTGGCTACAACTACACATTCTGGAAGAACCCGAAGTACGGGGCGTTGCAGATCATCAGCCAGTACGCCTATTTGACGCGAGCGCCGTGGTCGGTGACCGCGGGAACCCCGTCCGTTGCCCACGCCAGCATGGTTTTCGGCGCGCTGCGTTTCACGCTGCCCTAAGAAAGGAAAACGGAACACATGAACACCCGAATTCAAAACTACCTCTTTGCCGGTCTCATCTTGAGCGCATTCGTACCGTTGCGCGCCGAGACTCTGAAAGTCGGCTACCTGCCCGTAACGGGGCACGCCAAGTTCTTCGTGGCCAAGGAGGAAGGCCTCTTCAAACAGGAAGGGCTCGACGTGGACCTCATCGAGTTCGTGAACTCCGCCGACGGGCTGGCCGCATTGCGTGCGGGCAAACTCGACCTCGGGGCATTCGGCACCACTGCGCCGCTCGTTCACATCTCCAAGGGTGCGGACATTCGCATCATCGGTGGTGTCATGGGTGAGGACGCCGCGATAGTGGTGAAGCCGGAAAATGCCGGCGCCATCAAAACCGTCGCCAACCTGAGAGGCAAGAAGATCGCCACGGTCCGTCTCGCCACCGGAGACGCCGTGCTGCGCGGTGCACTCGAAGAGGCCGGCCTGAATTGGAAAACCGACGTTCAGATCTTCGAACTGAAATCTCCGCCGGCCGTGCTTGAAGCGGTGAAGTCCGGGCAGGTGGACGCCGGCGTGGTCTGGGGGCCGCATGATGTGACCGCTGTGGCACAAGGGCTGAAGGTGGCAATTCGCAGCCGCACGCTGCAACCCGGCCATCCCTGCTGCCGCCTGACGGTGAACGCCCGGTCAATCCAGAGCAATCCGGAAGTCTGGGTTCATTTCATCCGTGCATTCCTGCGAGCCGAGAGATTCACCACGTTGAACCACGAGAAGACTCTTGACGATATCGGCAAGTATCTGAAGCTGGATCGAAGCCTGATTCAGAAGGCTTACTACGAAGGGTATCTCGATCAGTCCTCCGATCCGAACCTGCTAGGTATCCTGCGCTTCTGGAAGACCATGATCAAGAGCGATTTCGTCGAGTCTGATCTCGACATAACGAAGTTCGTCAACACCACGCTCTACGAGAACGCGCTTCGCGGCATCGCGGCGGAGAATCCGAAAGACCCGTTCTGGAAGGATCGACTGAAGACCTTTGCCGAGCGCAACACAGTGACGAAAGCCGAAGCTGCAAAGCCGCCTTCGCTGGTCGCAGCCGCCGGACACAAGACTCCGGCTCCCGACTGCCACTAGCCGGACACGGGAACGCCGAGCCGGCCACTTACACCCCGGGATGGGGATCGGCAAAAACGCAATGACTGCAACCACAACACAGCAGGAAGGGCTCGAAGTCGAAGCTCTCCGCTTCGCCTATAACGGGACCGAGGTGCTGGCCGACATACGGCTGTCGATCGCGGAAGGGGAGTTCGTCTGTCTGCTGGGCCCCAGCGGATGCGGCAAGACTACCCTGCTGCGACTGCTGGCGGGCCTCGAGAAACCGGCGTCCGGCACGCTCTCCTGGAAGGCCAAGCCAATCACCGGACCTTCGCTCGAACGCGGCGTCGTCTTCCAGGACTACTCGCTGTTTCCCTGGCTGAATCTCGCCCAAAACATCTCGCTTGCGCTTGCCAAGGCGCATCCGGAAATGGGGAAGAAGTGGCGGATTAACCTCGCCGACGAGTATCTGGACATGGTCGGATTGAGCGATGCGCGGCGCAAGCATCCCTTCGAACTTTCCGGCGGCATGCAGCAGCGCGGGGCCATTGCGCGCACGTTGGCGCTGGGCTCGCCGGTGCTGTTGATGGACGAACCGTTCGGGGCGCTCGACCCCATCAACCGCGCCAAGCTGCAAGACTTGGTCCTCGACGTCTGGAGCAACGCCGCGCCGCGCAAGACCGTGGTCTTCGTGACCCACGACGTGGAGGAAGCGCTCTATCTTTCCGACCGCGTGGTGATGCTGGGCTCGGCACCCGGCCGCGTCATCGACGAACTCACCGTCCCCTTCGCGCGGCCGAGACAGCGCCGCCGCCTGGCCGTCTCGCCCGAGTTCGCCGCGCTACGCGAGCGGATCGACGGGCAGTTCCGGCAGGATGTCCTCGAACGCATCGACTCCGAGGAATTTCGGACTGCGGGGGATATCTAAGTGAAGCGACTCCTGCACGGCAAGGAAGGCGTGTGGTTCCTGGTAGGCCTGGCAGCTATCTGGCACCTGGTCAGTACCTATGTTCCATTTTCCGGAAAGTACTTATTCCCCACGCCGCTAGTTACTTTCAAGGCGTTGTGGATCTCGTTGCCCGAGTTATTGAAAGGTACTGGATCGTCGTTCATCATTCTCGCTCCCGGCTATCTCCTCGCGGTTACCGCCGCCATTGCGTGGGGAATCCTGGTCGGCACCACGCCCGCTTTGAACCGGATGTTCTCTCTCTTCTCACGGCTGGCATCGCCGGTGCCGCCCACGGTCTATATTCCGTATGCAATCGCCCTATTGCCTACGTTCCGCACCGCGGCGGGTTTCGTCGTCTTCGTGGGAGCGTTTTGGCCGGTGTTTCTAAACTCGGTTACCGGTTCGTCCACCATGCCGCAGCGCTATCGCGACAATGCCCGCATTCTCGGACTAAGACGGGCCGAGTATCTTTGGCGCATCGTCCTTCCAGCCGCGCTGCCGCATATCTTCTCCGGCATGAGCGTGGGGCTGGTGTTCGCGTTCATTATGCTGACCGTGGCCGAACTGTTTGGCGCCAGCGCCGGACTGGGGCGCTTCGTACAACTCTATGCCGACTACGCGGATTACCCGCGCATGGTAGCGGGGATTCTTTACACCGGCGTCGTAGTGCTGCTCTCTATGGAGCTGCTCGAACAAATCAGGAAGCGCGTGTTGTTTTGGGTGAAGTGACGAAGGTTTTCGAATGACATCCAAGGAAATTATCGGAAAGGTCATCAAGCTCGAACGCACGCCCCGCCTGCCTGTCTCCCTGCTGTCGGCCGGAGCCTGGACCTTGAACCAGGGCGGACTGACACTTGAACAGGCGCTGGCGGCCGGTCCGCAACGGATCGCCGAGACAATCGCCGCCACCAATGAGAAGGTCGGTTGTGACATCGTCTGGCCCGGCTCGGGCTATCACAACCTGGCGATCCGGGGAATCGGCGGGCGTATCAAGTTTCGCGTCAAAGGTACTCCCGACGTACAGGAACCGGTCTTGGGTAGTGACTGGGCTGCCGAACGAATCGACACCAAACGCGTTCGCGCGGACGCGGGGATCGGCGCGCTGGTGGAGGCGGCGGGACTGCTGTCGAAATCCATCGGCGCCACCACGGTGGTCGGCACCAGCCAGTGGGCGCCATTCACTCTCGGCGGCTTGGCCTACGGGGTCGAGAAACTCATGCGCGCCATCTACAAAGACAAGGCGGCCGTGCACGCGGTCATGGAGTTCTCTAGCGAGTTGTGCTTCGATTACCTGGAGCCGTTCATCGATGCCGGCGTGGCCATGATCTCGCTGGCCGACCCGACCGCTTCGGGCGATCTTATCTCCCGCGATCAGTTCGTCGAGTTTGCCTTGCCCTATCTCAAACGAGTCGCCGACAGAATCCGCGCCCGCGACGTCTGGGTGACCGTTCACATCTGCGGTAACACCACGAATCGCCTGGACCGTATTACCGAAGCCGGGGCGCATATCATGTCGGTCGATTACAAAGTCAGCCTATCGGATGCACGCCGCATTCTGAATGGCAGGATCGCCTTCGCCGGGAACCTGAATCCAGTGGCAATCATGCAGAAGGAAACCGTTGCGGGCGTGGCGGCGGCAAGCCGCGATGCCATTGCCAAAGCCGGCGTCACCCCAGGTTACGTCCTCATGCCCGGTTGTGACATTCCTCCGAGTGTGCCGTTTGAAAACGTCAGGAGCATGGTTGAGACCGCACGTGCGTATCCACTTGTGACACCAGGATCGTTACCCAAATGAGCAAAGCACAAATCGCTGCATCAAAAGTTCCGACGGCGGACAACTGGGGTAAGGGCACCATTTGTATCCAGTCCGGCTACACGCCAAAAGTGGGAGAGCCTCGCGTCTTACCCATCTTTCAGTCGACGACTTACAAATACGAAGATCTCGATCAGGTCGAGCGTCTGTTCGCTTTGAAAGAGGCTGGCTTTAAGTACACTCGCACGGGCAATCCCACCGTGGCGGCATTCGAGCAGAAAATCACCCGGTTGGAGGGCGGCGTTGGTGCGGTAGCTGTCGCCTCCGGCCAGGCGGCGACTCTTCTGGCTATAAGCAATCTCTGCAGTGCGGGCGATCACATCGTTTCGGCCTCGACGATTTACGGCGGATCTTACACTCTGTTCGGCAACACGCTCAAGAAATACGGAGTCGAGGTTACCTTTATCGATCCGGGAGCGGGCGAAAAGGAGATACAGAAGGCGTTCAAGGCGAATACAAAGGTACTCTTCGCGGAGACCCTTGGCAATCCTGGGCTCGGCATTTTGGATTTCGCCAAGTTCGCCAGACTGGCGCGAAAGAACGATGTTCCCTTCATCGTCGACAACACGCTGGCCACTCCGTGCCTGTGCAACCCGTTCAAACTTGGCGCTAACATCATCGTGCATTCGGCCACGAAATACATTGACGGCCACGCGACCAGCCTGGGTGGTGTTGTGATCGACGGGGGTAATTACAACTGGGCCAACGGCAAGTTCCCCGAACTGACCGAGCCCGATCCGAGTTATCACGGTGTGCGCTATGTCGAATCGTTTAAGAACGCCGCGTACATCTCCAAGGCCCGCGCCCAGTTTCTTAGGGACTTCGGCGCCTGCCTGAGCCCATTCAACGCGTTCCTGTTCAACCTTGGTCTGGAGACGCTCCACCTGCGCATGCCGCAGCACAGCCACAACGCTCTACTATTGGCGAAGTTTCTAAAAGGCCATCGACAGGTTAACTGGGTTGTCTATCCCGGCCTCAAAGGCAACCCGAGTTATCCCAGAATCCAGAAGTACTTCCTGCGCAATGCCGCCAGCGGCATTCTGACTTTCGGCCTCAAAGGCAATGCCGGTGCGGCAAGAACTTTCGTCAAGAGCCTGAAGGTGGCCGCTCTGGTGGTTCACATCGGCGATGCGCGTACCAGCGTGCTGCACCCGGCCACCAGCACGCACGCCCAAATGACACGCAAGCAACAGCTCAGCGCCGGCATCCCGCCGGACATGATACGAGTCTCGGTCGGTATCGAGGATGTGGACGACCTGATCGCCGATTTCGACCAGGCGCTCGAGAGCATCCGATGACGACTGCCTTGCGCGATCGATCCATCGAGGTGCGCACCGGGAGCTACCTGTCTGTAGACAAACCGGAGCGGATTCTGGAGCGGCTCTCAATAGAACTCTCCAGCCACGCTTACCTTCCCAGAATCGACGACCTGCAAAGCGACTGGGTGGCGCATGTGGCTGCACCCGCCTTCAAGCAGTTTCGGCGCCAGCGTGGGGACGTCCCTATCGGCTCCTTCTGTTCCATAGGAACCGGCTCGGGGCTCGACGTGCTCGCGGCCGTGGAGATCCTCGGCGCCACTCGCGTCGGGTTGACCGACGTCCATGAGGATGTGGTCGCCGCAGCCGCGTCCAACGTGTCGCGGAACCATCTGGCCGCTTACCCACTGACAATCGAAGCGGGCCATGGCGACCTGCTCACTCCGCTCCGTCCTTTTAAGGCCAGGTATGAGCTGATTTACGAGAACCTGCCCAACGTTCCGCTGAGCGGCGACGGGAACATCCACGCGGGCCGAAAGAGTTCTACCCATCTGACTGCGCGGACAGAAGTGCTGCCCGAATCAATACGGAGTCAGATGCTCGATCTCCACTATCTCGCACTCCTACAGGCCAAGGACTTCCTGCTTCCGGGCGGCGCCGTACTTTCGACCCTCGGAGGCAGAGTGCCGCTCGATGTATTTCTCTCGCTGGGAAGCTTGGCCGGCTATGTCTCTTCCTTTCTGACCTACACATGGAAGGTCCAGGCCGATCCCGAAGAAGTGATTTGCGATCATGCCCGGAAGCAGAGAGAGGGATTCGGTCCCTTCTACTTCTACCGCGCCGAGACTTTGCAGAGAGTCTTCGCCTCGGTCGATACGAACACCTCCGGGACGAACTCGATCGCGATCGAGCGCTCACTCCTAAGCGAGCGCATGGACTCGATCGGCGCGTATGAGGCTCTGCAAAGAGGCGAAAGAATCGGTCATACGGTCGCGGTTCTGAGATCCGAGGTGAGATAGCGCCATGCCCACAAACGTGTCATCTCGCGTGCTCCGGCTCATCGCAACTATCAAAGCCACGTTCGCGCAACGCCAGCCTGCGGGACTCGGTCTTGAGAATGTCCTCTCGCTGTTGGAGCCGCTGCCGCCCATGACGGGCCGATTCTCGAGAAGCAGTCATGCGGTTACCCGCCACACAGGGGCCGTACTCAAGGCGGGAAACGAATCGACGGCGACCCTGCTGGAGGCGGTTGGTCCGGTGATTCACTTCCTCCCCTGGCGTTACAGCTACCCACCGCGCGCCGGCGCCGGCAGCTTGGAACACAACATCGCGTTTGCCGAAATCATCGGTCCGGAGGCGCCGTTCCGCAGCGATTCCGTCTGCCTCGGTCTAACTCTCATTGCGCCGCGGACGCTGTATCCATCCCACCGCCATCCTGCCATCGAGACTTACTATGTAGTCGCTGGAACCGCTCTCTGGACTCTGGACGGAACGTCACACGTGAACCCGCCAGGCACACATATTCTGCACCCATCACAGGCGGTCCACTCCATGCAAACCCACGCCGAGCCGCTCCTGGCAATTTACTCCTGGAGCGGACCGGACGTCCACACCCCATCCGTTTACGCCGAGGTTTAACTATGTCTGACCAACCCGAATCTCTCTTTCGCTCCCTTTCCGATGCCGTCGTTGGCATGGATGAGGATGGCACTCGCTCGCTTTCGACGAACGCCGTCGAGCGCGGTCTGGATGCGTACACCGCTATCGACAAAGGCCTGGTGGACGGCATGTCTCGTGCCGGCGCGCTCTTCGAATCCGAGGAGTACTTCATCCCGGAACTGTTGCTGTGCGCCGACGCCATGTACGCCGGCCTTGAAGTTCTCCGCCCGCACATTAAGCGCGACACAGCGAGCCAGCGTCAGCGCGTGGTGATCGGCGTGGTCGAAGGCGACACGCACGACATCGGGAAAAACCTCGTCAAGATCATGCTGGACGCATCCGGCTTCGAGGTGATCGACCTGGGCCGCGATGTTCCCGCGCAGCGGTTCGTGGATGAAGCGGCTGCCCGCGGCGCCGACGTGATCGCACTCTCCACCTTGATGACCACCACCATGGATGCCATGGCGGAAGTGGTCCGCCTGTTGAAGGACGCCGGGCTTCGCGAGCGCGTACGCGTGGTAGTGGGCGGTGGCCCGATTTCCCAGAACTTCTCCGATCGCATCGGCGCGGATGGGTATTCGGCTTCGGCCCCAGGCGCCGTGAAGCTGGTTAAACAACTCACGGGCAGAGCCGCCTGATGACACCCATTCAGCGATTCGCGGCTTACGGGAGAGGCGAGGCAATCGACCGGCTGCCTTGCGTGCCGATCGTCGGCAATACCGCCGCGCGCGTGATCGGCGTCAAGGTATCGGAGTTTCGCGGCAACGGCAGAGTGATCGCCGATGCGCAGATTGCCGCGTACCGGCGCTTTGGCTACGATGTGATCCGCGTCTTCACCGACCTCTACACGCAGGCTGAGGCCATGGGCGCGCGCGTTCACTATCCCGAAGATGAGACCGCCTACCTGGAGGCGCCGGCCATCGAATCGGCCAGCCAGATCGACACCCTGCGGCCCGCCGATCCACATAAGGACGGCAATCTTCCGCATCACCTGGAAGCCATGGAGCGGACCGTGCAGGCTGTGGGGCATGAAGCGGTTGTCACCGGCGCGCTCACCGGCCCTTTCACCACCGCGTCGTTTCTGCTCGGCACGGAAACGCTGGTGCGGCTGACCCTCAAGGACCCGGCGGCAGTTCATCGGCTCTGCGAACTGGCTCTCGAGAACGGCTTGGCGTACGCCGAAGCTATTCTCGACGCTGGCTGCACGCCCAGCGTGACGGACCCGATGTGCTCGAGCACGGTCATCAGTCCCAGACAGTTTGCCGAATTCGGTCTGCCCTATTTGAAGCGGTTGATCGGATACATCGCCGGCCGCGGCCGCGCCGTGACGCTGCACATCTGCGGCAAGACGCGCGCTATCTGGAACGCCATGGCCGATACCGGCGCGGCCTGCCTGTCTATCGATAACGCCGCCGATTTGTCCGAGGCCAAAGTGACCGTGGGACATCGCGTGAGACTGATGGGCAACGTGCCGCCATCGGAAATCATGTTGCAGGGAACGCCGTCCGACGTTCGGCTGGCGGTGCGCCACGCGGTCTTGCAGGCTCACGACAACCCCAACGGATACGTCGTCGCTTCCGGGTGCAGCCTGCCGGTTGAGACGCCGTTTGCCAACATCGACGCCATGCTCGATGCCGTTCGCGAAATAGGCTGGCCGGTGCGGGCGGAGGTGCTGGCATGAGCGCCATTACTCCCAAGGAACGGCTGCTGCGAGTGCTTCGCAAAGAGCCCGTGGACCGGCCTCCGGTGATTTGCACCGGCGGCATGATGAACGCCGCCATCGTCGAGATCATGCGGGCAACGGGTCACACCCTGCCCGAAGCGCACTTTGACGCGCGGCGCATGGCCGATCTGGCGCAAGACGTGCAGGCGGCCACCGAGTTCGAAAACATCGGCGTGCCGTTCTGCATGACGGTGGAGGCGGAACTGCTGGGCAGCTCGATCGACCACGGCACGCTCGAGTGCGAGCCGAAGATCGCGCGCGAGGTCTTCCCCTCCGTCGGCGCGGTCGCTTACGGCGACGTGAATGCGCTCGTCCGCTCGGGGCGGATTGAAGTGATTGTGGATGCGGCACACCGCCTGGCGCGCGCGAACCCCACCGTGCCGGTGATCGCCAGCCTGACGGGCCCAGTCAGCACGGCGGCGTCCGTGGTGGACCCGATGACATTCTTCAAGGAACTGCGCAAGAATCCCGCCGGCGCCCATCGCGTTTTGGACTACGTCACGCGCCTGCTTTGCGCCTTTGCCGAACGCCTGCTCACCGAAGACGGCGCCAGCGTCATCGCCGTCGGCGATCCGTCGGCTACCGGCGAGATCCTCGGCCCGGCCATGTTCGAACAGTACGCGCTACGGTATCTGAACCAACTGGCGGATCGCGTCCACGAACTTGGTTTCCCGATCATCATTCACATTTGTGGCGACGTGAAACGCGTGCGGCACCTGCTGGCGCAACTGCACTGCGATGCCCTGAGCACCGATGCCATGGTGAGCCTGCCCGAACTCAAGGCGGATTTTCCGCACGTCACTACGATGGGCAATCTGAGCACTTTCGCCCTACAGTGGAAGGCTCCGGAGAGCGTCGGCGCAATGGCCCGGCAACTGGTGGCACAAGGGATCGACATCATCTCTCCCGCTTGCGGCCTGAGCACATCGACGCGGTTGGATAACATTCGCGCCATGACGGCCGCGGTGAAGGACGGAGGGAAGTAGGCATGGCAACGGTCCACTTCGTTCCGCGAAACGTCTCCGTGCCAGTTGTGGCCGGCAGCCTCCTGATCGACGCGATTCGGGCGGCGGGCATTACGATGGACGCGCCGTGCGATGGCGCCGGCACGTGTGGAAAGTGCCGCGCGCGAATTCCCGAAGGTGCGGGGTTCATTGAAGCGCCGCACGACCTGCTGCCGGATTCGGAACGCGAAGCCGGTTGGGTGCTTGCCTGCCAGACCACGATCCACGGCGATCTGCGCGTCGAGACCGCGTCCACCGAATCGGACGGGTTGAAAATCCTTAGCGAAGGGCAGGCGCTCGCTGTCGAGATCGACCCGTGGATCACGAAGTCGTTCGATTCGGTGACCACGGTTTACGCGGGCGGAGTGCCCATCGCCATTGAGCCCGGCGACACCACGGGGCAGCTCTACGGCGCTGCCATCGATATCGGCACCACCACACTGGTTGCCGCGCTGATCGACCTGCGCGGCGGGCGTGAGTTGGCCGTCGCTTCCAGCCTGAATCCGCAGGCCCGGCAGGCGCAGGACGTGCTGTCGCGTATTAAGCTGGGCTCTTCTCCCGAGGGCCTGGCCAGCCTGCAATCGGACGTGATCGGCGAGTTGAATCGCCTCATCTCCCAGTTGACGGCGGAGACCGGCGTCGCGCGCGGCAACATCTACGAAGCCGTGTTCAGCGGCAACACGACCATGCTGCACCTGGCCGCGGGCGTGAATCCGGCGTCGCTCGGCAAGTACCCGTACACGCTCGCGCTCGAAGGCGGAAGCCACCTCCGTGCCGGCCAACTCGGCCTCGCCATTTCGCCTCACGGTTTGGTGTATCTGCCGCCTCTGATGTCGGCTTACGTGGGCGCCGACATCACTTCGGGTATCCTGGCGACGCGTTTGGCCGAACGGCGTGGTGTGGCGTTGTTCGTGGATATTGGCACGAACGGGGAAATGGCGCTCGCCGTCGATGGGCGGCTGACCGCGACATCCACGGCGGCGGGCCCGGCGTTCGAGGGCATGAACATCGCTTGTGGCATGCGCGCCAGCCGCGGAGCCGTCGAGCGCTTCGCCATCGAGAACGGAGACGTGCGCGCGGGGACCATCGGCGATGCAGATCCGGTGGGCGTTTGCGGCAGCGGCCTGCTGGACATCGTGGCCGAACTGGCGGCCAACGGCGGCGTCGACAAGAATGGCCGTTTCCGCTCAAACGGCAGCGCGGCGCCCTGGAAGGCCCGGTTCGATACGTTGGATGGGAAGCCGGTTTTCCGCGTGGCCGGGCCAGTGTACTTGTCCCAAAAGGATATCCGCCAGGTGCAGTTGGCCAAGGCCGCGGTTCGCGCGGGGATCGACTTGTTGTTGGGCGCGAACGGTCTCACGCCGGATCGGGTGGACCGCGTGCTCATCGCCGGATCGTTCGGCTTCCATCTGCGCACCGAAAGCCTGGTGCGGCTCGGGCTATTGCCGCGCGAGTTTTCGGGCCGCGTGCAGTTCGCAGGCAACACGTCGAAGTCGGGCGCGCAGGCGTTCCTGCTAAACCGCGTGTTGCGCGACCGGATGCGAGAGACCGTACGACAAGTGCGGGTTTTGGAACTGGCCAACGATCCCGCATTCGAGAAGACTTTCATTCAATCCATTGGATTCTGAGAGACCATGTCAACGAAACCGGAACTGACCTGTTCAGACTGTGCCGTGCTCAACTGCTACCGTCGCGAGAAGATCTCACCGCAATTCTGTCTGACCGAGAACGGCGACCCCGAATCGCTCCAGCAAGCGGTTGAGTGCTATCGCGGCGAGGGGCGCGACGCCATTGTTGCCCGCGCCGCGGCCGAAGTGGAGGGCACTTACTATGGCAAGCTCACGCGCGTCGAGGAGATCGTCGCCTTCGCCAATCGGATTGGGGCTAAGCTCATCGGCATCGCCACCTGCATCGGGTTAGTCGAGGAAACCCGCGTATTCACCAAGGTCTTGCGCGCGCACGGTCTGGAGGCTTACTCGGTGGTGTGCAAAGTGGGCGGTGTGGACAAGACGGAGATCGGCATCCCCGAGGAGATGAAGATCCAAAAGGGCAGCCACGAATCCATCTGCAATCCAATTCTGCAAGCGCGCCTCCTCAACCAGCGTAAGACCGACCTGAACGTGATCGTGGGCCTGTGCGTCGGGCACGATTCGCTGTTCATCAAGCACTCCGAGGCGCTTGTGACCACGCTGATTACCAAGGATCGGGTGCTCGGCCACAACCCCGCGGCCGCGCTCTATACCTGCGGGTTCTATTATCGGCGGCTCCTGCATCCGGAGAGACCGCTATAGCCGCCCGCTGTGAAAGCCGTTAAGGCGGTCGCTTTGACCGCCTAGCGCATTAGCCAAGGGCGTAGTAACTTAGTAGATACTTGGGGAACTTGGGCCGGCGAGAACGGCGATACAGTTGGAATGACTTCGCAGCTCGTGAATTATCGCCCCCGCAGTTCGTAAGTGTTCGCTGGATGTGTTCCCACTCCACGCGCGTCAAGCTAAGGACGGCGTCGGGTGGCTGGCCGACCGGCTCTTGAAGGACGGCAAGGACCTGCCGGTAGGCGGCCAGAATCTGCTCGGCACATGCAGGTCCGCTCAGCTAACGGTTTGCGCCCATCCGGGTGGCCGCCAACGCGGTTGCGATGCTGCCGTCTCCGGTGAGTCTCTACCCCAGCCGCGTGCCCGGATAGTCCGCAAAACAGAGTGAGGTTTCGGGAAGGCTGCGCACCCTATCTCTCTCGGAAATCGATCAGTCCAAAATCGGCGAACGGAGGTGCGGCCGATTGCCAAGCCTCGGGCGATCTCAGATTTGCTGACCCTCGCGCGGTGCAGTTCCCTGGCCTCGGTATCGATTCGTTGGCGTGGGGTGGAATCCGTTGAGACAAGGGGATTGACCCGGCCCTTCCAGCGGACCAGGGCGAGCATGTCACTGGAGCTGAATCCTCCTGAGCCAGCCAGGGTGACTTCGCCGCCGATCCTTTCCGTGCGGAGACTCAGATCTCGATTATCACCTTGCCGCGGGCGCGGCTGGTTTCGAGATAGCGGATCGCTTCGGGGACTTTGCTGAGTTCGTAGCGGCGGTCGACTATCGGTATGAGTTGGCCGGCCTCCACGCGGGTGGCGAGGTCGGCTAGATCTTTGGCGTTCACGTTGGCCAGGATTCCGCGCAGTTTCTGGCTTACGAACCAGGAGAGGACGAGCGAGTGGATCATCGATCCCAGCATGGCGAATCCCCAGCGGTTGTCACGCGGCGTGCCGCCGCCATTGCCAATGTAGACGCCGCGCGGCTTCAGGGCGCGCCGACAGTCCGCGAGGGAACGGTTGCCGACGTTATCCAGCAGAACGTCATACCTGCGGCCGTCAACGGCGAAATCGTCCTTGGTGTAGTCGAAGACGAGGATGGCACCGAGCGAGCGCACGAATTCCACGTTGGGCGTGCTGCACACGGCTGCGACGTCGGCTCCGAGCGATTTGGCGATCTGCACGGCGACAGTGCCGACGCCTCCAGCCGCGCCGTTGATCAGGACCTGCTGGCCGCGCCCTACCTGGCCTTTGTCGCGAAGAGCCTGAAGGGCGGTGAGGCCGGCAATGGGGAGGGCGGCGGCCTGTTCAAAAGTGAGGCCCGCCGGTTTGGCCGCGACCCGGACTTCGGAAATCGTCAGGTACTCGGCGAAGGACCCACGGGCAACGCCAAACACCTCGTCTCCGGGCTTGAAGCGGCTGACACGGCTGCCGATAGATTCGACCGTTCCCGAAAAATCTCCGCCGAGCCGAGGCGACCGCGGTTTGGGAAGACCTAAGCCGAGGCGCATTAGATACGGCGTGCCGTGCATTAGATGCCAGTCCAACGGGTTGACGGAGGCCGCGCGGACTTTAACCAGGATCTGATCGTCCGCCGGAGCTGGTTTTTCGATATCGGCGAGTCGGAGCACGTCAGCGGTGCCGTAGGTGGGCCGAAGAATGGCTTTCATGGCGGATGGGGCTCCACGGGTCCCGAAAAGGAGTTATTCTCCCTTCCGCAACTTTAGGTGGGTTGCTTCTTGCGTGTGTCGAGCACGGACAGAAGGCCGCCCGAGAACGTCACCGCCAGCATGACAAGAACGATCATACCGCCTGGCGCATCCGGGGCGCGCGGTATCGGGTAGAGCAGTCCGAGGACCTTCTGTCCGGCGAGCAGGAGGATGAGCATGAGATAGGTCAGCGGCACCATCGCCCGATAGCGCACGAGTGCCAACACGCCGATCAGGCATGCAAGGATATTGAGAAAACACAGCAGGCGGAAGACATAGGTGAATGCTGCTTGCGCCGGAGCATTGAAGGTTTCGAACAGAATGCCGTCAGGCCCGCGAATGACGACGACCGGACTGAGCAGACCCATACCGGTCTGCGCCAGGCGGAAAAACAACAGTAAACCGAGAATCACCAGCGCCAGCCAAGGTCCGCGATACGAGTTATCGAACTGTCTGGGAAAAAAACGACCGAACATAGCATACCTCTTGCGGCCGAACGCGCCGACTAAGACGGCACACCTCGCATATTTATCGTTACGCAGCGGCGACCGATGGAGTTCCCAAATGGATCGCTGAAATGATCTTGCGTGCCTTCTGCCTGTTCCAGTTTCCTGCGGCGTTGCCAGCAGATCCGGCACGGGGCGGCCCCAGCGATCCAGCCGCCAAGCCAGCACGACATCGATCTCGCGACGGCGAGCGGCCTCCAGCAGCTTCTCACGAGCTTCTCGCTTGGTCGCACCGGAGCCGACCTCACGGACGTTCACGGCAATGGTCCAGCCCCGCCGGGCGGCGTATTCCCGCATCGCCCGGATCTGCATGGACAGCGTCTGCTGATCGTTGGTCGAAACGCGGGCGTACAGGCCGGCGCGGAACATTTTCGCCGACTTCCGTGCCTGGCCAAAACGTTATGTGATTTTGTCTTTGGAAAATCCCGTTTGGCGGGCATTTGGCAGCGTCACTCAACCATTGCCGCAGTCGATCCTTTTCGGCCAGGAAAGAATCATGATATTACGCCGCTGTGGGCGTGGCGAGCCGGGCCAGCGTCTCGCGGTAGTTCCAGGGCATCCACTCCGACGGGCTTCGCTTCAACTCTTCGGCGTACCGCTGCAACTCGGTCAGATAGGCGAACGGATTGGCTCCGTTCAGTTCGCAGGTGTGGATCAGGCTCATGAACAGATCGCCGAGCGCGGCGCCATTCAGCGTCTTCAGAACTGAATTGCGAAGAAACTCGAAGACATTTCTGTAGAATTCGTCGGTCCCGGGTCTGAAGACCAGATTCACCGTCCCGCCACCCCCGCGGTCGTAGCGGGCATCGGGCACGGAGGTGGCTTCCCAGAATTCCTGTATTGCATCCAGCGGCGGGAATAGAGCGATACCGCCTCCGTTAAGGTTCAGTCCTGTCCGCAAAGTATGCGATGGCCGCAATCCCGCTGGAGCGAGCATAACGGACCAAAGGACTCGGGCGGCACCCACTCCGGCGGGGCGATTTCGGCCGCTGAGCCGGGCGGTCTCGAATGCGCGCTTAGGCGCCTTTCGCACTGTAGCGGAAAATGTAGCGATGCCACCTCAAAAAGGGTCGCTACAGTGCATAAATGAGGCCTGGGACCGACCGACCGAACATCCATGCAAGCAATTGATATATCGCAAGTTATATCAGTATGTAGCAAGGCCGCGACGGTCCAACCGGCCTTCTGTTAACCGAAGGGTTGTAGGTTCGAGTCCTACCTGAGGAGCCAAACTAAGTCCTTCATTTCCAACACAACCATTTGACGACACGCCACTTGCGGCGTCCTGCGCGCGCTGGGCCGTCAATT
>Ga0181529_10002853_pt1 | contig 20238 bp, 16 predicted proteins | sample PEATcosm2014_Bin_36_FD_119763 | JGI IMG/M metagenome (GOLD analysis project Ga0181529, IMG submission 119763) | Peatland microbial communities from MTU Mesocosm Facility, Houghton, MI, USA - PEATcosm2014_Bin10_30_metaG | ecosystem: Environmental > Terrestrial > Soil > Wetlands > Peat | place... | reverse complement strand
GCTGCACGACCGGCGCTGGCTTCCGGTGGTGGAAGATCTCTACGGGTGGCTGTACCGCAATGAGCGATACCTGCGCAACGTGGAGCCAGTGGCGCGCGTGGCGATGGTCTATTCGCAGCAGACCGCGCAGTATTACGGCGGGGCGCAGGCGCGGCAGAAGGTGGAAGACCACACGCTGGGATACTACCAGGCGCTGATCGAGGCGCGGATTCCCTTCGAGATGGTACACGACCGGTTGCTGGACGCGGCGCACGTGGACCGGTTCGCGGCGTTGATCTTCCCGAATATCGCTGCGCTTTCGGAGGCGCAGTGCGCCCAGATCCGCGAGTATGTGAAGCGCGGCGGGAGCATTGTGGCCACGCATGAGACGTCGCTGTACGACGAATGGGGCGGGCACCGGAAGGATTTCGGGCTGGCGGATTTGTTCGGCGCGTCGTACGACGGCGGCATGGATGCCCGCATGCAGAACTCGTATCTGCGGCTGGAGGCCGACGGCGGGGGGAAGCGGCATCCGCTGCTGGCGGGCCTGGAAGACGCGGAGCGCATCATCAACGGGGTGTCGCGAGTGCATACGCGGACAGTGGGGACTTACGCCAATCCGCCACTGACGCTGATTCCGTCGTATCCGGACTTGCCGATGGAGGAAGTCTATCCGCGGACGCCGAAGACGGATATCCCGGAGGTCTTCGTGCGGGAAGTGGGCAAGGGACGCGTGGTGTACTTCCCGTGGGACATCGACCGGACGTTCTGGGAAGTGCTCGCGGTGGACCACGCAAAGTTGCTGCGGAACGCGGTGGCGTGGGCCGCCAACGAGGCCCCGCCGGTGACGGTGACGGGCGCGGGTACGCTGGATGTGACGGTGTGGAAGCAGGAATCGTCGATGACGGTCCACGTGGTGAACCTGACGAATCCCATGATGATGAAGGGCCCGATTCGCGAGTTCATCCCGACGGGGCCGATCCACGTAAGCGTGCGGCTGCCGCAGGGCGCCCGGCCGAAGAAGGTGCAGTTGCTGGCGCGGGGCCAAGTGGTGAAGACCGAGCAGGCGAATGGCGTGGTGAGAGTGACCGTTCCGTCGATTGTGGACCATGAGGTGGTGGCGATCGACTTGTAAGGGGGTCGCGCGAGGAACTGAGGATTGAGATTCGGGCAGTGGAATTACGGGGAGAGATCCAGTTCTTGCGGCCTGGACGTGTCAGCGTATCGGGATTCGGCCCGGTTTCGACGAACTCACGCGTGGATTCCGGGCGGCAGATTGCCCCATGTCTCGATTTTTGGCATCAGCCGCCAAAAACCATTCGGCCCATCTGGTCACCCAGACGTTTGACGTCCTCCGGATCGGTAGCGCTCCGAAAGCGTTGGGCGAGGTCGAAGAATTCCTGCTGCTTGCGTTTCTCGGCCTCCATGCCGTTCTCGATAAGCTCCAGCAGCATCCGGTTGGCGCTGAGCCTGCGCGCTTTGGCCAAGCTGCGCACCTGAGCCGCAACATCAGCCGGCAAGCTCACGCTTTGCCGCACCGACTTATTTGCCGTCCTCGCTACACCATTATGCACCAGAATGCTGCGACTCCGCGAAATGTGCGTCTTCGGGCCGGTTCGGGGTTTCCTGGCAGGTCAGTTGGGGGGTCACAATCTTTTCGGCAACGGCAGGATGAGAACTCTCGACGTGTCGCCGAACGCAACAAATCCATGGTGCAGATAGAAACTCTCCGCCTGTTCATCCTTAGCGTCCACGACTAGCGCGTACACCGCGACTTCGGACCGGCTGGCGCGCTGTATAGCATCCCACAGCAAGGCCGCCCCGAGTTTACGGCCGTGATAGGAGAGAGCGACGGCCAGGCGCCCCAGGCGCGCGACGGGGACACTTGGATAGCGTGGGAGACGTTTCGCAAGCCGGGCAGGCATCTGCGCAAGAAGCACCCCGCCGGCAGCCAGGGTATAAAAGCCGGCAATCCGATTCGCGGCGATATCGTGGGCCACGAAGCAAGCGGTCACGCGGCGGCGCACATCCTGGCCGGCCTGCTCCCGGAAATAGCGATCCAGCGCATCCACGCCGCACGTAAAGTCCGCGCGATCGTGGCTTGTTCCCAGTGGCTCTATGATGAATGAACCCGTCATCTGGAGGATGCGATCAAACAGGTATGAGCCTTCCTGGCGCGCTTCAGGGCAGGCGCAAGAACCGGCGGATTCAGAAGCAATTCCACAAAGCGCCGCTGGTCCTGGATGGATAAGCGAATGACCTGGGCTTCGTCGATTGTCCGGCTTGCAACCTCTTGAGCGGCGGCAACCACAAAATCGCTGATGCTGCGGCCCTGCAATTCCGCGGCGCGCTTCACGACCAGGAGCGCATCGGGCGAGATGCGAGCTTCGATGCGCGCCGTGCGGGACGCTTGCTGGGGCATGGCTGAAAGACTCCTATACAGCAGTGTACGGGATTCTGCCTCACAAGTGCAACCGGCCGATTGAGCATGTGCGGTCGCTAGACTGTGCGTCGGCCTTGGAGTGCGCAGACCATTTGGCGCTACAGTGGGTACCGTGAAAGCGCTTTTTCTATTGGCCGCGATTTCGTGGGGAGTGGCGGCGCAGCAACCGCCGGCACAGGATCTGCTGAAGACGGCGCGGGCTGCATTGGGCGGGGGCGAGCCCAAAGCGGTCGAGCGGTTGTCGGTCTGGGGCGCGTATCGACGAGGCGCGCAGACCAGCATGATGGCGCTCAGTCTCGACCTGGCGGGGAAGTTTCTCGAAGAACATACCACTTACTCGACCGGCGGCGAAATTCAGCGGATGGGAATGACCGATGACGGTGTGGGGTCGGTGGGGGGCGGCATGCCGGGCGATAGCGGCGGACCGGCCCTGAATTCGAGCGTCAGCGAGGGGTGGAACGGCAGCGCGTATTGGATCAAGAACGGCGTCGGCGGAAGCGCCACGGGCGGAAGCGATGCGCGCAAGATGACCTTCCGGCGCATCTTTGCGCGCTACGCGTTGGCATTTACGCTGACGGCGCCGAAGGACTTTCCGGTGACCTTCGCACCGGCGGGGCAGGTGCAGTCGCCCGACGGGATGGTGGATGCGCTGGTGGGCAAGGGTCCGGACGGGTTCGAAGTGCGGCTCTATCTGGACGTCAAGACGCACTTACCGGTGATGATGCAATATGTCAGCAGCGTGCAGAACATTGAGGACATGCAGTTGTGGTTCAAGGACTACAAGGCGGAGGACGGGCTGAAGATGCCTCACACCTTGACCTGGTTCGCCAACGGCAAGCTGAGCGAAGAGTTTCAGGTGCAAAGGGTCAAGCTGAACCCGGCGTTCAAGGCGGAGAAGTTTCAGCGTTAGAAACTCAGTGGACGTCCACAGAACGTTTCGACGGGTCCACGGTTACCCGCCACGTGTTCACAGCGACAGAGACAATTCCGCCGGAATCCTCGTGGAAAGTCAGGTCTACGGGCTCGCTCGAGATGGTCCAGACGTAAGTGGTGTTCTGGGCGACGCGGCGGAAGATCGCCATGGGGACGCGGTCTTCGGTGCTCTTGCCGACACCGGTCGCGGTAATCACTTCGGTGGGATCGGGACCGGCCAGGCGCACGATTGCCGCATCGACAGCGAGCGTCGCGCCATCGACGGTCTTGCGCGCGGCCAGGTCGCGGAGGTGCTGGTAGCCGTTGTTGGATGCGAGAACCGGTGGCGCGCCGGAAACCGGAGTCCGCCACTTGCCGTTGACGTGAATAGCCAGGTCGAAGGTGTGCGGCTTGTCGGCCTGAACCTGGTCCACGAAGACAATCAGGTTCTGGTTCAACATCGCGGCGGTGCGAATGAAGCGGACGCCGCGATAAATGGGGCCGGCGTCGGTCATCGAGTAATTGGGACCGAACGCCAGTGTGCGTCCGGTGGCGGGAGTTTGCGAGGTTTCGTCGACCACCAGAGTGTTGTGCGCCAGGGTGACTTTGTCCCATTCGGCGTGGAGCGGGGAGCCGTAGGGGCGCGTGCCGGGGTCGGGAAAGAGAACCTGTCCGCGGGTGTAGAGAATGAAATTGTTCTTGTCGGGATGGCCGTGGCCGCCGCCCGAGGGACCGTACTTCAGACAGAGCCATGTGCCGCCCGTTTCGAGAATGGCGTAACCGGAAGCGGCGAAATTGCGGCTGTGGGATTCGGCGGCGGGGGGCGCGGGCACCTGGTCGTCGCCGAACCACAGCGAGGCCGGGTGAGTTCGCGCGGCGGGGATGCCGGAGAGCATCACGGGGTCGTGGTAGCGCGCCCAGGCAAGCTCGTAGAGCGGATTGTGAATGTCGGTTTCCCCGCTGTCGTTGAAGGCGGGCAGCAGCAGGTTCGGCATGGCGAGGCGGATAGGGGCTTCGAACATCTTCTTAAGCGGCTCGCCGTAGAGATCGATGCCGTTGTTGCGTGCGGCTTCGAGCAGCGGCCAGAGGGCTTCCAGCGTGTAAAAGTGGTAGCCCCAGGCGCCTTCGTACCACACGCCGTCTTCTTGAACGCCTTTGGCCATCTGGGTGCGATAGCCCTCGGCGGGATCGTCGATAGCGGAGTGAATCAGCGCGTCGTCGCCCAGCAGGAAACCGGTCAATCCCACGGCGCTGTTCTTCCAGTTCTGAATGTTATGGACGTGCATGTGGTGCACCTGGATGACGTCGCGCGCGGCGGGGAGGAAGAGTTTGGCGGCGAGGGTCTGGCGGTCGGCGTCGGAGAGCGTGTCCCAGATGAGGTCGGCGCCCTGGGCGACGGGGATCAGCCAGACGGCTTCGTCGAGGGTCTGTGGGCCGACGCGGCCGCCGCCGATTTTCGCCTCTCCGTGGGTATTGTGAAGCGGGTAAGAGAGGTAGCGCTCGGCATAGGCCAGCAGGATATCGCGGGCGCGGGCGGCATAGCGGGAGTCGCCCGAGACCCGATAGAGCAGGCCGTTGTCGCGGATGGCGTCGGCGTACCGGGTGTGCGTGGCGCTGAGAACTGAGCCATCGAAATCGCGGTCGGGACGCGACGGGTCGCCGTGGAGAATCTCGTGATCGACGGGGCAGATGTGCTCCCACTCCCAGGGGCCGAGGCGCTTACCGGTGGTCAGGCGGGCGCCGTGTTTGGGGCAGACATACCAGTGGAACCAGTTGCTGCCGCGCGGCGGGAGATCGATCTTCTGGGTGAGAGCCTGATCGACGCTGTGGCGGAGGCGGTCCCACTGCGTGGACCAGGGCGCGGTTTGGACCCGCTGTTTGAGATGCGCGATGCCGGCGGCGTCGAAGAGAAGGCGGGGGTGCGGCGGAAGTTGGCGAGGCTGGGTCAGGCCGAGAACGGGAAGAAGGAGGAGAACGGATAGTGGACGGGGGCTCATGGCCCTGATTGTCGCAGATGGCGCGAGCCGCGGTTGCCGGGGATCGGTGGTCTACCAGCGGCCTTCACTGCCCGCAGGCAGGCCCTTTTCCACCGCCACTGTGAAGCGGTCCAGCGTCGCCCGGTCCGCCTGCAGGGATTCCACCACTCCGAATACGCGGCCCTTGCAAAAGCCAAGTTTGCCTGGCTGCGCGGGGCGCCACTTCTGCCACGCGTCGAACGCGCTGGCGCCGGGCTGCTCCGGCATTTCAACCAGAGTGAGCCACATGGCCGGAGAGCCGGTGTACTCGGCGCGGCAGACGCGGCGCGCCCTGCTCAGCCCGCGCCACGCTTGCAGTTCGAGCGGCATGGATTTGACGCAGTCCGCGGCGCCGGAGAGTCTCCACTCGCCCGCGGAGGAAGGCGGATTGACACTGGGAGTCGCTAACGACCAGAGGTCCGTGCCGACCGCGACAACGGCCAACAGAATTCCGGCGTGCAGGATGCGCTTCCGCACGCCACCAGTCTATCGCCATTCGAGGGAGAGTTTGAAGAGGAAGCCGGCGGCGGCGGACGAGTGCTTGAGGGTGAAACCGAGCGTCTTGGCGTGGCGCATTACGTCGCGCTTGTCGGAGAGAGTTCGGGCACGTACCGTTTGACCGGGAGATCCTTCGAATGACGACGCGCCTTCGCAACGTCGTAGGCAAGTTGCATGCGGAGCAGGTGGTTCATGTCGGGGCCGAAAGCCATTTCGATGCGCAAGGCCATTTCAGGCGTCAATGCGGATTTGCCATGAAGCAGGTCGGAGAGCGTGGCGCGCCGGACCTTCAGGATTTCCGCCGCCTTCGATACGTTCAGCCCGAGGGCTTCGAGGATCTCCGTACGGATCAGGTCGCCCGGATGGGGCGGATTCTTCATGGGCATCACGGCCTCCTAGCCCGGTCTTCTCACAGGCCGGCCCGACTTTGTGGCGCACGCCCCCTGGGCAATGCCACTTACTTTTCCCACAACCGGACATCGGTATTGATTGAGTCTCGTACGCGGTCTTATGTGGGGCAGGTTGGCAACCTGCGGCCGATTGTCAATCGGCCCGCCGACCAGTATGCAAATGCCGACCAGGCCGAGTACCACTCGGCCGCAGGATACCATCCTGCCCCACGAATTCTGCAGCATTCCCACTATTGGGAAAAGTAAGCGGCATTGCGCAGGGGGCGTGCGCCACAAAGTCCCGCATTCCGGCCCGTGAGGCTATTGGTAATCGACCAGGCCGATGTCGCCCGCGGTGTTCGTGGCTTCGTCATATTCCAGCGGAGGTAGCGCCTGCCTGAGAGGATGCGGAGGAGTTTGGACGAAAGGAGGGAAGCCGGCGGCCCGCTATCGAGCCGCCGGCGTTAACGGATCTACAGTGCGAATTCGGCGCGGACGACATCGTCCTCAGCCGAGTGTTTGAGGGTGAAACCGAGCTTCTCGCAGAGGCGCATTACGTCGCGATTGTCGGGGAGAATGTCGGCGGTCAGTTTGGCCAGTTTCTCGTCGCGGCCGACAGTCACCAGCCGCGCCAGCACTTCCTTGCCAAGTCCGCGGCCTTGCCATTGATCGCTAACCAGCACGGCCACTTCGGCATCGTTGGAACCGAACAGCTTCATCATGCGGCCAACCGCCAGTATCTCGCGCTGCCCGGTGTGAGGATCGGTCCGTTCAACGACCAGCGCCATTTCACGCGTGTAGTCGATGAAACAGATGCGCGTCAACCGCTCGTGAGTGGTGCGCTGTTCCAGGTTGATGAGGTGGAAATAGCGCAGATACACGCTGCGTTCGGACAGCGTCTCGTGGAAACGCACGAGGGCCGGCTCGTCTTCCGGCCGGATGGGGCGGATGTTGACGGCGGTACCGTCTTTGGCCGTCCATGGCGCGACGTATTTGGTGGGGTACGGACGGATGGCGCACTTGGGAACCTGGTCCATGGTGACTTCCGCTCCGTGAACCACTACGCGGGCGTCGAGGGCGATCAGGCCGTCGGGAGACGCGAGCAGCGGGTTGATATCGATTTCCTTGATCCAGCGCTGTTCCGCCACCAGGGCGCCGAAGCGGACCATCAATACTTCGAGAGCCGCCATATCGACCGGTCTGCGGCCGCGCACGCCCTTCAGAGCCTTGTAGATCTTGGTTTGCTCCATCATGCGACGCGCCAGCGTGGTGTTCAACGGGGGCAGGGCCAGCGCGCGATCCTTGAATACTTCGACAAGCTGGCCGCCGGTGCCGAACAGCAGAACCGGGCCGAATTGCGGATCGAGGCTGGCTCCCAGGATCAACTCATAGGCGTCCTTGAGATTGATCATGGGCTGCACGGTGACGCCCTGGAAGTGCTGGGCGCCCACCTTTTCGGTGACGGATTTCTGGATAGCGGCGAAAGCGCGCTCCACGGCCTCCGCATCGCCCAGGTTCAGTTGTACGCCACCGACATCGGTCTTGTGAGTGATGGTCTCGGAATACAGCTTGAGCACGATCGGGTAGCCGAGTTGATCGGCGGCTTTGACCGCGGCGGCGGAATCGGTCGCAATGAAGGTCTGGGCGACGGGAATTCCATAGGCCGCCAGCACCTGCTTGGACTCGAATTCGGTGAGGATGGTGCGATTTTCCTTGCGTACGCGGTCCACGAGGTCGCCGACCAGTTTGCGGTCGGGCGTCCAACCGGCCGAATCTTCCGGCATGGCCGGCGTCTCGTAGAGGCCTTTCAAGTTGTAGCTGTATTGCCACATATAGTTGAAGGCGCGCGCGGCGGTGTCGGGGTAGGGGAAGGTGGGGATATTGGCGCTGTTGAGAATGGCCTCGCCGGCGGCCACGTCCACTCCGCCCATCCAACTTGCCAGTACAGGCTTGCCTTCCTGCTTCGCCAGGGGTTTCAACTCTTCGGCGATCTTGGTCGGGTCGGTCATCGCCTGCGGGGTGAGAATCACCAGCATGCCGTCGCTGTTGGGATCTTTGGCGGCGATTTCGAGAGCCTTGGCATAGCGCTCGGGGGAAGCGTCGCCGATGATGTCCACGGGGTTATTGTGGCTCCACGTGGCAGGTAGGACGGCGTTGTAGGCTTCCATGGTTTCGGGAGTCAACTCGGCCAGTTCGCCGCCGCCCATGATGAGGGCATCGGTGGCCAGTACGCCCGGTCCGCCGGCGTTGGTGACGATGGTCAGGCGCGGACCCTTCGGGCTGGGCTGTTTGGAGAGCACTTCGGCCATGTAGAAGAGGTCGGCGATGTTGTTGACGCGCAGCACGCCGCTGCGGCGGAACGCGGCTTCCAGAACTCCGTCGCTGCCGGTCAACGAGCCGGTGTGCGACGCCGCGGCCTTGGCTGCAGCCGCCGAACGGCCCGGTTTGATGACGATGATGGGCTTGTTGAGGGCCACTTCACGGGCGGCCGAGAGGAACGAGCGCGCATCGCCGATCGACTCCATGTAGATGACGATCGAGCGGGTCTTGGGATCGTTGCCGAGGTAGTAGATCAGGTCGCCCCAGCCGACATCCACCATGGAACCCACCGAAACGAACGCGCTGAAGCCGACCATTTCCTTCAGGCTCCAGTCGAGAACGGCGGTACACAGAGCGCCGCTCTGGCTGATGAAGCCAACCGATCCGGGTTGCGCGATGGTGGTGGCGAAGGTGGCGTTCAGCCCCGACAGCGGGCTCATGACGCCCAGGCAGTTGGGACCGATGATGCGGATGTTGGCCGCGCGCGCCTCTTGCAGCAGTTTCTGCTCGAGGGCCGCGCCTTCCGCGCCGATTTCCTTGAAGCCGGCCGAAATGACGATGGCGCCGCGGACGCCGTTCTCGCCGCATTCCTTGATGATTCCGGGGATCGACGGCGGCGGGGTGACCACCACGGCCAGATCGATATCCTCGGGGATCTCCGAAATGGACTTGTAAGCCTTGATTCCCAGGACGCTGGGACGCTTGGGGTTCACCGGGTACACGGTGCCACCAAACGGGTGGGTCACAAGATTCCACAACAGCGTGCGGCCGACGCTGCCGGGGTTTTCGGTGGCTCCGATCACCGCTACGGTTTTCGGGGAGAAGAAGACGTCGAGGGGTTGTTTCCCCCGAAATTGCATTTTCTTACGGGTTTTAGTTACTGACATGGCTTTGGCTATCGGCGTTAGGCCCGAACGCGGCTTGGTTAAGTGCATCCAGCACGTCCGGGATCGTGAGCCCGTTCTTGCGGGCTACAGTCTCGATATCGCAATCGTCGCAGACGTCACGAAAACGGAGTTGTTCGAAAATTGGGATGGTTTCCGGGTGGCGTTGTTTCACGTCACGGATGATCATGTCCCGGCGGATCAATTGATCGAATCGAAACATACGAATCCCCTTCAAGGGAAGGTTGATACAGCACCCCATTTTCCAAATTAGCAGTCTTTATAATCAACACCTTCTAGTCCAGTCTGGCAAGCGGACTGGGTGAAATGCCCCAAACGGGCTGGAATCTCGCGATTTGAAACCAGATGGCGACGCGGCGGCGCTCTGACATGTCTACGGCCAGGATCGAGTTTGGTGTGTCAAAGCTCACCGAGAGGGTCTGTCCCACCATTGGTTGCGGCTCGGCTGGTTTTAGGGCAGGCTGGCAACCTGCCGTCCGGCCGACTGTGATATGTTGGCCAAGTCTTGCTCCCTACCGCTGTCCAAAACCTGACTTCCGACGGATGGCTGCTGTTCCTCACACGCCTGACCCGGCTGTTCTCCTACGGCGCGTTAGCGGTGGTGCTGGTGCTGTACCTGACCGGCATCGGCATGAGCGCGTCCGAAACCGGAACGCTGCTCACCCTGACGCTATTGGGCGACACCGCGATCTCGCTGTGGCTGACCACACGCGCCGACCGCGCCGGGCGCCGCCGGACGTTGATTGCCGGCGCGTTGCTGATGGCGGCCGCCGGCTTGACGTTCGCCGTTACGCGAAATGTCTGGGCGCTCTTCGTGGCGGGAACCGTGGGCGTGATCAGCCCCAGCGGCAACGAGGTGGGGCCGTTTCTCTCCATCGAGCAGGCGGCGCTCTCCCAGGTGGTCTCCAGAGAGCGGCGGACCGGCGTCTTTGCGTGGTATACCCTCACCGGAGCCTTCGCCACGGCCCTCGGATCGCTGTTCGCCGGGGTGCTGGTGGAGACCCTGCAGAAGACCGGAGTGGCGCCGGTAGCCAGCGAACGGGCCGTCCTATTTCTGTATGCCCTCCTGGGACTGGTGTTGGCCTTTCTGTTCTTCAGGCTTTCGTCAACCGCGGAAGCGCCGGCCGCCGGGGTGGCCCGCATGGGACTGGGCGCATCGCGCGGACCAGTGCTGAAACTGTCGAGCCTGTTCGCGCTCGACGCGTTTGGCGGCGGATTCGTAGTGCAGAGTTTCGCCGTGTACTGGTTCCATCTGCGATTCGGCGCCAACCCGGCAACGTTGGGCGGCGTCTTCTTCGGGGCGAATCTCTTCGCGGGTATCTCGGCGCTACTGGCATCGCGGCTGGCATCGCGGTTGGGCCTGGTGAAAACCATGGTCTTCACGCACCTGCCTTCCAACGTCCTGCTGATACTGGTTCCGCTGATGCCCACACTGCCGCTGGCGATCGCCATGCTGCTACTGCGCTTCAGCATCTCCCAGATGGATGTGCCGACGCGCCAATCGTACACCATGACGATGGTGCGTCCCGAGGAGCGGTCGGCAGCGGCGGGCGTGACCGGAGTGGCGCGAACGCTGGGGGCCGCGGTCGCCCCGACATTCGCGGGAAGGCTATTTGCACAGCCCTCTCTGATCGCCCTGCCGTTCTACATCGCGGGGACCTGCAAGATTGTCTACGATCTGCTGCTCTATCGGGCTGCCGCGAAGTTGCCGCAAGCGGACAATTGACGGGCGTTTGCCGGGCGGCCCGAACGTGCGGAATGCCGGCCCCATACGGTCCAGCGCTCGCGCGAGCCAACGGCCCATGGCAGCGGCTTTCCCACGCCGCGCGAGCCGCCGGTTCACTCTCGCGGTGGCAACGCCGCCCTACTCCAGGCCGGTCACCTTGACCGAATCCTTGACGACAATCTTGCTCTTGTCTTCCGCCTGAATGGTGACATCTTCAAATTGCCACTGGCTGGCATTCTGAATCGTCCCGGCCGTCCGCGCAGTAATGTTGAAATTCTTCAGGATGAAATCTTCAAGAGGCGAATCTTTGTAGGAGTTCACGGAGAATGCCTGCCGCGTGGCCGAGCCCTTGACGCCCGAGATGCGCACTTCGCGCAGATGGGGCAGGCCCTTTTCCGGCGGAACGACGGTCGTAAGAATACGCCAGTAATCCGGGGGATTGGCAATGCCTTCGGGCATTTTGGCGTAACTGTAGCTGGGATTCCAGTTGAAGTTGACGGCCACGGCTACGCCGACCCCCTGGATATCCACATCGTGAATCGTAACGTTCTGAATCGTTCCGCCGCGGGTGTTGGCGCTCTTGAAAAGGATGCCGTTCGAAACACCGTTAGGCACATCCGAAAGGACGTGCAGGTTGTAGGCCGTGACGTTGCGGATGCCGCCCGAGGTCTCGCTGCCGAAGGTGATGCCGGCCGCTCCGTGGCGGATAGTGCTGTCGTGAATCACGATATTTTCCGACGGCCGGTTAACGCGCAAACCGTCGGCGTCGCGGCCCGCTTTCAGGCAAATCGCATCGTCGTTGCACTGGATGTCGCAATGCATCACTTCCACGCCGTCGGAAGAATCGATGTCCACGCCGTCGGTGCTGGGCCCCATTCCGCCGATGTTGTTGAGGATGGTAATCCCGTCCACGACGATCTTGCGCGAGTAGCAAACGTGTACGGTCCAGAAGCCCGAACGTTTTAGCGTCAGCCCCTGCAGTTTCACGCCGGCCGATTTGTAAATCTGGATCAGGCGCGGCCGCCGGCAATCGTAGTCCGCGGCCCAGCGCAGGCCTTTCGGCTCATAATCGATACGCAGCTTGCGATAGCTGTCCCAGTACACTTTTCCATCGCCGTCCACCACGCCCTTGCCGGAAATGGTCACGTCGTTCTGTTCGTAGACGTTGATCAGCGCCGCGGGCCACTGCATTTCAATCCCGGCCACGCGCGTGGCCATCATGGGATAGGCATTGAGATCCTGCGAGCCGCGGATTTCGACGCCTTCATCCACCATGAGATTCACTCCCGATTTCACAAACAACGCGCCCGTAAGATACACGCCGGGCTGGAATCGGACGGTGCCGCGCACCTTCGCAGCGGCATCGATGGCCTTCTGAACGGCGGAAGTATCGAGCGCCACGCCGTCCCCCTTGGCTCCATAATCGTTGACCCGGAATTCGGCGCCGCGCCCGATGGCCAGGGTGGACAACACACCCAGCACAACCACTCCTGCAGTCCGCATGTTTTTACTTTACTCCTGCCGTTTCGATTTGAATGGAGCCCGCGGACAAGCCCGCCGCAGCCGCTTTCAGCGTGATTCGTCCGCCCGGAGCGGAGGCCCTGAGTATCGCGATCGACCGTCCGTCGAAGCTCTTCCGCTCGGACGCCTGGAACGGTTCCACGCTGGAAACGTCGGCATTGTCCACCGCAACCAGGGTGCCCGGGCCGCTGACTTCGAACGCGATCTGGACGGAAACGCCCGGAACCGGCACTCCCTGGCCGTCTACCACGGTAGCCGTCACATAGGCCACATCGTCCCAACCGGCCGCGATCCTGCTCCGGTCCGAAGCCAGCGCGATCCTGGCCGCGGCGCCCGCAGTCCGCAATTCGTGCGTGGCCGCGTCTTGCCCACGGTCCCTGCCAACGGCGCGAATGACGCCCGGCGCGTAGGGCACGCGCCAGTAGCGCGGCGATGCGTCGGCTGACAGCGTCTGGGTTCCCAGGGACTTGCCGTTCAGGAACAATTCGACCTCGTCGCAATTACTGTAAACCTCGACGCTCTCCTCGTGCGCTGCCGAATTGGCGGGAGTCCAGTCGGAATACAGCGTCCGCAGGTAGCGGCGCGCGGCAGGTTCATAGCCTGGATCGACGGGCCCGGCCGACTCCGCGGCGACGCGGCGCACAATCCGAACCATGGGCTTCTCCGACCACCAACTCTGGCGCTGATATCCCATCGGTTTGATCGCGCCAGCACGGTCCAAAAGGCCGGCGGCCTCCGAGATCACCGGCCAGCGATGGGATTCGCCCAAGTAATCGATGCCGGACCACAGGAACTGGCCGGCGTATGCCGGATGGTCGCGCAGGGCGCGCCACACGTCGGCCGAGTGCTGGTTCTCGGTGCCCAGGATTTTACGCGACGGCTTGGCGTTGTGCGCCGCCAGGATTTCGTTCTCGCGGTAGTTCTGCCCCACGACGTCCAACAGATCGGCTAAGCCGTCATCGTAGTCGTGGCTTGCGTTGGGACGAAACAGGGCTTGCGTGACCGGACGCGTAGGGTCCGCCTGGTGGAAGACCTCCACCAGGCCGCTGAGGATTTCCTTGGCCAGATCGGCGTTGGGGGTGTCGTGGATTTCATTGCCGGCGCTGTAGATCACGATGCCAGGGTGGTTGCGGTCGCGGCGTACCGTATCGCGGGTGTCCGTTTTGGACCATTCGCGGAAGTACAGGTGATAGTCGTACGGGTTCTTGGCCACGGTCCAGCAGTCGAACATTTCGTCCATCACCAGGAACCCCATGCGGTCGCAAAGATCCAGGAACTCCGGCGCCACGGGGTTGTGCGCGGTGCGGATGGCGTTGACGCCCAGCGCGCGCAACGTCTGCAGGCGGCGCTCCCAGACGCCCAGCGGAACGGCGGCGCCCACCGCGCCTCCATCATGGTGCAGACAGACACCCTTGATTTTGAAGTTCCTGCCGTTGAGCCAAAAGCCGGTGGCGGCATCGAAGTGGGCTTCGCGGATGCCGAAGGACACGGTTTCCTCGTCGAGTGCGATCTTGCCGGCGCGCACTTGAGCCACGGCTCGATAGAGCGCGGGGCGATCGAGATCCCAGAGAATCGGGGAAAGCACCGCCAGGTCCTGGGCGAATGCCGCGGAAGCACCTGCCGCGACGGTTTGAGAAGATGTCGCCGCGCTCTTGACGGTCGTTCCGTCGGGAGCGATGAGGGTCACTTCCAGCGAGACGCTGCGTGCGGCGTTCGACTGGTTGACGACCGTAGTCTCCACACGCACCGTCGCGGCACCCGCATCGATCCTGGGAGTGGTTACGAACGTGGCCCATTGGTCCAAATGCACGGGACCCGTGACGATCAGCCGGACGTGCCGGTAGATTCCGGCCCCCAGATACCAGCGCGAGGCGGGTTGACCGCTGTTGTCGGCGCGGACGGCCACCACATTGGCGCTCTTCGCGCCGAAATGCAAATGCCCGGTCAATTCATACCGGAAACTTACAAAGCCGTTCGGCCGCTTGCCCAGGTGGTAGCCGTTGATCCAGACATCGCTGTTGGCCATCACACCGTCGAACTCCAGAAAAACGCGCCGCCGGGAATCGGTGTCCGCCAGGGTGAAGTGCTTGCGATACCAGCCGATTCCGGCGGGCAGAAAACCGCCGGCGCCGCCAGTGGGATTCTGCCGATCGAAGGGGCCTTCAATGCTCCAGTCGTGAGGAACGCGGAGCGAGCGCCATGACGCATCGTCGAAGTCCGGCGCTTCCGCGCCAGGGGCATCGGCTTTGAGGAAGCGCCAGTCCGTGTCGAACTGGGTGGTGGCGCGGACCGCAACGGGAGTTGCGTGTCCTACTACAATTGCAAGACACAAGACTGGCAGGCAGACGAATCGCTTCATAGGCGGCAACTGATTATGCGCCGGACTATTGTGGATTCGCAACGCGCGGAGGCCGGTCCACCGGTGGTTTCACGGTGCGAAACTCCCCGGCCAAGGGTGATTTCCGCCAAAAAATGAGCGCCGCTTCGCTTGTGCAGTCGATTGTCAACTTCGTGCAGCCCGGCGCCTGCAGCTCTCGGTCTTAGCCTGTTGTCCACCGCAAAACGCCCGGTGCCCGTGGAAAACGCACTTTCGGCCTACCGATCGATCCGCTGCCGGCCGTTCTTTGCCTGGAGGTAACGGCGCGCCACAACCCCGGCGCTCAGCGCACCCAGCACCAACACTAGAGAACCCGGCTCCGGAATGGGAGTAACCGGCGGCGTGTCTGGCGGTGTGACCGGTGGTGTGATTGGCGGCGTAACCGGCGGAGTGTTGGGTGGCGTCACCGGTGGTGTGTTTGGCGGCGTGACGGGCGGAGTATCCGGCGGCGTCACCGGAGGAGTGGCCGGTGGTGTATACGGCGGTATTTCGGGTGGTGTATACGGCGGAACTTCCGGTGGCGTATATGGCGGAATATACGGCGGCGTCACCGGAGGAGTAGTGGGCGGAGTAGTCGGTGGTATGGTCGGCGGTGTCTCCGGAGGAGTGCTGGGCGGCGTCACCGGTGGCGTGACGATCGAACAGCATGCTGGCGGCGAGGGCGGGATGTCGGGAGGTAGATCCGGGATCGGCGACGGTTGAATGGGCGTTACCGGAGGCGTGGGTGGAGTCACCGGAGAGGTGCCGTCCGAAGGTGGCACGGAAAACGGAATCACGCCGCCCGCACCGGGGAGATAACCGTAGCCATAACCTGGTTGGGTCTCTCCAATGAGGGTCGGCATCATGGCAGCAGTTTGCGCCGGTGTCTCCGGGAAGAACGCAGGAAATACTTCCGGCGCCAGAAGCGCCTCATGCCATTCGGGAGTGGTGGTTCCCTGAGCCGGTGTTTCGACACGCTCCAATACTTCGGGGGCCGGCCCGTGGGCCTCTACGGGCGCCTGGGGTGTTAGCGCAACACGGTTGCCGCACCGCGCACGGGCGTAATTGGTACCATCCGTCAGCAGAGCTTCACCTGGAGGGAGGCTGACTTTGTGCCTGGTCCAGAAGACCGCGTCGCCCACGCGATAAGAAACATAGACGGGCTGTTTGAAGGGGGATGGCTCGACTCGCAGTAAGGGGCGTCGGAAATCGGTATAGTGGCGTGCTGCAACTTCGTCGGAATCGAGTGCCTGGCGCAATTCTTCGGCACTGTAAGCTCCACCCCGGATCACCGAGAGCCTGAACACTGGCCGCGAGAGGCGTGGGGAGACTGCGGCGCGGGTCAGCGGCTCGAATTCCTGCGCAGGAGAGACAACAGAACCAGGAATTGGGACCGCTACCAGCCGATTAGAAAAGCGGGAATAGACCAAAGCCTGCAAAAATAGTGCGCACACTATCGCGACCGGAACCCGCAGGCGGCTTTGCCAGTATAGGTAGAACCCGATTCTTGTCGATTTGCGAATCCTGCTGGACACTGCGATTACTCGTCAACCAATGATATCCGTAGTCCAGTCTCAAATGCTCACTTTCGTTAATTCCGCACCTGTGGAAAAGTACTATGACCGTCACGTAATGCCCGTCATCTCAAGGTCCTAGTAGCATTACGAATACTCCAATTGAGTCTTTCGTACTACGTACCAGACCCCGGTGAATCTCTTGGAAATGCCGCCACCAAGCCTTTGAGCGTGCGATGTGGCGCTCGATGCGGCGGTTTCTCGGGAGAACCCGATTTCACAGCCGAACCAACAAGCACAACTATTGTGTGGTGGTTATATGGTTCTGGCGCTAAGGAACAACCTTTGCAACCACTTCCAGCAGCCGGTCGGGATGGAATGGCTTCACGATCCACCCGGTTGCGCCAGCCGACTTGCCCTGCTGCTTCTTCTCCATCTGGCTTTCCGTGGTCAACATCAAAACCGGCGTGTACCTGGCGTTGGGCTTGGCGCGCAAGCGGCGAATGAATTCAATGCCATCCATTACCGGCATGTTCAGATCGGTGATTATCAGGTTGACTCGCTGCTCGCCCAGCTTTTCGAGGGCGTCCGCCCCGTCGCAACCTTCCAGGATGGCAAAGCCGGCTTGGCGCAGAGTATAGGCGACCATCTGGCGCACAGAGGACGAATCATCGACAATCAGGGCAGTCCGCGTCATCGAAACCTCACTTCAGGAAGCCCGGGTTTCTCGTGGCGTGCTTCCATCAAAACAGCTCCACTTCCATCTCTCCCGCTTCCAACTCTCCCGCGGGAGGAATTGGAGCCGCAGCCCCACTCTCTAAACGGGTATGCGCCACCCGCTCGTCGTGCATACTGTAGGAGGCGTGGACCTCCTCCAGTAACGAGTTGCGGGAGTCTGCCCGGGAGCCGTCGAACGAAGGCGCCGGCTGTCCCAGCAGGTTCTCCATCTTTTCCATGGCATCGGCAACATGGGCGAGCCGCTGTCCAAAACGGTCTTGGAATTGCAGATTCACAATCGCCTGCGAAATCTCGTCCCTCAACTGGTTGTTCTCCGAAGTCATTATCGCCACCGAATCGCAGGCGTTCTGATGGGACGTAAACAGCACATGCAGCGCGGCTTGGGCGGCGTTGCGGCTGTCCTCGCTTTGAGTAACGTCGTCCGCCATGAATTCCTTCAGCTTCCCCGCCGCCGAGTGCACACAATTGCGAGTCTCCTGAATCCGGTTCGCGATGCCATCGGTCAGCCCGGTTGTCCGCTCAGCCTGGCGGGATATCTCCTCGGCCACCACCTCAAATCCAGCGCCAAGCGCCCCCACATGCACGGCTTCGATCTTGGCGTTTAGAGCCACGATTTTGCTCGCGAAGGAGATCTTCTGGACTTCTTCCAGAAGACTCTCCATCCCCTGTACGGTTTGTTCAATCTCTTCCATCCGCGCAATCGCCAGCGAGGAAATCTGTCCCGCATGCTCGAGACGTTGCAGCAAAAGCGAAATGGTAGCGCGCGAGGTTTCGATGGACTCCTCCACACTCCCGCCCGTCTGCCCGCTTCCCAACATCTCCTCCACCTTGGCTACGGCCCGTTGAGAACGATCGGCGATGTTCTGGAAATTGCCGCAAATACCCGAGACCGCGGATTCCAAGTTCCGGGCCGCTTCCCGGATCTGAGCCCGGAGCACCGGCAGGGTGGTGACGCACTCGCGGATGTTGAGCCGCTCCCGCCGTTTCGGAAACAGAAGTGCCGACAAGCGCGACAAAAGCCTCCGGACTGCCGTGTAATTCATAGACGGGTCGGTTTCTCGCAAACGAATTCGCTACTTTGAAGTATCGGCGGAATCTAGCAGAACTTGAGAGCTAAGGCTCCGGCCGCTCACGAGCGCAACATTCCAAAGGGGTTCAGCATCCTGGCCCGAGTCAGTCGAGCGTCGCACTTTGATCTACCGCGGGCCTGCTAAGCTGATGGGTCTGCAATATGGACAGCGTGCCACTCGGCCTGAGCCTCACTCCGCACGGCCGGCTCGCCTTGACTTCCGACGCCGGCGCACCACCTCTTAATAGGGGGCTCGCGGACCGTCTGCAGCAAGCTTTCGACTGTGGATCGGGCCACGGCCTTCTGCTGTTGGGAGCCGACGAACCCGGCACGGCGCTGCCGCCGGTATATTCCTATTGGCGCGAATTCGGCGCGCGCTACGTAACCACGCTCTGCACCCGGCAGGATACCGGCGTGGGCATCCCGGCCCCTTCCGACGAAGAACTGGAGCGCCTGGCGTTCGCGGCGCCTCCCATGACGGGTGCGGAGTACCTGACGGCGGCCGTACTGGACGCTTTATGGCGGGAACTGGACGCGGCCTTCGGCATCGAATTGTCCGCATCGAAACTCGACGTTCAGGATTTTCTGAAACGCCGGAACCCGGCATGGAACCTGGTGGGCCGAGTGCATTTCAACGTTGCCGAGAACCGCAACGATGCGGATGCCCCGTTCGCGTTTCTGGCCACCTATACCACGCGGCTTTCGGCGCAGGCCAAGGCGCAACATCTGCCGCTCGGCCAGGCGCTGCGCGAATACGCCGGCGCGGCCAATAAGGAACGCCTTCTGTCGTTGCTGGTTCCGGTGCAACGCGCCTCGGAAACGTGTCCGTGGCTGAAGGCCATGGTGGACGCGGGAGAGATTTTTCATCCGCTGCGGTGGACGCCGCGCGAGGCATTGCAACTTCTGCGCGACGTCCCGCACCTGGAAACGGCCGGAGTGGTGGTGCGCATGCCGGCGACGTGGCGGGGCAATCGTCCGCCGCGGCCGCGAGTGACCGGCACCGTGGGCGCCGCACCGCCGTCCGGGCTGGGACAGAAGGCGCTACTCGATTTTCAGATGGATGTCACGCTCGACGGCGAACCCCTGACATCCGCCGAAATCCAGGCTTTGCTGGCTCAGACGGACGGGCTGGCCCTGGTGCGAGGGAAGTGGATCGAACTCGACCGCGAACACCTGGCCAGCACGATCGAGCGCTTCCGCGAGGTGCAGCGGACAGCGACGGCGACCGGCCTGGCCTTCGGCGAAGCCATGCGGTTGCTGGCCGGTGCGGATGTCGCCGCCGAAGAGGACGATGCCACGGCAGCCGGCGCCGACTGGACGAAGGTGGTCGCCGGCCCCTGGCTGGCGGCAACCCTGAAGGGCCTGCGCAGCCCGCAAGGGTTGGCGGAAGTCCACCCCGGCGATGCCCTGGCAGGCATATTGCGGCCCTACCAGCAAGTGGGCGTGCGCTGGCTCTATCTGCTCACGAAACTCGGTCTGGGAGCGTGTCTGGCCGACGATATGGGGCTCGGCAAGACCATTCAGGTGCTCTCGCTGCTACTGGTCCTCAAGCGCCAGGAGAGCGCCCGCCCGCAACCGAGCCTCTTAGTGGCGCCGGCATCGCTGCTGGCCAACTGGGCGGCGGAAATCGAACGCTTCGCGCCCGGACTGAAGCCGCTCATCGCCCATCCGTCGGCCCTGCCTCCCGCCGAACTGAAGACGCTCGACGCCGCGCGGTTGCGGGACATCGACCTGGTGATCACCAGCTACGGTTCCCTGCTCCGCGTGCCGTGGATGCTGGAAGTTCCGTGGCGCCTGGCGGTGCTGGACGAAGCCCAGGCCATCAAGAATCCCGACGCCAAACAGACCCGTGCG
>Ga0181529_10002851_pt1 | contig 20247 bp, 20 predicted proteins | sample PEATcosm2014_Bin_36_FD_119763 | JGI IMG/M metagenome (GOLD analysis project Ga0181529, IMG submission 119763) | Peatland microbial communities from MTU Mesocosm Facility, Houghton, MI, USA - PEATcosm2014_Bin10_30_metaG | ecosystem: Environmental > Terrestrial > Soil > Wetlands > Peat | place... | reverse complement strand
GCGGGCTGCGTTCGCTGGTGCTGCCGGCGATCACGCTGGGCATGTTCCAGATGACGCTGATCATGCGGCTGGTGCGTTCCGAAATGATGGAGGTGCTGCGCAGCGACTACGTGAAGTTCGCGCGCGCGCGCGGGCTGTCGGAGCGGGTGATCAACTTCGGCCATGCGCTGAAGAACACGCTGGTGCCGGTGATTACCATCGTCGGCCTGCAGATCGGCGGCCTGCTCGGCTTTTCCATCGTCACCGAGACAGTGTTCCAGTGGCCGGGCATGGGGCTGCTGCTGGTGCAGTCGATCGGGGTGGCCGACATTCCGGTGATGTCGGCCTATCTGATGCTGATCGCGCTGGTGTTCGTGGTCATCAATCTGATCGTCGATCTGCTCTACTACGCCGTCGATCCACGCCTGCGGGTTGACCGCCGCGCGCTGACGGGGGCGCGATGAGCGAGCTGGCATCGGCCCGCCCGGGGGCGCTGGCGCGCGCCTGGGACAGCGATTTTCTCTACAGCTTCCGACACTCGCCAGTGGCGCTGATCTCCGCGCTGGTGCTGCTGGCGGTGGTGGCGGGCGCCGTTTTCAGCCATTGGCTGGCGCCGCACGACCCCTTCGATCTGGCCAGCCTGAGCCTGATGGACAGCTTCAAGCCGCCGCTTTTCTGGAACGCGGATGCCGAGTGGGCCTATCCTCTCGGCACCGACGACCAGGGGCGCGACGTGCTGTCCGGCATCATGTACGGCACCCGCATCAGCCTGCTGGTGGGCGTGCTGGCGATCGGATTCGCGCTCGCGGTCGGCATCACGGTCGGACTGGTGGCGGGCTATGTCGGCGGCGCCGTCGATTCACTGCTGATGCGCATGGCCGACGTCCAGTTGACCTTCCCGGCCATCCTGATCGCCCTGCTGGTTGACGGCGTGGTGCGCGCGGTGCTGCCGCGCGAGTTTCACGACAAGGTCGAGTTGTACGTTCTGGTGTTTGCCATCGGCATCGCCCGCTGGCCGCAATTCGCCCGCACCGTGCGCGGCTCGACGCTGGTGGAACGCGGCCGCGAATACGTGATGGCGGCGCGGGTGATCGGCCTGTCGTCGTCAAAGATCATGGTCAGCCACATCCTGCCGAACGTGCTGGGTCCGGTGCTGGTGATCGCCACCCTGAATCTCGGCCTGGCGATTCTCGATGAGGCTACCTTGTCGTTTCTTGGTGTCGGCCTGCCGCCGACGCAACCCTCGCTGGGCACACTGATAAGAATTGGCAACGACTTCCTGTTCTCGGGCGAGTGGTGGGTCACCATGTTCCCCGGCATCACGCTGGCGCTGCTGGTGCTGTCCATCAATCTGCTGGGCGACTGGCTGCGCGACGCCCTCAACCCGCGGCTGCGGTGAGAGGATCGCGCGATGGCTCTGCTGGAGGTCGATCACCTGACCGTCGAGTTTCCGACCCGCCGCGGTGTGCTGCGCGCGCTGGACGAGGTGAGCTTCGACATTGAGGTCGGCGAGGTGCTGGGCGTGGTGGGGGAAAGCGGTGCCGGAAAGTCGCTGACGGGGGCTGCCATCATCGGATTGCTGGAGCCGCCCGGGCGGATCGCCGGCGGGCAGGTCCGGCTGGACGGCATGCGCATCGACAACCTGTCGCGCGAACGCATGCGGCCCATTCGCGGCCGCCAGATCGGCGCTATCTTCCAGGACCCCCTGACCACGCTGAACCCGCTCTATGCGGTCGGTCACCAGCTGGTCGAGACCATGCAGGCGCACCTGAAATTGTCCGACCGCGACGCCCGCGAGCGCGCCATCCGCTGGCTGGAGGAAGTCGGCATTCCGGCCGCCCGGCAGCGCATCGACGCCTATCCACACGAGTTCTCCGGCGGTATGCGCCAGCGGGTGGTGATCGCGCTGGCGCTTTGCGCCGAGCCGCGGCTGGTCATTGCCGATGAGCCGACCACGGCGCTCGACGTCTCCATCCAGGCGCAGATCATCACCTTGCTGAAGCGGCTGACCAAGGACCACGGTACGTCGGTGATGCTGGTGACGCACGACATGGGCGTGATCGCCGAGACCGCCGATCGCGTGGCGGTGATGTATGCCGGCCGCATCTGTGAGATCGGCCCGGTGCGGGCGGTGGTGAAACAGCCCGCGCACCCCTACACGGAAGGCCTGATGGGCAGCATTCCGTCGCTTGAGCAGCGGGTCGAGCGGTTGCGGCAGATCGACGGGGCCATGCCGAGGCTGAACGCCATCCCGCTGGGCTGTGCCTTCAATCCGCGCTGCCCGAAGGTTTTTCAGCGCTGCCACGCCGAGCGGCCGGAACTGCTGGCGGCCGGCGATACCAGCGCCGCGTGCTGGCTGTACGACGTGCGCAGCGACACGCCGGCGGTGGCGGCGACCGATGCGTGACGGCGCGGAAGATTTCGCCGCGCCGATGCTGGAAGCGATCGGCGTGTCGCGCAGCTTCGATGTGTCGAAGCCCTGGCTGCAACGCACGCTGACGCGCGAGGGCAGGCTGCTGCTGCGTGCGGTGGATGACATCAGCTTCGTCATTCCGCGCGGCACCACGCTGTCGCTGGTGGGCGAGAGCGGCTGCGGCAAATCGACCGTGGCCCGGATGGCGGTGGGGCTCTACGCGCCGAGTGAGGGGCAGATAATATTCGAGGGCCAGCCGTTATCGGCGGCGCGCGCCCAGCCCGCTATGCGGCGGCGCATGAACATGATTTTCCAGGACCCCTATGCCTCGCTCAATCCGCACTGGCGGGTGCGCGATATCGTCGCCGAGCCGATCCGCGCTTTCGGGTTGTTGTCGTCCTATGCCGACATCGCCGGCCGGGTGGCGGCGCTGCTGACGCAGGTCGGCCTGGCGCCGGCCGACGGCGAGAAATTCCCGCACGAATTCAGCGGCGGCCAGCGGCAGCGCATCTCGATCGCGCGGGCGCTGTCGAGCGAGCCGGAGTTCCTGGTCTGCGACGAACCGACCAGTGCGCTCGACGTGTCGGTGCAGGCGCAGATCCTCAACCTGATGCGCGATCTGCAGGTGCGGCTGGGGTTGACCTATCTGTTCATCAGCCACAACCTGGCCGTGGTGCGGCACATGTCGGACCGACTCGGGGTTATGTATCTCGGCCGCATTGTCGAACTTGGTCCGGGCGAGGCGGTGTTCCGCACGCCGCGGCATCCGTACACGCGGCTGTTGCTGGAGGCGATTCCCGATCTCGACATGGTCGGCAAATCGCGCACGCCAGTGGGCGGCGAGGTGCCGAGTCCGATCGATCCGCCGCCGGGCTGCACGTTTCATCCGCGTTGTCCGTTGGCGAACGCCCGTTGCCGGGTCGAGAAGCCGGCGCATACGCGCGTGGCGGCCGCGCAGGGCGAGGTGCTGGTGGCGTGTCACGCGGTCGAGGAAGGGCGGGACGGGGCCTGATGGACATTTACAACGTCTGGTGCGACCTCAAGCCCGGGGTGCGCGACATGCAGTTCTACGACAACGTGGCGCGCTGCATGGACCACCTGCGCGCCGAAGGGCTGATCGAATCCTGGCGGCTCGTGCGGCGCAAGCTCGGTTTGGGGCCGAAAGAGCTGGGCGAGTGGCACCTGATGATGGAGCTGCGCGACCTCGGCCAGTTGGATGACGCGTTTCGGCGCATGGCCGGCCGCGGCGATCCGATCGAGGGGCTGCACCACGGCATGAACGCGCTGGTGACCAACGCCACCTTTGGGCTGACGCGCGATTTTCCCGACCCGTTCCGCCAGCGCGGCAAGGAGCGCTTCTAGCCGCCTCGCGCGGGCGGGGTCACGCCCCGCTGACCTGCGTGATCACGTTGCGGATGATGCCGATCTCAGCGATCTCGGTCTCCAGCACGTCGCCCGGCTTGAGAAACTCCTGCGGGGTACGCGCCACCCCGGTGCCCGAGGGCGTGCCGGTGGCGATGATGTCGCCCGGCTCCAGCGTCAGCCCAAGCGACAGTTCGGCGATCAGGCGCGGCACCTTGAAGTACATTTTCGAGGTGTTGATGTCCTGTTTCACCACCCCGTTCACCCGCGTCATCAGATGCAGGTCGGTGTGGTCGATATCCGCCGCTGGGATGATCCACGGGCCGATCGGGCCGTGCCCGTCCAGGCTCTTACCCTTGAACCACTGCCCGCCGTGGTACTCCTGCATGTCGCGCGCCGTGGTGTCGTTGATCACCGCGAAGCCGAACACGTGGTCCATGCCGTCCGCCTCGGCGATGCTGCGGCCGCGCTTGCCGATGATCACCGCCAGTTCGCCTTCCCAGTCGATCTTGTCGGACACTTTGGCATCGAACGGAATCGGGTCGTACGGGCCATTCACGGTGTGGGTGCCCTTGGTGAAAAACACCGGGTGCTTGGGCAGTTGCTGGTTCTTCGCGGTGAGGCTTTCCTCGAAATGCTCCAGGTAGTTCCAGCCGACCGCATAGACATTGCGGGCCGGCACCGGGATCGGCGCCAGCAGGTGCAGCACGGAAACCAGCGGGCCGTCGTCGTGTCCGTCGCCGGCCAGCTTGCGGGCCTGCGCCAGCGCCGACGGACCGGCGGTGATCAGCGACAGCATGCTGGCCGGATCGAAGGCCAGCTTCATGTGCTCCCGCTTCGCCGTGGCGCCGAGGTCCACCACATGGCCGCTCGGCCGCACCGCGCCCAGCCGTGGCGCCCCGCCATCCGGCGGCGCATAGGTCACCAACCGCAAAGCCCCGTGCGCGGCCAGCGCGCCGGGCGCAACCGGCATGCCGGCTCCTGGCGCGGCCTGTGCGACCCCAGCCGCCAACGTCACCACCGCCGCCGCGCTGCCGAAACCGAGGAAGTCGCGTCTCGAATTGCTCATCACTCGATTCTAGCCTGACTCGGCCGCTTTGGGCAGGTCTATCGGCGCGGGGCCCCGCGCCCGCGTGTCCCGGTCGGCATGGCAAGCACAATTGCATTGACAGCGCGCAATCGACAGGCGTGGGATTTTGCCGACATGGACCCCCGACGGAGGTTCTCCCATGCCTCGGGTTGCGCTGCTTTTGTTGGCCGGCCTGCTCGCCCTGATGCCGCGTGCGCGCGCCGCGGATGGCGTGGATATGGCCCTGGTGCTGGTGGACGACGTGTCCGGCAGCATCAACGACGACGAGTTCAATCTGCAGAAACAGGGCTATTATGCCGCCTTCACCGACCCCAAGATATTGGCGGCCATCCGTGGCGGACCGGCCGGTCAGATCGAGGTCGCCTATGTCGAGTTCGCCGCCGACACTCAGGTGAAGACCGTCCTCGGTTGGGCGGTGATCAAGGACGATGCCTCGGCCCGCGCCTTCGCCGAAGCGATGCGCTCGGCGCCACGCTCCTTTCGCGGCCGCACCGCCATCGGCGCGGGCATCGACGAGGGCGCGCGCCTGCTGTCCAATCTCGCCGCTCCGGCGGATCGTCGCGTGATCGATGTATGCGGCGACGGCAACAACAATTCCGGCCGTGCCGTCACCGACGCGCGCGACGACGCGATGAAGCAGGGCATTGTCATCAACGGCCTGGCGCTCGCCAACGAGAGCAACGTTCCCTGGCTTCAGGCGCATACCCATCCGCCCGGCGGGTTGGGCAACTACTACCGGGAAAACGTCACTGGCGGCGAAGGCAGCTTCGTCATCGAAATTCACAGCTATGAGAGCTTCGCCGAAGCGATCACGCGCAAGCTGATCGAGGAGATCGCCGCGATCAACCGTTCGGGCGGCCCGCGCCGGAGTTGAGCCGGACTGAATCCTGGTCCGCCGGCGGGTTGTCGGAAAAGTGTCGGCCCAAAGAGGGGGATTGGCGAGCGGAGCGGCTTGCCGGCGTTTTGCAACGGAGCGTATTGTCCAAGAAACAAGGGCCGACAGGGCCGGCTTCCGGGGGATACCGTTGTGCGAAACAACGCCGCGTTCATCGCCTTCTTTGCCGCATGCCTTGCCGCCGCGCCGCTCGCCGCGGGCGCCGCCGAACTGCGTATCGGGTTCACCAGCGATCCGCTTACGCTTGACCCCGCCAACCATCGGTCGCGCGAGACCGAGACGATCATCCGGCTGATCTACAGCGGCCTCGCCGCCAACGCGCTGGACATGACCGTGGTGCCCGATGTGGCCAAATCCTGGCAGTGGATCGACCCGAAGATCCTGCAGGTGACGCTGCGCGACGGCGTCAAATTCCAGGGCGGCGAGACCATGACCGCAGACGACGTGGTGTACAGCTTCACCCGTCTGCTGAAGGAGGGCGCCGTCGGCGGTCAGACCAGCCCGCGCAAGGGCCTGCTGGGACCGGTCACCGAGGTCGCCAAGGTGGATGACCGCACGGTGCGGTTCGTGCTCAGCGAGCCATGGCCGGTGCTGCCGGCCATGCTGACGTTCCAGGAAGTGGTGTCGAAGGATTTCACCGAAAAGGTGGGCACGCCGGGGCTGGCGACCCAGGCCGACGGCACCGGTTCGTTCGGGCTGGTCCAATGGCGGCGCGGCGACTCGCTTGTGTTGGAGCGTTTTCCTGGATTTTTCGGCGGTCCCTCCGATATTCCGCCGGCCGGCAAGGCCTGCGTCGACCGGGTGATCGTGAAGATCATCCCCGAGAACGCGGCGCGGGTGGCCGCCCTGCTGGCCGGCGATGTTGACCTGATCAACGATTTGCCGGCGCACGACATCCGCACCGTCGAGGCCAACGCGAACACCAGGGTAGCAGCGGTGAACGGCACCCGCACCTTTTTCGTCGCTTTGAACAATGGGAAGAAGCCGTTCGACGATGTGCGGGTGCGCCAGGCCGCGAATTATGCGGTGGACCGGCAGGTCATCATCGACCGCATCCTGAACGGCCGCGCGGCGGCGTTGAACGGGGTGATGAGCCCGGCCGCCTTCGGCTTCAACCCCGACCTGCCGGCCTATGGCTATGACCCGGCGAAGGCGAAGGAGTTGCTGGCCGAGGCCGGCTACGCCAACGGCATCGACGTGATGCTGGATACCGACGGGCCGCAGAAGGACACCGCCGAGGCGATCGCATCGTTGCTGACGCGCGCTGGCATCCGCACCAAAGTGCAGGTGGGCGAGGCGGCGCAGTTGCGGGCGCGCTGGGCGCCGGACGGCACCCGCGACGGCGACATGTGGATCAGTTCCTGGGGCAACGGCTCGCTCGATCCCACCGATATTTTCGTTCCCACGCTGCGCACGAAGGATCGCGGCAACGCCGCCGGATATGCGAACCCCGAGGTGGACAAGCTGCTGGACGCCGCCGGGCTGGAAACCGATCAGGCGAAACGGGCAGAACTGTATCGTGACGCGCAGGCGATCGTGAACCGCCAGGCGCCGTGGATATTCCTGTGGCTGCCGCAGGATCTTTACGGCGCGTCGAAGCGGCTCGTGGGGTGGCAGCCGCTGGCCTCCGGCATGCTGAACCTGCGCGATGCCTGCGTGCGGTAAGTGAGCCCCGCCGCTCTGCTGACGCGCCTGCTGCACCTGATTCCGGTGCTGCTGGGCGTGACCGTGGTGGTATTCCTGATGATGGCGGCGACCCCGGGCGATCCGGCCGAGGTGATGCTGGCGGGTCAGCAGGCCACCCCCGCCCAGGTCGCGGCGCTGCGCCACGACATGGGGCTGGACCGTCCGCCGCTGGAGCGGTTCGGGCTGTTCGTCGGCCACGCGGTGCGCGGCCAGTTCGGGCAAAGCCTGTTTCATCGCCGGCCGGTGGCCCAGGTCATTGCCGAACGGCTGCCGGCGACCATCGAGCTGAGTCTGGCGGCGCTGGTCTTCGCGCTCGTCGTTGCGATTCCGCTCGGCGTGCTGGCGGCGGTGAAGCGCGGCGGCTGGCTGGACCGCGCGGCGACGTTCGGCACGCTATTGGGCGTATCGCTGCCCGGGTTCTGGTTCGGCATCCTGCTGCTGATCGGCTTTGCCGTGCAATGGCGGCTGCTGCCGGTATCCGGCGAGATCGACTATGACGCGCAGCCTCCTGGGGTAACCGGGTTCCTGCTGGTGGACAGCGTGCTGGCCGGTCGTTTGGACAGCCTGCTCAATACGCTGGCGCATCTGGCGCTGCCGGCGATAACGCTCGGCCTGCCGATGGCGGCAATCCTGATGCGGGTGACGCGATCCTCGATGCTGGACGTGCTGCGGCAGGACTACATCACCTTCGCCGAGGCAAAGGGACTGTCGCGCGGGCGGGTGTTGCTGGTGCACGCGCTGAAGAACGCGCTGCTGCCAACGGTAACGGTGGCGGCGCTGGAGACCGGCGCGCTGCTGGGCGGCAACATGGTTGTGGAGACGGTGTTCGGCTGGCCCGGCCTGGGGCGGCTGGTGGTGGAGAGCATCTTTGTCCGCAATTATCCTCTGGTCCAGGCGGCGGTGCTGCTCTACGCGGTGACTTTTGTTCTGCTGAACTTCTGCGCAGACCTGCTCTACACGATCTTGAATCCGCGAGTGCGGATGTGAGCGGGATCGCCGTCCTCGGCAGGATACGCCTGTCGTATCTGGTGGTGGCGGTCTTCGTGGCGATGGCGGTGCTGGCGCCGATCATCGCGCCGCACGATCCGGCCGATTCCGATCTGTTCCGGCGGCTGCAACCGCCGTTCTGGATGGCCGGCGGCGAGGCGGGCTTCCCGCTGGGTTGCGACGCGCTGGGACGCGATATCCTGTCACGCATCATTTTCGGCACCCGGATTTCCATTCTTGTCGGCGTGGTGGTGGTGTCGGCCGCCACCGTCATCGGCGTGCTGGCGGGGCTGGCGGCGGGCTACCTGCGTGGCTGGGTGGATGTGGTAGTTTCGTGGATGACAGATGTGCTGCTGGGTTTTCCATATCTGATCTTCGCCATCGGACTGATGGCGATGATGGGGCCCGGCCTGCTCAACATGGTCTTCGCGCTGGCCTACAAGGAATGGGTCGTGCCCTGCCGCGTGGTGCGCGGCGAAACCCTGGCGGCGCGCGAAACGGAATACGTGGAGGCGGCAAGAGCACTCGGCGCCTCGCGCCGGTTCATCATGCTGCGCGAGGTGCTGCCGAACATCCTGGCGCCCGTGCTGGCGGTGGCCACCATCCGGGTGGCACAGGTGATCATCCTGGAAGCGAGCCTCTCCTTCCTCGGCCTCGGTGTGCAGCCGCCAACGGCGTCGTGGGGATCGATGATCGCCGACGGACGCGGATACATTCTCGATGCGTGGTGGGTGAGTACCTTTCCGGGGGTCGCGATCCTGTTGCTCGTGCTGGCGATCAACCTGGCGGGTCAGGTGCGGCGCCGTGACGACCATGGCTGATCCGCTGTTGGAAGTGAACGATCTCCGTGTCGGGTTCGCCACCGCCCGCGGCATGGTGCGGGCGGTGGACGGGGTGAGCCTGCACGTCATGCCTGGGGAATCGCTCGGGGTCGTCGGCGAATCCGGCTCCGGCAAGAGCGTGACATTCGCCGCCGTCATGGGGCTGGTGAAGCCGCCGGGTCGGGTGGAAGGCGGCTCCATCCGGTTTGCCGGGCGCGAACTCGCCGCGCTCACGCCGGCGCAGTGGCGGGCGCTCCGCGGGCGGTCGATCGCCATGACGCTGCAGGACGCACTGACCGCGCTGAACCCGGCGCTGACCGTAGGCACGCAAATCATCGAGGTGTTGCTGGCGCACGCCGAGGATCTTCCCGCGGGCTGGCGGGCACGGCGGAGTGCGGCGCGCGCGTGCGCCATCGAGGCGCTGCGACTGGTCGGCATTCCCGATCCGGTTGGACGGCTGGATGAATATCCGCACCAGTTTTCCGGCGGCATGCGTCAGCGCGTGATGATCGCCATCGCGCTGTCCTGCCGACCGCGCCTGCTGATCGCCGACGAGCCGACGACGGCGCTGGACGTGACGGTGCAGGCGCAGGTGCTGGACCTGATCGGCGATCTGCGGCGCGAATTGGGCATGAGCCTGGTGCTGGTCACCCACGACCTCGGCGTGGTCGCGGAGCATTGTGACCGGGTTGCGGTGATGTATGCGGGGCAGGTGGTGGAGACCGGCCCGACGCAGGCGGTAATCGCCACGCCGCACCATCCTTATACGCAGGGATTGCTGCGTTCGATTCCGGAGCCCGGCCGGGAAATCCGGCCGATCGAGGGACAGGTGCCGGAATTGCTGGGTCTCGGCGCGCAATGCCGGTTCCTGCCGCGTTGCGCGGTGGCGCAGCCGCTTTGCGAACTGCCTGTGCACATGGACGTGTTACCCGGCGGGCGCGCGTTGCGTTGCGTGCGGGCGCGGGGGCTTGCATGACCGCGGCGCTGCTCGATGTGCGCGATGTGGTGAAGCACTATGCGGCACGGCGGTCGCTGGCAGCGCGGCTGCTGCGCCAGTCCAGGCCAGTCGTGCAGGCCCTGAACGGGGTAAGCCTGCGCATCGCGAAGGGCGAGACGCTGGGGCTAATCGGCGAGAGCGGTTGCGGAAAATCCACGCTGGGGAGGGCAATCCTGCGTCTGGTCGAGCCAGACAGCGGCGTTGTGGCGTTCGACGGGGTCGACGTAATGGCGCTGGGTCACGGCGCGTTGAAGGCGATGCGGCGGCGCATGCAGATCGTCTTCCAGAATCCGTATGCCTCGCTGAATCCGCGCCGTACCGCAGCCGAGATCGTGGCGGTGCCCCTGGTTCTGCACAATCTGGCGCGCGGGCGGGCGTTGCGCGAGCGGGCGGTGGCGATGCTGGAGACGGTAGGGCTGTCGCCGGCACAGGCCGATCGCTATCCGCACCAGTTCAGCGGCGGGCAGCGGCAACGCATCGGCATCGCGCGGGCGCTGGTGCTGCAACCCGAGTTCGTCGTCTGCGACGAGCCGGTCTCCGCGCTGGACGTCTCGATCCAGGCACAGATCCTGGCTCTCCTTGATCGGCTGAAGCGGGACTTCGGGCTGACCTATCTGTTCATCTCGCACGATATCGGCGTGATCGGCCATGTCAGCGACCACCTTGCCGTGATGTACCTGGGCAGCATCGTGGAAGCGGGGCCGGCGCGAGAGGTTCTGCGCGCGCCGCACCATCCCTACACGGCGGCATTGCTGGCCTCGGTGCCGCGACTCGCGGGCGGCAAACGGTCACGGGAAAAACTGCCGGGTGAACCGCCCTCACCGTTGCGCCCACCCTCGGGGTGCCGGTTTCATCCGCGCTGTGCCTTTGCCAGCGAGATTTGCCGCAACGTGGTACCGCCGGCGCGAACGCTGGAGGGCGGCAGGGTGGTGGCATGCCACCATTTGCCATGATGCGTCCGCCCACGCCGAGCGCCGGCACTTCATGTTTTACAGAGCGAGGTTCGCATGGATTCTCTTCGTATCATCTGCCCGAACGGACATCTCGGTTTCGCGCCACTGAAACCGGGCAGCTTCAACCTCGGCGTGGCGGCGGGGCCGCACTACATCGGCGCGGATTCGGGCAGCGACGATGTCGGACCGGTACCGCTGGGCTCCGATACCTCCACCGCGCCGCTGGCCTGGCAAGTGCACGACCTCGAGCACATCCTGCTGGCCGCGCGCACGCACAACGTGCCAATGATCATCGGCTCGGCGGGCGACACCGGGGCCAACAGCCGGGTGGACCTCTATCTTGGCATCATCCGGGAGTTGGCGAAGAAGCACGCACTGAAGCCGTTCCGCCTGGGCTGGTACTACTCCAATGTGGAAAAGGAGACGGTGCGGGCAGCGATCCGGCGCGGCGAGGCGGTGGAAGGGCTTGACGGGCGGGACGCTCTGACCGAGGCGGAACTGGACGCCACCGACCGCATCGTGGCCATGGCGGGCGTGCATCCCTACGTCAAGTTGCTCGAGCTGGGGTGCGACGTCATCATCGGCGGGCGCAGCAGCGATTGCGCGGTGTTCGCCGCGCCGGCGATCTTCCACGGATTTCCCGAGGCGCACGCCTACTATCTTGGCAAAGTGCTGGAATGCGCGAGTTTCTGCGCCGAACCGTACGGAGCGAAGGAGACGGTGCTGGGCGAGGTGACCCAGCACGACGTGCAAGTGACGGCGATGCATCCGGACCAACGCTGCACCATCGCATCGGTGGCCGGGCATGCGATGTACGAACGCTCGAATCCCTATGACGAGTTCGTCGCCGGCGGGCGGCTCGACATGCGGGACTGCGTCTACGAACAGGTTTCGGAAAAGACCACCCGCATTACCGGCCAGCGCTTTGTCCACGCGCCGCAATTCCGGGTCAAGCTGGAGGGCTCCGGCAAGGTCGGTGAGCGCTATGTTGGGTTGGTCGGCATTCGCGATCCCTACTCGGTGAAGCATGTGGACCGCATGATCGACTGGGCGCGGGCGCAGGTACGTGAGCGGTTCGGCGAGGAGGGCTATGAGTTGCACTACACGGTGTACGGACGCGACGGGGTGATGGGGGCGATGGAACCGCTGCGGGACCGGCCCGGCCACGAAGTGGCGGTACTGGTGCAGGGCGTGGCGAAGGACGCACACACCGCGGAGGAAGTGGCGCTGATCGGCTCGCGGCAGTTGTTCTATGCGCGGCTGCCCGAGGTGAAGGGCACCGCGGGGTCGGTGGCGTTCCCCCTGGACGAGGTGTTGCGGGCGTCGCCGGCGTACCGGTGGACGCTGAACCATACCATGGCGGTGCCGGATGGGCTGGCACTGCATCCGACTTTCTCCGAAATGGTGGGTGCGTGATGGCGACCTTGGGTGAGCTGGCGAAGACGGTACGCAGCAAGAATGCCGGAGTGGACAAGATCACCTTCGATGTGATCTTTCGCGAACGCGAGACCTATGAGCGGGTCACGCGCAGCGCCGTGCTGACGCGCGCAAGCGTGGCCGCGCTGTTCCGAATTCCCGAGAGCCGGCTGGCCGATTTCGTGAACTTTGAGCCAGGGCTGGCGATCAAGTTCACCATCTACCGCGAACGGCCAAGCGGCAGCGCCGGCGACCCCGACATCTTCGGCTGTCAGCAATACGCGCCCTTGTTGGATATCGAGGTACCGTAGAGCGATCAGGCGTCAGCGCAGATGGCAGGCGACCAGGCGGCCATCGGCGATGCGTCGAAGGACCGGGATCTCGGACCGGCAACGCATCTGCGCATACGGGCAACGCGGGTGGAAGGTGCAGCCGGACGGCGGATCGAGAGGGCTTGGCACTTCGCCCTCGATAATTGGCCGCGTGCGGCGTGCGCTCGGGTTGGGCAGCGGAGCGGCCTGCAGCAAAGCCTCCGTATACGGATGTTGCGGCGTGGCAAATAGCGCGTCGCGATCGGCCAGTTCAACGATGCGGCCGAGATACATCACGGCGATGCGTTGCCCGATATGGTCGACGACGCCCAGGTCGTGCGAGATGAACAGGTAGGCGATGCCCATCTCCTCCTGCAGGTCCAGCATCAGGTTCAAGACCTGTGCCTGCACCGAAACGTCGAGGGCGGAAACCGGTTCGTCGGCGACGATGAGCGCGGGCCGCAGGCTGAGCGCACGGGCGATACCAAGCCGCTGACGCTGGCCGCCCGAGAATTCGAACGGCCAGCGATCCATCAGGTCCGGCCGCAGCCCAACCCGCGCCAGCAGTTCGGCGGCGTGCTCGCGGCGCGCGGGTCCGGACAGGTGCTCATAGTTCTCGATCGGCTCGGTGACGATCTCGGCTGCCGTGAGGCGAGGATTCAGCGAGGCGAACGGGTCCTGGAAGACGATTTGCGCGCGGCGTCGAAACCGCCGCATCTGTTCAGCCGACAACCCGGAGATGTCCTCTCCCTCAATCAGCACCCGGCCTGCCGATGGTTCCAGCAAGCGCAGCACCAGTCTGCCCAAGGTCGACTTCCCGCACCCCGACTCACCCACCACACAGAGTGTCTCGCCCGGATGGATCTCGAAGGACACGTCATCGACGGCGCGCAGTTCGGCCACCGTCCGCCGCAGCAGCCCGCGGGTGACCGCAAAGCGCTTGGAGAGATGCACGGCCTGCAGAACGGGAACGGTCATGCTGCCTCGGCGCGAATGCACGCCACCCGATGGCCAGGCCCGACCGGGTGGAGTGGCGGCGCGTCGGTGCGACAGGCGGGCACCGCAAGCGCGCAGCGCGGTGCAAAGGCGCATCCCACGATCGGCTCTTTCAGGTCGGGCACGATCCCCGGTATTTCCGGCAACCGCCGCCGCCGCCGGTCGGCCCCGTGCGGCATCGAGTTCAGCAATCCGCGCGTATAGGGATGCGCCGGAGCGTCGAACAGTACCTGCACCGGCGCCTCCTCGACCACGCGGCCGGCATACACCACGATGACACGCTGGCACGTCTCCGCCACCACGCACAGGTCGTGCGTGATCAACAGGATCGCGGCATCGATGCGTTCCTTGAGTTCCAGCATCAGCCGCAGAATCTGCGCCTGGATAGTCACATCGAGCGCCGTGGTCGGCTCATCGGCGATCAGCAGTTGCGGCGAACAGGCAAGCGCCATGGCGATCATCGCCCGCTGGCGCATGCCACCAGAGAACTGGTGCGGATAATCGCGCAACCGCAATGCCGCGTCGGGAATGTGCACCAGGCGAAGCATTTCCTCTGCCCGCGCCATTGCTTCCGCGCCGCTCGCACGCCGATGAATGCGTACCGTCTCGGCGATCTGCGCGCCGATCGTGTGCACGGGGTTGAGACTGGTCATCGGCTCCTGGAAAATCATGCCGATGCGGTTGCCGCGGATCGCGCGCATTCCGGCTTCTGAAAGGGCCAGCAGGTCCTGCCCGTCGAAGCGGACCGAGCCCGCCACCACCCGGCTGTTTTTGGGCAGTAGGCGCATCACCGATAGCGCGGTGACGCTTTTACCGCAGCCTGATTCGCCGACCAACCCGAGCGTCTCACCCGGCGCGATGGCCAGACTGACGCCGTCCACGGCGCGCACGACGCCGTCCTCGGCAAAGAAATGCGTGTGCAGCCCGTTCACTTCGAGCAGCGGCCGCAATGTCACAGTCCGCGCGCCAGCCGGGGATCGAGCCAGTCGCGCAGCCCGTCGCCGAGCAGGTTCACCGCCAGCACCAGCACCGCCAGCGCGACGCCAGGGCAAAAGATCGTCCACGGCGCGAGAGCGAGATAGAGCTCGGACGCGGCGATCATGTTGCCCCAGGTCGGAATGCTTGGCGGAATGCCGGCGCCGAGGAACGATAACCCGGCTTCCACCAGAATCGCCGATGCACACACATAGGTGCCCTGGACAGTCAATGGCGCGATGGTGCTGGGCAGGATATGCCGGCGCAGAATCTTGCTGGTTCGCGCACCGCCAGCGATAGCTGCTTCGACGTAAGGACGCTCGCGCACGCCGAGCACGATGGAGCGCACAAGCCGCACGTCGCGCGGCAGTTCGGGGATCAGGATGGCGAGAATCACCACTGGAACGCCGCCCTGCCAAAGCGAGACCAATGCGATCGCCAGCAGAATGGCGGGGATCGCCATCAGCCCGTCCATCAGCCGCATCACCACGGCCTCGATCCGTCGGTAGAAACCGCAGAGCAGGCCTATGACGAGACCGCCGGCCACGGCGCCGACCGCCACCGAGAGACCGACGAAAAGCGAGATACGGGCGCCGAACACGGTGCGGGCAAACACGTCGCGGCCGAGCGTGTCGGTGCCGAACCAGTGCTGCGCCGACGGCGGACGGAGCCGGTTCATCGGGTTCATTGCCAGCGGATCGCCGGCGAACAGCGGAGCGGCCAGTGCCATCAGTACCATGGCCACGATCACGGCCCCGCCGATGACCAGGGTGGGGTGCCGGCGCCAGAACCGGGCAAGCCCATGCCGGCGCACCGGCACGGCCGCGGCGGGAAGGACGGCGTCCGACACGCTCAGCGCCGGATGCGCGGGTCGATCAGCGTGTAGCTGAGATCGACCATCAGGTTGATCACCACATAGGCGCCGGAGAAGATCACCATCACGCCCTGGATGATCGGGTAATCGCGATTGGTGATCGCATCAACGGTCAACCGACCGATGCCCGGGATGTTGAAGACCGTCTCGGTCAGCACGACGCCGCTGATCAGCAAAGCGATGCCGATGCCGATGACGGTGGCAATCGGCACGCCGGCATTGCGAAGCGCGTGATGAAACAGCTGGCTCATGGACGTGGCGCCCTTGGCCCGCGCGGTACGGATATAATCCTCCGCCAGGACCTCCAGCACGGCCGCGCGGGTGATGCGGGAGATCAGGGCCAGATAGGCGAGGCCGAGCGCGAGCGCCGGCAGCAGCAAGTGGCTGAGCCACGGCCACAAGCCGGCCGATATCGGAACGTAGCCCTGCACCGGCAGCCAGCGCAGCCTGATGGCAAACAGGTAGATCAGCAGATAGCCAACCACGAACACCGGCACCGAGAAGCCCAGTGCGGCGATGGCCATCAGCGTCCGGTCGAGCACTCCGCCGACCCGCCACGCCGCCAGTACCCCACCCGTCACCGCGACTGTCGCGGCAAAAACGATGGTGACCAGGCTGAGCGAAACGGTGGCCGGGATTCGTTGGAGTACCAGTTCCATGACCGGCACGCCCGAGAAGATCGAGGTGCCGAAACGGCCACGCAGCACGTCCCACGCCCAGAGTCCGAACTGCACTGGCAGTGGCCGGTCGAGCCCAAGCTGACGATTGATCAGGGCGATCTGCGCCGGCGTGGCGTTATCGCCGGCGATGATCGCGGCCGGGCTGCCCGGCGCCAGATGCAGCAGCAGGAACACGATCAACCCGACGATCGCCATCACCACCAGCGTCGCGAGCAGCCGGCGGCCGATATAGGCGCCCATCAGCGGCGCTCAGGTCTTGGTAACATTCCAGAACGGAACCACGTCGGGATTGGTCAGGAAGCCATCCACATTGGTGCGCATCGCGGCCGGTTGCGTCCATGAACCCAGCATCGCCATCGGCACGAAATCCCAGGCGACGGCCTGCATCTTCTTCGCGATGACCTGCTGCTCCGCGACCGTGCCCGCCTCTGCCCACTGGGTGCGCAGCTTCTCGTAGTCGGCATTCTCCGGCCAACCGAACCAGCCCTTCGTGCCGTTGGCGGCAAGCGCGATCAGCATGATCGGATCGCTGAAGTCGAAGCCGCCACCATAGGTGATGAAAATGTCCCAGCCGCCCTGATCGTCAGGCTTCATGCTGGCGCGCCGGGTGATCACTTCGCCCCAGTTCATCGCCGCGAGCTCGGCATTGACGCCGATGCCCTGCAGCCAGCCGGCCACGAGCTGGGCCGAATTGTTCATGAACGCGAAGTCGGTGGCCTGCAGCACGATCACCTTCTCGCCCTTGTAGCCGGCCTCCGCGAACAACTGTTTGGCCTTCGCGGGGTTCGGCGCTTCCGTGAACCATCCGGTGTTGGCGTCGTTTGACATCGGCGTTTCGTAACCGAATATCGACGGGCTCGGGTGGTAGTATTTCGGGTCACCGAAGGTGGCGTTGAGGATCGCCTTCTGGTCCAGCAGGTACAGCATGGCCTGACGGGCCTTCACGTTGTCGAACGGCGGATGCAGCGTATTCATCCGCAGCTCGCCGACGTTGCCGGTCGGGTTCATTATCTTGAGCTTGATGTTCGGATTGCTCGCCAGTTGCGGCACCAGATCGAGAGGCGGCAGCTCGTAGAAGTCGATTTCGCCCGCGCTCAACGCCGCGCTCGCGGTCTGTTGGTCGGTGATGTTCTCCCACATCACCTGGTCGAGTTTCACCACCTTGCCGCCGGCGAGACTGGAGGCCGGTTCGCTGCGCGGCGCATACTTGTCCCACTTGTCGAACACGTACCGGCTGCCGGGCTGGGTGAGGGTCTGGTTGAAGGTGAAAGGGCCGGACCCGATGCGTCCGCTGACCTGCTGGAAAGGATCGGTCTCGGCGTCTTTCTTCGGCATCATGAAGCAGATCGGCGTGGTGCAGGTGGAAAGCGCGGTGATCACCAACCCGAACGGCTCCTTCAACGTGAGGACGATGGTCTTGTCGTCCTTGGCCGAGAGGTCCTGCGCCCGGGCCATGATTGCCTGCCCCCCGGCGTTGCGCACCGCCCAGCGACGGATCGAGGCAACGCAGTCGGCGGCGGTCACCGGGGTATTATCCTGCCACGCCAGCCCGTCGCGGAGTTGGAAGGTGTAGGTCTTCTTGTCGTCGCTCAGGCCCCACTTGCCGACCATCTGCGGCTGCGGCTTGTAGGTGTCGTCAATGGCGAACAGCGTGTCGTAGACCATCGCGCCGTAGTAGGCGGAGATGTTCGCCGTGGTCCAAATCGGATCGAACGAGCGCAGGTCACCTTGCATCACTGCGCGCAGGACCGTCGGCGTGGCGGCGCGGGCCGAACCGATGGCAGGCAGTCCGAGCACCCCACCCAGGGCCGTCCGGAGGACCGTCCGTCGTGATGTTTGCATTTGCAAACCCCCCTCTTTTTCTATTGCGGATGATACCTGTGCGGGCCTTGCCTGTCCAAAAACAATCCGTGTTCAACCGAGCGTTGCGCGGCGGTGGCCGAGCATCGGCGGCCGGTGGCGGGCGCACTGTTGGCAACTGGAAACGGCCGACACGCAAACCTGTCGGAAATTTAATGTGTTAGACCGAGACTATCGCTTCGCTTCTCAGCAGCGATCGCGCCTCGGGTCTCAGCCGGCGCCGAGCAGCCGCTTCAGCTTGGCCACCGCCGCGGCGGGGCTGCTCAGAACGCGGGTGCTTACCACCGCCCGCACGGCCTCTTCGGCGCGCGATGTCGAGAAGTGGGCGAGCATGATGGCATCGCACGCGCCGATCGTGCCGGCGGCTTCCGCCAGCAGACGATTGTGCGCCGCCGCGTCACCGGACCGCAGGGCCGCCATCGCTTCCGGAACACAGACCGTGCGGATGGACGCCGCACTCCGACCGAGCCTGGCCGCCAGTTCATGAAATTCGGCCTCCATGCCATCCACCGCCGGGGCGAAGGTGGCAAGCATGCCGATCCGGTCGCCCGCTTCCAGCGCCGCCTCGAACATCGCCTCGTTGGGCTTGAGCACCGGCAGTGACAGGCGGGCGGCGGCCTGGTCGATGGCGGCGCCGAACGCCGAGCAGGTGAACAGCACCGCGGCGGCGCCGCAGTCGGCCGCGTACTGCGCCAACGCACCGATGCGCGCCGTCATCGCCGCCGTGAGGATGCCGTCGCGTTCCCGATCCGGGCTCAGTGAATCGTCCAGCAGATTGGTGCAGCGGGCCTCCGGCCAGAGGCGCCGGAACGCCTCCCGCACCGGATCAATGGCGACGGTCACGGCGTGGATCAAGGCGATGCGCGGCGGCATTTCCTTCACCCGGCCGCCGTTTCCGTGGGTCGATGGGAATACATGGAGAGCCCCGGCGCCGGCATGTCGGCCTGCAGGATGGAGCCGGTTTCAGACTCCGTCATGAACAGGCGCGTGCCGCCCGGCCCGCCGAATGCCAGGTTGGTCGTCGAATATCCGGCGCAGGAGACGATGCGATCAAGCGGCTCGGCCCGTGGCGAGAGCCGCCAGATCGAGCCGAAGCCGGCATGTGCGATCAGCAGGCAGCCCTCCGCGTCGAGCGCCAACCCGTCCGGACCGCTCGGCCCGCCATGCAGATGCGCGAAGATGCCCACCTTGGTCACCAGGCCGCTGGCGTGCAGCGGCACGCGCCAGATCTGGTTGGCGCGCGTAACGGCCACGAGCAGGAAGCTTTCGTCCGCATCGACGACAATGCCGTTCGGGCTGGGGATGGTGTCGAGCAGACAGGTCAGCCGTCCGTCCGGTGTCAGGCGGTAGACTCGCCCCGTCGGGTCATGCATGCCGGTCTGCCCCTGGTCGGTGAAATAGAGAGTGCCGGAGCGGCTGAAGACGAGATCGTTCACACCCTTGAAGCTTTCCGAACCGACCGTCTCGAGAAACGGCGTCACCGCGCCACTCGCCGGCTCCAGCGTCATCAGGCCGCGCTTGTAGTCGGTAATGAAGATGCGCCCGTCTCGGTGGATCTTCAGCCCGTTCGGCCAGCCCTCGTATTCGGCCACCTGCTCCCAGTTGCCTGCCGGGTCGATGCGGAAAACGCGGCCATAGGGAATGTCGGTCACGTAGAGCCTTCCGTCGCGATCGAAGGACGGGCCTTCAAGGAAGCTGTCGATCTCGCGTCCGCCGCGGTTGGCGTCGGCCCAGGCGTTGCGGCGCGGCTTGCGGAAGCGATCCGGCAGGCGGGTGAAAACGGTGGTCTCGATCCGGCGCGGCGGCGCGAAGAAACTCATGGCGGCAATACCTTTCACTTCGATGCTGGAAGCGCGAACCGGCGCCGGCCGGAGGCGGCGGGATCGCCCACCACGGCCATGATGATGGCGCCGGTCAGCATGATCGCCGCAATCGTCAGCAGGGGAATGATG
>Ga0181529_10002847_pt1 | contig 20262 bp, 22 predicted proteins | sample PEATcosm2014_Bin_36_FD_119763 | JGI IMG/M metagenome (GOLD analysis project Ga0181529, IMG submission 119763) | Peatland microbial communities from MTU Mesocosm Facility, Houghton, MI, USA - PEATcosm2014_Bin10_30_metaG | ecosystem: Environmental > Terrestrial > Soil > Wetlands > Peat | place... | reverse complement strand
CCGCTTTCTTTGGTCGCTATCCGCGAGATTTAAAGGGGATAGTGCCCGCCACGACCAACCCGTAGCGTATTGATAAATTGGAGCGGGCGAAGGGATTCGAACCCTCGACCCCAACCTTGGCAAGGTTGTGCTCTACCCCTGAGCTACGCCCGCGCTCCGATGCCGCGTCCGCGGAGGCGCGCCTTCTAGGCGGGATCGGCACCGATTGCAAGAGGCTCGCCGCCCTGCCCGCGCAACCAATCCCTTGCCCCCGGCGCCGATTTCGGGCAACGCCGCGCGCACCGCCGGGTTGTGCCCCGGACAGGCTGTGCCATCTATACCCAACGAGTGAATTGAAGGCGAGGACGCCCCACCATGGACCAAATCATCGGGCAGAAGCCGGCCGGCAGCACCGCCGCGGCCGTTACGCCCGCCGACACCATGATCGTCGATGGCGATCAGAAGACCTTCATGCAGGACGTCATCGAGGCATCCCGCACCATCCCCGTCCTGGTCGATTTCTGGGCTACCTGGTGCGCCCCCTGCAAACAACTCACCCCGGCGCTGGAAAAGGTCGCCCGCGCCGCCGGCGGGCGCGTCAAGCTGGTCCGAATCGACATCGACCAGAACCGCGCCCTGATCCAGCAGCTCATCCAGCTCGGCCTGCCCTTGCAGTCCGTTCCCACCGTCGCCGCCTTCTGGCAGGGCCAGATCGCCGACCTGTTTCAGGGCGCGTTGCCCGAATCCGAAATCCTGCGGTTCGTCGAGAACCTGCTGAAGGCAGCCGGCGGTGCCATGCCCAGCGCCGACCTGATCGCCGACGCCCGCGCCGCCCTGGAGGAAGGCAACGCCCAGGAAGCCTCCGAACTGTTCGCCGCCGCCCTGCACGACGAGGCGGAGAACCCCGAGGCCTGGGGCGGCCTGATCCGCGCGCTGCTGGCGCTCGGCCAGGAGGAAAAGGCCAGCCAGGCGCTCGCCAAGGTGCCGGCCAAGATCGCCGACCATGCCGAGGTGGCCGGCGCCCGCAGCGCCCTCGCCCTGGCCGCCGAGGGCCGTCAGGCCCGTGCCCAGCTCGCCACCTTCGAGCAGCGCCTGGCCGCCGACCCCGCCGACCACCAGGCCCGCTACGACCTCGCCAGCGCGCTCAACGCCAGCGATCGCCGCGAGGAGGCCGCCGACGCCCTGCTCGAGATCATCCGCCGCAACCGCGGCTGGAACGACGAGGCGGCGCGGCTGCAGCTGCTGAAGTTCTTCGAGGCCTGGGGCCTCGAAGACCCCGCCACCATGGCCGCCCGCCGCAAGCTCTCGGCCCTCCTGTTCAGTTGACATGGCTCACCGGCACCCCCGCCCGGAAGATCTGCCCGAGACGTTCCCGGTGTTTCCGCTGACGGGGGCGCTGCTGCTGCCGCGCGGGCGGCTGCCGCTCAACATCTTCGAGCCGCGCTACCTCGCCATGACCGACGACGCGCTGGCCGCCGGCCGGCTGTTCGGCATGATCCAGCCGGATTGCGGGGCCGCTCCCCTCGCCATCGGCCCGGCGCTCTACCGTGTCGGCTGCCTCGGCCGCCTGTCCTCGTTCAGCGAGACCGAGGATGGGCGCTACCTCGTCACCCTGACCGGCGTGATCCGTTTCGCGGTGGCCGAGGAAATCGCCCCGCGCCACGGCTACCGTTTGGTGCGCGGCGATTTTTCCCGCTTTGCCGCCGACCTCGCCCCGGCCACTCCGGTTGCCGGCTTCGACCGCCCTGCCCTGCTCGCCGCCTTGCGCGCCTACTTCACCACTTGCGGTATCGAAGCGAACTGGGACGCCATCGAGGCGATGGCGGACGACACCCTGGTGATCACGCTGTGCATGGCCTGCCCGTTCGAGGCGGCCGAGAAGCAGGCGTTGCTGGAAGCCGACACGCCGGCCGACCGTGCCGCTGCCCTGCTCGCCCTGCTGCACATCGACGCCCACGCCACCGAAGCGGACGCCGCGCCGCGCCGCTCCGGGGTAAGCTGACGCGGCGGCGCAGGAGTTCACGCCCATGGCCGATGAGACCGTCCCCGCCGCCGATGCCCCCGCCGCCGAGCCCAAGGTGCCCGTGCCGGTCGATCCGCGGCTGTTGGAAATCCTGGTCTGCCCGGTGACCCGCCAACCGTTGGTCTATGACAAGGCGCGCAACGAGTTGGTCAGCCGGGCCGCCGGGCTGGCCTATCCGATCCGCGACGGCATCCCCATCATGCTGCCCGATGAGGCCCGTGCGCTGGACGAACCCTGATGCCCACCCCGACCGAAATCCGCCTCAAGCGGGCCGAGAAGCGTCTGGAAGTGGATTTCGCCGACGGCTACCGTTTCGTCTTCCCCGCCGAACTGCTGCGCGTCGAAAGCCCGAGCGCGGAAGTGCAGGGTCACGGACCCGGCGAGCGCCGCACCGTCGCCGGCCGCCGCCATGTCGGCATCCTCTCGGTCGAACCGGTCGGCAACTACGCGGTTCGCCTGATCTTCGACGACCTGCACGACACCGGCATCTATTCCTGGGAGTACCTGCACCGCCTCGGGCGCGAACAGCCGCAGCGCTGGCAGTCCTACCTCGACGCGCTGGCCGCCGAGGGCCTCAGCCGCGATCCGTAGGCAGAACCCGCAGCGCCGTCACGCCCGCCTCCAGCACCGCCAGCACGTCCGCCCGCGCCAGCGCCACGCAGCCCTCGGTGGGCGCGTAGTCCCCCCGCGCGACATGCAGGAAGATCGCCGAGCCGCGGTCGCGCACCACCGGGGCGTCGTTGTAGCCCAGCACGCCCACCACGTCGTACAGCCCGTCGCGCCGCCAGAGTTCCTCGTGCCGGGCCGGATGCGGCAGGCGGATCTGGCGGTTGTAGTCGGCATGGCCCGGATCGTCGCACCAGCCATCCTGCTCGCCGATCGGCTCGCGCGTCACCGCGGCGCGCGGGATGGCCACGCGGTCGGCGCGGTAGAGCACCCGGCGCAGCACCAGCAGGCCGGCCGGTGTGGCGCCATCGCCTTCTTCCTTGAAGGAGCGCACGCCGCTGCGCCCCAGCGCGCACCGCCAGATCCGGCCGCGCAGCTCGAGCCGCCCGTCCGGATGCACGATTGCCTCGCTCATCCTGGTCCTTCCCAGCGCGCCGCGTCAGCCCAACAGGTGGCCGAACCGCTCCGCCTTGGTGGCGAGATAGTGGTCGTTCACCCCGTTCGGGGCGAAGGCGAGACTCTCCCGGCTCACCACATCCACCCCGCAGGCCACCAGCGCCGACACCTTGTCCGGGTTGTTGGTCAGCAGCCGCACACGGTGCACGCCCAGCGCCTCCAGCATGGTCGCGGCGACCATGAAGTTGCGCTCGTCCGCCCCCCAGCCCAGGGCGCGGTTGGCATCCACCGTATCGAGCCCGCGATCCTGCAACGCGTAAGCGCGCAGCTTGTTCACCAGGCCGATGCCGCGGCCTTCCTGGGCCAGGTAAAGCAGCACCCCGGCGCCCTCCTCAGCCATGCGCCGGATCGCGCCCCGCAGTTGCGCGCCGCAGTCGCAGCGCAGGCTGCCCAGCAGGTCGCCGGTAAAGCACTCCGAGTGCAGCCGCATCAGCGGTATCTCGGCCCGTTCGGGATGACCGATCAGGATCGCCAGGTGCTCCACCCCCGCGTCCGGCGCCCGGAAGGCCACGATGCGCGCATCCGCCGCGCCCTCCAGCGGCACCTGCGCCTCGGCCACCCGCGTCAGCTTGGCCGCCATCGCCTGCGGATAGGCCAGCACCTCGGCCGCTGTCACCGACAGCAGGCGCATCTCGGCGGCGCGCGTCGCGGCATCGGCCCGCAATGGCGCCGCCAGCACCGCCGGCAGCAGCCGCGCCAGTTTGATCAGCGCCAGCGCCGCCGGCGCCGACTCCGGCGCCTCGGGCAGCAACACCGGCTCGGCCGGCAACATCTGCTCGGCGGTCGGATCGGCCAGGCCGCGCAGGAATGCCGGCTCGAACAGCGCCTCGGGCAGACGCAGCGCCAGCGCCGGATGCAACGGCACCACCGGCCGATGCAGCACCGCGGCCGCGCGCGCCGGCGCCAGCAACAGCACCGGTGCCGTCTCGGCCACGCGCCGAAGCTCCGCGAGCCCCCGCGCGCCCGCCGCCTCGACACCCAGCAGCACCAAGTCCGGCTCCGCGCGCAGCAGCACCGGCGTGCCGCGCCGGACATCGGCCACCGCCCGGTGCACCGCGCGCAAACGCAGCACCGCCGGATCGGTCTTTTCGAACGCGCCCGACTCGGCGGGCGCCGGCGAACTGTCGCCTGGGGTTTGGTGTCGCAGCGACGTAGAGGTCATGCACTTACCGGATAACGTACTGGGCCAGCCCAGTCGATGATTGTGGCGGCATTACAGGTGCACCGCCACCCACACGCATGCAACCGCATGGCTGCATAGCGTATGGACGGTCCGGCATGGTCCATCCGGCCGCGCTTCACGATAATGTGTGCGACCCGCGAAACGACAAGGCCGTATGCACCCTACTGTTACGTGATTGAATAGGGTCCGGTCGCCGACACCGCTGATTGCAGCCAATCGGATGCGCGATGCCGGTGGACGGCAAGGCGGGGGGATCTGGCCCCCCGGGCTTTTGTGGACCAAAGGAAACCCAGCCGATGACGGGCGAACGCCCCATCCTGATCGTCGATGACGACGCCGTCCTGCGGGCCATGCTCGCGGAGCAATTCGCCGTGGACGGCGAGTTCACCGCCACCGGGGCGGAGACCGTCAGCGAAGCCGAAGCCAAAATCACGGCGCGCAACGCCCGGTTCGACGCCCTCATCCTCGACGTGACCCTGCCCGACGGTGACGGACGCGACCTCTGCGTCCGGCTGCGCCGCAACGGCGTCAAGGTGCCGATCATCATGCTCACCGGCTCCGACGAGGAAGCCGACGTGGTGCGCGGCCTCGACGCGGGCGCCAACGACTACATCGCCAAACCGTTCCGCCTGGCCGAGCTGCTTGCCCGGCTGCGCGCCCAGTTGCGCATCTTCGAGAACAGCGAGGACGCCGTCTTCACCATCGGCCCCTACACCTTCCGACCCGCCGCGAAACTGCTGCAGGACACGGCGAAGAACCACCGCATCCGGCTCACCGAGAAGGAAGCGGCCATCCTCAAATACCTGTACCGGGCGGGCAGCCGGCCGGTGGCGCGCCAGATCCTGCTGAACGAGGTGTGGGGCTACAACTCGGCGGTGACCACCCACACGCTGGAAACCCACATCTACCGCCTGCGCCAGAAAATCGAACCCGACCCGTCCAACGCCCGCCTGCTGATCACCGAAGGCGGCGGCTACCGCCTCGACCCCGAGGGCGTGCGACCGGCGGCAGTGTAGGAAGGCGGCAGCTCCGCCTTCCTACACTTCTAGTTCCACACACACGGGGACGTGGTCGCTGGTCTGGGGCCAGTCGCGGGCGTCTTTCAGGATCGTCTGGGTTCGCAGTCCGTCCGTCAGGTCGCGGCTGACCCACACGTGGTCCAGCCGGCGGCCCCGGTCGGAGGCGCGCCAGTCGCTGTTGCGGTACGACCACCATGTGTAGAGCTTGCGGTCCGCCGGCACGAAGTGGCGCACGGCGTCGTCAAACCCCTGCCCCAGCCAGACCGTCAGGCCCTCGGTTTCCGGCGGCGTATGGCTGACCACGCCGAGCAGTTGCTTGTGGTTCCACACGTCGTGCTCGAGCGGCGCGATGTTGAGGTCGCCCACCAGGACGGTGCGCGCGAGCGCGGTGCGGGCGGCGAACCAGGTGGTCGCCTCGGCCAGGAAGTCGAGCTTGTGGGCGTATTTCGGGTTGGCCTCGCGGTCCGGCACGTCGCCGCCGGCCGGCACGTAGAAATTGTGCAATTCGATCGGCTCGGACCGGGTCTCAAGCGCCACCGCGAGGTGCCGGCAGTCGCCGCGGGCACACCAGTCCGGCGCGATGTCGAGCACCTGGAGCGGCAGGCGGGAGAAGATCGCCACCCCGTTGTAGCCCTTCATCCCCCGCCACGCCGCGAAGGGATAGCCGAGTTCGGCCGGTGCGCCGACGGGGAACAGCGCGTCCGGGACCTTGGTTTCCTGCAGGCAGATCACGTCCGGCCCCAGCGCCTCGATCAGCCGCGGCAGCAGCGGCAGGCGCAGCCGCAGGGAGTTGATGTTCCAGGTGGCGATACGCAGACGCTGGGTCATGGTCAGACGATGCGCGTGCGCACCGTGCCCACCCCCGCGACCACGCCTTCCAGCAGGTCGCCCCGCTGCACCGCGGCCACGCCTTCCGGCGTGCCGGTGAAAATCAGGTCGCCGGGCGCCAGGCGCACCAGCCCGGAGAGGAAGGCAATCGTCTCGGCCACGCTCCAGATCAATTTCGAGAGATCGCTGGTCTGGCGGACCGCGCCGTTCACCTTGAGCTCGATCAATCCATGCGTCGGGTCGGGGAGGCGGGCGGCGGGAATCATCTCGCCGATCGGGGCGGAGTGGTCGAACCCCTTGCCCATGTCCCAGGGCTTGCCCTCCTTCTTGGCGGCGTTCTGGAGGTCGCGCCGGGTCATGTCGAGCCCGGCGGCGTAGCCCCACACATGGCCCAGCGCCTCGGCAACGGCGATCGAGGCGCCGCCGGTGCCGATCGCCACCACCAGTTCCATTTCGTGGTGCAGGCTGTTCGAGGCCGGCGGATAGGGCATGTCGGCGCCCCCGGTCAGCAGCGCGTCGGCCGGCTTGGTGAAGAAGAACGGCGGCTCGCGATCGGGGTCGCTGCCCATTTCGCGGGCGTGCTCGGCGTAGTTGCGCCCGACGCAGAAAATCCGCCGCACCGGAAACCGGCCGCCGCCGGCGACGGGAACGGAAGAAATCGGGGGCGGGGCGATCACATAGTCGGGCATGGGGCGGCCCTCCTGCTGGGGACTGATGCTGCCGTGTAGGCCGTGAAAAAGCCCCGTCGTCAAGGTCGTGCTGGTTGCCGCGCGTTCCTGGAAGCATATGCTCGCGCTCCCCGGCTCGGGAGAATGACGGATGACCGACATCAGCGACGCGGCGGCGCTGCGGGCGCATTACGGGCCGGTGAGCGAGCTGGCCGCTCGCAAGGTAATGAACCGGCTGGATGTGCATTGCCGCAACTTCATTGCGCTGTCGCCGTTCCTGGTGCTGGCCAGCAGCGACGGTGAGGGCGGCAGCGATGCCAGCCCGCGCGGCGACGCGCCGGGTTTCGTGCGGGTGTTGGACGATACCTCGCTGCTGCTGCCCGACCGGCCCGGTAACCACCGGATGGACAGCTACGGCAATGTGCTGGCGCGGCCCGGCGTCGGGCTGGTCTTCCTGGTACCGGGCATCAACGAGACGCTACGGGTGAATGGGATGGCACGGGTGGTGACCGACGGCGACCTGCTCGCCAGCGTGGCGGCGGAGGGGATCGCGCCGCACTCCGCACTGCTGATCACCGTTCACGAGGCCTTCTTCCATTGCGGCAAGGCGCTGATCCGGTCGCATCTGTGGGATGCGTCGCGCCAGGTCGAACGCCGCAGCTTCCCCTCGCTCGGGCGCATCCTCGCCGATCAGATCCAGGGGATGGAAGCGTCGGCGGCCGAAGCTCAGGTCGTGGAGAGCTACCGCACCCGACTGTACTGAGCGCCGGATCAGGCCGCCGCGATCCCCGCCCCCGTGGGGTCCGGCAGGGTGACCGTGTGCACCGTGCCCGCGGGCAGCGCGCGGGCCAGGGCCTGCACGTGCGGATGGTGGGTCAGCACGATCACCTGCACGTGCGCCGACAGGTCGAGCAGCGCGCGCAGCGCGGCGGCGGCGCGGGCATCGTCGAAGGTTTGCAGCACGTCGTCGGCGATGAAGGGCAGCGGCGGGTTGTTGCGCACGTAGGCTTCCAGCGCGGCGATGCGCAGGGCCAGGAAAAGCTGGTCGCTGGTGCCCTCCGATAGTTCCGCGACGTGCTTGGCGGTAGTCCCGTCGGCCTCCAGCGCCACCAGGACGCGGTCGGTGCCGTCGTCCTGCACCGCCACGCCGGCGTGCGCGCCCCCGGTGATCCGGCGGAACACCGCGCCGATGCGCGCCACCGCCGCCGAACCTTCCGTGTCCTCCCCGGACTTCATCCCGGCGCGCAGCAGGCTGGCGGCGGCGTGCAGCACGAGGGCCTCCTCGGCGTGGCGGGCCAGCGTGGCCAGGGCCGCCTCGCGCCGCGCCGCCGCTTCCTGCGCCGCCTCGCCCTGACCGGCCCGGCTGCGCTCGTCGGCGGCGCTACGGGCCTCCGCCGAGGCGGCCTCGAGCAGCGGGCCGAGTTGCGCCTGCCGGGCCTCAAGCGCCCCGATACGGAGCTTCTCCTCCTCGGCGCTGCTGGCGGCGGCCATGGCGTCCAACTGCGCCTCGGGTTGGTCGCCCCCCTGCGAGGCGATGTGGCGCCGTGCCTCGGCCAGTTCCTTCTCCGCCGTTGCCACCCGGCGCACGCGCTCCAGTTGCGCGGCGGCGGCCTCGTCGTCGGTCACGCCGAGGGCGGCGCGCAGGGCGGCCAGCTCGGCCGCCGCGGCGCGCGCCTTGCCGCCGGCCGCGGCGGCGGCGATCAGGGCGGCGTCGCGTTTGCTCAGTTCGGCCTGCCGCAGCGTCGCGGCGTCCTGCTGCGCGCGCAGCATGGACCGCAGCCGCGCGGCGGCTTCCTGCGGCGGCAGCGCCGCCAGGTCTGGCGCCACCTGCGCGCACAGCGCGGCGATACCGGCGGCGAAATCGTCGATCGCGGCGCGCATGTCGCGGATGCGGACGCTCGCGGAAGCGACGGCGGTTTCCTGGGCGCGCAACAGCTCGACCAGTTCCAGCGCCGCCCCGGTTGCCTCCGGCGACTCCCCATCGGGGCGCGCCAACACGGCGACGGCCTCGCGCCACGCCGCCGTCCACACCTCCAGCGCCTGGCGTGCCCGGGCCTCGGCGGCGGTGCGGTCCTGCGCCTCGCGCCCGGCTTTGCGGTGCTCCATCAGGGCCGCCTTGCGCGCCGCCGTGGCGTCGCGGGATTCGGCGACGCGCATCTCGGCCGCCCCCAGCATCGCCGCCAGCCCGTCCCCGGCGGCGCCAAGGTCCGCCAGCCGGCGCGCCGCCTCGTTAAGCGCCGCGACGAGGTCGGCTTCCTCGGCGCCGGCGCGGTCCAAGGCGATCCCGCGCTGCAGGGCGGTATCGCGAGCCGTGAGAAACGCCCGGAGCACCGCCGGAATCGCTTGGGCAGGCGCCCCGGCCGCCCTGGCCAGCACCGCCAGCTCCTCCCGCGCCCGCCGTAGTTGCGTCGTCGCCACCGCGCAGTCCCGCTCGGCCGCCGCATGACGGTCCGCGGTATCGTCGATATGCCGTCGCTCAGCCTCGGCCGTCGCCACCTGCGCGGCATGGGCGATCAGCAGGTCGGCAACCGCGTCGGCCTGCCGCAGGGCACGCTCGAACGCCACGAAAGCGTCGGCGCCGCCGCCGGCGCACACGGCGTCCCACAGCCGGTCGCGCTCCGCCCGGGCGGCCGCCAGGGCCCCAGGCGCGGGCAACGCCGCCTCCCGCGTCAGCCGCGCGAGGTCCGCCTCGGCGTCGGCACGCTCACGCGCCAGCCCGTCGCGCACCCGCAGCGCATCGCGGCAGGCCGCCTCGGCCCCGGTCAGCGCCGCCTCGCGGGCCGCCAGGGTTGCTTCCGCGGGGGCCTTGGTTGCCGCCAACTGTTCGCGGGTAAGCCGTTGACCCGGCAGGCCCGCGAGCGCCGCGACGAGGGCCGCCTCGGCATCGCGCCGGGCCCGCCGCGCCGTGTCCAGGCGGCGCGCCGGATCGCCGGCGGCGCGGATGTCGCGTACCAGGGCGGCCAGCGCGGCGGTGTCCTCGGCCGGCGGCAGGGCATCGAGGTCCGCCTGCGCGCCTTTCAGGTGTTGCCGCGCTTTCGCCAGTTCGCTCGCGGTGCTCCCGGCATCCGCCACCAGCCCGGTTCGGGCGGTCAACAGCACGCGTGCCGCCCGCAACGCCGGGGCGGGCGGCACCTGAACCGCCGCCTCCCAGCCCAGTTCCCGGCGCAGCCGCGCGGCCTCCACCACGGCGTCGTGGCACCCGGCCTCGATGCGGGGCAGGTCATTGGTGGCACTCGCGGCCCGGATGGCGTCGCGCAGCACCTGCTCGATCCGCTCGGCCGCTTGCAGCAGCGTGGTGTCGGGCGCCTGACCCGCCAGGGCCGCCTCGGCTTCGGCGGCCTGGCGCGCGCGTTCCGCCGCCGCGGCGCCGAATCGCACATGTTCCTCGACCGCCGTGTGCCAGCGGGTTTCGAAATCCGGCTCCAGCCGCGGCACGTCGCCGGCCGCCGCCAGCACGGCAAGCGCGCCGTCGCGCCGCGCCAGCCAGGGACGCACCGCCCGCAGCGCGGTCAGCCCCGCCAGTTCGGCCTCGACGGCCACCCGTTCCTCGCGCAGCACGGCAAGCTGGCGTTCGGCTTCGGCGGCCCGTTTCTCCATGCCCTGCCAGGCATCCGGCCGCAGCGCGGCATGCGCCAGCCGCCGCCCCGCTTCCGCCGCCTCCGCCGCCGCCCGCCACAGCGGCCGGGCGATATGGCGGTGGTCGGCGCGCCCGATCGCGTCGCGGTCGCGGATCAACGCCTCCAGCAGCCGCTCCGTCCCGAGTCCGCCGCCGCCGGCCAGCAGCATGTGCCCGAGCCGGCCGGACGAGTGGCTCAGATCATCCCCGCCCCGGCGCAGCGCGTGGCTGTCGAGCGCGAACAGGGCTTCGAACAGGTACTGATCGGCCCCGCCGAGCAACGCCCGCAGGTCCTCCGGCGCCATCGGCGCGGCGCCGTCCGACAGTGTGTTGCCCTGGCCCTTGCGCCGCATCAGCACGCGCGTGCCGCCGTCTTCCAGCCGCACCCGCGCGGTCAGCCGCAACCGCGCGGCGGGATAGGCGAAGGTCATCGGGCTCTGGTGGCCGATGTCGAACAACAGGTCCGAAAAGGCGCCGCGCAGCACCGATTTGCCCGCTCCGTTCGGCGCGACGAGCAGATTGAGCCGCCCAGGCGCTGGATCGAAGGTCAGTTCCTGATTTAGGAATGGCCCATAACTATCTAATATCAAACTATCGAGGCGCATTCACCCCTCCGCCAACCGTGCCAGCAGCAGGTCGCGGGCGCGGGCCAGCACCTGCCTTGGATCGTCCGGCAACATTCCCGGCGGCAGTTTGTTTTTCAGTTGCTCCGGCCAGTCGCCGAGCAGGTCGTCCGGCGGCGCCTCCACCAGCGCGTCGATGCGCCGCGCCAGTGTGCCGAGCGCGTCGCCGCGGTCTTCCAGTGGCGGGCGCGGCGGCCGGGTGCGAAGCTGGACCCCCTCGATCCACAAATTCGGGCTGAGCTGGCGGGCCTCGTTCAACACCTCCACCCGCAGGTCGGCGGCCGCCAAGGCGCCGTGCAGGGTGGTGGCGCCCTCCAGCGTCACCCGCGCGGCCAGCCCGCGCCCCTCGGCGGCCTCGAACGCGGTTTGCAGGGCCGTTTGCACCCGCTCCAGCGCCTGTTCCCTGGTCTCGCAGCCCGTGAGGTCGGCGTTCACGCGCGCCCAGCGGAAATCGTCGACAACGCGGGGCTCGACGGCGGCGATCCGCCCCTCCTCCACGGTGACCAGGGTGGCGCCTTTCGGGCCGGGCTCGTTGATGTGCCGGCCTTGCAGATTGCCGGCAAAGACGATCCACGGATCGGTCGATATCACCTCGCGGGCGTGGATGTGGCCGAGCGCCCAGTAGTCGTAGCGCAACGCCTCGAGGTCGGCGCGGGTGCAAGCGGCGTAACGCTCGTGCAGGCCGCCGGTCTGCTCGAGACAGGTATGCAGCAGGCCGATATTCACCCGTCCGGCCACCGCCGCCGGATAACCCCGAACCAGGTTATCCGTCACCGCCTGCTCGGCGAAACTCTGGCCATGCACGGCCAGCCCCAGATCGGCCAGCTCCACCGTCTCCGGCTTGCGGTGGTCGAGCAGCCGCACCCCCTCGGGCAGGCGCAGCGTGCGGGTGATGCGGTTCTGCGCGTCGTGATTGCCGCGGATGACGATCACCCGCCTGCCCGCCCGGGTCAGCCGCGCCATCTGGGCGGCGAAGAACAGGCCGGTGCCGTAATCCGGCCAGTCGCCGTCGTAAATGTCGCCGGCGATCAGCAGCAGCGCGACATCCTCATCCAGCGCCAGGTCGACCAGCCGGCCCAGCGCCCGGCGCGTGGCGCCACGGATCAGCTCGGCCGGCGCGCCGGGGTCGGCCTCCAGCCCGCGCAACGGGCTGTCCAGGTGGATGTCGGCCGCATGCAGGAACCGGACGGTCACAGCCGCTCCTCCCGCCAGCGCCGCCAGCCCGCCGCGCGCAGTTCGCAGGCCGGGCAGGTGCCGCAGCCCCAGCCCCAGTCGTGCCGGGTGGCGCGGTCGCCGAGGTAGCAGCTATGGGTGCGCTCGACGATCAGGTCGACCAGCGGCGCGCCGCCCAGTTCCTCGGCGAGACCCCAGGTGGCGGCTTTGTCCACCCACATCAGCGGCGTCTCGACCACGAAACGGCGGTCCATGCCCAGGTTGAGCGCCAACTGCATGGCCTTGATGGTGTCGTCGCGGCAGTCCGGGTAGCCGGAATAGTCGGTCTCGCACATGCCGGCGACGAGGTGGCGCAGGCCGCGCCGGTAGGCGATCGCCGCCGCATAGGCGAGGAAAACCAGATTCCGGCCGGGGACGAAGGTGCTGGGCAGGCCCTCCGCCGTCATCCGGATATCCTCGTCCGACGTCAGCGCGGTCGCGCCGATGCCGGCCAGCGAGCCACCGAGGTCGACCAGATGATCGCAACCCAGCCGCTCGCCCCAGTCCATCAGACCCGCCAACCCGTCGCGGACGGGTCCGCGGCAGTCCAGCTCGACGGCATGGCGCTGGCCATAGGCGAACCCGACGGTCTCGACATGGGCAAACCGCGACAACGCCCAGGCCAGGCAGGTGGTCGAATCCTGGCCGCCGGAAAATAGCACCAGGGCGGAATGGTTATGGGTCATCACAATCCTTGCATGCCGCAAATGCGACTCTTCGTGGCACGGCGGTATCCGCCTATGCTGGACCCATGAGCCTCGATTTCAACGACGAAGAAATCAACCGCTACTCGCGCCACATCCTGTTGGCGGAGGTCGGCGGCACCGGTCAGGCCAAGCTGCGCGATGCCAGCGTGCTGGTGGTGGGCGCCGGCGGGCTGGGCAGCCCGCTGATCCTCTACCTCGCCGCCGCCGGGGTGGGCCGGCTCGGCGTGGTGGACGACGACGTGGTGGAGCTGTCCAACCTGCAACGCCAGATCGCCCACACCACCGATCGGATCGGCATGGCGAAGGTCGACTCCGCGGCGATCGCGGCACGCGCGCTGAACCCGAACGTGACGGTGGAGAAGCACCGGCTCCGCCTGGGGCCGGACAACGCGCTGGGGCTGGTGGCGGGCTACGACATCGTCTGCGACGGCACCGACAATTTCGCCACCCGCTTCCTGCTGGCGGATGCCTGCGTGCTGGCGCGGCGCACCCTGGTCTCGGCGGCGGTGCTGCGCTTCGAGGGTCAGCTTTCGGTGTTCAAGCCGCACGCGGGCGGACCCTGCTACCGCTGCCTCTACCCCGAGCCGCCGCCGCCCGGAATGGTGCCAAGCTGCGGCGAGGCCGGCGTGATGGGGTCGGTCGTCGGCGTCATGGGCACCTTGCAGGCTACCGAGGTGCTGAAGGAAATCCTCGGCATCGGCGACAGCCTGGCCGGGCGGCTGCTGATCTGGGACGCGCTGGCCAGCCGCCTGCACACCGCGCGGCTGCGCCCCGACCCGAACTGCCTGGCCTGCGGCCCGCACGCCACGCTGCGCGATCTGTCCGGCCACGCCGCCACGGAGGCCCCCGCCTGTGCCGTCTGAACCGCTCGGCATCCTGCTGATTTCCGGCACCCACGAACGGGCCCACTACGCCTTTGTCCTGGCCGCCGGGGCGGCGGCGTTGGGGCGCCCCGTGGTGCTGTTCGCCACCAACGAGGGGTGCCGGGCGCTGTGCGCGGATTGGTCGGGGCTGCACGAGTCCGGGCGCGACGCCATGGTGCGCTCGCGCGGGGTCGCCGGCATCGGCGAGTTGCGCGACGCGGCGGTGGAACTCGGCGTGCGGCTGATGGCCTGCGAGGCCGGCATGCGACTCGACGCGATCGCGCCGGACCGGCTGATGCCGGGGGTGCGGGTGGCGGGGGTCGCGACCTTCCTGGAGGCCTGTGCCGGCGGGCAAATGCTGTCCCTGTGAGCTTGGCGCTTGACCCGATACGCGTCGGGTTGGCACGGAGGGGATATGAACCGTTTTTCCATCGTGCTGGCCGGCGTCGTCGCGGTATGCCTTGCCGCGCCGGCGACCATGGCCCAGACCCAGCCGCCGCAAACCTCCCCGCCGCCGGCGCCGCCGACGGCGACCGCGCCGGCCAAGCCGGCCCCCGCTCATAAAGTCCAGAAGCCGCCGCCGGCGAAATCCGTGCTCGGCCACAGCGCGCCGGGCAAGCCGATGAAGCCGGCCGCCAAGTCAACGCCGGTGGTGAGCGCGCCGGCCAACGCGCACGCCCAGAAACCCGCCCCGGCCAAGCCGGCCGCTGCCAAGTCCGCCGCCCCCGCCAAACCCGCCGCCGCGGCGGCCGCGGGTGCGGTCGCCCAGCCGAAACCAGCCGCGCCGGCCGCCACGGCGGAACCGCCCGCCACCGCCGCCGTGGAATCGCCCAAGGGGAGCGTCACCGGCATGCCGATGCCGCGCTGGGCCAGTTTGAAGGCGGACGAAGTGAACCTGCGGTCGGGTCCGGGCACGCGCTATCCGATCGAATGGGTCTACCACCGCGTCAACCTGCCGGTGCAGATCGAGCGCGAGTTCGAGGTCTGGCGGTTGATCGAGGACCAGGACGGCGTGAAGGGCTGGGTTCACCAGGCCACCCTGACGGGGCGGCGCAGCTTCGTGGTGAAGGGCGACGAGCAGGTGTTGCGCCGCACGGCCTCGGCGACCGCCGCGGCGGTGGCCCGGCTGAAGCCCGGCGTGATCGGCCAGATCCGCTCCTGCGATGGCAAGACGGAGTGGTGCGAGGTGCAGGTGAACGACTACCGCGGCTTCCTGAGGCGCGGCGATCTCTACGGCATCTACGCCGGCGAGGGCGTCAACTAGCCGGGTCGCGGCCCGGTCAAAGATATTCCGGCCTGAACAGCGCCCGGCGACTGATGGTTTTGCCGGCGACCATGAACACGCCGCCCCCGGTTTAGTGGATGGTCCGCGGGTGCTTCGGGGTCGGCGCGACATGCGCCCGCACCACCTCGAAGATGAAGAAGTTGTATTTCTCCACCAGCGCGTCGTCGGCCAGCCGGCATTCGAAGTTGGCGTGACATTCCGCGATCAGCGGCGCCTTCACCGCGGCGACGGGGTGAACTCCATCACCGTGTGCCACCCCATGGTCATGATGTTGGTCTTCCCCCGCCAGGCGGACGTCACCAGTACGTCCGTGTGGACACAGATGGAACGAACACCATACGGGTTTGGCCCCGGCGCGCGAAGACGGGTGCCGGAACTGGCCTTGCTATCTCGACCGGGCACGGCTGCGCATTCATTTCTTGTTCCCGTTTGCCGCTTTGGGGTAGCCCTTCTTCTCAATCGCCTGATGCGATGGGAGGTGGTTGTTCGCATGCCCACACCTGCGCCATCCGACCGCCGGCTGCGCCTGCTGCTGCAAGTGGCGCGGCTGATCCATCGGGGAACGCTGACCATCGTCCTGCCCGACGGTGGCCGGCACGTGTTCGCGGCCGGGCCGGGAACCGCGGCCACCTTCATCGTCAAGGACCCGCGCGCGGTGCGCCGGCTGCTGACCGGCGGCAGCCTGGGGCTGTCCGAGGCCTATCTGGAGGGGCTGTGGGACACCCCCGACCTGCGCGCGGTGATGATGCTGGCGGCCGAGAACGAGGCCGAGTGGGAAAAGCTGCTGACCGGCCGGCCGTGGATGCGCACGCTGGCGCGGTTGCAGCACCTGCTGCGGCCCAACACGCGGCGCGGCGCGAAGCGCAACATCGTCGAGCACTACGATATCGGCAACGAGTTCTATGCCGCCTGGCTCGACCCGACGATGACCTATTCCGCGGCCCTGTTCGGCGGCAACGACGACACCCTGGAGGCCGCCCAACTGCGCAAGGTGCACCGGATGTGCCAGGCGCTGGAACTCGCGCCCGGCATGCGCGTGCTGGAGATCGGCTGCGGCTGGGGCGGTTTCGCCGAGGTGGCGGCGCGCGACTACGGCGCGCGGGTGACCGCCATCACGCTGTCGCCGGCGCAACTGGCCTACGCCAAGGCCCGCATGATCCGCGCCGGGGTGGCGGACCGGGTGGAGCTGCTGCTGAAAGACTACCGCGACGTGCGCGGCAGCTTCGAGCGCATCGCCAGCATCGAGATGTTCGAGGCGGTGGGCGAGAAATACTGGCCGGCCTTCTTCGCCGCGGTGCGCGAGCACCTGGCGCCGGGCGGGCGCGCCGGCCTGCAGATCATCACCATCGCCGACCGGCTTTTTGCCAGCTACCGGCGCGGCGCGGACTTCATCCAGCGCCACGTGTTCCCGGGCGGCATGCTGCCCAGCCCCGAGCGCCTGCACCAGGAGGCGAAGCGCGCGGGTCTGGCGTGGTCGACCGAGTTCTGGTTCGGCCGCGACTACGCCGAGACGCTGGCGCGCTGGCAGGCGCGGTTCCAGGCGGCCTGGCCGCGCGTCGCCGATGCCGTGCGGTTGCAGGCCAAGCCAGCCGATGACCGGTTCAAGCGGCTGTGGGAATACTACCTGGCGTATTGCGAGACCGGATTCCGGGCGGGCTGGACGGATGTCGGGCAGATCGTGCTTGAACGTCCGGATTGATCCATCGCCGCGGGCCGGCGTGTTGCCCACGTGATTCCTCCCGGTGTGCCGCTGCGCGTGGTCGGCGACGTGCACGGCGATGCCCGCGCCTTTGCCCTGGCGGTGGCGACCGACCGGTTCGTGGTGCAACTCGGCGATCTGATCGATGGCAGCGGGGACAATGCCGGCGCGCTCAGCATCGCGCTCGACCTGCTGGCGCGCGGGCGCGGCCTGTTCCTGCTCGGCAACCACGAGCACAAGCTGGCGCGGCTGCTGTCGGGCCGGGCGGTGAAGGCCGACGCGGCGCTGCGGGCGACGGCGGCGCAACTCGACGACGATCTGCGCGCCCGCGTGCTGGCGGCGATCGCCGCGGCGCCGGCGTGGCTGCGGCGCGGGGATGAATTTTTCGTCCATGGCGGCTTTCACACCGCCATGCTGCACCAGGCGCCGCCGCCCTTCGGCGGCAAGCCGGAGGGGCCGCTGGCGCGTGCCCTGTTCGGCCAGGTCACCGGGCAGCGCCGGCCCGACGGTTTCCCCGACCGGGTGCTGAACTGGGTGAACCGCATTCCGCCGGGGTTGACCGTGTACTGCGGGCACGACAACCGCAGCCCGGACGGACGGCCCTTGACGGTCCACGGCATGGCGGGCGGGACGGCGGTTTTCCTGGACACCGGGGCCGGGAAAGGGGGACATCTCTCCTGGATCGATCTGCCCCTGGAGCGTTGATCGGATGCGCGCCGCGTTGGTCTTTTTTCTGCTGCTGGCCGCCTCGGGTGCCGCCGTTGCCGCGGAATCCTGCGACCCATGCCGGCTGCCCGACGGCGGCAGCTATCGCGTCCAGGTGCCGCCGGGCTGGGACGGCCACGCCCGGCTGCCCATGCTGATGTTCCTGCACGGCTACACCGGCAAGGCCACCGAGGTGCTGGCCGATCCGGCGGTGGCGGAGCCGGCCGCGGCGCTCGGCTTCCTGCTGGTGGCGCCGAACGGGCTGGACGGCGCCTGGGCGCACCAGGGCTCGCCGCATCAGGAGCGCGACGACCGGACGTTTTTGCGCAGCGTGGTGGGCGACGTGAAGCGGCGCTGGCCGGTCGATGCGCGGCTCGTCGTGCTGGGCGGATTCAGCGATGGCGCCTCGATGGTTTGGGACATGGCGTGTTTCGCGCCCTTGGGTTTCGTCGCCTTCCTGCCGTTCTCCGGCGGGTTCTGGGAGCGCATGCCGACGGCCTGCACGGCGCCGGTCAATCTGCGCCATGTCCACGGCACCGCCGACGAGATGGTGCCGCTGGCCGGCCGGCCGATCCGGGAGAACTGGCGGCAGGCCGACATCGAGCGCGGCTTCGGCATCTGGCGCGAGACCGACCGCTGCACCGCGCCGCCGGAGCGCCACACGCTGAGCAGCGGCTTGCAGTGCGACGTCTGGTCATGCCGGACGCGCCGCACGCTGGAACTGTGCCTGCACCCGGGCGGCCACGAGATGACGGCGCGATGGCTGGAGAGCGGGCTGCGCTGGGCGCGGAGCGTGGCGGGGCGGTAGGAAGGAAACACGCCGTAGGGTGCAGTGCTCTTGCACTGCACCATTCTGCCCTCGGGAACTCGCACGCCCTCTGTCGGGCCCGAAAAGTGTTCAACCCGCTCCCAATCAATCAACAGCCACTTGCCTGAAATCCGATTCACGTTCGCCCCAATCGCCGCTCCAATCCTCATTGGTCACCCATCCCGACGGATATAGCCCGGCCGCCACGCCTCGGTGAAACGACGAGTACGGCCAAGCCATTACGTCCGATACGAGCCCGTGCTTCACGGGATTGAAGCTAGCCAGCGTAGCCAGCGTAGCCCGCATTAGCGTAGCGTAATGCGGGGACAGCCACCGTAGCGGGGAAAGCCAGCGTAGCACGCCGTAGCGTGCAATGCCGCTTGGCATTGCCCCACTTTCTCCGCTGATGCGCGATGGTGCAATGCCAAGCGGCATCGCACCCCACTCGCTATATCTTGCGTTCGATGGGTCTGGCGCACGTGGACCACGCCTGTCACGGTCACGATCAACCTCACCAACGGAAGCGGACGTTTCATGCCCACGGCCTCCTTAAGCCACACCTCCGGCACGATCCTCCTCATCGGAGCATCACGCGGTCTCGGCCACGCCATGGCCGCCGAGTTCCTGAACAAGGGATGGAACGTCGTCGGCACGGTTCGGGGAGGCGGAACCCGGACCTTGCTGCACGATCTGGCAGACCAGTACAAAGGTCGGGTCGAGATCGAGATCCTGGACATCTGCGAACCGGATCAGCTCGCAGCCCTGCATGGCCGCTTGTCCGGCAGAACGTTCGACATGTTGTTCGTCAATGCCGGCACGACCAACCAGGATCCGACACAGACGATCGGCGAGGTGTCCACCGAAGACTTCGTACACGTCATGATCACGAATGCGCTGAGCCCAATGCGTGTTATCGAGGGCCTGGAGCACTACGTCTCCCCGACGGGTCTGATCGGGGTGATGTCTTCGGGTCAAGGCAGCATCGGCAACAACGGGACCGGCGAGCGAGAGCTATATCGCGGCAGCAAGGCGGCCCTGAACATGTTCATGCGAAGCTTTGCGGCCCGCCACGCCGGGACATCGCGCGCGATGGTGCTGATGGCTCCAGGCTGGGTTCGCACCGCCCTGGGCGGCCCGGATGGACGGCTGAGCATCGAGGAAAGCGTCCCAAGCCTGGTCAACGTCCTGCTTTCGAAGCTGGGCACTCCGGGTTTGCAATATGTCGACTATCTCGGCCGTACTGTCCCCTGGTGATGAGCCCGCGTAGGGCGGAAAAGCGAAGCGTATTCCGCCGTCGCAAGCCGAGGTTTGCACAGGCATTTCTGGACCAGGCACGATGCCGCAGCGTGTCACCGCCGCGCCGCCGCCTCCTGTAGCGCGTCGGGCGGAAAAGCGCAGCGTATTCCGCCGTCGCAACGTCCGCCCACTCACACAATTTTGGTAACGACGGAAGGCGCTTCACTTCTCCACCCTTGTAGCAGCTGGCGGCTACGCGGGCTCGCCCCGGCATAGGTGGCCGGTGTCGAGCAGCCCGCAGGCGAGCACGCGCAACGCACCGTCGAACAGACGCAGCAACATCAGGCCGCGAGGGCCTTTTCCCACAGGCCCTTCCCCCACTTCTTTTCGAACAGGACCGGCATCGCTTTCATCACCGGCTGGCGGAAGCTTTCGACGTCCGGATGGATCACGATCATGCCGCCCTTGGCGAGGGTGTCGGCCAGAACCTCTTCCTGCCTGACGATCTCATCGTCCTGCTCCTGGGAGCGCTTGGCGACGGAAGCCTTCAGTAGTTCCTGCTGCTTGGGCGTCAGCGCCACCCAGGTCAGCTCGTTGATCATGATCGGGCGCGGCGACCTGATGTGCGCGGTCAGCACCAGGTATTTCTGCACCTCGTTGAACTTGCTGCTGACGATCGTCGGCAT
>Ga0181529_10002846_pt1 | contig 20276 bp, 17 predicted proteins | sample PEATcosm2014_Bin_36_FD_119763 | JGI IMG/M metagenome (GOLD analysis project Ga0181529, IMG submission 119763) | Peatland microbial communities from MTU Mesocosm Facility, Houghton, MI, USA - PEATcosm2014_Bin10_30_metaG | ecosystem: Environmental > Terrestrial > Soil > Wetlands > Peat | place... | reverse complement strand
TTTGGGGTTTTTCCGCAGCCTGTTCAGCCCCACGAAATCGAGACGCGAACTTTGCTGGCCTTCAGGCCCAGGGGCCGAAGCCCGCTTGGTTTTCCCGCCTATCCAGGGACTGCAGTCCCCTGCTCCCTCCGCGTTATTCTCCCCTCTACACAAATGAGAGAGCTGCCCTAGTCGTGCCGTAAATGCTTCAAAATAAACATGGGCTCCAGCCCCTGAGGGACGGTTTTTCGGCACTTTCGACTTGCACCACAGGCTGCTAAGACAGCTTCGCGGTGCAAGTCTGCGGACTTGGGGAAGCCGCTGACCTGCACCGCGAAAACGCAGTAGAGGGAAAAATCGAAAGGGAAAGCAACGCGCTCGCTCTCAGGTAATCCCTTTCGGTGCGTGGGAATCCCGGCGTGGCAAGCGAATGTGAGGGCCCATCGGCGGGTGCGGGAATACAATCTCCTGCTTCCACCGCTTCGTGCTCCGACTCCTAGCACAATCGGAACTCGCTTATAGCAAATATTCGCCTAGAGTTTTTCAAATATCAGTTCAATTGTGAACATGTTCTAAAAAAGTTTCGACCGGCTGAAAGTCAGTAGTTCGGCAGCCTTGCCGTAATGTCTGCGGTGGCTCTGGCCGCCGAGCAGCTCGCCGGTTTTGGGATCGATGGCGATACACTCCCCCTTGGAGCTGTGGCCGTCCTTGATGCTCAGCGGGCATCCCCTGGAGCGCAGGTTGTCGATCGGCCCGCTGTAGCTCGCTCTTGCCACACCAAACAACCCATCTTTGCGTCCATACGAACAGCGGCAGCCCAGGCTGCCCATGGATGTCATCCGACTTTTATGTAGTTAAATGGGATTGGGGAGACCATCATGAGAACGAAATGGATGCAAACTGCTTTCCTGCTGGTGGGGCTGGCGGCATGGGCTGCCGTGGCGGCTCCCGCGCAAACCGATGTTGCAGCAAGCCTTTACGGCGCGTTCAACGGCGCCACAAACAGCAGCGGCGTCGCCCAGAGCCCGTCGAATTCGGCTGGAGGACTTCTGGAAGTGCGTCATATCTCTCACCCCTGGTTCGGATATGAAGGCACCTACTCCTACAACCGAGCTAATCAAACCTACCTTTCCACGATCACTTGCGGGCTGCCCTGCCTTCCTACCACGCCTCAAAAGGTCGCGGCCTCCGCGCATGAAGTGACTGCCGACTATCTGGCGTCTGTGAAGGCTGCGAGTTTCAGACCCTTCGCGCTGGTAGGCGGAGGCTTCCTGCTCGATGTCCCAAGCAGCGGCCAGACCAACACCGATACTGCAACCAAGGCGGTTTTTGTCTATGGAGCCGGCGTCGATTGGGGGTTACTGCCGCACCTCGGTCTGCGCCTGCAGTATCGCGGGAATCTCTACCAGGCGCCCAACCTCTCCAAGCTCTTCACTTCCAGCAGCGCGTTCACCCATACCGCGGAGCCGATGATCGGGATCTACTTCCGCCTGTGACGCTGGGCGCCCATCCTGGGCTATCTTCTGCGCGCCTTGACTCGCTCCGATGAGTTGGGCTGCAATGAACCGGCCTGCTGCACCACAGATGCTCCGTGCCCATCCTTTCCGCGTTTCTTGCGGAAAGGGTGGGAAACCGATGCCCTTAACCGGCCCCCCATTCGCCGCGGGGCGCCCTTCGAGCTTGCGCTCCAATTCGACCGTGATCGCCGCAGTCGGAAAGGCCTGAGCGCCGTCTGTGATACCGTTGCAATACGGCGACCCTGAGTCGTGCCAGGGGGGCTGAGGGCCTGTGTCCGATGCCTGCGCTTCATCAGAGAATCAGGGCCAAAGTGCGAACCTCGAAAATGTCTCAACAGCCGGAAATCATATCGCCACGTTTGCCCGCGAGCCCGGCCTCTACGCCCGGTCCCGCACTTGTGCCTCCAGCGGGTCCGGCGCCGGAGAAAACGCCTGGGCCAACGGCCCCGCAGCAACCTGCCCGGCATACGCATCCGCAGCGGATTCCTCGCTGGCTGGAGCGGGCGGAGCTGTTCTTGCGGGTGTTGCTGCGCATGTATATTGGCATTGCGGTTTGCTACGCGCCGTGGTCGCACATGTTCTGGGATCAGAATCCGCTCTTCCTGCAGTTTCCCACGCTCTCAATCTATGCCGCCAACGGCGCGGTGCGCGGGATCGTCTCGGGACTGGGCCTGTTGAATCTGTGGATTGCCTTTCACGACGCTACCCGCAACGGGACGGAAAAGCGATGAACGAACAGGGAACAGGAAATAGGGAACAGGGAACAGGGAAAAGCACGCTGGGACTGGTCTCGTCCTCCGTATTGGACTCCGAAGCAGTGGCCTCCGGTAATCCGCCTCTGCCCACCGCGGTGATTGCCGCTCCGGGCGCGCCCGCGCCTCTGGAGCGCGCTCCGCTGGCCTATGAGAACCCCGATTTCCTCAACGGCGCGGACGGTCGCCTGATCCGCATTGTCGCCGAGTTCTGCGAACCCCTGGCGCGCTTTCGGCGCGAACAAATCCAGGACACCGTGGTGTTTTTCGGCTCCGCCCGCTTCCGCGGCCGCGAAGAGGCCGACCACGCGCTGGAATTGCTGGCAAACACCGGATCGACCCAGCCGGCGCCTCGCCACGAGCAGCCGGCCAGCGCGCCGGAAATCGCCGCCGGCAAGGCCTCGGAACTGCAACTGAAGCGCGCCGCGGCGGCGGTTGAAATGGCCCGCTACTACGAGGACGCGCGCAAGCTCTCCGGAATGCTGACCAACTGGGCCAAGGACGTCCCTTCGCGCCGCCACCGTTTCGTGGTCACCTCCGGCGGTGGGCCGGGCATCATGGAAGCCGCCAACCGCGGCGCTTACGAGGCTGGCGGCAAGACCATCGGCATGAACATCCGCCTGCCCTTCGAGCAGCATCCCAACCCCTACATCACCCCCTCGCTCAACTTCGAGTTCCACTACTTCTTCATGCGCAAGCTGTGGTTCGCCTACCTGGCAAAGGCCCTGGTGGTCTTTCCGGGGGGCTTCGGCACGCTGGACGAGATGTTCGAAATCCTCACCCTGGCCCAGACCCAGAAGCTGGCCAAGAAGATCACCGTAGTCGTCTACGGCTCGGAGTATTGGAAGAGGGTCTTCAACATCCAGGCGCTGGTAGATACCGGGGCCATTTCGCCCAAGGATCTCGAACTCTTCCAGTTCGCCGACACCCCCGAGCAGGCCTTCGAGTTGCTTCGCCGCGGACTGACCGAAAACTATCTGGAGCCGGAGGCTGCGGCAGGCAGGCTCGTCGAGCGCCGCGCCACCGCTCCCGGCGAGGACCTGATGGCCGGCTGGACGGTCGAGGACTTCCTCAAGACCGAGCGCGCCAAGACAAGCAAATAGAGAAAGATGCCGGCGGCAACGCGCTTTGTAACAGTCCGGCACCGGTGCCTCCGACCCGCGATGGATGAAACTTGCATTTAGCCCGCCCCGGAGGGGCCGGTCGAGAATAGCCCAGGGCGGAAGCCCTGGGTCAGCCCACCCCTGATTGACTACCGCCCCGGAGGGGCAGTGCGACCCTTCATCTCCAGCTTCCTATTAGGATACGACTTTATGTGTGCTGTAAGCTGCTGATAATAAATACTATATTTAGATCACGGGAGACGGGTCCAAATCGTCGAAAGACATCCCAGGGCGGCTAAAGCCGTCAAATTTTGAGCTTTTCAGGCGGCACGGCTGAAGCCGTGCCCTTTCAAACCGATTGTTCTTCGCAGTCCACGATCTTCATGCGACCGCCGGGTGAAGATCCCCCCTCAACGGCAAAAATGCTCCATTTCTGCTAACTTTATAGAGAGGAGCTGTTTTTGGCCGAATCCCGGCTTGGCCCTCCTGCCGTACTCATCGAACGGCTTTACCGGTTGCCTTGCAGGTTCTTTTAGGTGTTGCAGCCCGATCCCAGGCAACCCCGGATCGAGTCCGAAAGAAGGAGCAGAAATGGTCACCCAGACCATCTCGTATCTCTGGCGCGATACCAAAGCGCAGCAAGGCTTCCGTTCGGGCGTTTCTCTGCACAATCACACCAATCAATCCCAGGAGACGCTGGCCTTTCTCTCCAATTTTGGCAACCAGCTCCGCACCATCCGCCCGCTGAAGGCTCGCCTGGAGCGGAAGTCGATAGAGAACCACGGCTTGCCGGTGGACTACGCGGCCAGCTACTGGACCCCGCCCATGACTCCCAAGCTGGCTTTCGACCTGGAGAGCGGGCAGATCGAGAAGCTGGGCCTGGCCCCCATGGTCTCCATCACCGACCACGACACCATCAAGGCGCCCATGCTGCTGCGCAGCGTGCCCAGCGCCCGCCAGGTTCCGGTCTCCGTCGAGTGGAGCGTGCCCTACGGCGTGCAGTCCTTTCACCTGGGGGTGCACAACCTGCCCAGCGCCAAGGCCACCGAGTGGATGGCTGCTCTGGCCGAGTACACCGCCCATCCCAGCCCTGCCCGCCTCACCGAGATTCTGGCCGCGCTCAACGCCGAGCCCAATGTGCTGGTGGTCTTCAACCACCCCATGTGGGACCTCTACCTGATCGGCCGGGAGAAGCACGAGTTCCTGGTGGGCGAGTTCCTCGAGAAGTGCGGCGCCTGGCTGCATGCCCTCGAGCTGAACGGCCTGCGCAACTGGGACGAGAACCGCCGCACCCGCCGTCTGGCCGAGCAGTGGAACATGATTCCCGTCTCCGGCGGCGACCGCCACGGCGTCGAGCCCAGCGGCAACATCAACCTGACCAACGCCGCCAGCTTTACCGAGTTCGTGCACGAAATCCGCTGCGAGCGCAGGAGCCACGTGCTCTTCATGCCCCAATACGCCGAGCCCTGGAAGCTGCGCATGTTGCAGTCGGGCATCGACGCCCTGCGTTACTACCCCGAGTTCCCTCCCGGCTCGCGCACCTGGGACGAGCGCTTCTACCACCCGGATGCCAGCGGCATCGCGCGGCCCCTCAGCGAGCTGTGGCCCGATGGCAAAGCTCCCTGGCCGCTGCGCCTGGGCGTGCGCCTGGTGCAACTGGGCGGCAGAAGGCTGGTCTCCGGCGGCCTGCGCATGGTCTGGAGCGAGTCCCACCAGATGCGCCTGGCCCTGGGCGAGCACGACGGCTAGCGAGCCGCCACCCGCCAACTCGCCAACCTGCGATCCCTGCGCAGCAGGGGCCAACTCGCAGCATTTTTTCTATGCCCTGCGGGTGCCCCACCCTCGCCGCGCCTCTGTTTTTGCGGCTAGGGTAGGATCGCACGCCGCCCATTGCCTGAATCCCTCTCCAGCCGTTCCCCGCCTATTCTGACTCCGAAGCGAGTCATCCCGTACGCGGGTGTAGAATGTCCCAGGATCGGTTCCAGACCGTCCGGCGGCGCTGTTTCGTCGGCTCAAGTGGTTGATTTTTTGGCCGGTTGTGCGCAACCACCGCTAACCCAGCGTGGACCGGTTCTAGTTGAGAAAATGCTGTCCGCTTGCTCCTTCGGCAAGCGGCAGAGAGCGCGGCCATCCCGCGGGAGCCTTGCAAATATGACCACCAAGACCATCTTCGAGCCCTTCCGCATCAAGAGCGTCGAGCCCATCCGCTGGACCACCCGCGCCCAGCGCGAAGAGTTGCTGCGCGCCGCCCACTGCAACCTGTTCCTGCTGCCGGCCGGGGACGTGCTCATCGACCTGCTTACCGACTCCGGCACCGGCGCCATGTCCACCCACCAGTGGGCGGCGGTGATGGAGGGCGACGAGAGCTACGCGGGCAGCCCCAGCTTCGACCGCTTCAAGGCCTCCGTGCAGGACATCTTCGGCTACAAGCACGTCATCCCCACCCACCAGGGACGCGCCGCCGAGCGCATCCTCTTCCGCGTCATGTGCAAGCCGGGCGACGTGGTGCCCAACAACACCCACTTCGACACCACCCGCGCCAACGTCGAGGCGGCCGGGGCCGAGGCCGTCGATCTGCTCCTGCCAGAAGGCGGACGGCCCGAGCTGCGCCTGCCCTTCAAGGGCAACATGGACGTGGCGGCGCTGGAAGCCCTGATTGCCCGCGTAGGGCGCGAGCGCATCCCGCTGGTGATGCTCACGGTGACCAACAACTCCGGCGGCGGCCAGCCGGTATCCATGGAAAACGCCCGCGCCGTTTCGGAGGTCTGCCACCGGCACAAGATTCCCTTCTACTTCGACGCCTGCCGCTTTGCCGAGAACGCCTACTTCATCAAGATGCGCGAGGCGGGCTACGCCGATAAGACGCCCAAGCAGATTGCGCAGGAGATGTTCCGCCTGGGCGACGGCTGCACCATGAGCGCCAAAAAAGACGGCATGGCCAACATCGGCGGCTTCCTCTGCACCAACGACGACATCCTGGCCCGCCAGGAGAAAGACCTGCTGATCCTCACCGAGGGCTACCCCACCTACGGCGGACTCGCCGGCCGCGACCTCGAAGCGGTGGCCGTGGGCCTTCAGGAGTCGCTCGAAGAGGACTACCTGCGCTACCGCATCGCCTCCACGGCCTACCTGGGCAACAAGATCGCCGAACATGGCGTGCCCATTGTGCAGCCGCCGGGCGGCCACGCCATCTATCTAGACGCCAAGGCCTTTCTGCCGCACATTCCCCAGGAGCAGTTCCCAGGGGTGGCGCTGGCGGCGGAGCTGTATCTCGAAGGCGGCATCCGCTCGGTCGAAATCGGCAGCCTGATGTTCGCCGCTGCCGCCAAAATGGAGCTGGTGCGCCTGGCCATTCCCCGCCGCGTCTACACCCAGAGCCATATCGATTACGTGGTCGAGATCATTCTGAAAGTCTGGGAGCGCCGCGCCCAGATCAAGGGCATGAGGCTCACCTACGAAGCCCCGTTCCTGCGCCACTTCACCGCGCACCTGGAGCCGATTGATTGAAGGAACCGAATTCGAAGTTGAGGAACCAAGATGTTGCGAGCGATCAGTACCATCCTACTCGGCGGATTTCTTTTCGACACATCGCTTCCCCTGGCCGGGGCAATCGTCTCTTCCCCTCTCTTCGACAAGCCTTTGCACGAGACACACACGCAGTTGCCGCTCGATCCAGACAACCCGCAATCCAAGCCTGTCCTCTCGTGCTTCTACTACCCTGGCTTCATGGTCAAGCAGGTTGATCTTGGAGACATGGGAGCAGAGCAGCTTTCGATTCTTCCTCGGGCCAAGGGTAGTGCAGAGCCTCAATGCCTTCGCGCCAACGCCAAAGATGAGATCGTGATCGGTCCCAAGGAATGGGGTGGCTATTTCGAAGGCGTGAAGGGGAGCTTCGTGTTTTTTCATGCCGAGGACGGGTTTTATGGCGGATTGGACTTTGGGGTGTTCAGCGCCGACGGCAGAAAGCTGTTTGAAGATCTCGCGAGTTTGGACAAAAGCGGAATTGCATTCACCACCCTCGCGATGCTGAGCGATCCGAAAAATGAGACCGACCCCGCCATCATATTGCGCTACCGGAGGGTATACGCTGCGCAATGCTCCTTACGAGCCGATGAAAAAGCTTGCTGGAGCGAAATCAGGAAGATCACTGGCTTGCCCCAGACAGCCCCACCGAGCTGCACGGCAGCATACGAAGCTGAAAAGAAAAGACTCCCCGAGTATGCCAACAAGGTCGATTCCTACCCGAGCGTGATCACCTACGAGGTGGAAGTCGTGTTGAATGAAAGGAATCCGGTTATGCGCGTGGCACCCGTTTCGAAAACAACCGAGTGCTACCTTGGGGATTAGGTGAAAAAAGCGTGGGTACTCGACGCTGTGTTGAGGGCGGGTGGCCCCGGTCCCGGAGGAGCAAAACTGAGTTCTCCCACAGTCGATGGGTGCCCCCGGGCTCGATTCTGAGACCGGGGAGGGCACTCACCCTTACCCGCGCGGCTTCTCCCACTGCCCCGACTTGGCCGAGTTGAAGATGGCCTCGATCACCGCCATATTCCCGATGGCATCCTCCAGCGGCACGGGAACCTCCGTCCCTTCCAGCACAGCCCGAGAGAACGCATCGCCCTGCAGTGTGTACTGATCGCAGACCGGGAAAGTCTCCGTCACGATGCCTGCGCCGAAGATGTCGCCGTCGGCGTCGAGCAACAACCGGCACGGCTGGTCGGGAGGCGCGTTGAAGGGAATCTCGATCTCGATCCGCCCCTTGGTTCCCAGAAAATGCACGCGCTGGTAGGGAACCAGTTGCGTGCTGCAGGTGAAGATGGATTGCCCGCCGGGAAAGTCGAGAATCGCCGAGGTCAGCCGGTCGACGTGCGTCTCCGGGTCGTGATCGATGGTGGAGACGACCCGCGTGGGCTCGGCGCGGAAGGCGTAGCGCGAGGCGTGGATCAGGTAGCAACCGATGTCCATCAGCGCGCCGCCGCCGTAGTCCAGCTTGTTGCGGATGTTGGCCGGATCGGTATTGAAGTAGCTGAAGAACCCGGCGATGGCGCGCAACTGGCCGATGCGGCCCTCGTCCAACAGCGCGCGCACCCGCATCCACTGCGGATGGCAGTTGACCATGAAAGCCTCGCCGATTTTTACCCCCGCGCGGGCGCGCACGGCCAGCAGAGATTCGGCCTCCGCCACGGTCAGGCTGAGCGGCTTCTCGCAGAGCACGTGCTTGCCGGCTTCGGCGGCCTTGATCGTCCAGGGAACGTGCAACTGATTGGGTAGCGGGATGTAAACGGCGTCGATCGCGGGATCGGCCAGCAGCTCCTCGTAGGAGCCGTAGGCCTTGGCAATGCCCAGCTCGGCGGCGGCTTTCTGCGCCCGGTCCAAATCGCGGGAGGCGATGGCGTCGATGCGGCAGTATTGCCCCCGCTGCATCCCAGGGAGAACTTTCTTGAGGCCGATGTTGGCGGTGCTGAGCACTCCCCAGCGGAGTAGGTTCGACATGGCAACCATGATACGCGCCGGGCGGCGCGTGGTGGTCGCTCAAAAGCCTGGGTGCCCCTGGTCTCGATCTTGAGACCAGGGAAAGCAAAAGCCTCAGTCGATCATGCACCCCAACCTCAAGTGCTGTGTGCCCCATCCATTCCGCTTCTTTCTGCGGAATGGGTGGGAAAGCACGAACCCAACTTCGGGGAATGTGGATTCTTACGCGCGCCCCGCGAACTCCCCGGTCTCGGTGTACACCTTGACCTTGGTGCCTTCGGAGACGAACAGCGGAACCTTGATCTCCAGGCCGGTTTCGAGCTTGGCCAGCTTGGTCACGTTGCCGCTGGTGTCGCCGCGCGCGCCGGGCTCGGTGTAGGTCACTTCCAGCTCGACCTGAGCGGGCAACTGCAAGCCGATGGGGTTGCCGTTGAACTTGTGCAACTGGATGATGGCGCCCTCCACCAGGTAATCCAGGGCGTTGCCGATCATCTCGCCGTTCAGGGTGAGGGTCTCGAAGGTCTCCTGATCCAGGAAGTAGGAACCCTCCCCGTCGCTATACAGGTAGGAGGCTTCGACCATCTCCAGATCGGGTTCCTTGAAGCGATCACCGGCCTTGAAGGTCTTGTCAAAGACCGCGCGGGTAATCAGGTTGCGCATCTTCAGCCGGACCAGCGTCTGGCCGCCGCGCGCGGTGGGCGTGGAAACCTCGGCTTCCAGGCAATAGTAGGGAACGTTTTCAAACTCAAAATACATCTTGCGCTTGACGGTAATGGCTTCCAGCAGTGCGGCCATGAAATCCTCAAAAATCGGGCATTAGAAGCGGGGAATCCGAAAGGAATCTCGTCCGGCTCCTCGTCAATTATAGGGGGAGGCGTTGAACCCGTGCCCAGACGGTGCGCGCCCAGGTTTCGTGGTACGCTGGGGTCAATCTTGCCCTGGGGAGGGAAACATGGCCGAGACGACAATCACCATCCGGGTCGATCCCGAACTGAAGGCCGCTTTCTCGCAGGCGGCCGAGGCCCGCGAGCGCTCCGACGAAGACCTGCTGCGCGAGTTCATGCAGGACTATATCGAGACGCAGCGTACGGACTCCGAATACGAGCTGTGGTTTCGCCGCCAGGTGCAGATTGGCATCGACGAGGCCGAGGCCGGGGATGTGATTTCCGGAGAAGCGGTCGAGGCCGAGTTTGCCGCTCTTCGCGCCGCCTGCACCAGGAAGACGCTGCAGGACTGAGTCGTGAAGTTTGTCCCGGCATTCTCCCTCTTCACATGCCCGCGCCATGGACATTGGGCTTTGTCTTCAGCCGTTGACGGAGCAGGATCTCGCTGATGCAGGTCACCTGGTCTTTGCTACCCGGATACACGCTTCGAATGGTCAATTGAATCTCGGTTGCATCTCCTGGATACGCGGGCAGGTCTATCAGTTCATAGCCTTTCCAAGAACCCGTTGAAAAAGAGATGTACTCGTCTGGCAAGTTGATTGAAGCGGTGTATTTGCCGTTTACGCCGATCTCCAACTCCTTGATCCGGCTGTGGCTATACCAGGCCTGCTTGTCTTCGCCGCATCCGGGCACTATACCGATTTGGCTGATATGAGCTGGAGGCTTGATCCTTAGCTTCAAGCCCTCTCCCAGCCCGGGCGCATGCATAGCCCGCCACTCTGTTTTTCGGTCAAAGTCGCGCACATTCGCCGCCGAATAGGCCGCTTCGGAATCGTTGTCCTGAACTGAATAGTTGTGCGAGTCGAAGTAGTATTTTGGAGCCTCGAAAGAATACCAGCTACCGTCTGCCTCCTCCTGACGGCTATCTCCATAGTTGAAGATCGTCGAAAAGTGGTTGTTGAGAATGACCCGGATATCGTCTTCCACCGTCGGCTTCAGGTCGTGAAACTTCCAAACGTATGTGTCCTTGTTAGCTCGATAAAATCGTCCCCGAGGGAGAATGGTGAGCCTGTTTGCATCCACCGTCACAGCCTGGATGGTCACTCGCCCTTCGCGGATCGGCCCCCTCCAGGTCGCTGCAGTCGAAAGCAAGTATGCAAACCGGTCATCGAGAAAGTCGGCATCGAGGGAGAGTCCTCCAGCGCTATACGCATAGAGCGACTCATAGCGGATTTGGATCTGTTTGGACTCACCGCTTTCAAAGTGAACATTGGAGACTAGCCACTCCAGCATCATGATGCTGGAGGCGTCTTCGCCGTTCGTCACATTGTCCACAAAATCCTTCTCGAATAAACGCTTGTAAGGAGTTGGATCGCCCCTCTCGCGCCGAAAGGGCACGAGCTTTCCATCTGCCAAGATCGAATAATCTTCAATCTCACGATGGGGTTCATCCTCAACCTTTACACCAAGACTCGGAAATCCTGCTTTCACATCGATTCCGCCGCCGGCATTGCGCAGCAGATAATTCACCTCGACCTTGGCTCGATCACGGTAGAGCCGGATTGTCAGGTCCTCTTCTAGCACCTCCACCTGCCCGGTACCGACAGGACGGAACGTCCCCGTCGCCACGCTACCGCCACTTTCGCCCCCCCAGTTGGCAAAAAGCTGGGTTGCGCCAGCCAGTGCCCACAAAAAGGCCCCAACGACCGCACAAATAGAGAGTCTTCCTAACTTCACGGGAACTCCTCGCGGCAATTGTACCGCTCCTGCCGGGATCGAAGAGCCTACGCTGCGCATCTAACAAAGTCGGGGGCGGCTGTGCAACCCGCTGGCTACTTCCGCCTGATCTGACCATATTCCCAACAGCCCGTCCCAGGGGCCATCTCTTCCCCAAGTGAGATCCAACATGGCACGTGAGACCTACACCGCTCGCCTGGCTCGCAAAGACTGCATCTCGGACGTTGCCCAGTGCTACCACTTCGAGTTTGTGCTCGACGAACTGGAGAGCTTCCCCTTCGCCGCCGGCCAGTTCGTCTCCGCCGTGGCCGAGGACGCCGCCGGCAAGATGCAGACCCGCGCCTACTCCATCGCTTCGGCGCCCAGCGGCAACCGCTTCGAGCTGTGCGTGAATCGCGTCGAGGAGGGCTTCTTCTCCAACCACCTGGCCGATCTGCCCGACCTGCCCATCGGCGCGACCATTCAGATTCACGGACCGCACGGGCACTTCATCCTCAAGGAGCCGATCACCGACTCGATCCTGGTGGCCACAGGCACGGGCATTGCGCCCATGCGCGGATTCCTGCAGTCGATCTTTCCCGCCGGCGGCCCGGACCGCAGCGACGGCAAGCAGATCTACCTGGTCTACGGCACCCGCTACGAGACCGACATCTACTATCACGAGGAGTTCGAGGCGCTGGCCGCACGCAGTGCCAACTTCCACTATCTGCCCACGCTGAGCCGCGCCCAGGAGAGCTGGACCGGCCTGCGCGGCTATGTGCAGGATCACGTAGCCCGCATCGTGGAGGAGCGCGCCGCCCGCCTGGGCCAGCCCTTGCCCGCGCCGCCGCCCGATCCGGCCATTCCGCCCGCCGAGCTGAGCTTCGACATCTACGCCTACATCTGCGGCCTGAACATGATGGTCTCTAGCGTGCGCGAGCGCCTGGCCGGCTTCGGCTGGCATCGCAAGCAGATCGTCTTCGAGCGGTACGACTAGCGGGGTGAGTTGCTACTCCGCCACACCAAGCCTGTCATCCTGAGCAACTTGACCCGTTTCGTCGAGTTACGGCGGCAATGAACGGATCGCATCGCCTCCCAGAGGGAGGCATGGAGAATAGCTCAGGACAAGCAAAGCGCTGTCCTGGGATGCGCCGAAACAGGAGTCTGAGCCCCGTAGGGGCACTGCGAAACGCGGCTATTTCGGCATTTTCATAAGGAACGTCCCAAGGCCAGCGATGGGTCCGCCGACAGCCCCTGGCCGGCGAATTCGCCAGACAGAAATCGGGGCCACGCAGCGGCGGCGATCATGGCGGCGTTGTCGGTGGAGAGGGCCGGGGTGGGAAAGGCGATCCGCAGTCCGCGGCGGGCGGACTCCGCGCCGAAGCGGGCACGCAGTTCGCGGTTGGCCGCTACTCCGCCGGTGATGAGGATGCGGCGCGCGCCCAGTGATTCAGCGGCAGCGAAGGTCTTCTTCATCAGGTCGCCAACCACGGCGTGCTGAAAGCTGGCCACCAGATCCAGCACCGGCTGGGAACAGAGAGCCAAAGATTCTTCCTTCGATTGCGGTAAGCGCGCTTGCGCGCCGGGAGCGAAAAGCCGCGCCGCCCGCGCCTGGGCCTCGGGCCGCATTTCGTGCAGCTCGACGTAGCGCAGCACGGCCGTCTTGATCCCGGAGAAAGAGAAGAGAAAGTGCGGGTTCAGTTCGGCGATCGGCGCGGTGTAGGCGGCCTTGGTGCGTGGGGTCTTGCCGGCAAGATGCAGCTTGGTCTTGATCTGGGAAAAGGCAAACGGCACGGCCAGCGGGTTGCCAAATCGGGCCAGGGAGTCGATCCAGGGGCCGCCGGGATAGCCGAAGCCCAGCAGTTTGGCCACCTTGTCGTAGGCTTCGCCGGCGGCGTCGTCCAGGGTGCGGCCCACCAACCGATAGGTCCAGGCCCCGTGTGCCGGCCGGCACAGATAAAGATGCGTGTGCCCCCCGGAGACAACCAGCGCCAGGGCGGGCTCTTCAGCCAAACTCACTCCAGGATTGTCATCCTGAGAGACCTGGAGCGAAGCGGAGGGGAGCCGAAGGACCTGCATTTCAGCTTCTCTCTCGTGCAGCAGCACGGCATGGATGTGCCCTTCCAGGTGGTTCACGGCGATCAGCGGCAGTCCTTGGGCAAAGGCCAGCGCCTTGGCGTAGGTAATCCCCACCAGCAGCGCTCCGGCCAGCCCCGGACCCGAGGTCACGGCGATGGCGTCCAGTTCGCCGAGAGCGATCCCGGCCTGGGCCAGCGCGGCGCGGACCACAGGAACGATAGCGCGTAGATGCTCGCGGCTGGCCAACTCCGGGACCACCCCTCCATAGCGCGCGTGGGTGGCGATCTGCGAGGCCACCACCGACGAAAGCGTGCGCGCGCCGCGCTCGACCACTGAGGCGGCGGTCTCATCGCAAGAGGATTCAATACCCAGGATGAGGCCGCGGGAGGTCATTCAATTAGTTTACCGGCAACGCCGAATATCCCTTGCACGGAATAGTCTTTTGGAGGAATAATATCTCCATGCAAGTCGAAGTCGTCGTCACGGCCGAGTTCGTCCGGTGGTGGGATGAGCTTTCGGAAGCCGAGCAAACCAGCGTTCATGCCGTGGTCAATCTGCTGGAATTGTTCGGAGGCGCGCTTGGCTACCCTCACTCATCGGCGATTGCCGGATCGAGGAAGTTGCGCGAACTCCGCATTCAACATGGCGGGGAGCCCTATCGGGTGCTATACGCGTTCGATCCTGCCCGGAACGCGATTCTGCTGTTGGGCGGCAACAAGGCCGGCAACGATCGCTGGTATGAGCAGAACATCCCGCTGGCCGAACGCATCTTCGAAGAGTATTTGCGCGAGACCGGGCAGAGGTAGGAGGGACGCATCATGGCGACGTATAGCAAGTGGAGCGATCTGAAAGCGAAGATGAGCCCCGAGTCGCAGGCCGAGGCCAAGCGGCTTTCCGCCCAGATGATTGCCGAAATGCCGCTGGAGCAATTGCGCGTGGCCCGGCAACTGACACAGACCAATCTGGCGCAGGTACTGGGCGTGAACCAGAGCGCGGTTTCCAAGCTGGAAAAGCGCACCGACATGTACTTGAGCACCTTGCGCAGCTACATTGAAGCGATGGGCGGAACCCTGGATATTCAGGCGGTCTTTCCCGAGGGCGCGGTCCGCATCGAGATGCTGGGCGAAAAACAGGCGCCCGCGGCGTGAGTGCAGATTTTTTGAATTCGGCAGATCCTAAGTTCACTGCGTTTCTCCGCTGAGGGGAACAAGCATCGCAGGAAAGCCATGTTCACTACCAATCGCCAATTCGAGGCAGCGTTGCAGGTGATCGCCGACCTGCGCTCCGCGGGCTTCGACGCCTACCTGGCCGGCGGCTGCGTGCGCGACCTGCTGCTGGGCCGCGAACCCAAGGACTTTGACGTGGCGACTTCTGCCACGCCCGATGTAGTGCTCGACCTCTTTCCGCGCACCTTCGCCGTGGGCGCGCACTTCGGCGTGGTGCTTGTAGCCGCCGTCACTGATGCGGCCAGCTCCGAGTCTGCCGCGCCAGCGGCGTCTGCCCCACCGCAGGTGGTCACCGAGGTCGCCACCTTCCGCTCCGATGGGGTCTATTCCGATGGGCGACATCCCGATGCGGTCAAGTACACCCAGAGCGCCGAGGAAGACGTGCTGCGGCGGGACTTCACCATCAACGGACTGTTGCTGGACCCGCTCTGCCTGGAGCATTCCCGAACCGCAGGTCCTTCGACTCTCCCTTCGCTTCGCTCAGGGTTCGCTCAGGATGGCAAGTTCATTACAAATGTTGAGAATCTCCGCGCGGCGGTGATCGACCATGTTGGCGGCCTGGCCGATCTCGACGCCGGCGTGGTGCGCGCCATCGGGCGGCCCGAGCCGCGCTTCGAGGAAGACCATTTGCGCATGTTGCGCGGGGTGCGCTTTGCCGCGCGCTTCGGCTTCGAGCTGGACCACGCCACCGCCGCCGCCATGCGCCGCCTGGCCGCCAAAACCGCCGCCGTCAGCCGCGAGCGGGTGCGTGACGAGCTGACCAAAATGCTCACCGAGGGCCACGCCCGCCGGGCCTTCGAGCTGCTGGAGCAGACCGGTCTGCTCAAAGAAGTGCTGCCGGAGATCGCCCGCATGAAGGGCGTCGAGCAGCCTGCGCAGTTCCACCCCGAGGGCGACGTCTGGACGCACACCCTGCTGCTGCTGGACCAGCTTGAAGCCGGTTGCCCATTGACGCTGGCCTGGGGCGCGCTGCTGCACGACGTGGGCAAGCCGCCCACTTTCCGCCGCGCTCCCGACCGCATCCGCTTCGACGGCCATGTGGAGATGGGCGTCGCCATGGGCGCTGAGATTTGCCGCCGCTTTCGCTTCTCGAACGACGAGACCCGCCAAATCCTCGCGCTCATCGAGAATCACATGCGCTTTGCCGACGCCGCGCGGATGCGGGCCTCGACCCTCAAGCGGTTCTTTCGGCTGGAGAGCTTCCCGCAGCATCTGGCCCTGCACCGCATGGACTGCCTTGCCGCCAGCGGCAACCTGGACCACTGGAATTATGTTCGCGAGCGCTACGAAACCATGCCGCAAGAAGCCGTGAGACCACAGCCGCTGATCACCGGGCGTGAGCTGATCGCCTCGGGCTATACGCCGGGCGCCGGATTCAAGCAGATGCTGCGCGCGGCCGAAGACGCCCAGCTTGAAGGGCTGATCGCCACCACCGAAGAGGCGCTGGCGCTGGTCAGGAAGAGGTTCCCCTTGGCTCCCCGCTAGCTTTCGTCGCATTCGCGCCGCAAGTGTGCCTGCCTAGCGAATCTCGCCGGGCTTCGATCTCCCCTGCTGCCGCCAGATGCACGAAGCCGCGAATCGCAGCTCTCTCAAGAGGATGGTGGAGTTTTCTGGGGAGCGCCTTTCTTGCCGGTTTCCTGAGAGCAGGCATCGAAGAATGCGACACGGTTTCTTCCCGCGTCTTTGGCCGCGTAGAGGGCGGCATCGGCAATGGCCAGCAATGCCTCCGCGCTCTTCGGACCTTCGCATTGGTCGAAAACGGTCACTCCAATGCTGCATGTAACCCTGAAACTCGACTCACCCGCCTGCATCTCAAGATTCGAGATGGAAGCGTGCAGGCCATTCAATCTCTTTTCAATGGCTTCGCGAGGAATCTCGGTGAGAACCAGCAGGAACTCCTCGCCGCCATAGCGGCCAATGCGGTCGTAGACACGCGTGGCGGCGCTGAGGGCAGCGGAAAAGGAGCGGAGCACCTCATCGCCAGCCAGATGTCCATAGGCATCGTTTACGCGCTTGAAGTGGTCCAGGTCGACCATCGCAACCACCACAATCCTGCTCTCCCGGCAGGCCCGATCTAGCTCCATTTCCAGCTCTTTCAGGATCGCCTCATGGTTGAGAAGTCCGGTAAGCCCGTCCTGAATCGCCTGTATGCGCAATTGTTCGCGGCTGACTTCAAGCTCCTGGGTGCGCTCCTCCAACTCCAGCGTGCGCTGGTGAACCATGGCTTCCAGTTCCCGGCTCCGCTGGCGAAGATGTCCTGCGCGCAACCTGTCGGCGGCTGCCAAGAGGAGGAGAAACGCCAGGCCGCACAAGGCAAAGAACCAGTTGCTCCTCCACCAGGGCGGAAGAATCCGGACCGGCACCTCGACCATGGCGGAGCAAGCATTCAGGCTCGAATTGCAAGCCATGGCCGTAAAGACATACTCTCCCGGAGCCAGCCGCGAGAACACCGCGGTTCCGTCCTGAATCCCGATCCAGTCGGCATGAAGACCCACCATCCGAATCTTGAAAAGCAGCTCGCTTCGGTTGAGGGTGCCGGGCGAAGAGACTTGGAAGCTCAACGGAGGACCGCCCCAAGGCAAGACGATCTGTTGTTGACCTGTGAGAAGAGTGTTTCCGTTCCGGATCTCAGTCAAGGAGATCGAAGGGGGAGCCGCATCGAAAACGCTTTCCGGATGCCGCAGATGTGCCAGGCCTCCGCTCGTTCCGACCCAAATTGAGCCATCGGGCCCCTGGCGCAGAGCCCCCTGGTTCACATCGTTTGAGATCAAGCCCGATTCCTGGGTCAGATGGCGCCAGCGTTGGCCGTTCCATGCCACAATCCCCGAATCGGACCCGAGCCACACCCATCCGCGGCGGTCAACCAGGATTGCCAGGCAAGAAAGGGAGCGCAACTCGGGAGGGAGTTCCAGTTTTGTTACGCTCATTTGCCCTTCGCCGGTCGTAATCTTCCATGCGCCACCCTGTTCCCCAGTCACCCAAAGGGCTCCGTCCGGCGCACAGGAGATGGCCAGCAAGGCGCCATCGATCTTGTCCATGCCCGCAGCGTGCGGGACCGACCAGTTGCCGTCTCGATAGTGCAGCAAGCGATTGTTGGCCAAAAGCCAAGCCGAGCCGTCCGGGGCAGCACAACCAGCTTCGACCCGGCGGGAGTCTCCCATATATTGATCCAGTTCGGCAACCCGGCGCGGGGGGACGGAGGGAGTGCCCGGATCGCCGAGGAAAACACCTTGGTCGGTTGCAAAGAAAGCGCGTCTGGCGGCGTCATGGAAAGCGGAGAGGATGAAGGCCGGCAGCTTGGCTGTCAGTTTCGCTTCGCCTGTGTGGGGATCGATACGCAGGACACGGCCTGACAGTGTGGCGGCAAACAGGGATCCGTCCGGGTTCACGTCGATTGTCTGAACCAGGCTGAAGTTCCAACGGGGCCCGGCCATCAAGGGGCGGGCGGCGCCTTTGTGCCGATTGATCGATGCCGGGCCTTTTTCAGTCCCCACGAATGCGCCAGCCCCAGGAGTTGGCTGGATGGCCCAGACCGCAGCCGATGGAAGGCCTTGGCGAAGAGTCCACCCCTCCCAGTTGGCGTAACCGGTCCAATGGTAGATCCCGTCTCCGCGGCTGGCGATCCATAAGTCCCCGTCCGCATCGAAAGCCGCGCCCACGATGAAACTGTTGCGCTCGAAACCGTTCTTTCCGCCGATGACGCGCCACGCGGTTCCTTCCCAGCGGGCCATGCCGTCGTCGGTCGGCGCCAGCATCCGCCCTTGCGGATCTTCAATCAGGGCAGAGCGGTTGATGACGCTTTCCGGATCGGCTCCAGGAATGCTGCGATCGACGAAATGCCCAAGCTTCGCCGGCATGGCTGCTACGTGGTGCATGCCCTCGGCCCAGAGTGTCCCGCCGTGATCGAGGTGGACAGCAGCCCAACGATCGGACGGAAGCCCCTTTCCGCTGGCCCATTCCTCTATCGCAGCGCCGGTTGGTTGATTCGTCCCCCCAACCGGGCGATCCGCGAAGCTATAGAGCTTGGTTCCACCCCCGATCCAGACACGGCGGCCATCGGGGCCTTGGTTGACGATACTTACGCTGAACACCTGGCCCAGGTCTGGATTGGATGAAACAAGTGCATCGGAGAAGACAGGAAGATACGAGAGCATCCTACCCTCCGCGTCGTGCTCCAATCGATAGAGCCGCCTCTTGCCGACAACCAGAAGGTGCCTGGAATCTTCCGCGGCAATCCGGTGTGGTCCCTGAAATTGAATCGGGATGTTTCCTGCCGGGAGAAACCGTTGTCCGGTCCAGCGAAACAGGTTCCGGTCCGTCCCCACCCAGAGAATGCCCTCCGGGTCTGTATAGAGGTCCCGGATATCGACTCCATCGATACCCTGTTCCGCGCCGAAACGCTCAAAGCCGGAGCCCAGAAACCGATAAACTCCGTTCTCTGTGGCTACCCAGAGAAATCCCTTCCGATCGATGGTCAACGCGTTGACCGCAAGGCTCTTGAGGCCATCGGACTGCCCATAGACGCGAAAGACATACTGCTGCGCCTGCACGATACCCGACAGGGCAAGCCAACATACGAGAGTCCGCGTCAAACCAGTCATGCGCGCCCGTTCCTGCTCTTTTCGGATTGCTTTGCCCGGCTTCCACCGAACTCAGGCATAGTTAAAAAGATCGAACCAAACTGCACATCCAACGAGTGTAACTCTCCACAGGAAGCGCGCAGATAAAACGCGGAAACGGAAACAAATCAATGCCCCGCCGGGGCCTTCACGCTGCCGGCCCGAGGGTGCGCAACCCCTTCTCTGCCCGTTCCTCTTGAGAAAGGCTGTCGGGAGTCAGCATCGGCAGAATGATAGAAATGTTTTATAGCAAACCACTGCCGCTGGCTATTTGACCGGAACACCGGAAATATCCTTGGTGGCACGGGTAACCGGATATGAAAGGCTGTAGATCCCTGGCGCCAAGGCGCAGCGGTTCTCAGCAGGGCTTGGCGCGGGGCGCAACCAATGCAGATCGGCGCATTTCCGGCCATCCCGGCAGTGGTTTCCCATATTGTGACGCGGCGCACTGCCAGGTGTGACGGTAGATGAGATAAAAAAGGTGTGCACTTTTTCGCTTTTTGCGCGATTCGTGTGCACGTGCAGTGCGGATTTTCCAATACACGTTGCCATTTTGGCGCTGTGCAGGGTGGCTTTTTCTTGGTGAAAAAGCCACTTGAACGTGGCGGCTTCGGTTTACGGCAATTGGAAAACCGCGACCACTCCCCCGGAAAGCGAGAAAATATGACCCCCGAAGCTGCCGTAGGCGCTGTTGTCGATTTTCAGTCCTGTTGGGCCGAGTTTGAATTGCCCCCCCACGTGCGCGAGGTATTGAGCGCCGCGCCGCCGGTGCAGGCCCCCGAGACCCGCCAGCAGTTGATGGATTGGGCGCTGGGCCGGGCCACCGGAGAGACCGATTGGACGCTGGGCAATCGCGACGACCACGGGCAGTACGAGGTGAGCTTTCAGACTCCAGGGCACGGCCGCGTTGCGGAAGCGGTGATCACCAAGGC
>Ga0181529_10002843_pt1 | contig 20285 bp, 17 predicted proteins | sample PEATcosm2014_Bin_36_FD_119763 | JGI IMG/M metagenome (GOLD analysis project Ga0181529, IMG submission 119763) | Peatland microbial communities from MTU Mesocosm Facility, Houghton, MI, USA - PEATcosm2014_Bin10_30_metaG | ecosystem: Environmental > Terrestrial > Soil > Wetlands > Peat | place... | reverse complement strand
AGCAAGACGATCCGCAGCGACGCGCGCGCGCTCGGGCTGACGCCCGACAAGGGCGTGCGGGTGCGCCTGACCGGACCGGTTCCCCTGGCGGACGAGGAATTCGCTACCATCGCCGAGCGCGCCGACGTGATGGGTATCGCCATGCTGCTGGCCGTCACCTTGTCGCTGTGGCTGGCGGTGCGTTCGTTCCGCATCATCTTCTGCATCCTGGCCACGCTGGTGACAGGCCTGTCGCTGACGATGGCGCTGGGACTCTTGGCGATCGGCGTATTCAACATCATCTCCATCGCCTTCGTCGCGCTGTTCGTCGGCCTCGGCGTCGACTTCGCGATTCAGTTCTCGGTGCGCTACCGCGCGGAGCGGCACCAAAAAGACAATCTGACGGACGCCTTGAAACGGGCGGGCGGGCGCGTCGGCACGCCGCTGGCGTTGGCGGCGGCGGCCACGGCGGCGGGATTCTTTTCGTTCCTGCCCACGGACTATGTCGGCGTCGCCGAACTCGGCCTGATCTCCGGCATGGGCATGGCCATCGCTTTCGCGCTCAGCATTTCGCTGCTGCCGGCGCTGATCATGCTGGTCAACCCTCCCGGCGAAGAGGAGCCCATCGGCTTCCCCTTCTTCGCGCCGGTCGACCGCTTCGTGGCGATGCACCGCCGTAGCATCTTGATCGCCGGTGCGGCGGTGGGCTTGGCCGCGCTCGCCACGGTCCCCTTCCTCAAGTTCGACTTCAACCCGTTGGACTTGAGAAGCCGTCACGTGGAATCCATGTCGACCCTGTACGACCTGATGTCGGATCCCGACACCTCGCCCAACACCATCGACGTGCTGGCGCCTTCGCTCGACGCGACGGACGCGCTGGCCGCCAAGCTGTCGAAAGACCCACTCATCGGCCAAATCCTGACGCTCAAGAGCTTCGTGCCCGACGATCAGCCGAAGAAGCTGGCGATGATCTCCGATACGGCGTTCCTGCTGGATGCGGCGCTCAATCCCTTCGTCGTCAAGCCGCCGCCGAGCGACGGTGAAATCGTCGCGAGTCTGACGGCCGCGTCCAAGGCTCTGCGCCAAGCCGCTCATCCCATGAGAAGACAGTCGGCCGACGAGAAACGCGCGAAGACCGATGCGCGCCGGCTGGCCGGGGCGCTCGAAATTCTCGCCAAGGGATCGCAACAGGGACGGCTGGCCGCGGCGAACGCGCTGGTTCCGGGCCTCGACACCTTGTTGAACGAGGTGCGCAACGCCCTGCAGGCCGCACCGGTGAGCATCAAAACCATGCCGCCCGACCTGGTCTCCGAATGGATCGCGAAGGACGGAACCGCGCGCCTGCAGGTGTTTCCCAAGACCAACGTCAACGACAATAAATCGCTCAAGCGTTTCAGCAAGGCGGTGCTCGCCGTTACTCCGGACGCGACCGGCACTCCGATCACCATCCAGGAATCGGGGCAAACCATCGTCGGCGCCTTCATCGAAGCGGGCTTCTGGTCGTTCCTGGTGATCACCCTTCTGCTGGTGGCCGTGCTGCGGCGCGAGCGCGACGTGATCATGACGATCGTGCCACTTGTGCTGACGGCGCTGCTCACGCTGGCGACCTGCCGAGTGGCCGGGCTGCATCTCAACTTCGCCAACATCATCGCGCTGCCGCTGCTGTTCGGCATCGGCGTGGCATTTAACATCTATTTCGTGATCGCCTGGCGGGCGGGAGCGCGAGCGCTTCTGCAATCGAGCCTGACGCGGGCGGTGATCTTCAGCGCGCTGACCACGGCCTCCGGCTTCGGCTCGCTGTGGCTGTCGAGCCATCCCGGCACCGCCAGCATGGGCGAACTGTTGATCATCTCGCTCGGCTGGACGCTGCTGACGACGCTGTTCTTCCTGCCGGCGCTATTGGGTCCGCCGCCGGAAGCGCGAGCGAAAACCAGCGGAGTGGGAGTAGCGAAGGGCGATTAGAAACTATTCGCTATTCACCCCTGCTCAGTTTGCGTTCATCAGCTTGTCCGACAGGGCGTTGATTTTTTTCACCAGACCGGAGGGCCCTTCGGCCGTGAGCGTGGCGCCGAAATCCGAGTTCTGGGTCGCGACCTGGCTGACATAGCCGTTGAGATAGATGTCGAGAATCTTCCAGCTTCCACCGGTCTGCCGCATGCGATAGTTGAAAGGAACGGTTTGGCTTTTGGTGACCAGCTTGCTCTGCACCACGCGGTCTGTTCCGCGCACCGTTACAGCCGGATCGACGACGAACTTTTCGCCATCATAGCCGTCGAAGTTGCTAGCGTAATTGGCGATCGTCAAACGCTCGAAGGCGACAAGCAGCGCCTGCTGATCCGCCGACGGCATCGTGGTCCAGCTGGGGCCGACCACGTAACGCACCATATCGGGAAAATCGAAGGTCTGCTCGATCGCGGGCTTCAATTTTTCGTAACGGCCTTTGAGCCCAAGTTCCTTGGCGTGCTTCATCGAGTCGAGCAGCGCATCGTAAAGCGTCTGCACTTGCTGCACCGCCGGATCGGGGGCCGCGGCCTTCGTCGCGGGCGCAAAAAATGCGGTCAAAAGAAACATCGCCGCGAGCGAAAGCCCGCTCAGTCTGTTGCATGTCATGGTCGGCCTCTCGAACAAGAACGCCCTTGAACGGGGCAAGGTTCCAAGATATTCGTGTCGGAATTATGGGACGGCGCCATCAGGTCTCCCGGTCGATCAGGAACGGCGGCAAAGCGCGCAGCGCGTCGGCCTCCGGCCCATAAGCATCGAGCGCGGCGACGGCCCGCTTCGCGATCTTCTCGGCTTCGGCGCGCGCGCCTTCCACCCCATGAATGGAGACAAGCGTGGCTTTGCCGTGATCCTTGTCCTTGCCGACGGCCTTGCCGGTCTTTTCCGCCGTGCTGGTGACATCGAGAAGATCGTCGGTGATCTGAAAGACTAGGCCCATATCGCGGGCATAGGCGCGCAGGCGGTTTTGATGTTCCGCTCCGGCTTCGCCCAGGATTGGGCCGGCCTCGCAGGCAAACTCGAAAAGCTGGCCGGTTTTCAACTTCTGCAAGAGGATCACCTCGTCCGCGCCAAAGGCGCTGTCCGGCGCGCGCATGTCGATCATCTGGCCGCCGATCATGCCGTTGCTGCCGGCCGCTTCGGCCAGCCGCGCGATTAGCCGGCAGCGGACTTCGGCGGACGGATGGGTTTCCGCTCGGGAAAGAATCTCGAAGGCGATGGTGAGAAGAGCGTCGCCCGCCAGCACCGCCGTGGCTTCGTCGAAGGCTTTATGGGTGGTGGGCCGGCCGCGCCGCAGGTCGTCGTCGTCCATGCAGGGCAAATCGTCGTGGATCAGCGAATAAGTGTGCAGCACCTCGATGGCGGCAGCGGTGCGCAAAGCATTTTCAAGGTTAACCGCGAACAAGCCGGCGCTTTGCAGGACCAGGAACGGCCTCAGCCGCTTGCCCCCGGCAAAGGTCGCATAGCGCATCGCCTCGTGGACGCGACCATGCAGGCCGTGCGGCTTCGGCAGCAGGCGTTCGAGTGCGTCCTCGACAGCCTTGGCGGCCTGCCCCATGGCGTGCGACAGGCGCCGGGATTGCGGTTCGTTCTGCACAGGGCTCGCTTCGCCCGAGATTATGCTCATAGCCACTACCCACTGGCCAAGAATTGCCTTCCTGTCTATAGCAAACCCGGCCGGGCACAAACGGGGGCGGTTTGACGCCAGCGTGGCAAGAAAGCCATTGCGGAAGACGGCGCCTTTCGTGAAACTATGCCCGAGCGGGCAAATGGTTGAATTCCCCTTTATTACTAGGGGCTTACAGCGCGGATTAGAACCTATGCACGACGGAGCGAATTCGATGCGTGTCGTCCTTGCCCAGCCGCGCGGCTTCTGTGCGGGCGTCGTTCGGGCGATCGACATCGTCGAACGCGCGCTGGAGAAATACGGTCAGCCCGTCTATGTGCGCCACGAAATCGTCCACAACCGGCATGTCGTCGAAACCTTGAAAAACAAGGGCGCGCGTTTCGTCGAAGAGCTGGACGAAGTGCCGGATGGCGCGGTGACGGTGTTCAGCGCCCACGGCGTGGCGCAAACGGTCTTCAAGGAAGCAAGCGCGCGCGGCCTGCCGGTGCTGGACGCGACGTGTCCGCTGGTCTCCAAGGTCCACAGCCAGGGCAAGCGCTATGTCGGCAGCGGCCGCACGCTGATCCTGATCGGCCACGCGGGACATCCAGAAGTCGAAGGCACGATGGGCCAGGTCGGCGCGCCGGTGCATCTGGTCCAGTCGGAAAAGGACGTCGATGCGCTGCGGATTCCGCACGAAACGCCGGTCGCCTATGTGACGCAGACCACGCTGTCCATCGACGACACGCGCAACGTCATCGCGGCGCTGAAGCGCCGCTTCAAGGACATCGTCGGGCCCGATATCACCGATATCTGCTACGCTACGCAGAACCGCCAGACGGCGGTGCGCGAGCTATGCCGCATCGCGGACGTCATTATCGTGGTCGGCGCCAAGAACAGCTCGAATTCCAACCGGCTGCGCGAAATCGGCATCGAGGAAGGCGTGCCCTCCTATCTGATCGCGGACGGCAGCGAACTCGACCCCGCCTGGGTGAAAGGCAAAACGACCATTGGGCTGACCGCCGGCGCCTCCGCGCCGGAAGCGCTGGTCGAGAATGTGATCGCGGCATTGCGGAACATCGATTCCGGCGTCGAGGTCTCGCAAATGGACGGCAAAAAGGAACACATCGAGTTTCGGCTGCCCGCCGAACTCAGAGACTAGGAGTAGACATTGGGAATTCCGGCGAAGCAGGCGGCCCGCATCGGGGCCTATGTCCTCAAGCAGCACCTGTCCGGCAAGAAGCGCTATCCGCTGGTGCTGATGCTGGAGCCGTTGTTCCGCTGCAATCTCGCCTGCGCGGGCTGCGGCAAGATCGATTATCCCGACGACATCCTGAACCAGCGCCTGTCTTACGACGAATGCATGGAGGCGATCGACGAATGCGGCGCGCCGGCGGTCTCGATCGCCGGCGGCGAACCGCTGCTCCACCGCGAGATGCCCAAGATCGTGAAGGGCTTCCTGGAGCGCAAAAAGTTCGTGATCTTGTGCACCAATGCGCTGCTGCTGGCCAAGAAGATTGACGATTACCAGCCCAACCCGAATTTCACCTGGTCGATCCATCTGGACGGCGACAAGGCGATGCATGACAAATCGGTGTGCCTCGACGGCACCTACGACAAGGCCGTCGCGGCGATCAAGCTGGCGCAGTCCAAGGGCTTCCGCACCCAGATCAACTGCACGCTGTTCCAGGACGCCGAACCCGAGCGCGTCGCCAAATTCTTCGACGAGATGATGGCGATGGGCCTGGACGGAATCACGGTGTCGCCCGGCTACGCCTATGAACGCGCGCCCGATCAGGAACATTTTCTCAATCGCGAGCGCACCCGCAAGCTGTTCCGCGATATCTTCGCGCGCGGCAACGGCGGCAAGAAATGGTCGTTCACCCAGTCGGAGCTGTTCCTGGATTTCCTGGCGGGCAACCAGACCTACGAATGTACGCCCTGGTCGATGCCGGCGCGCACCGTTTTCGGCTGGCAGAAGCCCTGCTATCTGCTCGGCGAAGGCTATGTGAAAACCTTCAAAGAGCTGATGGAAGACACCGAGTGGGAGAAGTACGGCGTCGGCAATTACGAGAAGTGCGCCAACTGCATGGTTCATTGCGGCTTCGAAGGCACGGCGGTCGTCGATTCCGTCAAGCATCCGCTCAAGCTGGTGCCCCTCGCGCTGCGCGGGGTCAAGACCGAAGGGGCGATGGCGCCGGACATCTCGCTCGCGGGCCAACGGCCGGCGGAGTTCGTGTTCTCCCGCCACGTCGAGACGAAGCTAGCCGAGATACGGACAGCCAAGTCCAAGCCCGAGCATATTGCGGCAGCGGAGTAAGGCGCGGAACGCCTTGCCCGCTTCGCGCCCCGTCTGGATCAATTCCGGAATCTGCTCGGGATCGAAGAGGACCGATTTCATCACGGCGATCAGCCGCACCTTGCCGTTCGGCTTGAGCGGTTCCAGCACCGCGGGCGGCAGCGTGTGATCGGACCTGTCGGAAATGACGCGTAAGGCGGCGAACGGCAGGCCGCGCCGTTTGGCGAAACGCGCGGCCACGTGGGATTCCATGTCGACGGCGTGCGCCCCCGTCAAGCGGAACAGCGATTGCTTCATGGCGATGTGGGCCACGACCTTATCGACGCCGACCAGGCCCACGGACTGCGCGTGCTCCAGCCTGGTGCGCAGGATCTGCGCCCAGCGCAGATCGGTCTGATAGTGCTCGGTCTCAGTCACGACATGCGTGGCGACAACGGCGTCTCCCGTCTCGAGCAGCGGCGCCAGCGCGCCCGCGATGCCGAAGCTGAGGACGGCGGTGGCGCCCGACGCGGCCGCTTCCAGGCGTTGCGCCAGCAGCTCGGAGTTTCCGCCGCCGATGACGGGCGCGAGCCCGGCGCGCCTGGCGATGCGCGCTTCCTTCGCGAGGCCGACGACCGCAAGAACGCTCATAGCCCGTAAGCGACCCGTCGCGAGTTGCCCGATTTCAGGTTGCGGTAGCGCGCCGCCGCCCACAGCGGGAAGAATCTCGGATACCCGTGATAACGCAGATAGAACACGCGCGGGAAGCCGCCGCCGGTGTAATGCTCCTGCGACCACAGGCCGTCGACGGTTTGCGTTCTTTGCAGATAAGCGATGCCGCGCGCGACCGCCGGATGATCCACTTCGCCCGCCGCCATCAGGCCGAGCAGCGCCCAGGCGGTTTGCGAGGCGGTGGACGGCGCGACTTGGTAGCCGGAATAATCGAGGCGGTAGCTGCTGCAATCTTCGCCCCAGCCGCCGTCCGTGTTCTGGATGGCGATCAGCCAATCGGCGGCGCGGCGCATCATGGGCGTCTTCGCGTCCAGTCCCGCCGCATTGAGGCCCGCCAGCGCCGACCAGGTGCCGTAGATGTAATTGACGCCCCAGCGGCCGAACCAGCTTCCGTCCTTCAATTGCACGCGCTCGAGATAGGCGATGGCCTCTTTCATGCGCGGGCTGTCGTGTGCTTCGCCCAATTGCGCCAGCATGCCGATGCAACGACCGGTGACATCCTCGGTCGGCGGATCGAGCAGCGCGCCGTGATCGGCGAACGGAATGTTGTTCAGGTAATAATAGGAATTGTCGGCGTCGAAGGCGCCCCAGCCGCCGTTTTTGCTTTGCAGGCCTTCCACCCATTCGCGCCCGCGCGCGATGGCCTGGCGATAATCGGTCTTCGGCGCGACGCTCTCTTTCGCGCGGTCGAGCGCCATCGCCACCACGGCGGTGTCGTCGAGATCGGGATAATAGGCGTTGTTGTACTGGAAGGCCCAGCCGCCGGGGCGCACGCCGGGTTTTTCCTCGGCCCAATCGCCTTTCACATCCAATACCTGAAGCGGCTTCAGCCATTCCAGTCCGCGCGCAACCGCGGTGTCGGCTTTCGGATCGTGTGCCTCCATCAGCGCATGGCAGACCAGTGCCGTGTCCCACACCGGCGAGACGCATGGCTGACAATAGGCTTCGTCATCCTTGACGACGAGCAGCTTCTCCACCGATCTGCGGGCAATGGCGCGATCGGGATGATCGGGCGCGTAGCCCATCACGTCGTACATCATCACGCTGTTGGCCATGGCGGGATAGATGGCACCAAGGCCGTCCTCGCCGTTCAGCCGCTCCGTCGTCCAGCGCACGCATTCGCCGACGGCGCGCGCGCGCAGCCCCTTGGGCCAGAACGGCTCGAAGCGCTTGAGCAGCCAGTCGAGCGCGCCGAATAACGCCGACCAGATCCATTTCTGATGCGGCGCGCGCTTGGACGCAACTTGACCATGCGGCAAAAATAATTCGCGCACCTCGACGCCGCGCGGATTGCGCGCCAGCGGTTTCTTCGCCGCCAGCACCAGCAGCGGCACGATCACCGTGCGCGCCCAATAGGACATCTTGGACAGATGGATCGGAAACCAGCGCGGCAGCAGGATCAACTCGACCGGCACCGTCGGCACATTGTTCCACGAGGTCTGGCCGTAGAGCGCCAAGAGGATACGGGTGAAGACGTTGGCCTTGGCCGCGCCGCCGCGCTTCAAAAGCTCCTCGCGGGCGCGCTTCATATGCGGCGCGTCGGGCGAATCCCCGATCATCTTCAGCGCGAAATAGGCCTTCACCGTGGCGCTGATGTCGAGCGCGCCGGCATGATAGAGCGGCCAGCCGCCGTGATCGCCCTGGATGCGGCGCAGATAGACGCCGATCTTGCGTTCGAGTTCGAGGTTGGGCGTCTCGGCCAGATAATGCACCAGCAGCACATATTCTGCCGGAATCGTGGCATCGGCTTCCAGCTCATAGACCCAGTGGCCGTCGGCGCGCTGCTCCTTGAGCAGCGCTTCGGTGGCGTCGCGGATGAGCGCGTCGACCGCGATGGTCCCTTCCTTGCTCGCCGCACTGTGGTTCATCAACCTGCCCTCTGACCGAATTTATACGGCTCTTCGTACCAGCGCCAATTGCGCCGCCTTCTGCCCGGAACGCACGGCGCTTTCGAGCGTGGCCGGAAGGCCGGTATCGATCCAGTCGCCTGCAAGCAGCAGATTGCGCCAACTTGTTCCGGTCTTGGGCCGCTTGGCCGCTTGCCGCGGGATGGCGGCGAAGGTCGCGCGCTTCTCCTTGACGATCTGCCAGGGCGGCAGCGGCACGGAAAGATTGTGGGCCTTGGCGACGTCGCGCCACAAAAGCGCGGCGAGCGCCTCGCGGTCCTGATCGACAATGGCGTCAGCGGCGCTGACCGTCACGGAAATCCGGTCCGCGAAGGCGAAAATCCATTCCGCCGTGCCGCCGATCACGCCCAGCATCGGTTCCGCGCCGGCCGGCGCAGCGATCTTGAAATGCGCATTGACGATGGAGCGGAACTCGTCGGGCGCGGAAAGCCTCGGCACCAAGTCGCGCGACACCCAGGGCGGCGTCGCCAGCACCAGCGTATCGTCGGGAGACAGCGGCACCGTGTTTTCGGGGAACTCCAGCGCCACGACATGACTGGCATCGAGAACGATCCGGCGCAGCCGTTGACCGAAATGCACTTGCGCATCCCTGGCGGCCAGGAAGGCCAGCGCCGGATCGACAAACGCGGCGGACAGCGTCGGATGGGCGATCCGAGGGCGATAAGCCCGTCCGCCTTTCGCCAGCGTTTCGCGCAAAACCGCTCCGGCCAAAGCGGCGGAAGCCTTCTCGGGCTCGGTATTCAGCGCCGCCAACAGGAAAGGGCGCATCAGCCGCTCCCACAGCGCACCCGTGCAAGGGATGACCTCGTCGATGCGCCGCGCAGCGCCGGCGATCAGCAAACCTGCAAGGCGCATATAGTCCGCGGCTTGGGTGCCGGGAACGCGGCGGTTGGCCGCGAAAATCCACCAGGGTAGAGGTCCCTCGTTGGGCGCGAGGCGCCAGCGTTCGTCCGTCCGCAAGTCCATGAAAGCGAACTCGGCGCGCTGCGGTCCCCTCAGCGCGTTCTCGGCGCCGATGGTGCGCAGATAATCGTAAACCGCGTTATTGCCGGAGAGAACGAGGTGATTGCCGTTGTCGATGACGCCATCGAGCGCGGCGTCGAAATAGGAGCGGCAGCGCCCGCCCGCCTGTCCCGCCGCTTCGAACAGCACCACGCGCGCGCCCTTGTCCGCTAGCGCCACGGCGGCGGAAAGCCCAGCAAGCCCGCCACCGACGACATAAACCGTGCTCATGAAATGAATCCGTAATGCAGCACGATCATCGCCAATTGCGCCTTGGGGACGCGTGCGCGGCTGCGCGGCGGGGCCCAGCCGACGGCTTCCATCTTGCGCAGGATTTCCGAATAGACCGCCCCCATCAGGCGCGGCGCGCGCAGATTGCCTTTCGGTTTGGCGGCGAGGATACGGCCCGCCTCTTCGTAATGGCCGTGCGCCAGCTTGGCGACACCGCGACAGGCTTTGTCGAGCGCGGGATTGGCGAGAGCTTCGAGCGGTTCGCCGATGCTCACGCCGGCCTCGAACAGAAATTCGCGCGGCAGGTAAAGCCGATGGATCGACGCGTCCTCGTCCAGGTCGCGCAGGATATTGGTGAGCTGCAGGGCGCGGCCCAGATGATGGGCGAGTTGGAAACCCGGTCCCTCTTCCATGCCGAAGACCTTGATGGAAAGCCGGCCGACAGCGCTGGCCACGCGGTCGCAATAAAGATCGAGGGCGGCGAGATCGGGGGCGACGATGTCGGCGGTGACGTCCATATCCATTCCGTCGATGACGGCCAGGAAATCCTCCAGCCGCGGACGGTAGTGCGCGACTGTCTCGCTGAGGAACGCGGCCTTGCCCGGCGCGCCGCCAGCGCAAAGCCGCGCTATGTCCTCGCGCCAAGCGTCGAGCGCGGCATGGCGCTCGGCGCGCGTGCCGACGCCGTCGTCGGCGATGTCGTCGACCGCGCGGCAGAAGGCGTAGATCGCGTACATCGCCTCGCGCTCGGCCTTGGGCATCAGCCGCATGGCCGCATAGAACGAGCTTCCGGCGGCCTTGCGGCGCACGGCTTCGATCTCCGGCGCGGGTGATACGGAATGAGTCATTGCGGGCGCGTTTTAGGACGAAGGCGCGCGCCAAGGAAGCGGGCGAAGGCGCTCATGGCAAGGCCCGGCAACTCCGTACCGCGATGATGGACGCGCTCGGACAAGGGATCGCGGACCAGCAACCGGTCGTTGAGGTCTTCCGCAAGCGTCTGAATGAAACTGACTTCCAGCGCCAGACGCCTGTCGCGGATAGCGGCCGCGAACGGCGCCGATTGCGCCAGCAACTCGGCGTTGCGGCGCGCCAGAGCGGCAATCACGGCGTGCAAAGCCGGCGTGGCGCGCGGGGCAGCGAGCATCTCGGGCGCGGCTCCGTGCTCGCCCATCGTGTCAAGCGGAAGATAGACGCGGTCGAGCGAACGAAAATCTTTTGCGCAATCCTGCAGGTGATTGATGACCTGAAGCGCGGCACAGAGAGCGTCATTGTACGACCATAGATCGGAGGATTCGCCGTGCACGTCGAGCACATAGCGCCCGACCGGCATCGCCGAGTAGCGGCAATAATCCATCAGTTCGCCCCAATCGGCATACCGCAGCTTGGTGACGTCGCGACGAAACGCTTCGAGCAGATCGGCGGCATGATCGGTGGTGAGCCCGCGCTCGGCGAGAATCTTGCGCAGCGCCGCGCCTTCGGGCGAGGCGTCGGAAGAACCCATCAGGCTCGCACGCATGTCTTCGAGCAGGCGCAGCTTTTCCTCGGGCGATGCCGTCGCGTGATCGGCCACGTCGTCGGCCGTGCGTACGAAGCGATAGAAAGCCAGAATCGCCGGGCGATGGCGCGGGCTGATAAGCACCGAGGCGACGGGAAAATTCTCGTCGCGATGGCCCTTGCCCGAAGAAAGCGCTGCCGCCCCGTTGTTCATATCGATCCATTCATGTCGGTGAGATCGCCTGGGCGCGTCCTTTCCACATACCGCCGCGCCCGCGCCAGCTTTGTACAGCGGAATCGACGGTGAAGGCCGCATAAAAGACGCCGATCAGCGGCAAAGCCAGTCCCCACAAGGGCGAGCGGCGATAAAAATGCAGCATCGGCTGGAAAGCGGCGGTCATCGCGGCCCAGGCGAGCACGCCCGCCAGCGCGCCAAACCCGCCGGTCAAAAAGCCTGCCAGCGGCGCGACATACAGCAGAGCCATGCCGAACACGGTGCCCGCGAGCACAAGCGGCGAATAGCCGAGCTGGGCATAAGCCGAACGCGCCACCATGGCGCGGATGTCGGCGATGCGCTCGTAAGGGCGCAGACTCGTGGCGCGCTCGGTGAGGCCGAGCCAGATCGGGCCCTGCGCCTTCAGCCGCCGCGCGAGCGCGCAATCGTCGATGATCTCGCCGCGGATGGCTTCGATGCCGCCCGCCCGCGCCAAGGCTTCGCGCTGGACCAGCATGCAGCCTCCGGCCGCCGCGGCCGTGCGCTTCTTCGGATCGTTCGCCCAGGCGAAAGGAAACAGCATGTCGAAAAAAAAGACGAAGGCGGGAATGAGAAACCGTTCGGCGAACGTCTCGCAATGCAGCTTCGCCATCAGCGAGGTCAAGACGAGTTTGTTCGCTGTCGCGCGGGCGAGCAGACGGCGCAGATTATCCGGCGCATGCGCGATATCGGCGTCGGTGAGCCAGAGATAATCGGGCGGGTCCGCCGCATTCGCGTGCGCCACGCCCTGACTGACGGCAAACAGCTTGCCCGTCCAGCCGGCAGGATGCGCCGCGCCGTCGAGTACCGTGAGGCGTTCATTGCCAAGTGCGCGCGCGGCTTCGCCGGTGCCGTCGCCGCTTTGATCGTCGACCAGGATGATGCGGAAGCGGCCGGGATAATCCTGCGCCAGAAGGCCGGCGATGGAGCGCGCGATCACATCGGCCTCGTTGCGCGCGGGAACCACCGCCGCGACCGACGGCCAGTTGTCCGGCTCGGGCAACTCGTCGCAATCGTCGCGCTCGCGCGTCCGCCAAAAGAAACCGCGGCCGAACAGCAGCACCAGCCAGATCGCCAGCGACAGGAGCGCCGCGGCCGTCATGCCAGATATCCCGCCATGCGGAACCAGGCGAGCGCATCGACCAGCGCCTGGCGGTACGGACGCGCGCTATAGCCAAGTTCGCGCTCGGCCTTGGCGGAGGTAAAGAACATGCGGTACTTCGCCATCTTCAACGCATCCACGGTGATGAACGGCTCCTTGCCCGTCAGCCGCGCCACCGCCTCGGCCGCATAGGCCAGCGGGAACAGCGGCGCGCGCGGCAAGCCGATGCGCGGCGCGGCGCGGCCGGCCAACTCGGCGATGGCGCCGACCATATCGCGGAACGCCACGTCCTGGCCGCCGAGAATGTAGCTCTCGCCGACGCGTCCGCGTTCGAGCGCGAGAAGATGACCGGCCGCCACGTCGTCGACATGCACGAGGTTGAGACCCGTATCCACGAACGCGGGAATGCGCCCCAGCGCGGCTTCCACGATCACGCGGCCCGTCGGCGTCGGCTTGATGTCGCGCGGGCCGATGGGCGTCGACGGGCTGACGATGATTGCCGGCAAGCCTTCTTCCGCCACCATGCGTTCGACCAGCCGCTCGGCGACGAGTTTGCTTTTCTTGTAGGCGCCGATGGCGCTTTCCTCGGTGTGGCGCGAGGTCTCGTCGGCGGGCGTTCCATCGTCGTGCGGCTTCAACGTGGCCACGGAACTGGTGTAGACGACCCGTTCGATGCCGGCATCGAGTGCCGCCTGCATCACCGCGCGCGTGCCTTCCAGATTGTTGCGGACGATCTCGGAAGGATCGCGCGCCCACAGCCGGTAATCGGCGGCGGCGTGGAAGACATAGCGCGCGCCTTGCATCGCCCGCGTCAACGCCGTCTGGTCGCGCATATCGGCGGTGACGATTTGGGCCGCCACGCCCTCGAGATTGTCGCGTTTGCTGGAGGCGCGCACCGCCAGACGCAGCGAAAAGCCTTTCGCCGCAAGCGCGCGCGCCAGCGCCGATCCGACAAACCCCGAAGCTCCGGTCACGAATGCCAGATCGCTCATGATGGATCGCCGTTCCGCAGCGCGAAGGCGCGCTTGCCTTCTATGATCTGCCAAGCCAGCAGGACGGGCACGCCCACGACGATGTCGCGCGCGCGTTTGAGCAAGGACACGGCAAGCCCGACCTCCGGCCCCGCCCCGAACACCGAAGCGAGCGCGGCATAGCCGGCTTCCTGCACGCCGACCGACGACGGTATGAAAAAGGTGACGCCGCGCAGAGCGCCTAGCAGGCTCTCGATGGTGATGGCGGAGAAGACGCTCACATGCGCCCCGCAGAGGCGCATCACGCCCCACAGCCAGACGCCGCTGGCGATCCAGGCCGTCAAATGCAGCGTTGCGGACAGCAACAGCCGCCAGCGGTTGGAGTAAAAGCCGTTCAGCGCTTGCGAAAATGCTTCGGTATGGCTGACGGCGGCGGGAAGAAAACGGCTCGCGAGCTTCTCCGCCAGGAAACTGCCGCGCCGCTGCAGCACCACGAAGCCGATGACGCCCGGCACCAGAAGCGCCGTTCCCACGATCAGCCCGTTGGCATACGGCGCCAAGGCAGGGCTGGCGCGCAATTGCGCGATGCCGAGCATGAGCCCGAGCAAAACGAAGGCGATCTCCGCCGTAAACTCCATCGTCACATCCACCATGGCCGACGCAAAAGCGCGCGGGGCGGCAAGTCCGCCCAGGATGATCGCGCGCACGCCGATGACCATGCCGCCCAATTGGGTGAAGGGGAGAAGTTCGCTCGCCGAATCGCGCAACTGCCGGGCGGCGAAGAAAATCGGCCAATGGGCGCGATCGGAAAGCAGCGTGTACCAAGCGGCACTCAGAAACGCGATGACGCCAAGCCCGCCTAGGACGATCAGCACGAAGCCGCCCCAGCCGACTCTGGCAATCGCGCTTAGCACCGGCGCAATGCCGATATGCAGAAACACAAAAACCGCGAGCGCCAAACCGGCGAGCAAGGCTACGATGGCGCCGAATTTCATGTGCATGAGGCGGGCTGGCTGGTTGGGGATGGAGCCGTCTGAACGCGGCTTACGAGCCCACTTTACCGCCTTCCGCGGGCAGCAGGAAATCGGCGAAAGGTCCCAGGCGCATTTGATTCTTCTTCGTTAAATCAATGACTTGTTGAGACGTCAAGGCAGCAAACTCCTGCGCGTAAAGGTAACCGGGCGCCGATCCCGGATAGGGTGCGGTTGCGGGGTGCATGTAGACCTCGCTCACGCCATCAGGCAGATGCGCGACGAGGCCCGCCAGACGCGCCTGCGTCATCGCTCCGGTCCAGCCAAGCCCGAATACGCGATCCGGCGAAAAGATTCCGGCTTTGGCCAGACGCTTGCGCAACCGCCGCGCCCAAAGTTCCACGATGAGACTGCCCCCTGCCCCCGGTTCGATCCGACGGAGCACCTCGGCCGGCTCGTAAGGCACGCGCATGGCCTTCATCCCGAACCGGCGGCCGATGCGAACGACCAGAGCGGCAATCGTCGGGTGCAGATGGAAATGCTTGTGCGCGTTAACGTGATCGAGTTCGAGGCCGGTCGCCGCGAAGGCCTTGAACTGGGCTTCGATCTCGGCGGCAAGCTGGCGGCGCACATGCGGCAGGAAAAACATCGCGGCCCCGGCCCGCACCATATCGTTGCGGAAGAGGCCGTCGGAGCCTACGAGCGCCGAAATTTCCGAGGGAGGCAGCGTCGGCCGCCCCTCGACCAGCACCAGATGCAGGCCCACGCGCAGGCGCCCCATCGTCTTGGCGCGCTTCACCGCGTCGGCGGCGGCCGGCGCCGAGACCATCAGGCTGGCGGCGGTGAGTATGCCTTCCTTGTGGGCGCGTTCGACCGCGTCGTTGACCGCGAGCGCCGCTCCGAAATCGTCCGCCGTGACAATCAGCTGCTTTTTATCGCCGCGCGGATTTGTCGAAAAACCGGTGCCCACCTTTTCGGTCCGCGCGGTCAAGAAACGATCATGTCCTCGCGCGTGCGCAGGAATTGGAAGAACTCCACGCCCTCGCGCAGTCGACGCACCAGCATATCCCAGGATGTCAGCATCTCGCCCACGATTTCGATAATCTTCGAAGGGCGCAAATAGAACTTCTTGTAGAAGTCCTCCACCGAATCGAAAATCTCGGTGTGGCTGAGATGCGGATAGTTGAGCGGCGCGATCTGGGTGCCGTCTTCGGTGAGCAGATCGATATCGCTCGCGAACCAGCCGTTTTCCTTCGCCTGGTTGTAGAGGAAGGTGCCCGGATAAGGCGCGGCCAGCGACACTTGCAGGGTGCGCGGGTTGACCTCCTTGGCGAAGGCCAGCGTTTCCTGGATGGTTTCGCGGGTTTCGCCGGGAAGGCCCAGAATAAAGGTGCCGTGGACGACGATGCCAAGCTCGTGGCAGTCCTTGGCGAAGCGGCGCGCCACATCGACCAAAAGGCCCTTCTTGATGTTGTGCAGGATTTTCTGGTTGCCGGATTCGTAACCGACGAGCAGCAGACGCAGCCCATTCGCCTTCAGCACTTCCAGCGTCTTGCGCGGCACATTCGCCTTCGCATTGCACGACCAGACGACGCCGAGCTTGCCAAGTTCCACGGCCAGCGCCTCCACGCGGTCGTGGTTGTCGGTCAGCGTGTCGTCGTCGAAGAAGATTTCCTTCACCTCGGGAAAATTCTTCTGAATGTATTTGATTTCCTCGACCACGACGGGGATCGAGCGGTAGCGGTATTTGTGTCCGCCGATGGTCTGCGGCCACAGGCAGAAGGTGCAGTGCGATTTGCAGCCGCGGCCCGTATAGAACGAAAGATAGGGGTGCTTGAGATAGCCGCCGAAATACTTCGTGGTATCGAGATCGCGCTTGTAGAGCGGCAGCACGGACGGCAGCTGATCCATATCCATCAGGATTTCGCGTTCCGGATTATGGACGGTCGCGCCGTCCTTGCCGCGATAGGACATGCCCTTGATCGTCGACCAGTCGCGGCCCTCGGCGATTTCCTTGATGGTGAATTCGTATTCGTTGCGGGCGACGAAATCGATCGCCACGCAGGCCTTCAGACTTTCCTCCGGCTCGACCGCGACCTTGGCGCCGATGAACCCGATGATCGCCGAGGGATTGATTTCCTTTATCATCCTGGCGGTCTTGCAGTCGGACTTGAACGACGGCGTCGAGGTGTGAATGACGATCAGTTCATGGGCCTTCAGATCGTCGACGATGTCCGCGAATTTCAGCTCGTGCGGCGGGGCGTCGATCAGCTTGGAGCCCTCGACCATCGCCGCGGCCTGGGCCAGCCAGGTCGGATACCAGAAGGATTTGACCTCGCGCTTCATCTGATAGCGCGCGCCGGCCCCGCCGTCGTAGCCGTCGAAAGAGGGCGCCTGCAAAAACAAAGACTTCATTACTCAACCTCACCATTTCGACAAAACGCCATCCCGCTCCACCTGCAGACGGCTGCCTTGCCATTCCACCGACCCGCCGAACAGCGATACCAGAAAGACGCCGAACGATAGCACGTCCCTTACGGGTAGCAGCCAGAGCGGTCCGCCGTTGCAGCCGTAGCACACATCGACACGCCATTTGAGCACGGCCCGCGCGGCCAGGGTAGTAACAAGGCACGTCATGGCAAACAAGGTAAAGCCGGACAGGATTACCCCTAACAACGCCAGGGGAATGGCATGGGTGACGATGCTGCAGGCATGGCCGGCCGGCGCGACGACGCGCAGGGTCCGCGCCCAGCGCAACTCGTGGGCCAGCCAGTCCGCAATGTTTTTCTCGTTGCAGGCATGGCGCACCGCCAGGTGCGGGATGACGATGCGGTAACCTTTGGCCCGTATGGCGCGGCCGATCTCGTAATCGTCCGCCAGAAAGCCGGCGAACGCCTGAAGCCCGCCGATCTCGTCCAGGACCGCACGCTTGAGCGCTATGGTCGAACCGAAGCATGGCTCGGCGAGGCCGAGCACCACGCCGGTCACCGCATTGGGCAGGAATTGATAGCAGATCCCCATCGCACAGAAGCGCGAGCCGAGGCCCGCGGCCGCCCAGCCGGTATAGAGGCAGGTCACTGCGCCCACCTCTTTCGGTTGCAGCGCCGCCGCCAACCGGCCGAGGTAATCGGTGGAGACGGCGATGTCGCTGTCGCTCAGGACCAGCACCTCATGGCGAGCCTGGGCCTGCATATTGATCAGGTTCGAGACCTTGGCATTGCTGCCGGGCCGCCGCCCGTCGACCACCAGCGCCGCGTCCACATCGGGATGGCTGGCACGCAGCCGCTCGACCACTGCGATGGCGGGATCGTTTACATCCTGGATGCCGAAGACGAGCTGGAACGGCGCCGAATAATCCTGGGCGAAGAAGGTGGCCAGATTGTCTTCGAGGTCCGGCTCGGCGCCGTGCAGCGGTTTAAGGACGGTGACGGCCGGCGGCGCCGAGGCGGCGGGGCCGCTCCGGGGGGCGTATCGGCCGACGAAGACCGCCGACAGCACGGCATAAACGGCGCCGCAGAACGCCAGCGCCGCCAACAACCAGCCTAGAACGTCGAAGAAGACCATTCAGGTGCGCTCCGCGCGGGAGCCCCCCACGCAGTCGCCACTATCGCATCTTTCGGTGGTGCTTTGAACGCCCTACCCGCGCTAATTACCGGATAACGCGGGCCCCCTGGCCCTTCAGCACGTCTTCGACTTCCTTGAGGTTGACCATCGAGGCGTCGCCCGGCGTCGTCATCGCCAAAGCGCCGTGCGCGGCGCCGTAATCGACGGCCGCTTGCGGGCCCTTGTTCTCCAGGAAGCCATAAGCAAGACCCGAGGCGAAGCCGTCGCCGCCGCCGACGCGGTCGTAGATCTCCAGATTCTCGCGCATGATCGACTGATAGAAATTGCCGCCGGCATACACGACCGCGAACCAGTCGTTAAACGTCGCGGTCTTGGCGTTGCGCAAGGTCGTGGCGGCGACCTTGAAGTTCGGGAATTGCTTCACGGCGGCGGCGATCACCTTCTTGAAGTTCGCCGGGTCCATGGCCGAAATGTGCTCGTCGAGGCCTTCCACCTGAAAGCCGAGACGGGAGGTGAAATCCTCTTCGCTGCCGATCATCACGTCGACATATTGGGCGATCTTGCGGTTGACCTTCTGCGCGCCTTCCATGCCGCCCTGGCTCTTCCACAACGAAGCGCGGTAGTTGAGGTCGTAGGAAACGACCGTGCCGTATTTGCGCGCGGCCTGCACCGCTTCGATCACCGCTTCGGAGGTGCCCGGCGCCAGCGCCGCGAAAATGCCGCCGGTGTGGAACCAGCGCACGCCTTCCTCGCCGAACAGCTTGTCCCAGTTCACCTCACCCGGCTTGATCTGCGAAGCCGCGGAATTGGCGCGATCCGAACAGCCCAGCGCGGCGCGAATGCCGTAGCCCTTCTCGGTGAAATTCAGGCCGACGCGGGTGTTGCGGCCAATGCCGTCGAACTCGCGCCAGATGATGTGCGACGTGTCGACCCCGCCCTGCATGATGAAATCTTCCGCCAGCCAGCCCAGATCGTTGACCGGCAGCGCGGTGACGATGGACGAGCGCTTGCCCCAGCATTTGCGCATGGCGCGCGCCACGTTGTATTCGCCGCCGCCTTCCCAGACCTGGAACTGGCGCGCATTGCGCACGCGCCCGAAGCCCGGATCGAAGCGCAGCATCACTTCGCCGAAAGAGACGCAATCCCACTTGCATTCGCCGGCGGGACGGATCTTCAGGATTTCGTCAGCCATCTCTATTTTCCACGGATTTTCTTGACGAGGGCGATGGTCTCGGCGACCTTCTTCTCGATGCCGGCGTAATCCTTGGCCTTGATCAGGTCCGGCGCGATCAGCTTGGCGCCCATGCCCGTCGCGACGATGCCGGCGCCGAACCAGGCGCGAATCGATTCTTCCGTCGGATCGACGCCGCTGGTCGGCATCAGGCGTGTCCACGGCATCGGGCCGAGGATGGCCTTGACGAATTCCGGTCCGCCTAGGCACGACGCGGGAAATATTTTCACGATCTCGCAGCCCAGCTCTTCGGCGGCGGAAATCTCGGAGGCCGTGCCGCAGCCGGGGCTGTAAGGGATTTTCCGCCGGTTGCAGAGTCTGGCCACTTCTGCGTTGAGGATCGGACCGACGACGAATTTCGCGCCGTTGGCGATGTAGATGGCCGCGGTCGGCGCATCCACCACCGAGCCTGCGCCCATGATCACGCTCGGATCCGCTTTCGCGAAGTGGCGCGTCACCTCCAGGAAAACGTGCGGCGCGAAATCGCCGCGATTGGTGAATTCGAAGCACTTGGCTCCGCCGTTGGCGCAAGCTTGAATCACGTTGGTGCAAACTTCGACGTCGGGATGATAAAAAACCGGGATAACCCCCTGCTCCATCATCGCGGCCAAAACCGCCATGCGGTCCGTCGCCATTCCCCGCTCTCCCTGAGTTATTCTCTGTACAAGGCGCAATTCAGCAGCCCGCGACGCCGGAAGCAACCCTTAAGCGGCAGTAGGGTTTTGTAAATCAATAATTTTCAATCGGGTTTAAGGGTTGCGGTGCATGCTTCCGCCAAAAGAGGACGACCGTGGCCGAACCCGCCGCCATACCGGAGCAAAACGAGCTGGCTCCCAGCGAAGCCTTGCGGCTCTTGGAGCAGCATGCACAAGCGGCCCAGCACGAGCTGGCCTCGCAGACCGATGCCGGCGAGGACGTTCTGCATTACCTCGCGAAAAACGGCGCGGCGGCGACGCGCCGCGCGGT
>Ga0181529_10002842_pt1 | contig 20288 bp, 16 predicted proteins | sample PEATcosm2014_Bin_36_FD_119763 | JGI IMG/M metagenome (GOLD analysis project Ga0181529, IMG submission 119763) | Peatland microbial communities from MTU Mesocosm Facility, Houghton, MI, USA - PEATcosm2014_Bin10_30_metaG | ecosystem: Environmental > Terrestrial > Soil > Wetlands > Peat | place... | reverse complement strand
TCGATTGCGGATTGATCAGGGAAAGCTCGGTCTGACAGGGTACCGGCATCACCATCATGGGCGTCCGCTGGATCGCGGCGGCCACGCTGTTGGGATCCGGCGTCATCAATGCCGGGTTGTTGACCGGCGCCAGCGGAGTGAAATCCGCGGCCATGTACGACAAGGTTTGCTCGGCGAACATGTCGTTCGAGCTGTAGATCGTCCCGTCGTCCACGATGTCGACGCCCAAGAGCCGGCGAGTCGAGGAGTTCCCGTACTCGTCGCAGAACATCAGCGTCAGGTCGAACGGAGGAAGCTGGTCGCACTTCAGATAGAAGCTGTCCTTGGACAGGTCCGTGCTCTGCTGCCCATACAGGAACCGCGTCATGACATCCAGCGTGAACTGGGTCAGGATGATGGTCCCGGCGATGGTCCGGCCGTGACGGGCGAATCCACGCGGATTGATGTACCCGCACGCGCGCGCTGGGGATTTTACCCGGTGAATGCTGACCGTCAAGGTGGTCACCTCGACAAGCTGTTTGGTCAGGTTCTGGCCCCGGCCGGTTGGATCAGACAGCGTCAGCATGACCCGCATATCCGACCCGGAATAGGACTGATAGGTCTGCTCCGATACCACTGGCGGCTGCGGTGGAACGGGCTGCGATACCGGCTGCGAGTTAACCCCTACGCCCAGGATGTTGTTGAAGTTGAGGGAATTGTTGGTAGTCGGCAGGTCGTAAAGGCTGCCGCCGGAAGCCAGGCCGGTGGAACCAACCAGTCCCGTGCCGGCGACTGGCGCCGAAGTGGGGGGAGGGACAACACCAGGCCCGTCCGGCAACAGGCCGCCCGAAGTGACCCCGTCGAAACCTTCAGGGATGAAAGGCGTAGGAAGTCCCTGCAAGATCAAAGAGGGGCCATTATCGATAGGAGAAGCAGCGCCGATGGGAGTGGGAAGAACAGGAGCCGGGTTAGTGAACATCGTTAGCCTCGGCGGGAGCGGGCCGCGCCGGAGCGGCCCGCCGTCCTAAGGGAAGGAGAGGAAGGAACGTCTTACTGCCCCTGCAACGCGGCGTTGAAGGGAGACACAACGGCCTGCCACGGCTCGACCGAGCGCGCGACGAAGGTCGCTTGCATTTCCTGGACCGCGTCGTCGATGCTGACGCCGGCGCCTTCGTTCAGGATCTCGACGCCGTACAACTTCATGCCGCTGCACGCACCGTTCTCGTTACAGGCGCTGAGGGTGATGTCGAACGGAAGGATCTGATCCGAGTACCAGGGCGTGGCCAGCTCCTTCCAGCCAGCCGTGGCGTTGGTGGCGACGTTCCCCTGATCCACGGTGGCGTCGATGGGAATCGCCGAACCCTCGCGCACAAGGCCGCTGTTGAACAACGCGGTCTGGCCCAGGAAGGTGCTGCCGACCATGGCGTATTGCGGACGCACATCGTCGGAGTTGGCGACGAAGGTGGCGGCCAGCTTCCGGAACACGTCGAGCAGCCCGTGGCGGTCGAAGTTGACCCAGATCAAACTGCCGGCGATTCCGCGCTTGTTGCGGCTGAAGCTCCGCGGGTCGGCGGACCCCATGGTGTAGATCGGAGCTTTTTCGCGCGACACCGAATACGATACGGCCTGGATTTCGGCGAACGGTTGCGGCCCGATATACGCCCGGATGTCGCTGCCCGAGAAGCTGTTGTAGGAACGGGTAACTTCACTCTGAATTGGAGACGGAGACATGGTTGGAAGACCTCTCTTTGGACAGGGCCGCCAGGACCTCTGGAATTAAGGGCGGCCTAGACCGCCCCAAGTGCCTTAGCTGGTCGCGCCGGTAGACCGGCCGATCGCCACCGTACCGCGGATCTGCACCGCCTCATCCGGCGGATCGAACGTGTAATCGAGGAACAGCCGGCCGATCCGGCGGTCCGCCAGCGTGGAGCGGATGTTGATCGTGTACCCGGCGATGTACTGCCGCTGCTGGAGGTCGATCATCCGCTTGTCGAGAGCCGTCTTGAGCGACGCCAGGGTCAGCCCGTCGGTGGAACTCTGGCCGATGAATTTGTCGGCTTCCTGGAACAGCACCTGGCAGACCAGGAACTTGATCTGCATGCGCAGCTTGAAGATGAAATCGCTGGCGCTGTTGGCGCAGGTGTAATCGTGCAGCAGGGCCGGGGGCGTCGCCGGGCCCTTGAAACGCAGCATGTTGACCTTGGCCGCGGTCAGTTCGTTGAGCTGCGCCAGGGTGACCTGGTAGATCTGGGCCACGTTGGGCAGCGGCTTGTTGGTCAGGGCGCTCTTCGGATCGAGCGTCGAGCTGAAGCCGCAGACCACGCCGGCCAGGTTGGCCCGGTAGGTTCCCAGCCCGTTGGTCACATAGGCCCATTCTCCGACAGCGTTCAGGTAGGCCCCGATGTCGACCGGCCACAGGTTGGCGTCGATCACGAAGCCTTCGTCGTACTCGCCGAAGTCCTGGGCGTTGTCGGGGTTGATGGTCTGGTACATGCCCGGCGTCCGGTAGGTCTTGGTCGAGCAATCGGCCACCAGGGAATTCAGCTTGCTGGACACGGTCCCGACCAGGTACACGTCGCCGCACAGGCCCTTGCCGCCCGTCGCCGGGTTGCCGTTGGCGTCCAGCGTCGGCCGGAAGCCGATCCAATTGCGCAGGCCGACCGGGCCGTAGCTGCCCGTCTCGGGGAACCCGATGAAGCCCTCGCAGCCGCCCTGGTTCTGGCTCTGCTTGGCGCAGAAGCGGGCGATGGCGTATTCGAAGCAGACCTCGTGGTAGTCGAGATCCAGCCGACCGGTGCCCTGGGTGTTGGTCACGCAGGTGAAAGTCACGGCCGCGCACGTGTCGCCGTTGCTGTCCGCGGTCTCGCTGGCCCAGTGGAAGGTCAGCTCTCCTTCATCGTCGATGCTGGTATTCAGCCAGTCGAGCGCATTCGGGTTGGTCGCCGGATCGTTCGAGTTCACGCCCACGTCGGTGACGCCGGCCTTGAACTGGATGGCCGGATTCATGGCCACCGCGTCCGGGCAGAAGACCTGTTGCATCGGGAAGATCTCGAGCAACTGGAAGGCCTTGATCAGGGCCGCGTAGATCTGGCGCTTGGTCAGGTTCAGACCGGTCACCGGAAGGACCAACGTCGGCGCGGCGTTCGTGGTGGATCCTGCCCCAGTCGCGCCAGCCCCAGATGCCCCAGCGCCGGAAGCGCCGGAAGCGCCGCTCGCTCCGGAAGCCCCGACAGTCACGGAAGTCAGCAGCGCAGCGGCCGTGAGGGTCACCGACTTGCTGAACGCATCGGTCAAAGTCGAAGTGGATTGCACCTTCAGGCCCGCCCGCGCGGCGCCTTCCACGTCCACATCGCCGGTATCGACGGCGTTGTTGGCCACATTCGACCAGCAGATGTTCCCGTCGAGGAAGACGATGAGCGTGCCGGCGCCGTCGTAGTTCACCTGATAACGGCTGACCGCGTCCGCTTCGACCGTGTTGAAGGTCAGAGTGAAACCCACGTCGAGGCCGGAAACCGGCTGCCCGGCGGAGTTGTTGACCGCGCCCACGCCAGACAGAACCGCCGGCGAGGTTCCCATACGGAACAGGTAGATGTTGTCGCATCCACCCTGGGCCACTTCTTGAAGCCCCCGGATCAGGCTGCCCGCAAACCCGAAATCGGCGGCGGCCACGGAAGGATCGTTGACCTGGTAGACCGTATTCGCGGGTCCGATTCCGGAAGTGCCGACGATGACGGTGGATTTGGCCGTGGGCGTTGTCTTCGTAGCCAGCCCTCCGTCGAGGGTTTGAATCTGCAAGCCCGGCAAGTAATTGTAAGTACCCATTTGTCGCTACTCCCTTTTCTTTATCGGTTGCGGTTCAAGGCCGTCTGGATGTTGACATCGAACTCCTCGACCTCGCCGCCACGGCGCATTCCGAGGGTTATTACCGCAGTGTCCAAGAGCTTCGCTTCGTAATCGTTGCGAAGGTCAAGCCTTACTTCGTACAGCAGGTGAGTTCGGTACAACACCTGGCCGAACTCCGTCGACAGCTCGTCCCGCTCCCGTTTCAGGAACTTGAACCACGAAACACCGCGCGCTTGGAAGAACTTATATCCAAACGCGTAAATCATCATCATCCGGTGGAACCAGGCGGTCAATTCGTTGACCCGCTCGTTGGATTTGGCGTAGACGGTGAACCGCGCCGTCATCAGCTCCTTCCAACCCCACGTTTGGGTCAGATAACCTGCCTTATCCCGGCAGGGTTGCTCGCCCAAAAGCATGATCCCGTTAGGAACTCTGTCGCCAGAGTTGCTGCTCGGCGCCATTGCGCTGGCGTCCACCGCCCAAAGGATTACGTCCAGGCTGGTATCGAACTTGCCTTCCCGTTCCTTCGGGAAATCCTCGATAAAAACTGGCCGGAGCGAATCCGGCATCCGGGTCGAGTCCTCGTGGAGCTTCATGGCCGACTCCACGGCGTCAAAGAACGTGTCCCACTCAACCCTGGCCGCCCCGCCGGGAGCGAATTCCTGATTTTGGCTATCCAACATGCGTCATCGGCTGGATAGTATAGGTGCGGCTGAACCCGGCTACACGTTTTCTTTCTGGCAGCCGCACTCCACGAACTCTATACGCCCCTCATCGCCGCGGTGAGGGGTGACGGAAAGCAGCTTCCATTTGGCGGTCCGGACCACCGGCCTGATTAGCCGGCCGCTGGCGTCGACCTTTAACTCGTACATCTTGTCGTAGGCCGGATGATCGGGACGCAGGTACCGCTCGTAGTTGGGAAATGCCTGATGCTCGAAGAAAGCGAGAGCCCGGTTCTCATCGGTAAGACCGTATTCCGCCTGGCCTTCCTGCCGGCTGATCACCGTGGCCGGGTTCAGCACGCTTCCGAAGTTACGTACCACATACGCCGTATTGAGGGTCTCCACGAACAAATAACCCTCCCCGTCGCAGTATCGGCAGTGCGGGTCCGGAGATCCGCGCAAGCCGTCCCAGCAGATGCAATGCTGGTCGAACAGCCGCCGGATCAGAACCGCCTGGCCGATGCCGGGGTTGTCTTTATCTCCGTAGAGAAGATCGACAAGTTCTTCGCGGAGGTTGAAGACGGAAGAGCGCGGATAGTATTTCTGGCTGATCATAGGGCCTCCGCTCAATACACCAGATTGCCCAGGATGTACGCCGGGACCAGGTTCAAGTACCCGCCCATGTAGCGGCCGGTGCGGAACTGGATCACGGGTGGCGACCCGAACTTCACAGGCTTTCCGTCCCCGCCGTACCCCGGAGCCGACTTCATATTGGCACCCATCCCGACGACCCTCCAGGTGCGCCCCGTCGGGAAGTCCGGATCGTAAAGACCTTTGGCCGCCATGACGGGTACAGGCCTCCCGCCCATACCTACTCTGCCGCCGCTCTTGAGGGTCATCGCCCACTCTTCCGCGTTGTCGAACAGCAGTTCGAGTTTTTTCGGAACTCCGCCGCCTTTGTTCATGTCGATACGGGTGACACTGAAGTTCCCCAACGTCTTGACGCCCCGGGAATGGTCAATGTCGTACATGTTAGTGAGAATTCGAGCGGTGCTCATCGAGCAGGTGTATTGCTGGCGGGCATAAAGCCAGCGGTTGTACTCCTTAACGGCTTCACTGTGAGGATTCGACCCCGGATGCGGTGTATGCGGGATGATGAAGCTCAAGGCATCGGCATCGCGGCCGGTTTGGTAGATCTGAGAGGCGATCGCGATATCGGACGCACTGCGCATGAAGACGCCGCCCTGGTTGCGGACCTGATCGGTCGAGCAGTACCAAGGAACAACCTGGCCGACGACCTGAAAGGTCACGTCATCTTGCAGCGCGGCCCCGCCTTCGATGGCCAGGCCCTTCGGCAAGACAATGTTGACGACGAGATTCTGCATAAACCCTCCACTTAGCTAGGCGCCGTGTACGCGGTAACGCGGCCGGTCGCCGAAATCGTAATGCTGCCGTTCGATCCGCCGTCGGTCACCTTCATGAGCGTGAGCGTCGCCGGAATAAGCGCCGGGCTCGGCGCAGCGTCCACCGCAACCGTTCCCAGTTCGATTACATACACCCCGCCAGTTGCCGAGGTATCGGATTGATACCCGCGCGTGTCGCCCGGCCGGATGAACAGATGGTCGAACTCCTGAGTGCCTGAGAGCCCGAGGGCGGTAGTGGACGTGAAGGAAACCACCCGCGGAATGTACGGGTTGGACACGTCCGTTTCCGTAATGCCGGAGGGGACTCCGTATGCTGTCGAGAAGAGAATCGAACCGATCTTGTGAACGTTCGACGGTTGATTAAAGCTTGTCGAATCGGTGAGGGTTGCGACGATCTTCATCGCGGCGACGTTGGTCACATCCGCGACCACAATGCCGCTGGCTTCGCTCTGCGCGACGAACGCGAAGATCTTGTCGTATTCCGCGTAGTAGCCGACTTCCACCCCGGTGAGCCAGGTGCCGCTGCAATTCAAAGGAGCGCCGGTAATTGCGGGTGCGGACGGGGTCGTAATGTCGATCGCCGTCAGGTAGGAAGCGCTGTCGGACGTGGGAAAGCCGCTGCGATTGGTGCAGTAGATCGTCGTTCCCAGATAAACTGCATAGACCGCGCCGGCCAAGTAGGAACTGCTGATCGAGATTCCCACGACAGGGGCCGTGAAGCTCGAGAAGTTGATGACCGTGTAGTCATTGGTGCCTGTGGAAAAGACATTGGAAACGTAACCGAACCATCCCGAGGCGGTCTCCACCATCAGCAGGTTTTCCGGACTGGAAAGCTTGACCGAGTCCGTCAAGGTAACGATTACGGTCGGTTCCACTGCGGCGCTCTGCGCTTCGTACGCCGCGATGCAGGCGGCCACCGAGATGACCTTGACCGACGCGTTGGCAAGCTGAGCGGTCCCCGCGGGATCTCCGCCCATCACACACACGACTGCATAGCTGCAGGTAGGATCGACCCACAACCCCTCGGCGTAGAGAAGGCTCGGGCTGACGATCTGGCCCACCAGGGTCGGCGCCACGGAAACCGATACTTTGGAGACGTCGAAGATGGAGAAAGAACCTTGCGTTCCAGCGCCACCGACGTTGTCGGCCGTGGAGAACAGATACTTCCCCTCGACGTAGGTATAGCCGGAACTGCCCAGGTTCCCGCCCGATACGCCGTTTACCAGCGTGGGGGTTTGCAGCGGAATGAAGGACGGTTCGCCTGACGATGAAGATGTTCCGCTTGAACCGCCCGCCGGTCCCTGCGGGCCGGTGGCTCCAGTAGCGCCGCTGCCAGGGCCGACAGGACCTTGCGGCCCGGTGGCTCCGGTAGCGCCTTGTGAACCTGTTCCGCTGGTACCGGAAGCTCCTGCGCCTGTGGCCCCGCTGCTGACAGCCAGGTTGGCGGCCACAACAACGGACGTTCCGGTTTTCTGCGCGACCACATAGTACGTTCCGGACGGCACGTAAATCGCAGTCGACCAGTTGCCAGCCGAGTCGAGACCCGACGCTCCGTAGGAATAGGCGTCGGTTCGGCGATTCCCCAGCCAGTCCGATGAGCTGAAGACCAACATCCGGTAGTTGGTCGGATCGGACACGGGCGGCTTCAACCATCCCGCGCCGCCGAAGTCCTGGTTCAGGCAGCAGGCCGTGCCGCTCGATCCAACATTCGACCCGGATCCTGTCGGGCCGGCCCCGCTTGCGCCGGAAGCGAAATCGTAGAGATCTTCAATATCCGTGAAGCGCAGATCGGTGGGCGCATCGTAGACCGTGATGACATCTTGCCCGTACCCGGAGGGGACGTAGGAAAGCTTGTACGTCCCGTCGCCGTTATTCAGGAAGGTCAGTGCGTCCGAACAGGCCGCGCCATTGCGCAGAAACGTAATCTGGAAATCGGCGAGGGCCCGCGTCGTCACCGGGACATTGTTGATGTCGAGGATCTCGAACGTGAAGAATCGGACCGAACTACCGGAATCCCACATAGTGTCTCTATTTCGCCAGCATCTTTACTAACAAGCGGTTATAAACGTTGCCAGCATCGAGAACCACTTTTCGAACTTGAGGGCTACAACGTCCAGCGAGTACCTGGACATGGCCCATTCCCTAATCTGTTCGGGATTGAGCGCATCGACCCCGGTCGCCACGGCTGCGGCGAACTCTTCGGGGCTGTGGCAGCGGAAACCCGTTACCCCGTCGTTCACGTTTTCGCAGAATGCGCCGAAGTCCGTGGTGACGACGGGCGTACCGCACAACTGCGCCTCGACAACCACCCCTCCGAACGGCTCGACGTAGGTTGTTGGCGCCAGAAGCGCGCGCGCATGGCCCATCAGGGCGGCGCGCTTCGCCACATCGGCGTAGCCCACGTATTCGATCCCATCCCCAAGAGGAAACTGCTGGCCTTCGTCCGTGGTGAGGGAATTCTCGGTGACTTCTTTCGCGCCCTGCCCAACCAGGATCAGCTTGCGTCCGGAAGCCTTCGCCGCGGCGACGGCGATATCCAACCCTTTGCGGCGGATCAGACGGCCCACATACAGCAGGTAATCTCCCTTCTCCGCGCAGAGCGGAAAGTCCGCGGGGTCGAAGTAGTTCGGGATCACCGCATCCCAGATGGACCCGTCCGGACTCTGGTTAAGCTGCGCATACACGCCGGACTGGTGCGTGTAGCTCTCGAAAGCCCGGTACCTGGTGAACACCCCGTAATAGCCCACGAAGGGTTCCGTAACGATGAGATCCGGCAGCGCATCGGCGATCGGCTTCTGGCAGTTGCCGCCGATCAGGCATACGAAATCTCCCGGCTTCGCGCGTTTGCGGATCTCTTTCGACGCGCGCAGGTTCGTCAGCTTCCAATACGGCAGATCGGCGTTCCAGCCGAGAGAGAAGCCGCGCGCCTTCCAATCGTGGCTTCCGAAGAAGCTCCACTGCTCTTCGGAACTGATAATGTCGATGTGCTCGGTGCACTCGACCGTGCTTCCTTGGGCGCCGTAGTGGAATACCTGATGCCCGAGAGCGTTCATCATCTTGCAGAAGTTCAAGACCTTCTGTGTGTATGCGCAAGCGCAGTACTCCTTGGTGGTTTGCGTGTGAGGCAGGGAAACGATATGAAAACGCATATTCAGTTCCTCTAAATTGTGTTACTGACTAATACAAAGACCCGGCGAGTACGACCCCGTCCGTGATGGTGCCGTTAAAAATGAAGTTGCACATGTATGTGCCGGCGACAGAAGCGAAAAAGCCACCAATGGAAGTGGCGTCGGACGTACCTATCCCGATGAACAGCACCACCGGGGCAACCCCATACAGGGATGCATTGGCGCTGTGGGAGAAAGCAATCCCGGCGATCACGACTTCGTTGTTGTGGGTCGTGGTCAGGGATATTCCGGCCGGGGTGGTCGCCGTCCCGGACACATCTACAGTGCCGGTGATGCTGGCCGAAAACTCAAAAGCTGCGATGTTGGCATAGGATGCCGTACCCCCGAACGTGATGGTCAACGATCCGGAAGTGGTTGCTTTCGTGAAGTACAAAGTCCCATACGTCCCGTCCGTAGGACCGCCCCCGACGATCTTGGTGTATGTATTGACCCCGTCGCTGCATCCTGTGATGACGTTCGAGTTATTTGCCAGAACGGCTATGAAGTGACCGGCAACTACATTTGGCAAAGTAACACTCACACCCAAGGCTGCATTACTCTGATAAACCTGGAACGGCCATGTCACAGCGCCAGAAGGTCCGGTAGCCCCAGCGGGACCGGGTGCGCCGGTTGCGCCTGTGGGTCCTGCTACTGTGGATGAGGCTCCAGCGGGGCCGCCAATATTGGTGACCAGCACCCACGAACCGCTCTGTCTCTTATAGATGTCGCCGTTCGGCATGATCTTTCCCTTAGGGGGTTGTTACCGAATAATGAAAAATCGTGCAACCGGAAGCGAACGTATTCACCTGGGTATCGACGGCGTATCCCAAATAGACCGCGTCGCTTGCTAGAAAGGCAGTCCGTGACTCGCTGGCGAATTGGACAAAATGCACGCCGTCGGTCGAAATGCTGTAAATCATGTTGTTCGAAACGCCCTTGTCGTCCTTGATCCGCAGATAGACCTTGTTGGCGTACCCATAGGTTATGTAGGTGATCGGACTCCAGGATGTGTATCCGGTCCAGTGGGAGAATCCTAAATACTCCGCCGGCCCGCAAGTCCATAGAACCGACATCTTTGGCGTGGCGCTGGTGTCACGAACCACCAATCCCGCGTTGGCGGTGTACGCGGTCGTGTTTGAGTTCAAGGCCAAAACCGGAATGATGCCGATGGTTACTGTGAACGGTGAGCCGGGTGATGCAGCCAGCCTTGCGATCAAGTTGTTATTGCTGTTTGTGGTAGCCGGCGCATTCATGAACTCTTCGCCGTTCGTAGTGTTCTGAACGGTCGCTGTGCCTTGGTTCGCCCAGCTAAATGCCGGAGGAGGGGTTACCTGCACCCCATCCACGAAATAGAGCCATGCAGACCCGGTGTCGTACAGCATGGTGTACACGCTGTTCGTGGGGATGTAAACACGCCCTGCAACACCAGCCGCAGGCAACGAAGCAAGCGGGCCATACGATGTTCCAGCAAGCGTCGCAGGCGCCCATTTTCCAGCAGAGGCGCCATACTTCAAAACCTGCGCATCGGTTGGAGCAACTACACTGATAGGGACGCCTTGAAGCCCAACGACATGCGGCAAATTGGGAGTGTTTCCAATGTCGCCGGCAAGAGCTACTCCAACGGTGGCGCCCTCGAACAAATAGAAATCGCCGTCCTGACCGAGGGTTCCGGTTGGAACGGCAGTCCCCTGATACCACGTCGCGCCCGTCGCACCCGATGCGCCCGCCGGGCCTGCCGCTCCGGATGCCCCTGTCGCGCCCGATGCTCCTGCTGCTCCGGAGGAGCCTGTCGCGCCAGAGCCGGTCGCCCCGGCGGGACCAGTAGCCCCAACGGAACCGGACGCGCCGGATGTCCCTTGCAGACCTTGTGCGCCCGTAGCGCCTGTCGCGCCGGGAGCGCCCGGATTCCCTTGCGGACCCGCAGATCCAGAAGCGCCTGCGGGTCCTGTGGCGCCAGGCTGCGATTCCACTGTGGAAAGCAGGTTGCGCACCTGTCCCCGGGTGAAATACTCGGATGGGTCGGCCTGAAGCATGGCTTAAATCAGTCGGTGATGAGCTGGCGCGAACTCTGTGTGCTGGTGTTGATCAGGTTGAAAGTCGCTATCGCGGCGCCAGCCGGTCCGCCGCGGCGCATCGTCAGGGTATTGGCGACCTTGTCGACAACCCAGGTACCTGTAGTCGCGTCATAAACGTCTTGAAGCTGCGAGGCGACCGCCGCCAACTGGGTCTGCGTGGCAACGCCGCTAAGCGCAGCCAGAATGGCCGTCAAAGTGGGACCCGGGTCGTTGTAGGTGTACTGGGAGGCGTGCATCACCGTGGCGTCCTTGGCGACCGTGAGATCCTTGGCGACCGTGGCTTCCTGCGCCACCTGGCTGACGATCATGCTGTCGCCCAGGCGCACGGTTTCAATGACCTGGTTCGTGAAAACAACGCCATTGAGCGCGTATGTGACGGCCGCAAGATAAGTCCCGTTCGGCAATCCGGATGTGTTCCACCCGTACACGTAGGTACCCGGCAGCCCGTTTTGCAAGACCATGGACGGGGATGGTGAAATCACCGCCGCTCGGGTCTGAAGATTCAGGATGGTAATCAGCGGCGCCATTGCGAGGGTCGGCGATGTACCGTCACCCTGCATGAGCGGAAGGACAAAGAAATAGACGTCGCCTGGGTAGATCATTTAGCGGCTCCCGCGTCTTCCGGCGCGTTCGGATTAGCCGGGGCATCCGGCGCGTTGGAACTACGCTTGACCTGCGCGGCAGTCAGCAGCGAGCTGGTGAAACCGGTGAGCAGGTTAGAGAACAGCAGGAACGCCTTCTCGTTGGCCGGCGCGCAGAAGATGATGACTATCGTCAGACCGGCGAAGATGAGCATGCCGGCAAAGAGGAGCAGCATCAAGCCGCTCTGCGTCTCGAACAGAGAAAAGAGTTGTTTCTTCATGAGGTCCACCCCGTGATCGTTACGATGATTTTGTTGCCATCGACCTGAACGGTCGACTGAAGATTGGTGGGAACGGCCACCAGCGGATCGTTCACCAGCGGATCCACCGAAATGCCGATGTCCGCGGCATCGAAGCTGGACGGATCGATCGGCGCCGGAAAGACCAGCTCGATAACCTGCGTGATGTCATTGCCGACTACCGCGCGTGGGTGCACTTTAATTTCGGATGGCTCGATCTGCGGCCGCATCCAGGGCTGCACCCGGGGATCGTTCCAGGGAAGCGGAGCCGTAGGCGGCGCCGCATTGAGAGCCAGCGTCCCCGTCTGGAACGTGGTCTGGATAGACTGCGCGAGCATATCCCCTGCGGGGTTCTTGACGCCGCTCAGCACCAAGGTCGCCCCGGCCCCGACGATCAGCACGGTGTACTTCGCGTTGGGTTCGAGCGGCCGGGCGGGAGTGAAAAGGAACTGATCCGGAGAGGGAAAGGAGAACTTGCCAGGAACGGCGGCGCGGCCGGTTGAGACCGGAGCCGCCTTGATGAGATTCTCCGGCGTAATGATCTCCGCCGGCGACGGCCCGATCAGCGAGAACGTGCTGGCGTTGACCGTCGTCGGGTCTATAGGCTGGTCAAACGCGACCTCTATGCCCGTGCCCAACACGACATCGATCTCGGCCGCCGCCGGAGACATGCTGACAAGAACTGGTGCGCTCATGCTCTCCCTTTACGCCCCAAGAACTTCCTGAGACGTCCCCAGAGGTTCAATTTCGACGGCTTCAGCTTGCGATACCGGGCAAGCGCGGCCTGTTCGGCTTCCGTCAACGCGGCTTTCCGCGGGGACACGCATTTGGGCGGTTCCTCGGCCGGCAGCTTCAGCAGGTACTTGTCTTCGTCTTCGAATCCGGGCGGCAGCTCGAGCTTGCCGCGCGCAACCTGCGCATCGAGCCTTTCCTGCTCGGCCGGGTTTTCGGTGCCGAAGGCCACCATCTCGCCCTTCACCTCGGTGAAGTAGACTTTCTTGTTCGTGTCGTCCTCAACCGGCGACTGCAAGGCGAAATGCTCGGTCTTGATTTCGCCGCTCGTGGTGATGTCAAGAAGAACTCCGGCTTGGAGCGCCCGCTCGATAGGTTCCATCTGGGCGTTCGCCGGAACGACCGCGGAAACGCGCCGCGGGCCGAGCAAAAAGCCGCCGCACTGAAACGTGGTGGCCTTCTCGGGGTTCAGGCACAAGAAGCGGCCGGCATAGTTGGGAAGTTCGGGATACTGCTGGGCGGATTTCCGCCGGGCAGACATTGAGATGACGTTCGGCATACGTTCGTTCTGCTCCTTAAACGAAACAGGGACGGACGGCCAGTCGGGCCGCCGTCCCTGAACTCTCCTTCGAAGATCTGGCAGAGCCGGAGGGTCCGGCCTCGCGGATCGATTACTGGCTGTTGACGTCGACCGGGGCAACCGCTTCCCCGTTGACGGTGGTCGAGAACGCCTGAGGGTCCTGCCCGTAGGCGTCGCCCTGGAAGGTGGTGGAACCGGCGATGTCGAACATGGCGCGGGCAGGCAACACGAACTCGTTGCTCTTCACACGGATGTTCTTCGCGACGGCGACGCCCTGACCTTCGTTCAAGATGGCCAGGCCATATTCCTCCATGATCCCGACGTTGTGCATGGAGTACTGGGGCTCATCCCAGGCCACCACGTGCGGGTCCTTGGCGACGATCATCGCGCCCAGGTTCCGGCTGTCGAACATCATGAAGTTGGTCGTCTTCGATTCCGGATCGAAGTAAACGAACGGGCTGACCACGATGCGGAAGGGGATCCCCAGGTAGTTCGGGATCACCGGCGCGCTAGTCTGCGACTGCGCCAAGCCCTGAACCGTGGACTGCTGTCCGCCGACGAGCTGGCCGTTGACGTACTGGCCGGTCTGGCCAAGGCCCTGACCGAGGCCGCCCCAGTTGTACTGGCCGGCGAAGGCCTGCGCGCTCGCGTTTCCGGTGAACTGCCCGAAGAAGGAACCGCCGCCGGCAGTCAGCGCAAATTCGCGCATGACAGGGTCGCGGACCCACATCAGGAACGACATCGGGTGCATGAGGATCGTGTTCGGGATGTAGCCCTGCAACAGGATCATGCTGTACATGTCGAAGATGTCGTCGAGAACCACCGAGCCGTTGTACTGGCCCTTGAGGTTGCGGCCCGTGGTGTGGCCCAGAACGGGCTGACGGGCGGCGCCGGTGGTGCGCGAAGCGACCGAGTTGTCGAACGCCAGGGCGCCGATGGACGACACGAACGAGAAAATGCGCTCTTCCTTGTGACGCGCGAGGGCGTTTCCGGCCAAGCGCATCCAATACGACAGCCAGGGATAGCTGTTGTTCTCGACGAAGCGCGCGTTCACGCGCAGCGCAAGGCCGTGGCGCTTGACGGTGATGCCGAAGCTCTGGCCGCCGGCCATGTTGATGTTGAAGATCGGCAATGCCATGCCGTCGCCAACTTCGCGGGCCTGCAATACGTCGATCGCAGGATACACGGTTTGAATTCCAGGCTGGTACTCCACCCTCTGGAGGAGGCTGGTGCCAATCAGCAACGGCTCGACGCCTTCCTGTACGAACTGGGTCAGGACTCTGGGAATCATGATCGCGGCGGACGGGATGTCCAGCGCGTCTTTCATGGGGATGTTCCGCTCGGTCTCAGGGTCGAACCCGTTGTTCCTGATGATGGAGTCGAAACGAGCAAGCTGCACCAGCTCGTCCTTGCTCATCTGATCAACGGTCTTTCTCATGAAGAAGCCTCTTTCGACTTGATTTGGGCTTCTTCGAGCCTCGGGGATTGACTTACTGCTGTTCTGACCGGAGCGGGTCTTGCGACCGCCGCGGGGTGTAACGGAGAAGCCGGCAGGCCGGAGGGGACCATCCGTACTTCGATTTCCTGCTTGCAGCGTTCACATCGAAACTGGCCAGCGATCTGATGAAGGCGGTTGAACTTGGCGATGAGCTTATTGCACACCCCATCGCCGCGCGATTCGGCGCGCGGCGCCTGGCAGCGGAGTTCATCACCGATAAAAACCGCCTTCCCGTTCGAGACCGCTGGCGCTAGCTTCAACATGTCGTCCTTACTGCGTGTTGACCAGCACGTAGACGTACGTGGCGTACTCGTCGTGCAGGGGCTTGCCGTTGTCCTTGGCCATCCGGAAGATCCCGTTGTTGCCGATGTTGACCTGGTAGTCGATGCCGCGGGTCGCGGAACCACCCATCATCATCTGCACGGGATTCGGCTCACGCCAGGGGCCGACCAATTCCTGGGCCCGGTCGAACTGCGTGCGCACGCGATCCGCAAAACCCTTGATCGGGAAAAGCTTCTCGACGCCGAGAACGCGGCCGCAAATCTGGTCGGGGCAGTGCCACGCCGGATTGTACGGGGAGAAGTGACCCGCATCGAGGGCGCCGTTCTGGTCGCTGGCGACCACGGAGCAGCCCGGGAACAACTGGCCGTATTCGCGGCCGACCGGACCGGTGAAGTGCGTGAAGGAGCGGCTCCAGTCGTCCTGGACGTAGCCGAGGGCGGTGAGACCATCGGCAGTCGCCAGCGCCTGGAGAGTGTTGGGCGTCGCACCGATCCACGGCATGCGGAGAACGAAGGAAGTCCGGATGGCCGTCATCATCTCGTGCATGTAGTTGGTAACGGTGTACCCACTCGGGTTCATGCTCTCGTGGAGATACAGCATGCCGCCCGTCGGATCGAAGATCCGCACGCCACCCAGGTACTGGTAGGTGTTGCGCAGGGCATAGCCCAGAGCGCGCGCCGTTCCGCCGGGGATCAGATCACAGGTACGGGCGAAGGTTACGGCAGCGGCCTGGATCTGCACGCCGTTGATGACCGGCAGGGCGATGCTGACAGCGGCGCCGTTCACAGCGCTGGCGACCTGGTCGAGGGTGGCCGTAAGGCCGTTGAGCGTGGTCACGCGGGAAACTCCGGAGACGCCCGCGAAGGACAGGTACGTTCCCACCGAAACGCTCGCGATGGTTCCCGCTGCTACGGGAGCCGCGCCGCTGGCGCCGGAACTAGCCGCGCCATCCACGAATACCGCAGTCGCGGGAGCGTTGGCCGTCGCCACGGTGGTGGTGACCGTCACGTTGGGAATCAGGCCAGCCACATCGCTGGGCGCGCCGATCAGGGCGTATTCCCCAGTCGTCAGGACCTTCCGAGCAGCCTGCGGGTTGTAGCTGAAGCCCACATCGTCGCTGCCGTAGACGAGCACAACGTACGGCCCGCCAGGCCCAGTGCTGCCGCTGCGCATCCCGGCGGGAACCAGTCCGCCCGACTTGTCGACACCGACCAGATAGCCCGAGGACAGGACGACGCCCGCCGCAACCGGGTGCCCTTCATCCCTGCGCCGGATCGGAAGCCACGGAGCCGGATAGCCGACAGGCAAGAAAGGCTGCAAGGGATCGGACGCGTCACAGTCGGGGGTGGTCATCCCCAACCGATCTTTACCGTACCAGGTCCCGCGAAAGTTGTTGTTTACGTCAAAGCCCATGATGTTACTCCCTTACTTGGAATCGTTCTTCAGGCGCCGGTAAGTGGCTACCGAGGCGCTCTTGCGCATGGAGCGCAGATCGTCCAGGGTGGCTACCGGTACTGCTACACCGTCACCTCGCGGGGTTTCGTTCGAGCCCGGTGTGGACTCCTGCGGCTGATCGGTACTATCCGCAATGGCCGTCTTGTCGTCAACCGGCTTGGGCGCCAGAGGCGCGCCGTCCACGAGCTTCTCTTCCGCGGGAACCGCGATTTCGAGCTTCTTGATCAGGTCGCTCAGGGCGTCCTGAAGGCTGACCAACTGCCGAGTGGTCCGCTCCTCGATCTCGGTTTTCACCTGATCGGCGGAAAGGCCCTTGAAGCCGACCTCGCCGGAGAGAACCGAATACATCACAATCCGGGTGGCCAGGGCGCGCTTCTGATCTTTCAGAAGCGCCACATTGGTCTTTCTCAAAGCCAGGTTGGAATCCTGGAGCTTCTTGCGCTCCGCGTCGTAGGCCTCGACGCCGTCGTGAAGGCTATCGTATTCCAGCTTGTTGACGAGGACTTCGTCCTTGGCGGTGACCCGACCCTTCATATAACTGAGCCAGCCTTCCGCCGAGAGGACTTCCATGCAGGCGCCCATGGCGCTACGGAACATGGACTTCTCGTTGTCGTCCTCGAGCTTGTCATGCAGCGCGCGCGTCGCGTCGACGTGCTTTACGATGGCTTCGCCGTTCTTCGCGTCCGTGAGGTTCAGCACGGCGCCGCTAGCGTCAGTCAGCGTCAGAACCTGAGGAGCGGCGTCTTTCTTCTCGCCCTTTTCCCCGCCGCAGCCCATGGACTTGGCCTTGCGATCGACGCAGGCGTGGATCTTGGACTTGGTGGCTTCGCTGACCTTGGCCCGGCCGAGCAGCCGTTTGGCCGCGGTCACGTGGGAGCAGTCATTCACCGGAAACGACCGGTTGGGGCCGCAAAAGGTAGAGCCCTTCAGTTTCTTGCGTTCGGCGCCTGACAGTTTCCCGTCTTGCGACGGGGCCACAGCATCCGCACCGTCTTCGGCTGCCCACATCAAGTCGTACAGCGCGTCTTCGCCCTGGTTGAAGAAGGCCTGGTCTTCCTCCGGCAGCGCGGCCAGATCCCAGGTTTCCTCGATGAACTCGTCCAGATCGACCGGCGGAAGTTCCAGCCCGAGGGCGCCGGCGTCGGCTTCCAAACGGTCCAGGTAAGCCTTGCGTGCGGCGGGCGACAGCGGGATCAGCGTGTCCGACAGGCCAGCGATCCGGGTTTCGACGTCTTCCTTAGTGAGGACGGTCTTATCGGCGTTCCAACCGTTCTTGGTGATCTTCGCCTTGAGGGTGGTCAACAGCCGCTTGGCGTCGGCGTTCCCTTCGAGTTGCGCGACCAGCTCGTGAGCGCGTTCCGGTTTGAGTTCCTTCGAAGTGATTTCGGCTCGAATCGCATCCAATTCCATGTCCGTCTCCTCGTCGTCTTCCGAGACCACCTGAATATCGGCCTCGAGCATGTCGGCGCACTCCGCCGGTAGGCTATCGGTAACCCGCAGCAGCCCGGATCCTTCGTCGAAGGACCGGCCCAGCAGGAAAACCCGAAGCGCCAGACTGTCCTTCGCCCTGTTGATGTACTCGGCTTTCTTCACGTTGGCGAACGGATCGGCGGGGAAGTTCACGAAGGAGCATTCCTCGTAGTCGAAGTTCCCGCTGATCAGGAAGCAGCGCTTGTCATCGACCAGCTCGCCCAACCGGTGTTCGCACTTGCCGTCCACGGACCAGTTCTGGTGGCATACCGAGCAGTACGCCGCGTCCGTTTGGAAACCCACGCTTACGGTGGCGTACTCGCCACGCTGGATCTTCGCGATCGCATCGGGGTTGGTGACGTTGAGCCCAAGCGAAATGTAGCCGAGGCCGGCGTAATCGCGGTTGCGGCGCTGGAGGGTGCTGTAAACCCAATCCACCGACTTGAACAGGTCGAGACGCTTAGAGCTGATCGAATCGTAGAAAAGCAGGCTCTTGACCTTCTCGTACTGGGCGACGTACTTATACGACTCGTCGATGTACTTGGCTTCGACAATCCGGCCGAGCGGATCGGAATCCGCGTCGTGGCGCACCAGCACTGGCTTTCTGGATCGCTTCGCGTCCACCCAGGTGTGGCAGCCGGCCTGCACCATGTCCGGACGGTAGAAGCGCATGTTGCCGTTCACCAGCCCGGCGTGCGTGGCGTCCACCCAGGTCAGCAGGCTGAAGCCGGTCTCCGATTTCGAGTCCTTGCACTCGTGGAGGTACAGCTTTCCGCCCTCCGCGGCCTTCACGTTGAAGGTCACGAAGTCGCGCATGCGGAATTTGACCGGCTGGACCATTGCTTCTTAGGAAGACCCCTGAACGGTTCCGGAGCTGAGCACCGCTTCGCGGAAGAGCTGCCCAGGGGACTTGGCGGCGCCGCCGGGGTTGTGCATGTTGATATACGCGTTCAAGGGAACGCCTTGAGCGGAGGTCGCAATCGGAGCCGTCAGCTTCGGTTGCGGGGCGGGAACTTGCGGTGTTCGTGGCATAGGATTACCGTTTTCGAGTCATACACTTCGTTCATGGGCTGGATAGTATAGGTGGCGCAGATCGCGATGCGCGATTTTTTATGCGGCCGCGGCCAGCAAACCTTCTTCGGCTTCACCCGGGATGGGGTGCAAGGCCCATGTCGTGAGGTTCGCCCACAGCAGATCCGCATCGTTCGAGATGCGGACGTAGCTCTTCAGGGTTTCACGCACCGACAGCATCTCGGGGCCGGGAAACATCGCATCGACCATGCTGGCCGATTCCGCATCCCACTGGTCTTCGTTGCTCAACATCTCGCTGAGACTAAGGAATCCGTCGTAGAGCTTCTTCAGCAGGTCGGGGTCCTGCGAACTGCGAGCTTTATGAGGATCCAGGTTCTTCCCGTGCTGATTGGTCGGCTGCATGAGATTGGCCACGGCCTTCTTGACCGGTTCGGTGATCTCGCGGGTGGAAGAAGCCCCGTTGACATGCTTGCGGGTGACCTTGGTGGTCTTGGTCTGCGGCGCGGAGTTCTGTTGCTCGATGGCGTGCTCGTGCTGGATGTCGAGGATCTCCTTGGCGTGGCCGTGCTTGACCTTTTCGATTCCAACCACGTGCTTGCCGAAGTGCGTGGTCTTATCCTGCTCCTTGTTCAACGGCTTGAGCTTCATGCGCTTGCGGTACTCGTTCTGATCCAGGCCGTGATTGTTGAACATATTGGCGGCGTGGGTTTCCTTCTTGATCTGGGTATCGACATCGATCTCGTGCCATTCGAGAGCGACGTCGGCCACGGCGTTCTGCACCGAGAGGGCGCTGGGCGCTTCCTGGAACCACTCCTTGAACAGGAACATGGAGACCTGGGCGCCGAACCAGTCCAGATCGGCTTTGATCGAATCCTTCAGGTTCTGCGACACGTTCTCCGCAGTGGCCCGGTTGCCGGTATCGGCTTCTCCCAAATCCAAGGGACTCACGCCCATGCCGGTGAAGATGCGCTTCTTGTAATGCGCCAGGATGGGATTCGGGTCGATGCCTTCCTTGGCAGCTCCGTGGACGTCGATCTTCACACGCTCATCGGTGACGAAGACGCCCTCCTTCGGCATCTCCTGGATGAGCATACGGACCTTGTCGATCTCGCTCATCCCATCCACGGTGTACTGGCAGGGGGCTTTTTCGGTCCCCACCGCGACGTGGAACAGCGGAAACAGGTGGTGCACCATCAACAGCTCGATATT
>Ga0181529_10002841_pt1 | contig 20290 bp, 17 predicted proteins | sample PEATcosm2014_Bin_36_FD_119763 | JGI IMG/M metagenome (GOLD analysis project Ga0181529, IMG submission 119763) | Peatland microbial communities from MTU Mesocosm Facility, Houghton, MI, USA - PEATcosm2014_Bin10_30_metaG | ecosystem: Environmental > Terrestrial > Soil > Wetlands > Peat | place... | reverse complement strand
GCGCATTCCCAGAGCGATCATGGCGCCGATGAGGCCGCAGATGCCGGCCGAAGCGCCCACCGAGAGCGAGGCGCTGAACAGGGTGCTGAGGGAGAACCCTAAGGCATTGGCAACAAAATAGATCACCAGCATGCGGCTGGTGCCGTACATTTCGTCCACCTGGGCTCCCAGGTCGAACATGGCCCAGGAGTTCATCCCGATGTGGATGAGGCCGCCGTGCAGAAAGCCGGCGGTCACAATGCGCCAGTACTGGCCGGCGAAGATGGCCGGGCCCCACTTGGCGCCGAACTCGTAGAGGGTTCGTCCGTCGAGGCCCATGACGGCGTTTTCATTGCCGGCCTTCATGTCGGCGATTACGGTGGCGGCGTAGAACCCGAAGTTGATTAACAGGATGAGCACCGTGGTGAAACGGTACTGGGGAATGAATCCGCCGATCGGCGAATCGTCGCGGAGCTCGACGGCGCGCGCGCCGACGGTCTCATGGCAGTAAGGGCAAACCTTGTCGCGATTGGTGATAAAGGCCCGGCAATGCGGGCACATGCGGCGGGAATCCATCAGCACCTATCATACAACCCCGTTTCTTTTCAGCCGGCTTCCGGGGAGGCGGTTTCTGCTACAATCGATGATTCCTCATGGTGAAGACAGAGCGCGAATACCGTGACGACATCGTGCAAATTGGCCGACTGGTCTTCCAGAAGGGGTGGGTTGCCGCCAACGACGGCAATATCACCATCCGGTTGGACGCGGAACGGCTATTGGCAACGCCCACAGGGGTTTGCAAGGGTTTGATGCACCCGGATGACCTGATTATTGTCGATTATCAGGGCAACAAGATTTCCGGGCGGCGCGAACGGACCAGCGAGATCGCCATGCATCTGAAGATCTATGAGATGCGGCCGGAGATTCGCGCGGTGGTGCATGCGCACCCACCGGTGGCCACCGGGTTCGCTACGGCCGGGCGGTCGCTGAGCGAAGGATTATTGCCGGAAGTGGTGATCGGCCTGGGATGCGTCCCGCTGGCGGCCTACGGATTGCCGGGTACGCCGGCGCTGACCGAGCCGATGATCCCGCTCATCCCCAAGTACGACGCGCTGCTAATGGCCAATCACGGAGCGGTGTGCTACGGCGAAGACGTGTTTCAGGCGTATTTCCGCATGGAAACCATGGAGCACTTCGCACGCATCGCGCTGGTGGCGGAATTGCTTGGCGGCGCCAAAGTGCTGCCGCGGACGGAAGTGGATAAGCTGCTGGATGCGCGCACGCGGTATGGCGTGAAGGCCAAAAGCGCGGGCGAGCCGGGATGTCCGCTGGCGGCCGAGGATGTCGCGACGGGTGCGCAATGCGGCGTACCGGGCAGTGAGGAACGATTTTATGTAACGCGCGCGGAACTGATCGCCCTGGTGGATGAGGGCATCAAAGCGCGCGGGGCCTAACGACGGTTTGGAGAACATCAGATGGGTGAAGCTCTAGGAATGATTGAAACTCGCGGCCTGGTAGCCATGATCGAGGCTTGCGACGCGATGGTGAAAGCCGCCAAGGTGTCGTTGGTCGGCTGGGAGAAAATCGGGTCGGGCTACGTCACCGCCATGGTGCGTGGGGATGTGGCCGCGGTTCGCGCGGCTACCGATGCCGGCGCCGCCGCCGCGCGGCGGGTAGGCGAATTGATCTCCGTACATGTCATCCCGCGACCGCATCAGAGTTTGGAAGACATCCTGCCGATCGGCAAATCGCAGGCGACAGCCGCCGGCAAGTAGCCGGCACGGAATCTCCATGATCCTCGCCCGCGTAGTGGGCACAGTGGTTGCCACACGGAAAGACCCTCGACTGGAAGGGAAGAAGCTGCTCATCCTGAAACCCGTGTCGCCCGACGGCAAGGACGAAGCCGGGTACGTGGTTTCGGTGGACACGGTCAGCGCCGGCGTGGGTGAGCGCGTGATTTCCGTTGCCGGCAGTTCGGCGCGCATGGCCGAGGGCTGCAAAGATACACCCGTGGACAATGCCATCGTGGGAATTGTCGACGAAGTACACCTGGACTGAGCTATGTACCTGGGCCGCGTCGTCGGTTGCGTGTGGGCCACGGCCAAGAACCGGGAAATGGACGGGCACCGGCTGCTGGTGGTCCAGCCGCTCACGCCGGAATTGAAGGAAACCGGTAAGCGGCTGATCTGCGGGGACTCGACCGGCGCCGGCGCCGGCGAACTGATCTATTGGGTCCGCGGCAAGGAAGCCAGCTTTCCGTTCGCGCCCGGAGAACCGCCCTTCGATACCACCATCGTGGGAATCGTGGATACGGTCCACCTGGGAAAGCCCGCCGCGTCTCCTCATAAGAAGAAGGTGTCCTCCGCCGGGAAGGCCAAAGCATGCTGATTGCCCGCGTGGTGGGCGAACTGACCGCGACGCAGAAGCATGCCAGTCACGAAGGCCGCAAGCTGCTGCTGGTGCAGCCGCTGAACCTGGACGGCAGCAATCGCGGCGACGCCGTGGTGGCGCTGGACGCGGTGGATGCGGGCGTGGGCGACAAGGTTCTGCTGGCTACCGAAGGCTTCAGCGCCATGACCTCGGTGGGACGGCCGAATTCACCGATTGATATGGCCGTAATCGGTTTTATCGACCACGTTGAGCTGGCGCCGGGAATTTCGTGAGCTGCGCCGCGAACGGCCCATCACCAGCGCCGCCAGACCCGCCTGAATGATCCATTTGCCGATTTCCATGCCGAGGTAGGTCTTCTGCAGCACCTCGAAGCGGCCGCGGTACATCGAGGGGGCGGAATCGGGCACGAAATCGAGCAGCTTGCCCGTGCCGACGATTTCCGGTGTCAGCAGAAAGCGCTGCAGGACGACGATGAGAAGCAGCGCGAGCGCCGCGCCCAGGGTCAGTTTGTCTTCGTTGGTGCCGAACAGCAAATAAAAGAAGAAGAACAGGCCCAGCGCCAACTGCAGGTTCTCCCAGACCTCAAAATAGTAGCGGTTCTGCTCGGCGGCCTGGTAGCGCAGCAGCATGCGCGAATCGTCGACGCCCAACTTCTGCATGCGCAGCGAGGCGCCGGGATTGGGTTCGTGCATGGAGCGATCGATGGCGGCGAAATTCTGGGTGGCGACGAACGCCAGAACGAGTCCGCCGGCCAGCCACATTCCCAAGATCAGACACGTGAATCCACGGGATCGCATGGATATCTGATTCTAGCGTCAAAGTTCACAGTTCACAGTGAACAGTTCACAGTAACACGGGAGCGGTGCGGCCCCGAGGCCTTTACTGTTCACCGTTAACTGTCTACTGTCGACTTCCCCCTAAAGCTCCTGCAGTTTTCCGCCGATCTTCGGTATTGAGTGAGGTGGCATGCCGTCTTTGAATACAAAGGACCTGGGAGTGATCTCCTGGGAAGTGGAGTCGGAGATCGAGTTTCCCCGCGGGCTTCCGGGGTTTGAAGGGCGCCGGCGCTTTGTGGCCGTGCATTTTCTTCATACCGATCCTCTGATCTTTCTGCAGAGCCTGGAAGATGAGGCGCTCTGTTTTATCGCTCTGCCGGCGAAGGCCGTGGATCCCGGCTACCGCGTGGCGGTGTCGGAGGAAGATCTGGAGTTGGTGGGACTGCCGGTGCGCCGGCACCCGCGCATCGGGGAAGACATCCATTGCCTGGCGGTGCTCTCCGTCAAGGAAAGCGGGACTACCGCCAATCTATTGGCTCCCATCATCATCAACCTGAAGAATCTGAAGGCCGTGCAGGCGGTCGCGCAGGCTGGCGGCTACTCTCACCAACACGTTCTGATGGTGGAAGAGAAGGCTGCCGCATGCTCATGATGTCACGCCGCCAGGGAGAAACCATCCTGATCGGCGATGCCATTGAGATCGTGATCGCGCACATCGGAAGGACGCGCGTGCGGGTGGGCATCCGCGCGCCGCGGAGCACTCCGGTGGTCGCGCGAGAGGTGCAACTGGTGCGCGAGGAGAATCTGGCGGCGGCCGCGGCCGGCCCGTTGCCCGCGGCGTTGACCGGCTTGCTGGCGCGGTTGCAGCCGGCGGCTCCGCTCAAGGGCGAAACGCCGGGAGAGGCATAGGGGAAGGAGTCATGCATGAATAGCGCGGAATCGGTTCTGGTATTCCCGGCGGGTATACCGGATTGCCAGAAATGGGCGCGCCAGGCGTCCCTGAAGGGCGTACGGGTAGTAGGCGCTTCGTCGCTGCCGTTTGACCCCGCCAAGGATCGCTACAACGAGTGGACGTTTCTGCCCTGGATCCACGACCCGGGATTCCGCGAGGCCTTCGGCCGCTGCCTGAAGGAACAGCGCATCGACGCGGTGTACACGGCGCATGCGGTAGTCTGGCCGCTGCTGCGCGATCTGCTGCCGAAAGTGGCCAGGCACGTCCGGCTGGAATCCGAGAGACCGTGGGATGCTGAATTCCGCGAGTATGGGGAGTACCGCGCCAAGGCGCGGCGTTTTCTGGACAGCCCGCTGGAAGTGGCCGCGCCGGCCTGCGCCCCGCCGCTCTCGACCGGGCAAATGGCCGCCCTAGTGCGGATGTTTCAACTGGTCCCGGGGCAGTGCGATTTTGACAAGCTGGAGGCGCTGACGTCGGTCTTTCGCCGCCTGCCGCCGGGCGATGTGGTGGAGCTTGGCTCGCTGTGGGGCCGCTCGGCGGTGGCGCTGGCCTTTCTGGCGCGCCGCTACGAAATCGGCAGCCTGCTATGCGTCGACCCGTGGTGCAACGCGGAATTGCGGCAGTCGATTGCGGAAGTGGACGCGGTCTCCGATGCGCTGGACGTGGAGGCGATCTTCCAGGCATTCTGCGTCAATCTGGCGGCCTTCGGCGGGGATGTGAACTATCTGCGCATGGCCTCCGTGGCAGCGGCCGACGTGTATCGGCGGCGACGGCGGATCCGAACGGAAGACTTTGGCGAGACGGCCTACGGCGGGAAGATCGCGCTGCTGCATATCGACGGCAACCATGCGCTCGCAGCGGTGCGCGCGGACATCGCCGCCTGGAAACCGCGGGTGCGCGCCGGCGGATGGATCGTTTTCGACGATTATTGCTGGCCTTTCGGCGATGGGCCGAAGATCGCGGCCGACGAGTTCTGCGGCGAGCATGCGGACGCGATCGGAGTCGCTTTCGTGACCGGCGGAGCCTTGTTCGCGCAGATCCTCGGGCCGCTCCGCTAGAAGCTGTCTCCGGACCCCTACAGGTTTCGGGCGATTCCGCCGATGGATGGGCAGGAGCGCAAGACGATGTCCGATCTCATGCCTGTTTTGAGGCCGCGCCTGCCTTCCAGCGCCGAGATCCTGCCGTATCTGCGGCAGATCGACGAACGGCGTTGGTACTCGAACCGCGGACCGCTGGTCACCCAATTGGAAGAGCAACTCAGCCGCCATCTCGGCCTGGGAAGCGGCGGAGTAGTCACTCTGGCGAATGCCACGGTGGGGCTGACGGCGGCGCTGCTGGCCGTCGCACCGCCCGCCCACAGTCTGTGTGTCATGCCATCGTGGACCTTCGCCGCCACGCCGCACGCAGCTCGCGCGGCCGGCATGGACCCCTGGTTTCACGACGTGGACTCCCGCACCTGGGCGCTCGACCCGGACGCGGTGCTGCAAACTCTTTCCACGATTAGCGGGCGTGTGGGGGCCGTTTTGGTGGTGTCGCCCTTCGGAGCGCCCCTGGACATGGGCGCGTGGGAGGTCTTCGAACGGCGGACCGCCATCCCGGTAGTGGTGGACGCGGCCGCCGGGTTCGATACGGTGCGGCCCAGCCGGATTCCCTCGGTGGTGAGCCTGCATGCCACCAAGATCCTGGGCGCGGGCGAGGGTGGATTCATCGTCACCACCGATGGCAGCCTGCGGGACCGCTTGCAGGCGTGCTGCAATTTCGGATTTCTCGGCACGCGTTCGGCGGCGTCGGCCGCCTTGAATGCCAAGATGAGCGAATATCATGCCGCCGTGGCGCTGGCCAGTCTGGCGGCCTGGCCGGCGCTTCGTCCGCGCCATCTTCGGATTGCCGAATGGTACCTACGCTATACCGGCCGGCTGGAGGGAGTGTCCCTGCAACCGGGCTACGGAAACGGCTGGGCCACCAGCACCACCAGCGTGGCGCTGCCGCCCGGCACGGCCGAACCCGTGGCGCGGAGTCTGCTCCGCTTGGGAATTGAGACGCGCGCCTGGTGGGGCGAGGGCTGCCATGGACAGCCGGCTTTTTCGGGTTGCCCGCGCGGACCACTGGCGATCACCGCCGACTTGGGCGGCCGCGTGCTCGGCCTGCCGCATTTTCCGGACATGCGGGAAGAGGACGTGCGGCAGGTGGCGCACGCAGTGGTGGAGGCTATGGGGCGTCCCGCGCCGGCCGACTTGCTGCGCCTGGCCCAGGCGCTGGATTTCCCGGGATACGCCGCGTCGACGTCGGGTCCGGGCGCGGGAACTACTCCGGCGGCTTCGCCGGGGCCGGGTTGACGGGCGCTTGCTTCCGGCACCAGATGCGCCACATATCGCGATAGGCGGCCTCCAGGTCGCGCGTGAAGCCGCGCTCGTCCATGAAGGGCGACGCCTGGAACGCCTTGCGGATATTGTGGCGGATATCGGGAATCTTGCCCAAAATCCCGGTCAGAAACACCGCCGCCTTAACATACTGCTCGGGCGACTGCGTCACCATGTCGGCCAGACCCATGGATTTCAGAATGCTGGAAGTGCCGCGCTGCACCGTCAGACGGCCGGCCAGGGCCACCATGGGGAGTCCCATGAGGAGCGTGTCCAGCGTGGTGCTGCCGCCCTGGTAGGGAAACGGATCGAGCGCGATATCGATCAGGCCGTAGCTCTCCAGGTATTCCGTCGGCTTGCTGGGACCGACCAGTTGCACGCGTTCGCGGGCGATTCCCTCCTTGCGGAACCAGCCCTGGTAGCGGTCGCGCATGACTTCGGTTTCCATGGTCCGGTACTTCAACAGAATGCGGCTCCCCGGCACCTGGCGCATGATTTCCGCCCACACTTTGACGACCTCGCGTCCGATTTTGGCCGGGTTGTTGAACGATCCGAAGGTGATATAGCCGTTCTTGAGGGAGGGCGAAGGCGCCACGGGAACGTCCACTGGCGGGCGGTAGCAGGCGGCGGCGCGCGGCAGACGGTACACGGCTTCGCTGAAACAGTGCTCGGCCCCGGGACACGGCATTTCGGGATCGCCCAGGTAGTAGTCGATGGCCGGGAGTCCGGTGGTGCTCAACAGGCCCAGCCAGGAAACCTGAATGGGAGCGGGCTTACGCGTGAAGACCACGAAGTGATCGAGAGGCATGGTATGCCCCGCCAGGTCGACCAGGATGTCGATCTCATCGGCGCGGACGCGTTCTTCCAAGGCCTCGCCGGATTCCGGGCAGTGCACGAAGTTCTCCACCAGTTTCCGGAGCTGGGCGGTGCAGTCGTCGGTGATCTCGCCCACATGGTATACGTTCACCGAGAATTGCGAGCGGTCGTGGTGTTCGAAGACCGGCGGCAGGAAGCGCATGATGGCGTGGTCGTACAAATCGGGAGAGACGTAGCCGATCTTCAGGCGGCGGCCGGGATCGGGCAGGTTCGTGTGCGGCCGCGGCGGCTCGGCCGGGGGCGGGGCATAGATCGCGCTCCAGCGGCAGGTTTCCTCATGGAGCTGTTCGGGAGTGGTCTCCGGAAGGAAGTTCATCATGAACAGCATGTTGCTGTAAATCTTGCGGTCGGGCCCCAACTGCAGGGCGCAACGGGCGCTCTCGACGGCTTCGGCGGGACGGTAGAGCACCCCGCTGGCCATGCAGCGCGCTACGTAGGAAGGCCGGTCGGCGGGAAACTCCCGCACGGTCTTTTCGGCGTCGGCCAGGGCCCGCACCAGATAGCGGTACCCCTCGTCCAACTCGCGGCGATCCATGTATTCCAGACCCAGTCCCAGCCAGGCGCCGGCCAGGTGCGGGTTGATGCGGATGGCCTGGCGATATAGCTCCTCGGCGGCGGCATGGTCGCCGCAACGCGCCACCGCGGCGGCTTCCAGCGTCAGGGCCGCCGCGGACGGTGCGTCGTGGGATAGGGAGCTATGGCGACCGGCCATGGGCCGCCGTGTCTTGGTTTTGAGCACTTACAGTAGACAGTGGTTCTAAGGCGGAAAACTCTCAAGAAATAGGTATTTCGCCCAAGCAAAGCAGCCGGCGGCCCGTATTCACGTTCGTTGGGGAGGGGCCGATGAGAGGGTTGACCGGCAAGATGCCGGCACCAGATTCGAAAGGAATTCACGATGCTTTCCATCCAAACCAACGTTAACTCTTTGATCGCTCAGCAGAACCTGAACATCAACAACGAATTTCAAAGCCAGACCATTCAGCAGTTGACCTCCGGATACCGCATCAACCAGTCCGGTGACGACGCCGCCGGTCTGTCCGTGGCCAACAACTACCGCAACTCCGTCGCCGAGTTGACCCAGGGCGTGGCCAACGGCAACGACGGCGTCGCCCAGCTCCAGATCATGGACGGCGGCATGAGCAACATCTCCCAGATCCTCGACCGCTTGAAGACTCTGGCCACCCAATCCGCTTCCGGCACCCTCAGCGGCGGCGACGCCACGCGCACCACCCTGAACAGCGAGTTCCAGACGGACTTGGGTGAAATTGACCGGCAGGCGCAATCCATCGGCCTGAACACCAACGGCTCCTTCGTGCAGAGCCTGGATGTTTACCTCGGCCAGGGCAGCGGCAGCCAGTCCCTGCAAAACGGCATCGTCACCCTCGACCTGTCGAAATCCGCGGTCGATAGCCAAGCCCTCGGCCTGAAGGGCATGGACGCCGTCAATGCCACCGATATCGGCGACAGTTCCGCCACCTCCGTGCAGAACATCGTCAGCAACACCAGCGGCACCTATGCCAACCAGGAAGCCGTCGCCGGCTATGCCTCCCTGCAGTTCTCCGGGGCCGGTTTCGCCGATGCCGGCAAGGCCCAGGTCTCCGTCAACCTCGACGGTGTCACCGATGTCGGCACCCTGGTGACCGCCGTCAACAACGCCATCCAGCAGGCCGGCCAGGGCGACACCGCGCCCGCCACCGCCTTCAAGAACGCCAACATCGTCGCCACCGTCAATACCGACGCCAACGGCGGCCAGGAGCTGGCCTTCACCTCCTCGACGGCGGCCTTCCAGGTGCAAGCCGGCGACCAGATGGGCAATGCCCTCCTCGGCAACGTGTCCGTGGTCGGCGCCGTCGACGGTGTCGGCGGCGTAGCGCAAGGCGTGGCCGTCACCGGCACCTCGGCTACTACCGTCACCGGCGCCGTCACCACCGCCGGCACCTTCGCCAACACGCAGAGCGTTAACATGGTCGTCACCGGCGGCGGTCTCGCCAGCCCGGTCACCCTGAACCTGGACACCAGCAGCACGCCCACCACCAGCCAGGCCATCATCGCCCTGGAGAACCAGTTCAGCAGCAACTCGGCGCTGCAAACCGCCGGCCTCAGCATGACCGGTTCCAGCACCGTCGGCGGCCATTTGACCTTCAATAGCGCCACCGGCCAGTCCTTCAACATTCAAGTCACCGGCGACACCTCCAACCTGCTCGGCCTGGGCTCCTACCTGGCCGGCAACACCGGCGGCGCCAATTACAACACCATCACGGCCGGCACTTCCTACAGCGCCACGGCGGTGACCGGCAACGCGACGACGGCGGGAGTGGCCGCGGGAATGGAAGTGTCCATCAACGGGCAGTCTTCGCTCGCGCTGAACCCCATCGACCTGACCTCCGGGACCACCTCGGTGGCGGCCAGCGTCACCGGCAGCTCCGTCGGCGGCGGCGCCGTGGATATCGGGGCCACCAACGACGTTCTCAACATGACGGTCACCAACAATGGTGTCCAGGACAACCAGGTCATCACCTTCGCCAACACCGCGACGGTGCTCACTTCGGGCGCGGCGGCCTCTTCGGCCATCACGCAGGCCAGTTATTCCACGGTCACTCTGAACTCCAGCAACAACGAGTTCATGGTGGCGGTGGACGGCGGCGCGGCGACGAAGGTGTCGGTAGCGGCGGGAACCTACACCAACGCCACCGGAACGGGCAGCCTGCTGACGGCCATCAACACGGCCATCAGCAATGCGGGCCTAGCCAGCAAGGTCACGGCCAGTTTCGGAGCGAACGGCACCGGAGCGCTGACCCTGACGTCGCTGACCACCGGCCTGAGCTCTTCGGTGAGTGTGACGGCGGCGACCGACGCCACGGCCGGATCGGTGGCCTCGGGCACGTTGACACAGGCGGCATTCCCCGCGTCGATCACCACGTCGGCCAACAACGACAGCTTCATGGTGTCGCAGGACGGCGCACCGGCGGTGAAAGTATCGGTCGCCGACGCCACCTACACCACGGCGGCTTCGTTCCTGGCGGCGGTGACCACGGCGTTGGGCAATGCGGGGCTAGGTAGCAAGGTGAGCGCCAGTTGGGGAGCCAGCGGCACCGGCGCGCTGACCTTCACCTCGGCGACGCTGGGCGCCAGCTCCTCGGTAGCCGTGACGGCGGCGACGTACGGAACACTGGCGGCGGCGACGTCGTCGCTGACCACCTCGGGCACCACCAACAACCTCAGTGCAGCAGTCACCATCTCCGCCGCGGACCACAACAACCAGTTCACGGTATCGGTGGATGGCGGAGCGACGCATACGGTGACGGTGGCCGACGGCGTCTACACGACGGCAACCGGAACGGGCAGCCTGCTGGCGGCCATCCAAACGGCGGTCTCGGGCGACAATCTGACGGCAAGCTGGTCGTCAGGCGGTTCGCTGAAGCTCACTTCGGCGGGCAGCAATACGGGCACTACTTCCACCGTAACCATCGGCGCGGCGTCGCAGGCCACGGCGGGCGTGGCGACCTCCACTTTGGCGGCGAGCAGCATCGGCGGGGGCTTCACGGTCACCTCGGGCACCAACGACCAGTTCAAGATTGCAGTAGATGGCGGGTCCGCGGTCACGGTGACCGTGGGCAGCGGCACCTACACGTCGGCCACGGGAACCGGCAGCCTGCTGAGTGCCATCAATACGGCCATCAGTGGAACGGCCCTCGGCAGTTCCGTGACGGCCAGCTTCGATGCGGTCAGCGGCAACCTGGTCTTCAGCTCCGCGACGCTGGGCGCTAACTCTTCGGTAACCCTCAGCGCCGTGGGCGGCAACACCGGTTTTACGGCCTTCGACCTCAGCGGTAGTACCGGTTCCGGCTCCAACGCCGCCGCCAACACGGGGGTGGGGAATCTCGGCCTCGTTGCGATGACCAACACCGGCGCCACGCAAAACGACGGCGGACTGGCCAACTTCAGCCTGAACTCCGGCACCAGCACCACCGCGGGCCTGGCCGCTGCCGCCAACACCGGCACCACGACCTTCGGTCTTTCGGGACTGCACTTCGGCACCAACGACCAACCCACGTCGCTGCAGTCCATCGCCACCACCATTCAGGCCGCCTTCGGCGCCAACGCCCTGGTCACCCTGTCCAACACCAATCAGCTCATCGTCACCAGCGCCTCCAAGGGCGCCAATTCCAGCGTCGCCGTCAACACCGGCGGCGCCAACGATGCCAGCACCCTACTGGGCCTCAATTCCCCCACCGTGGTCGCCGGCCAGAACATGTCCCTGGCCGAGGTGATCAACAACCTCAATTCCCAGTTCACCAGCGGCACCTTCCAAGCTGCCGGCCTGACGGCCACCGCTACCACGTCCGGCGGCACCGTCGACCTGGTTCACCCCGTCAATAACACCTTCATCACGATCTCGTCCAACAACGGGACGCAGTTCCGCCTGAATTCCCTGGGCGGCGCTTCCACCCTGACGCACGGCGGAGTCGCTTCCCAAGTATCCTCCTCCACCATCTCCGTGGGCACTCCCATCGAAGTGACCACCGGCAGCAACGACCAGTTCAAGATAGCCGTGGATGGCGGCGCCGCCGTCACCCTCACCGTCGGCTCCGGCACCTATACCACCTCCGCCGCCTTCCTCGGCGCCGTCCAGGCGGCCATCACCGCCAACACCAGCCTGAACGGCAAGGTGACCGCCGGTTGGAATTCCACCACCAACGATCTCACGCTCACTTCCGCCACCACCAACACCGGAGCGGCTTCTTCCATTGCCGTCACCGGCGTCGGCGGCAACACCGGCCTCGCCACCTTCGGCTTCGGCACCGGCGTGTCCGGCAGCGGCGCGCAAGCCGCCGAGACTATCGGCTTCGGCAACTCCGGCTCTACCGGTCTGGGCGCCATCACCGCCTCCACCGGCACCAGCATGAGCACCCAGGTGGCCAGCGGCGTCTCCAACACCACCGCCATCAACTTCACGGCCATGAACTATGGGAGCGACAAACAAGCTCTCACCTTCTCCGCCATGGACAGCAACGGCGTGCTGGAAACCAAGACCATCACGCTGCAGAACACCACCTCCGGCACCAACGGCAACACCGCCGGCGCCAGCATCGACAGCGCCGTCGCCTACATCAACCAGCAACTGCAGGCCAGCACCAACCTGCCCGCCCTCCAGCAGATCGTGGCCGTCAAGCAGGCCAACGCCGGCGGCACCGCCGAGCAGATCAACTTCATCAGCAAGTTGAGCGCCTTCACCGTGGGCGTGGGCGCCAGCGCCAATGCCGACGGCCTCAACGGCGGCGTGGCGGCGACCAAGGCGTCGACCACCAACGGCAGTTCCGTCAACATGTCGATCAACACGCAGGCCGGCGCCGAGCAGGCCATCACCGCCATCACCAACGCGGTGGCGGCCCTCGGTTCCGCGCAGGCCGCGGTCGGCAAGGGGGAAAACCAACTGGGATACGCCATCAACCTGGCGCAATCGCAGATCACCAACTTCTCCGCCGCCGAATCGCAGATCCGCGATGCGGACGTGGCGGCGGAAGCGGCGAACCTCTCGAAGGCCCAGGTATTGCAGCAATCGACGATTGCCGCCATGGCCCAGGCCAATTCCGCTCCGCAGGCAGTGCTCTCGCTGCTGAAGGGCTAACTGAAACCCGCTACGGCGGGGGCTTAGGCCAGGCTTAGGCTCCCGCCCGGCATAACCTTCGGGCCGGATAGGACATTTCGTCCTGTCCGGCCCTGGAGTCGTTTATGGGCACGGTCAGCAACACCTTGAGTTCCGCATCTTCGGCGACGACGCCGCCGGTCTCGTCCGCCACCAGTTCGGGCAGCAGTTCGTCGAGTTCGGGCGTCAGCAACTTCACGGGTACCAGTGAGTATTCCCAAGATCTGCAAAATGTCATCACGCACGCCATTCAGATCGCGGACCTGCCGATTCAACTATTGCAGGACCAGCAGACCACCTGGACCAACCAGTCAGACGAGCTAACGACGATTGACGGCCTGCTGACTAACCTGCAAACCGCGGTGCAGAATGTACAGCAGGCCATGGACGGGTCGTCTTACACGGCCTCGTACTCCACCGCGGGCGTGGTGAGCGCGAGTCTGGACGATACCGCACAGGAAGGCGTCTATCCGATCGAGGTGCAGGATATCGGCTCCTACGCGGCGGGCTCGACCTCGAGCGACTGGGGCACTCCCGCAGCCAATGCCACCTTCAACCTGGTGGTGAACGGGACCTCCAACCTCATTTCCACCACCGATACCAGCGCCACGGGCATAGCCAGCGCCATCAATTCGCAGTATGGCAACCAGGTGCAGGCCACGGTAATCAACGCGGGATCGGGATCGACGGCGGACACGCGCATTTCGCTGCAGGCAACCTCTCTCGGGGCGCAATCGATCGACTTGCAGACCTCCAGCGGCACCAGCCTCTTCAACCAGACGGTGGATGGATCCGATGCCTCGTATTCCATTCCCGGCACCGGCGGGCCCGACATTTCGACGAATTCGCGGCAGGTGGTGATTTCACCGGGCGTTACCCTGACGCTGCTGTCGGCGTCGCCGGGGAATGAAGTGGACACTACGGTCTCGCGGCCGGATTCCACACTGTCCACGGCGCTCTCCGGTTTCGCCAACGCTTATAACGCGGTGGCGACGGAGATCTCCAATCAATACGGGCTGACTACGGGGACGGCGGGAGTGCTGGAGGGACAAACGATTCTGCAATCCATTTCGCAGACGCTCGCCCAGATCGGCACCTACGGTACCTCCGCCGGCGCGGTGAACAGTCTGGAGAACCTGGGACTGGACCTGGGCATCAACGGTCAAATGACGTTTACGGCTCTCAACCTGGCGGCTACCGATATCGGGGACCCGGCGGCGGTCGACGCATTCGTCGGGAACAGCGCCACTTCGGGGTTCTTGCAAGCCGCTACCAATGCCCTCACCAGCCTGGAAGACCCCACTACGGGGATTGTCAAGAATGCCGAGAGCGACCTGCAGACCGAGATCGGTAACATCGACACCACCATCAGCACCAAGCAGGCCGCGGTGACCACCATGGCCACCAACCTGACGAATCAAATGGCCCAGGCCGACGCTCTGTTGTCCACTACCGAGCAGCAATACGATTACATGAACGAGCTCTTCCAGGCGCAGCAGACCGAAGAACAGGAGTTGGCGTTGTGAGGGACCGGCTATCGCCTACATCGCTCGAACCGGGCAGCCTGCCGCAGCGGATCCGCAAAGCGGTGGGCTCGGGCGAGTTCGCCAAGGCCCGCCTGCTGTGGGAAGAATACGGCTGCCGGTTTCACGACGACCTGCTGCGCGGTCCGGTGCCGCACAGCCGCCTGACGGAGGCGCGGGAACTGGCCGACTGGACGCGCATGGTGGCCCTCTGCGCCCGCGCTCATGCGCAGGCCAGGCTGAATCAGATGGCGGCGGCGAAGAAATACGGAGAACCCGAGAGACCGCCCGAAACCACCAGAATCGCCCGATTCTAGCGGACCGTCTTTACGGAACGCCCATTTCTCTTCTACTGAGCTTCCTTCGGAATTGTCCGATGAGAGTATTGACCGGCAAGATGCCGGCACCAGATTCGAAAGGATTTCGCCGTGCTTTCCCTTCCAAACCAACGTCAACTCGTCGATCGCTCAAGGCCGCCATCACCAACTTCCGCCTGGCAGGCCGGGTGACGGCCGGCTGGAACGCGCATGCGGTACTCTCGCTGCTGAAGGGCTAATGCAAACCCGCTCTACTCTTCGCGGCCGCCGCCCCCACCACCACCGCCGGAGTGGGCGGCGCCGCGGAAGACGGCGTTCAGAAATAAGAGATTCAACCCATCCATGTAGCCGCGGTAATTGGGATCGGCGGTAAATCCGATCTCGTTGCCGCGGCCATCGCGCTGCACTATCAGGAGGGGCTTGAACGCCAGTTGCTTGCGAAATTCCTCCCAGGAATATCCGCTGGCCATCACCTGGTCGGCGGCGGAATAGACCACCGCATTGACACCGCGGTCCACTTTAATGGGCGTATAAATAGTGGACCCACTGACCAGGGCGTAGACGCTGTCGGGAACGCCGACGGTGATCCAATGGTCGGGATCCACTTTGGCCTTGGCCAGGAATCCGTGAGCCGGCCAGGGAGCCTGAGTATCGGGCTGCTCGGCTTTCTCCAGGTCGCTCTCAGTGGCGTAGATCTTGCCGGGGACGCGCGCGGCTCCGCCGCCGCCTCCACCGCGGCCTCCGGTGGCGGCAGCGGGAGCTTCACCGGTTACGGGCGGAGTGGCTGCCGCGCCGCCGCGTCCTCCGCGCCCGGCGGGAGCGCCCGCATCCGACGACGGCGCATTTTCCTGCGAGACCGCCATCATGTTGCTCGACGCCATGTAGCCGACGGCGCTGCCGATGCCGACCAGGGTCCCACCGGCTTCGACCCACTCCTTCAGGCGGCGCGTGCCGTCCGCGCCCAGCACGCCGGCGTATCCGGCGCCTTCCGGTAGAATGATCACCTGGAAGCGGCTCAGGTCGGCGGCGGCCAGTTGCTGGGTGCGCACCACGGTGACGGGGTAACCGTACTCGCGCTCCAGCAGCCAGCGCGTCCCGCCGGCCGATCCGGCGCTGGTGGGACGATCCCAGGCCATCAGGATGGCGGGATGCTTCAGGTTCATGACGCGCGAACTGCCGAAGTTCGGACCGTCGTCCATCCAGCTGGAATCGGTCGACACGACATCGGCGCCGGAGGTTTGGGCGAGCTTCGCGACGGCATCGTGCACGGTGGCGGGGTTGTCCTTCACCAGGATGATGAGGGTACCGGCGGGGTAGACCCGGCCGTTCTGGGTGAAGGGCTTGTCGGAACTGAGCAGGTGCAGCCCCTGATGCAACGCCAGAGTCATCAGTTTGGCAGCGGCGGTGGTGCCCCAGGGAACCAGGTAAGCGACGGCCGCTTTGCCGCCCTGGACCTTTCCGGGCGGCGTGTCGCCGGGTTTGACGAGCTCGAAGCTGCCGGGCGATTTGGCGTTGGCCGACACCGCCTCCACATTGAACTGCAGGGGCAGCGACCAGGCGGTGACATCGTAGATTTCGCTGCGCTGGCGCAGCTTGCGGCGCTGTTCCTCGCCCTTGAGGAAAGCCTCGTCCATGGATACCTGCGGATCGAGCACATCGCGGACCAGACGCCGCTCGGGTTGCGCGAGCGAGACCACGTAGCTGCCGGCGGGATAGGTTTTGCCGCCGTTGCTGAACCCCGCGGTGGCGCGCGACACTTCCACGCCTTGCAGCACCAGCAACTGGGCCAGCTTATCGACCAGCGAGGTATTGCCTTTGCGCGGCAGAATGTACTCCTGGATGGGATCCTTGGCGGCGTCTTCGAGGGCGGTGGTCTGGTAGCGATAGAACATGTCGAGCAGCTTGTCGTGGTTCCTGGCGGCGACTTCGCAACTGGAAATAGAAGTGACGAAGTGGCGGCGTACGGTTTCGCGGTAGGTGATGGTGGTGTCGTCGGAGCGGCGCACCACCAGGCCGCGGGTGGAACCGTTTTCGTAGGTCATGGCCAGGCCGCCGAAATAGAACGGCCAACTGGCGCCGTAGCCGGGATAGAAGGCGTCGTACTCTTCGCGCGTGAAGTAACGGAATCCGAACTGGTCGAAATATTTGGCGTTGTTCTTGCCGAACCAGTAGAGGTCGTCATGCTGCTCTTTGGTGAGGAACGGGTTGTAGGGGTCGGACTCGGGCGTGAAATAGTAAGTAGCTTCGGTGCCCATCTCGTGGAAATCGATGAAGACCTGCGGGTACCACTCCTGCAGCGCCTTCACCTGGCCGCTGACTTCCGGCTGGGTGATGCCGAGCCAGTCGCGGTTAAGGTCGATGTAATAGTGGTTGGTGCGGCCGCCGGGCCACGACTCGCTATGCTCGGCGGCGAAGGGGTTGGCGTCGGGCTCGAGGCCTTCGTTGACCTCGTAGTCGTGGATAAAGCGATTGCGTCCGTCGGGATTCTGCAGCGGGCAGATGACCACCAGGGTATTGGCCAGCACGTCGGCGGCGAGTTTATCGTTGCGGACGGCCAGCAGGTGGTAGGCGGTGACGAGGGCGGCATCGGGGGACGAAATCTCGTTGCCGTGCACGCCGTAGGCCAGCCAGATGATGGCGGGGAGCCCGGACATCAGCTTCTGCGCGTCGGCTGCGGGCGTCTTGCGGGGGTCGTGGAGGCGCTTCATGGCGGCCTTGATTTCGGTGAGCCGGCGCATATTGGCTTCCGAGCCGAGGACGGCGTAGACCAGTTCGCGGCCTTCCCAGGTTTTGCCGTACTCGAACAGCTTGACGCGGTTCGGCTGCGCCGCGGCGAGCGCCTGCAGGTAGCGGACAATGTTGGCGTGGCTGGAAATGCGATCGCCGAAATCGTAACCGAGGACCTTCACCGGCGTGGGCACGGCCGGATCGTAAACGGCTCCGGGCCAGTATTCGAACCGGGCCTGGGCAAACGCCGTGACGGCGAGCGCGAGAAGCAGAACGAGTCGTTTCATAAGCTCACTAGGATATCTGACGGTGACGCGGTTTGGGAATGCGGAGGACCTCTTTGACTCCGGGAGCGCCGGGACGTATATGTGAGACGAGGTGCCAACGATGTGGGTGATTGGTTTCTTCATAAGCTATCTGGCTTTGGCGTTGATCATCCCGACCGGCTGGGCGCTCGTGCCCGTCTGGCGTAAAGCGCGTATTTGCCGGCTGGTGACATGTCCCGCGGCGGCGCGGGCTGCCATGGTGGAACTGGACCCCTGGTACGCGATCCGCATGTACACTCTCGGCAACCCCGCGCTGCGCGTGAAGGATTGCTCCGGCTGGCCGGAGCGGCGGGTTTGCGACCGCGGTTGCCTGGTTCAGGTCCGCCCCATCTGACAAGGCTGCAAGCGCTTCCATTGGGAGTCCGATTGGCATAGAGTATATGCCATGGAATCTCCCACCACGCAACACCCGCTACGACGCGATTTCCTGAAGGCTGCCTCGAGCGCGGCCGGACTGCTGATGCAGGCGGGGCTCAGCCGCGCGCAGAGCGCGGCTGCCGACGCCGCGCCGCTGCACCTGGAAACTTTCGATTACCGGGGCGTGCGCCTCACTGGAAGCCGGTGGCAAAAGCAGTATCAATCGGCCCGCGACTACTACCTGGCGGTCTCGAACGACGACATCCTGCAGGGATTCCGCGCGGCGGCGGGCCTGCCGGCGCCGGGAACTCCGCTGGGCGGATGGTGCGCCCGCGACAGCTCCACGGTGTTCGGGCAATGGTTGAGCGGCATGTCGCGCATGTACCGGGCGACCGGCGACACGGCCATCCGCGACAAGGCGGTCTACCTGATGACGGAGTGGGCCAAGACCGTCAAACCGGACGGCGATTGCCGGATGCGCCACTACCCGTTCGAGAAGCTGGTCTGCGGCCTGGTGGATATGCACGACTACGCGGACAGCAAGGACTCGATCGGCCTGCTCGAACGGGTGACGGATTTCGCCAGCAGGAATTTCAATCGCGACCGCGTGCCGGCGGGTCCGGTGCCGTGGGAAATGCATTCGGGCCGGCCGGGAGAGTGGTACACGCTGCCGGAAAATCTCTACCGCGCGTACCAGGCGTCGGGGAACGCGAAGTTCAAGGAATTCGCGGAAGTGTGGCTGTACCATCCGTATTGGAACAAGTTCGCCGACACGGCGGCTCCCGCCGACGCCCACGGAGTCCACGCCTACAGCCACGTCAACAGCTTCAGCAGCGCGGCCATGGCCTACTCGGTGACGCGCGACCCGAAATACCTGCGCGTCATCCGCAACGCCTACGACTACCTGCAGAATACGCAGTGCTACGCGACTGGCGGATACGGGCCGGTGGAGCGGATCCTGCCGCCCAACGGCAACCTGGGCAAGGCGCTGGAGTACCAGATGAATTGCTGCGAAGCGCCGTGCTGTTCGTGGGCGGGGCTGAAATTGACGCGCTACCTCACCGGCTTCACGGGCGAAGCGCGCTATGGCGACTGGGCGGAGCGGCTGATCTACAACTGTATCGGCGCGGCGCTGCCCATCGTCGACCGGGGCAAGCACTTCTATTACGCGGATTATCGCGTGGGAGCGGGTGTCAAGGTCTACAGCCGCAACATGTACACGTGCTGCTCGGGCAGCTATATCCAGAATATGGCCGAGTACCATAACCAGATCTACTTCAAGGACGCCTCGGCGCTGTATGTCAACCTGTTCCTGCCGTCGGAAGTGACCTGGGGGAAGGTTCAGTTGACGCAGGAGACGCGCTATCCCGAAGGCGACATCACCACGCTGACGCTGCGGATGGAGCAACCGGCGCGATTCCCGCTGAAATTCCGCGTGCCCGGATGGTCGCACGGGGTCGCGGTGAAGGTGAACGGGGAGAGCAGCGGGGCCGTGCATGAGCCGGGGACATGGTCGGCGATCGACCGCGAGTGGCGTTCCGGCGACCGCGTGGAGATTCGGATACCGCTTGCGATGCGATGGTCGGCGGTAGACCGGCAGCATCCCAAGCGGGTGGCGATGATGCGCGGACCGGTGACGATGGTGCAGGAGGGCAACGTCCACGAGCCGGTGTTCGACCTGCCGGAGGGCGAAGAGGAGTTGAATCGCTGGCTGGTGGCGGATACGGCTGCGGGATACTTTCGCGTGCAGCGGCCGGACGGGGTGAATGTGATGGCTAAGTTCCAGCCGTTTTACTCGGTGATCGAGTCGCTGTATTACCGGATGTATTTTGATTTGGATCGGCTGCCGGTGGCGCTGTGGTAGGGCGCGGGATGGGCTGGCTGGCGCCCCGGGAGCCGGCGGACCGATCGGCAGGCGGGTTAACAACCTGCCGCTGGTTAACAACCACTGCTGTCCAAATTAGGCAACGTCCGCCTGTTCCGATACTGTGGATATTGGACATAACTCCGCCGTCCCGCCGTTTCGAAAAGCGGGTTGGGGGGCTTTCGCCGTGTGAAT
>Ga0181529_10002840_pt1 | contig 20292 bp, 16 predicted proteins | sample PEATcosm2014_Bin_36_FD_119763 | JGI IMG/M metagenome (GOLD analysis project Ga0181529, IMG submission 119763) | Peatland microbial communities from MTU Mesocosm Facility, Houghton, MI, USA - PEATcosm2014_Bin10_30_metaG | ecosystem: Environmental > Terrestrial > Soil > Wetlands > Peat | place... | reverse complement strand
CTCTCGCCCAACAACACGTCCTCCAGGCGACTCCAGTCCGGCATCGCAGACGACTGCACGAGCACCCTGAGGCGTCCGCCTTGCGTCTCCACGCGATAGAGAACGCGGCCGAGCGAGCCCCGGTCTCCGTCCGGAAATCCCATCGACACCAGTTGATGCATCGCGTACGAATCCGCCGCGGCGCGAAGCACGCCACGCCGCCGCGGATCCAGCGACAGCTCGCTCAGGAACACCATGGCTCGCCCTCCTTAACGGTTTCCGCAACGTCGAACCGGATTCGGCGCGCCCCGAATCGGCGCGCCGAGTAACTCAGCGGAACGTCCTCCAGCACACCGTCCTCGCCCGCCGCGTCTTCGACGATAATCCGCAAGCCGGTGGGAGGCTCATCCCAGTCCCGGCGTCTGCGGAGCGGGCGCCACGGCTCTTCCTTGAGTGCCGCGAGCAACGCCGTGCCCTCCCGAATCGAACCGCCGGGGATGTACGGCGGCAATGCCGGCGGGAACGACCTGCGGCCCAGGGCCAGGGTCCAGACCGGATCGTGAAGGCAGGCCTCTATGAGGCGGAGCAGGCCGAGATCCTCGCCCTGCAAGCCGGCGAGGAACCGCGCATCCGCGACGAAGTGACGATGCGATGTGACCGTCGACGTGCCGGCCCCGGCGGCCCGGACCACTCCCTGAGCAGTGTGAAAATCCGTGAGAATCGTGCCCGGCGCGTCTACGCGCACGCCGAACAGGAGCGCGTTCAAGTCGTCGTTCGACGTCTGCCTGGATCTGCCTAGAGCAGCGCAGACCAGGCCCAGGACGCCGCTCTTTGTTGGCTCCGGATGCGTATCCCGGTCGTCAAAGCGACTTCGCGTTCCCCACGACTGCATCGGGCCAACAAGCGGAATGAGTATTGTGTGACTCATTGGTTGATGCGCTCCATTACTGCGGCGATCGCGCCGTCCAATGTGCCCCGATCGGCGGCGATGAGGTGCCCGAGGTTGCCGCGCGCGGCGGCCTCGCCGCGGTCGTGGAAGACGGCCAGCGTCGCGTCCGTGTAAAGGCCATAGACCCGTCCCATGCATGCCTGGTAGTCGCACAGAGCGCGTATCGATTCGCCGATCAGGTCGCTGCCCTTGATTGGCCGGCAAAAGGCGTTTGCGAGCGAGACTGGGGTTCCGTGATCGCGCGCCACGAGCAGTCCGAAGGAGGGCAGGCTCTGGGCCGCGTGGCTGTTCTGTTTGGCGGCTGGAACTGCCAGCGCGAACGCCCGCAGGAAGCCGGCGACCGTCTTCTCCATCGCGTCTTTCCCCAGGTGGTGCGACAGAATCTCGCGGTCGATCACGGCGTAGCGGTAAAAACAAGCCGAGTTAAAGCCCTGCGTTCCCATCATGCCCGCGCCGATTTCGCCGCTCTCTTCGGCGAGATCGTCGACGGCGGTGTAGAAGTCGTCTTCGAGATCCACCGCATGGGTCGAGATCGCATGCGCGACCTGGCACGCCGCGTCCACGTTTCCCTGGGGCTTCTCGGCGAGCATGCGCCCGAACATAGCAACGTCGGCCGCCTGCCGCGCGGCGCGAAGCCGATCCGCGGCCGCCCTGTCGGCTGTTCCTTCGCGGATGCAGGCTGCCGCCTCTTCAAGCTCGGCGTCGCCAATAAACACGAGCACCGCCGTTTCGTCAGGGCGCTTCCCGTCGAACTTCGAGTATTGTGCCTCCACGAACGCGCGAATCTTCGTGGCGTCTGCCGAGTCACCGAGCCGCTTCGCTAGCTCTTGCTGAATGCGCTTCGTCCGGTGGGCCGTTCCGAAGTGCGATCGGACGGCGCGTTTCCAACATTGGCTCGATACGCGCGCTCGCGGATAGCCGCCGAACACGCAGCTCTTGGGAGTGTTGGTGTCGTCGCGGTTCAGGCACGACGGCGCGAAATTCTGCAGCAAGTGGATTTCGATCTTCATTGTGTCGCCTCGCCCCCCTCAATCCCCGTGGATGCCGGCTCTTCGGCCGTTACACCCGGCTTGCGATAGTAGTCTCGCGCAAGAGCGCGCTGGCATCGTTTGCGCGGGTCGTCCCAGTTCAAGACGTCGTACATCAACATGTTCCAGTCGATGGCCACGTCCTTGCTCGCCAGCAGACGGACGGCATGCCCAAGCCTGTTCGGCAACGCCTCGAAAGGCGCTGAAAGGAGTGTGAAGAACCTGGCTTCCATGCTTCCGGAATCGTCTTTGATCTGCGCGAATGCAGCGCCCAACGACACGCCCCCTTTGTGAAGTCTGCTCCAGGCAAATAGCGCGGCAACCATGTAGTAGAGCTCCTCGTCCCTCGCCGTAACGTTCGCGGGGAGGTAGGGCGCAACGTACGGAGCGGCCGCGACGCAGTCCTGTGCTGCGCGCCGCAGACGCGCAAGCGCCGCTCTCGACGACGAGTTCGTGTTCCGCGTGCTCTCCAGGTTGATGAGCTGCTCTACCATCTCGTACTTCCGATCAGGTGCTGCCCTCGTAGTCATTCCTTCTTGCCTCCTTTACCCTTTGCCGCCTTGCGCTCTTTGGCCGCAGCTCTCTGTGCAGCCACTTCGGCCTCGTTGGCGACAAACACCGTGTATATCCGCGCGACGGCGCGCAGAGCCCGGCCGGTTGTCCCCAGCCGGTAGGCTGCTTCCCTGAATGCCTTGCGTGCCTCCGCCTCCACCTGCCCTCGCCAGGTCTCGACAGCGGAAGAAGCGCGCACAGGCAGATCGAAGACCAGACGCGAGAAGTGTGGTTCGAGCCGCGCCCAATAGGCCGGCCGAGGGTCGATTGCTGCCGATAGCCGATCCACGTCGTCCGGGTCCGGGTTCCCCTCCGGCGGAAGAAAACGCTTTACAACGTCGCGCACGCGGTGATTCAGCTCCCTGCCGACGAACTCCGCGTCGCCGAGCGCAATCCGGAGCTGCTCGACTGCGTTCCTATCCTCCAGAATGCCAGAGGGCAGCGACACCCGATCGTGACGCCAGAGAAGGAACTTGCCGGCCTTCCCGGATTCCGTCGCCAGACCTACGACATTGAGACGGAAGGTCTTCGTGCGCGGCAAAACGTCGGCATATACCTGGGATCCGGCGTGGTCAACAATCGGACAGCGCAGCTCACCGAACGCGAGGTACGACGCCAGGTCGCGCCAGGACGCTCGCCCGGCCGACAATCCGAGCGCGTATTCACCCTCTTCCTTGCCCTGCGCGAATGCCTTCATCGGATCGCCGCGGCGTTTATCCGCCTCGCGGCCCTGCGTGAAATAGGCCCGGCTGACGGCGCCGTCCGGCTCCGGCATCAGTCGGATCATACGGCTGAGCCAGGCATACCGATCGGCGGGCCCCTCCGCCGGCAGGGTAATCCGTTCCTTTCCCTTCACCTCGTCGAGGGTGGCCAGCGCGCTATCGCGCTCCCAGGCCGGGGCGCCGGACCCGGCTCTGGAAACCGGCACGAGGTTGAGTGTGAGCGTCTCGAACAGGCTGTCGCCGGCGAGCCAGAGCGTCACGCCGCGAAGACAGATCGCATCTGCGAAGTAGGGACGGGGCATTTCGGACCCGCAAACGGTCGCCCCGCCGGCCTTCCCGAATCCAAGCGCGAACGATTGCGACGCCAGCAGCCATCTCGCCGCTTCAGCGGCCGTCCACACTGGCGGCGCATCGTCCAGCGTGTGATCGAACAGCGTCGGGTTGTTGCCGCTCGCTGCCTCGGCAGCGAGCTGCGCCACCGAGCCGGCCTTCGTCATGTTGAAGTCGGGGATCTGCATGAACGGGTGCGTGAGGGAATACAAATCGAACCGATCACCCCATCTTTCCAGGTAGGCGGATATGTGCCTCTCGGGAAAACGTCGGGATTCCCAGAGTTCGGCCCATCCATCGGTGCCTGGCGGCCCGCAGGCTCTGTACAGGATCGCGAGCAAGACCCTGAGAACGCCTACGGTCGAAAGCGGCGATTCGCACTGGACATCGCCGATGTTGTGCGCATCCAACAGGGCTTCGCGGACGCCGACATCGCGCGAAGCGCCTGCGATGTCGCGGATGGGTATCCACGGCTCCGCAAGTAGATTGAACGAGACCTCAGGAGCCATCTGCGTCGCCTTCCTTCTCGAACATGAGTCCCCCCTTTCGATCGATTCGCAGCCGGTAGCCGGCCAGTTGTGTTTCGCCGCCCACGAACTCGAGCCGGCGACAATACTTGAGGGCGGCCTGTTTGCGCCATTCCGGCGGCGGCGGTTGGGATAGGAGCGCGTGAAATAGGGTCCGGTTGCCGACGGACACCGAGAAGTCGAGGGCCTTCTTGACTTGCTTCGGCGAGGCCCCGGCCGGCACGTCCGGCGCAAGGGACAGGCCGGATTCCATCGTGCCGCAGCACACGACCCGGATCGCAGGATCGCCGAGCCTGGTCGCGGCCCGGACTGTCTCATGGACCTTTGGATCTTCGTCATCGTACAACTGGCGGCTCGTGTTGTCCAACGTCACAGGGTCGATTACCTCGGCGAGACCGCAGCTCGGATGCGGCACCATAACCCCTTCGGCCTTCCGCCTGTAGTCGTCTCTGCTTCGCTCCATTTCCTGGCGTGCGTCGTCCAGTGCGGATCGCCAGACCTCGCTCACGCCATCCGGTCCCTCGGTGTCGTACGTCAGGTTCACGATCGGTTCAATTGCGGCCGGCATTCGGAGGCTTCCAGACGAACTAAGGAGCTTCTGGGAATCAAGCGCTCCTCGTTGAAGCGCAAGGAACGAGCGGAGAAGCACATATTCCTCGTAGACGCCGCCCCTGGCGCCCTTCCGAGCCATGCCTCGTGCAAACGTCGGTACGCCGCTCGCGTCCGCGTCGCACATAACGACGAATCGCGGCTGCGCCGCCGGTCTCGACCGTCGCGGGTGCCGCCAGAGGCGGCCCATGCGCTGCAGCAGGAGGTCGGCAGGCGCGATGTCGGACGCCATCCAATCCGCATCGTAATCCAGGCTCTGCTCAAGAACCGAGGTGCCGACCACGACGATCTTCTGTGGTCGATTGCCGCCTTTTCCCAGAAACCGCAGCAGCCGGCTTTCCCTGCACGATCGCCAGCGGGCAGGCATGCGGGCGTGGACAAGCATAACCAGCCAGCCCTCATCGCGAAGCGACTGCCTCAGTTGGCGTTCGGCCTCCTGCGCGCGCGGCACCGTATTACAGATAACCACCGCACATCCGCCGGACGGCAGATCCTTGCGAATACGGCCGGCGAGGCGGTTCAAATCCGTCGATGCCCACTCGAGGTCCACATTCCATTCGGCTCGATCAGAACCGGAGGCCTCGGCCAACAACACGCCCTCTCTTGCGATGGTCACACGCGGATAGGCGACTTCGGGCGGATCACCCTGTGCGCCCCAGGCGTTCAACAGACTTCGCCGCCTTTCTGCCGGCAGTGTGGCCGAGAGGAGGATTACCGTGCAACCGATCTCGTGCAGCCAGGCGAGCAGACGCTCCAGCAGACTGCTCATGTACGTGTCGTATGCGTGTACCTCGTCGAAGATCACGACCTTGCCGGCAAGGCCGAACAGCCGCACGAACCAGTGTTTCGCCTGGACAGCCCCCAGCAGCGCCTGGTCGATTGTGCCGACTCCCATCGGCGCAAGCAGCGCGCGCTTGCTCGGCATGAACCAGGATTCGGCCGTTACAGCGCCGTCGCCGTCAGGGTTGTCCTCGTCCGAGGAGGCTGCCTGCAACAGCGGTCGCAGGTCGTCGGACATCAGGGATCCCCCATGTACGAGCTGGATGTGCACGTTCTTGTGGCCGCGCGTCCGCAGATAGCCGTCGAGAACACGACGGAACATCGCGTCTCCGGTCGACTGCGTTGGCATCGCGACGTACAACCCATCTGCCAGCCCTGAACAGAGGGCTCGATCGCCCGAATACAGAGCCGCCTCCGTCTTGCCGTCTCCCATGGCCGCCTCGACGATCATCAGGTAGGGCGACGTTGTGGTGTCTGCGAATTTCAATACTGTTCGCTGAACTGCGTTAGGTGCAAACGGTGCGCCGTCGCGGGCGCGGAAGATCGCGCCGAAGGGCGCAGGACCCGCGTAGGCGGGCCGCGGAGTCCATCCGAACACGGCAAGCGCGCGTGCGGCGGCCTCGCGCGTCGAAGACGCATAAGCCGCGGGTGCCAGGCCCGAGCCAGTTGGGGAGAAGTGGTCGGCGGATGAACCGACCCAATCGGCGACCGACACGAATCCGCCCAGGAGGGGAGCCATAGCGGATTCGGTAAGGCGAGGCGTACGAACAACGGGCAGGTGAGGGCCCTGATAGAGCAATGCGGCCAGGCTCCGGCACAGGAGGACGCGCAGAGAATCCCATTCCGGCCCACCGCACTCCGCGTCGCCAGGCTTCTGGCGATCCGACACCTCGACCGCAGGCGGGAAGAATCCGTGATGTCCGCCAAGAATCTGGGCCAGCCGCTTCGCGACGGCGCGTGTAGCTACGAACCCACAGGCTTCCTGTTCCACGAGATCCGGCAATAGCGCAAATGTCATGGAGGCGTGGCGATGACGTGCCCCATCCGGACTCATGCTTGACCCCAGGTCCGCGAGCGGTCCCCATAATTCCCGCACCTTCGCCTGGAATGCAGAGGCCTTGCCGAGATCGTGGAGCCCGGCCAGGAGACAGATGACGCGCTCCGCGTCCTCCGGGGCCAATCCCATCGCGCCGGCCATGCGGGCACGCACGCCTTCTCCAAGGCGCTCCCGCCAGAGCAAACGGGCTACGTTTGCCACATCCGCGAGATGGAACAGCAGAGGATGAAAGCGGTTCGGATCGTCCGGAGCAGTCTTGCCCCAAATACGAATCAATCGATCAGCTTCGGTCATGGCACTCTCCATGGCGGGCGGTGCGGTAGAATTGCTTTTGCGCGTCTGGTCTTGCCCCAGTAAGTTAATAGGCCGAGGCCGCCAAAAGCGGAAAATTGCCGGCGATAGGTTTTGCCGGCCCGCTACATCCTGGTCGGCTGTGTTGATCCGAACGGACCCTATCGGGCGCGGCGCTCCCGCCCGAGGTTCCGAAATGTCGCTCTCAAGCGCTGGGCCTCACGAATCACGCTCCCTGGAGGCGGGCAGCAGCCGACGGCGTCGATCTGTTCGGGCCGCAATTCGAGACCAAACCGTTTCCAAACCGCGATGCACAGGTAGCGATTGTCGCGCCGAGCGCGCTCGTCCGATAGGATGATTGCGTGCACCGTGCTTGTCAATGTGGCCATGCGGAACTCCATTCGGTAAGGTTATTGTTGCAATGTTATGGAACGTGCGCATTGTACCACAGGCCGCTGTGCGGGACAACCCGCACGCCGCAAATATTGTCGCGCGCTTGGATTGCGCTGTGCGGCCTTCCGGTATACTGTGCGTGGTTCCCCACATAACGTGGGGTTGGCCCGGTTATAGTGGCGATGTTTGCCTCTCTAAGGCCACTTTCCCCACTTCGTGGGGGCGCGATTTGTCCAGGCCGGTCGCTGGCGGCGTTGCCGCAGATATAAGGGCGGCGTCGACACCTGCGGCGCGCCGGCCTGAACCCTACGGCCTTGGCCACGACTCACCGCAACCTCCGCCGCGCGGGCCCGCCCGCATTACATCGTGCCAGCCCCCTCGACAAGGATCGTGACGCGGTTCGGATCGGCCTCGCGCATCAGCGTGGAGGAAATCCCGGTGCGTTCCGCGTAACCCACAGTGAATTGTTCAATCTTGTATCCAGCTTACGAGCGTCGGGGTGGACGGAGATCTCCGGCACGCCGGCGCCGACGTTAGTCCGGGTCTTTGGAGGAGCCACGGTTATGTCTAAAAACAGTGTCGACGGGCTGCCGCGACGCAATTTCGTGGCGGGCTCATTGGCCAGCTTCCTGGCATTGGGTCTGCCCGAGTGGTTCGCGCGCGAAGCCGCTGCCGCAGAGCAGGAGCGCCTGTCGGCCAGCCCGAAGAAATTCGCCGCGAACGATCACATCAACATCGCCTGTATCGGATGCGGAGGCAGCAAAGCCGGATTCCGCCAGGGAATCGGCGACACGCACGGCATTGCGGGCCATCCCGGCGTCAAGTGCGTCGCCGTCTGCGACGTGGACGCCACACACCTTGAAGAGGCAGCAGCGGGCTTCGGAGGAACACCCAGGAAGTACTCCGACTTCCGCGAACTCCTCGCCCAGCCCGACATCGACGCCGTCGTCATCGGAACGCCCGACCACTGGCACGCCTACGTCGCCAGCGCAGCCATGAAGGCCGGCAAGGACGTCTACTGCGAAAAGCCGCTCACCCTCACCATCGACGAGGGCCACAAGCTCGTCAACGTATGGAAGCGCACCGGACGCGTCTTCCAGACCGGAAGCCAGCAGCGCTCCGATAGCAGATTCCGGCTCGCCTGCGAGCTCGTACGCAACAAGAGGCTCGGCAAGCTCTCCCGCGTCGAAGCCCATCTGCCCGGCGGCGCCACCGGCGGACCGTTCCCCGTCCTGCCGGTACCGCAGGACTTCAACTGGGACTTCTGGCTCGGACCGGCCCCGATGGCGGACTACTGCAAAGAGCGCACGCACGGCAGCTTCCGCAACTGGCTCGAATACTCCGGCGGCATGATGACCGACTGGGGCGCGCATCACAACGACATCGCCCAGTGGGGTCTCGGCATGGACCGCTCCGGTCCCATCGCCATCGAGGCCATCGGAACGCGCAACTTCGGCCACAACTGCTACAACGCCTTCCAGGAATTCGAAGTCACGTACACCTACCCGGACAACATCATCCTGGTCTCGTCCAATCACGGCGACAACGGCGTCAAATTCGAGGGAGAGAAGGGCTGGATCTTCGTAAGCCGCGAGCACATCCGGGCGAGCGACGAGGACCTGCTCACCGATCCGCTGCCGTCCGACGCCATACGGCTATACAAGTCGAACGACCATCACGGCAACTTCATAGAGTGCATGCGCAAGCGAACGCAGCCCATCTGCGACTGCGAGATCGGATACCGATCCGTCTCCGTCTGCCACCTCGGCGGCATCTGCATGAGGCTGGGCGGACGCCGGCTGGAGTGGGATCCGGCCAAAGAGGAGTTCAAGAACGACAAAGAGGCCAACGCGCTTCGCAGCCGGCCGATCCGCGGCCACTGGCGAGTCTAACCGCAAGGGACGCTCCGGTCATCCGCTCCGGGCTCCGGTCATAGGCACCGGGGTCCGGTCCCGCCGGATGACCGGAATCCGCTTCGGCCCCCTCTCTCCAGCCGGCATTGCAAGCACGCGGCCACCGCCTTCAGCCGCCTGTACGGAAGCAATCGAGACCTGCCCGTACAGGCGGCGTCAGGAGAAATACAATGAAGCGATCGGAAGGTGAGGCAATCTCTCGGCGAGAGATGGTTGTGCGCTCCGGAGCGGCGGCTGCCACGCTGCTTCTACCGGATTGGGCCGGAGCGGCCGGCGGCGCGCAGAGGGCGCGAGTCGTGGTCGTCACGACAAAGGCGGCAATCTCGCAGGCTCAGCCGCCTTCCATCGCGCTCGTCGAGCGCATGATCGAAAAGGGTGTCACGCTGCTGGCCGGCAAGAGCGACCCTGTCCAGGCCTGGAGCAGCTTCGTCAGGCCGACGGACTTCGTCTGCCTGCCCAACGCCGGAGGGCAGATGGAGAACCAGCCGGAGGTCAACATCGCGCTCTATCGCGCTCTCGCGAAGCTCGGCGTGAAGAGGATGACCGTCGGCACGCACCGCATGTCCGCCGACTGGCGAGACCGCGTGCTCGCCGGAGTCGGCGACGCGAAGCCGGAGTTCATCACCGGCAAGCTCTTCGGCATCGCCCATCTTCCTATGGATGCGCTCGTCGTCACTCCCACCGTCAAGCACCACGACATCTCGGGCATCAGCGGAACGCTCAAGCTCTACGCCTGCTTCTCGAAACAGGGCCCGTCCAACTATCATGGAGACACGCCGGCCGCGGCGTCGGCCAATCCCGTAGGCGCCGGCATGGGCGGATGCGGCTGGGTGCCCGCCAACGACTTCAAGGAGGTGCGCAAGCTCCATATCGTCGACATGATCCGCGTGGGCACGACGTCCAGGGACTGGGTCAACCATCCGGACGGCTGGGTCTACACAAGATCCCTCGTCTTCACGACCGATCCGGTCGCGGCCGACCGCGTCGCCTTCGACATCTACCTGAAGTACGGCCAGTCCTCCGGCCGGATCGATCCGCTCTACCATGTCAATCGAGCAGAAGAGCAGTACCACGCCGGAGTCGCGGACCTGGCCCGCATCGATATTCGCCATGCCGTGGTCTAGCGGCGTGACGAGAAAGGCCCCCACCCCCGGCCCCTCCCCCAAGAACGGGAGAGGGGGGACTGGCCGGCGGTCGGTGCCCTGTCTCGGAGGCGTCGTCGAGGTTGGCTTTTCCGCCCGTTGTCGTCCGACTTCGGCCGATTTTCATCACGCTTCTAGCGGATACCGCCGTCTCACGATCCGGCAGCCTGCAGGGCGAGCGGTCGCCGCCGTGCTTCTGCTCGCCCTCCCTGCCCTCCTCGCACATCCGAAACCGGCGAGCGCGCAACAGAGGCCCCACGAACGCCTGCCGGTATCGGAGACGCGATACCTGGCCTTTCAATGCTTCACGGGCGCTCCGGATCCCGCCGTGCCGATCGGCGGATCCGGAACACATCCGCTCGGAGCCCTGCCCTCTCAGCGCGAGCTGACGGCATTCGTGCAGGATCTCGTCCACAGGGTCGGCTCCGTCGGCAAAGGGCGGACGCGCCTTGCGGTTATCTTCGGCCCGCTGGCATTCGACCACACGGACGCCGAGGCCGCTCGCTTCGTCGAGACGGCCTTTATCGTCGGACTGCAGCAGAACGTCGCAGTCGGCTTCCACCTGGACGACTCGATGTTCTGGGCGCGGCGCACCGACCTCTGGCAGAATCCGGCCAACGTGGAGTGGCTCGATTGGGGCGGAACGCCCTGCACGGGCCGGCGCATCGATTGGGGACCGCAGCCAACGAAGCTCCCTCCGCAGATGTGCTTCAACAGCCCGGAAGTGAAGGACGAGGTGCGCAGACGCGCCCGGCTGGTCTTCGGCAAGGCGGTCGCCGCGGGATTGAGCCGGCTCCGGCGGATGGGAAAGGCGGACATGTTCGCGGGCGTGATCGTAGGATGGGAGCCGCAGATCGGCCAGGACTTTACGACGGGCCGCTATCTCGGCTACCACGCGATGGCCAACCGAGGCTTCAGCGCCGGCCATCCGCCTCGCGACCCGGACTCCGAACGTGTGAGCATCGTCGAGGAGTTCATCACGGACTGGTGCAGGGGCCTGGCGGAGGCCGGAATCCCGGTCGACAGGCTCTACTCCCATATCGGTTTCATCTCGAAGCGCATCTGCGGAGAGCCGCCGCCGGCAGGTTTGACCTACGCGCAGTGCAACCATTACGCAACGTCGAGCGTCGCCTTCGGGCCTTGCCGCCGGCCGGGATTCAGCACCTATCCGCATCCCGGCCTGTTCGACCAGATCTACTCCGAGCTCGCCGAGCACGGCCATCCGGCATGGGCCTCGTCCGAGGGCACCAATCTGGAGCTCGGCAGCGGACCGGGCGAGTCCGGCATGAACATGGAGACCTACCTGGCGAAGATGTTCGACCACGGCGCCGACATGGTGAATATCTTCTCATGGGGAATCGGGGGCCCGGCGGCCCGGCACATCTCGTTCCGCGAGGTCACGGAGAGCGACGAGGCGCTCGCCGCCTACCGCAAGTTCCTGCGCGGCGAGAGGCTTGTGGAGGGGCCCGAGGTTGCCTCGACACATGGCCGCATACTGGCGAAGATCCGGCGCATACAGCACGAGCTTCCGGAGTGGGTCCGCAAGACCGGAAGCGAGGCGAAGATCGCTCCGCTACTGAAGCAACTGGACGCGGCGATGAAATCGAACGACCAGCCCGCGGTCGAGCGGCTCGCCGACGAGATACTCAACATGGCGCAACTGAAATGAGACCTGCCCTGTCCCTCGCCCGCTCGACACCGCTCCGATGCGGGATGCTGGCCGCGGCCGTCGCCGCGGCTCTCCTTACCGGCGCTGCGCCGCGCACGCTCGCCCGGAAGCCGCCGCTTCAGGCTCGTCTGCCCCAATCCGGCCAGATTCCCGGCTGGATCTCGACCGCTGCTCCCAGGATATTCCGGGGCGCGCAGGTGTTCGACTACATGGACGGCGCCGGGGAGATCCCGCGCAGCTTCGGGCTTGTGGCGCTCGCCTCGGAGAGATACCGCAAAGGCGCGGTCACGCTCGAGGCGGCGATCTTCGAGATGCCCTCCGCACAGGACGCGTTCGGCTACTTCAGCGCCCGCAGCTTCCTGGAGCGCAACCCGTCCGGCGCCGATCGCACGATCGCGCTCGACCATCCAGCCCGCGTCAACTCCGCGCTCGGCGTGCTCACATTCTGGAAGGACCGGTACGCGGTCATTCTTCAGCCCGAGGCCGGCGTTCCGGACGAGAAGACGCTGCTGCAGTTTGCGCGCGCGGTCGAGAAGAGCATCGAGGCGAAGGGAGATCCGCCGGCGATGCTGCAGCTTCTGCCGCTATCCCATGCGGCGCAGGGCACGGCGAGGTTCGTGCGGGGCAAGCCGGCGTTCGACTCCGTGTTGATCTTCTCTCCAACGGACGTCTTCGGCGCCGGCAAAGGCGCGACGGCGGTCGCCGAGGAGGTCGAGACGCCGGCAGTCAAGGAGATGCTGGCCGTAATCAGGTATCCGTCGCCGGCTGCCGCGTCGGCCGCGCTCGCCGCCTACAGGCAGTATCTCACGTCGCGCAAGGCTCTCTTCGCGCACAGGGCGCCGGCAGGCGGGTTCATCGCCGCGGCTCGCACGGAAAAGGGAACCGGCGCCTGCCGCGCCGGAAGCCTCCTCTGCCTGGTCGCCTACGCAAAGCCGCCCCACTCCCCAACCGGCGCCGCGGATGCCGGAACCGTCGCCGCGGCACTCGATATGCTGAGGAAGTCGGCCTCACGCTCCGGCCGTTGACGCGGCGCTTCCGAACCGGCTCCCGGCTGCGGCCCCCGGCTGCGCACGCCGAACGAGACGGATCAGGGAGTGCGAAGCCGGACGAACCGCTTTGCGCCCACCTTCAGAACCGCGTCCGCGAGCGAGGCGAGCGGGAGTTCGGCGGCCGTATCTGCGATCTTCCTTCCGTTTATGGAGACGCCGCCCTGCTCCACCAGCCGGCGCGCCTCGCCCGTTCCTTTCGCGATGCCGCATGCGACGAGCAGACGGCAGATCCAGACGCCTCCCTCGGCCACCAGGTCCGCAGTAATCCGGAACTCCGGCATGTCGGCCGGGACCTCGTGCTGGGAGTGCACGCGCTGCCACTCGCCGTCCGCAGCCTTTGCCGCCGCGGCGCCATGGTAGATCGCAACGATCTCGCGCGCCAGCAGCCGCTTCACGTCTTTCGGATTGAGCGAGGCGATCTCCGGCGCCGCGCCGATGAGAATGAGCGCGCGCGCCCGCGCGCCCGCGTCGATCTCGCCGGCCATCAGCCCGGCGAGCGCCATCAGCGCGTCCACGCAATCCATCTCCACGTCGGAGCAGAGCTCGAAATAGGAGCGCAGCATCTCGTCCGAGATCGACATCAGCTTGCCGAACATGACGTCCGGCGTCTCGGCGATTCCGACGTAGTTGCCGAGCGACTTGCTCATCTTCTTCACGCCGTCCAGCCCGACGAGGATCGGCATGAAGAGCGCTGCCTGCGGGTCCTGGCCCTCCTCGCGCTGCAGATCCCGGCCGGCGAGGATGTTGAAGGTCTGATCCTGTCCGCCCATCTCGATATCCGCCTCGATCGCGACGGAATCGTAGGCCTGCGCCAGCGGATAGAGCAGCTCATGGAGGCCGATCGGAATATGCTGGGCGTAGCGGTTGGCGAAGTCGTCGCGCTGCAGCACCTGCGCAACCGTCATTTTGGAGGCGAGCCGGACGAGCTCGGCAAAGGTAAGCGCGCCCAGCCACTCGCCATTGAAGCGCACGACGGTTCGCTCGGCGTCCAGGATACGCGTGAGCTGTGCGACGTACGTCGTCGCATTTTCGCGAATCTCCTGCTGCGAAAGCATCGGCCTGGTAGCGGACCGTCCGGACGGATCGCCGATGAGGGCCGTGTAATCGCCGATGATGACCACGACCTGGTGTCCCATGTCCTGGAACTGGCGCAGCTTGCGCAGCACGACGGCGAAGCCGATATGGATGTCCGGCGCAGTCGGGTCCAGGCCCAGCTTGATGCGCAGTGGGACGCCTGTTCGCGCGGAGCGCGCCAGCTTCTCCTCCAGGCCGAATTTCGGCACGATCTGCTGCGTGCCGCGTTTGAGCCGCGCGGCCTGTTCCAGAATCTCAGGCTCGAATAGCGGCGCGGCGTCGCCGGTTTCGCTCGTCCCCACAGTTTCTGCATCCCTGGCGTCCATCGTCTCTCCCGAATCGCATCGAAGTATCAGTCGCCGGACCGTCCCGGCGAGCCTATCGTAGCAGGGATTTGGAGGCGTGTCAAACGCTCGCCGGCCCCCGGTAAAAATACCGGATTTTGCGGCGCGTAAACCGGCCGCCCAAGTCATCAGTGAAAATGCCGGGTTTTCAGGGCTATTCCGGCCTCCGGGCGTTCTCTTGATTCGCTTCTGCCGCTCCGATAATCTTCTCGACTTGACGTGAGAACGTCCGGTTGCAGCGCACGCGAAGGCGTATGCGCCCGAACACTCCGCAAGCTACGTTCTACCGGCGTTGGCGCGGCATGGAAGCCTAGAGGCCAGCCGCTGAAGCACAAAGCCGCTTACAAGGTCGGACAACTGAATAGTGCGGATCGGAGTTAACCATCAATGCAAAACGAGAATACGAAGTTAAGGATTGTTCGTCTCCTTGAGCCTGCTTTGTGCATGTCGTGCAAGTATGCGACCATCGCCACGGTTGAAATGGCGGACGGTACGAGCCGGCGCATGTTGCATTGCAAGCGGTTAGACTGCGATAACTGGCAGACGGAAGAGACCGCGGAGACGCCGCGAAACATCCAGGACGCCGCATAGCGTCCGAGCCGCAGTTGTCCGGATAGATCATACGCGATACGCTTTGAACCGGCGGGAGGGCCAAGCCCCTCCCGCCGGTTTGCGTTTGCGTCCCCCCGGTCCGGCCCGCTGAGCGGTCCGAAGGAGATGTACCGCCGCTCGAAGAAAAGAGACCCGAAAGCAGCAGTTCGGCAATGTTATTCAAGAGGACGGCATGGGCAAACCTGACTTGCGTAGTTATCGCTCTTATTTGCGGATTTTGCGCCTTTTTGCGGCCATTGTGCTTTGCGCCCTCTTGCGGCCCTGCGTGCCGGCCGGCGCGCAGGAGCTGCCGTCCCAGGCGCCCGCCGCCAGTTTCGAAGGCCTGCCCGGCGAGCGAGTCCTCTGCGGCTCGCCCGCGCCGGGCGCGCTGATCACTCCGAAGAGCCCGGAACGGCGAGTCGATCCCAAGTACAGCCAGTCCTACGCGGCCGTGTGCGACGCGTATGCCGGCGCGGATATAGGCCCGGGGGGAAAGCCGGGCAGCTTTCGCCGCAAGTTCGAGGTGTGCGGCCCGGACGCCGCGTCGCTGCCGACGGTGCAGCGCGTCGCCCGCCAACTGCTCACGCTCTACGGCGAGGTCCACTCGAGGCTGCGGCTCGACCACTCCCTTGCCGACGGCACCGTACACGTATGGCTGACCCGGCAGTCCGGCGCGGGCGCGTCGAGCGACGCGGGCGGCGAGCAGTTCAAGGACCAGATCTACATTTACGATCTCTACGCCGAGCGCCGGCCCATCGAGTGGCTGCGCGAGACCGCGCACGAGTACGGCCACTTCATCCTGCCCGGCGTTTCCGGTTTCAAAGAGCCGGAGAACTGGGCGAACGGGATTCTCGGCGAGCGCCTGATGCTCCGCTGGCTGCGAGACGATCTGCGCACCGAGCGCATCCGGCCGGACGATGCTCCGCTCGCCTCCGCTGCCGAGATAGACGAATACGTGAGCAAACAGGTCGATCCGCTGCTGCGCCGGATAGCCGCCGAGGGAACCGACGACCGGGCGATCGCTCGCAAGGACGCGCGCGGCATGGACGCCTACACGGGCTTTGCCGTCTACATCGACGCCGTCTACGGCGACGCGGGTCTTCTGGCGGCCATGACCTACAGCGCGCCTTCGCAGGCGCAGTCCTTCGTGCTCGCGCCGGACTTCCTGCGTGGAGCGCTCGCCTCGCTGCAGGCGGCGAGCGAGATCCTGATCGGGCCGCCCTTCACGGATCGCGAGCGGGAGACGTTCATGGTCTATCTTCCTCGCGGAGACTATATAGTGAGCGCGGATCCGGACCTTCGCTCCTGGGATTTCGGATCGGAGCGCGGAGTCCACGTGTTGAGCAAGACGAGCCTGATCGTCGCAAGCGGAGATTGGCGGATGGTCACGCTCACGCTGCGAAAGACCGGCGCGCCGACGCGGCTCCGGCTGCAGAGGCGCGGGTCCGAGGTGCAGTGAGAGATGGGAGGCGGTCAACGAGCGCAGCAGCCGGCCTGCGGCGGAGCGCGCCCGCCCCGATACGAGATTGAGGCGCGCGTCGTCGCACACGTGCAGCTTCTGGAGAACGAGTTCGAGCTTGTCTTCGAGGCGCCCGAGATCGCGCGATCGGCGCAGCCCGGCCAGTTCGTGGAGCTGACTTACGGGGATGGAGTTGCGCCTCTGACGCGCCGGCCGTTCAGCCTGTACCACGTGGATCGCAGCTCCGGCGCCTGCCGCATCCTCTACCGATCCCACGGCTCGTTTACGAGCGGCCTGAAGCGGATGTGCGCCGGCGATTCCGTCAACGTGCTGGGCCCGTTGGGCAGGCCCTTCTCCTGGCCCCGGCGGAGGGACGCGCGGCACATCCTCATCGCGGGCGGGATCGGCGCGCCCCCCATCTACTTCCTGGCCCGCGAGATCTGCGCCACGCTGGAGGCCGGCAGCCCGGCCGGCTGCATAACCGTGGTGAACGCGGCCCGGACCCGCGATCTGCTGATTGGCCTTGCCGAGTTCGAAGCCCTCGACGCGAGACTCCATGCCGTGACGGATGACGGCTCTCACGGCCGGCAGGGGCTGGCGACCGAGCTGCTGGAGCTGCTGCTGGACGAGGGGAGCGACGGCGAGGAGCCGGCCCAGGTCTATGCGTGCGGGCCGATGGCGATGCTGCGCGCCCTGGCAGGGGTCGCCCTCTCGCGCAGCGCGCCGTGCCAGGTCTCCATAGAGACCTCGATGCCCTGCGGGACCGGCGTGTGCCGCTGCTGCGCGGTGCGCGTGTGGAACGAGGAGCGCGACGCAATGCGGTATGCGCTGGCCTGCGTGGAGGGACCGGTGTTCGACGCTCGCAGCCTCGTCTGGTAAAGGCAGGTAGGGGCAGGCAGAGGCAGGTAGATGCAGGGCGACTGAAGTCGCTGCTACAGGGACACGAAGTCCGCCTGCGCGGACTCCTGGTTCGGCTTTTAGCCGGCGAAGGCCGGCTTCGTGTCATTGTAGCGGCGACCTCGGTCGCCCGGCCGCCTGCCCGGCCCTAACGTCCGGCCGGCGGCGCGCAGTCAGCGCTGAGGAATCCGGTAGCCTTCGATGAGGGTGATGAGCGTCAGCGCCCAGTAGATGGGATTGATAGGCATCCCTGCGTTCTGCATGAAGAGCAGCGAGCCTACGTACCCCAGGCCGCCGCAGATCACGCCGGTGACGCTCTGGATGTCGGTCGGCTCCCTGGTGGCGACGCGAATCGCATAGCCGACGATCCAACCGATCAGAAAGGCCTGGATCGGGAAGCGGAACCCGAGCGCCACAGAGATTGCGCCAAAGCCGAAGGCGCATGCGATCGCGGTGACGATTCCGGCGACCACTCCCGCCGCGATATTCGGCCCTTCGGCCACCTGGCTGCGCTGCGCGCTTCTTGAGGCCGGCGCGCTTCTGGAGGTCGGCGTGACGGGCGGCCGGTTTCCGTAACTCGGCGGGACGGGGGGCGCGTTTCCGGCATGCCCGGCCGTAGGCGATCCGCCGGGAAGGATCGAGTATCCCGGTTCGCCGGAGTCCATGCCCGGCTGCTGCGGCCGCGAGGTATGCGGCGGGCCGGTGGGCGCGGTCCGATACGAGCTCAGTCCCTCGAAGGCCTCCGCTTCGTTCGAACGCCGCGGGGCGGGCGCAGGCTGCGCGGCGGGTGCGGGCTGCGCGGCGGCTCCGCCGAGCCGCTGGGCGGCCTGTCGCGCCCCGGCATGATCCGGCGCGATCGCGAGGGCGCGCTGCATGCAGGCGAGCGCGTCGGCCGTTCGCCCCGACCGCTCATAGGCGATGCCGAGATTATATATGTTCACTGCCGAATCGGGCTGGAGCTCGCAGGCGCGCGATAGAACACGGACGGCGTCGTCGATGCGGTTTGCCATAAGGTAGGCTCCGCCGAGATAGGTTAGCGTGCCGGCATTATCCGGCGCCTCCCCGTTTGCGGTCTCGAGGTGCGTGATTGCGCCTATCGCATCGCTGCGCTGTAAGGCAGCGATGCCGTCGGCAAGGGCAGTAGACATATCCGTCTCCTAACTATGGCCGGGAAGAGTGGGATTGTGGTGCAGGCTGCAATACTATATCGGATCGCCGCCTGCCTGTCAACCGGACTTCGACCGGCCTCAATTGAGCGCCTGTAATGCGGACACCGCGCCCGGTCCGGGATCGCGCGGGCACGGCGGAGTGAATTCCTCCGCTGGGGGCCTTCGGCCGGGTGTCCTTCGGACACGGATGCGCCGGTTCTCATCGGTCGGCGGGCGGCCCTCTTTGCCGGCGCGGTTGTATTGTCCGGCCCGTTTCTGCGATATTCCTTGCCCGATTCGGGATGCGCGGGTCCGGAAAACACGTAATGTGATATTATGAAGTGAACCGCCGCGCCCCGATGCAGGCGTTTGCATGCCCGCGCCGGATCCGAAGACCGCCCTCACTCATGACGGCAGGCCGGCTTCCACGCCCATGAAAGGAGTGTCGTTTGTCCTCGCAGACTCTTAGATCGCCGGCCACGGAATCCGCCGGACTGCCGCAGATGCAGCGAAGAGATTCCTGGTGGGTCTCCCCACTCTCCTTCGTGCTCCTGTTCAGCGCGTTCGGCCTCTGGGCGACGTTCCGCGCCTTTGACAACGACCACTATCTCACCGTAGCGCCCATGCACTATCTCTCGCCGTTCTACTCGCCGACCATCTTTCTGCCGTGGAAACTGGGATCCTTGTCGATCTCGCCGGCAATCCTCATTCTGCCGTTTCCGTTGAGCTTCCGGCTGAGCTGCTACTACTACCGAAAGTCCATCTACCGCGGCTATCTTGCGGATCCGCCCGGCTGCGCCGTCGTCGAGCCTGGGCCGCTGCGGAAAGCGCGGTTCCGGCGCTATACGGGCGAGCGCGCATTCCCGTTCATCGTACAGAATTTCCATCGCTACGCCTTCGCGGCCGCGGTCGTCTTCATCGCTCTCCTGTGGAAGGATACGGTCGACGCATTCCTATTCACCGATAAGGGCGTCACGCACTTCGGCGTGGCCGTGGGCTCGCTGGTCTTTCTGGCCAATATCCTTCTGCTCACCTGCTACACGTTCTCATGCCACTCCTGGCGGCATCTCGTGGGCGGCAGCATGGACTGCTATTCCTGCTCCGCGATGGATCGGACTCGCTACGGCCTGTGGAAAAAGGTAAGCTTTCTGAACGAGCGGCATGGTCTGTGGGCGATGACGAGCCTGGTCTCCGTGGCGCTTGTGGACGTTTACGTATTCCTGGTGACGTCCGGCATCCTTAAGGACGTGCGGATCTTCAATCTCTAACATGGATTTCGACGAGTCGGTTCGCTACATGTCCGGACTGCTGCGCTTCGGCTGGAAGCTCGGCAACGAGAGGTTCGAGGCGCTGTGCGACCGGCTCGGAAATCCGCACCTGCAGCTCCCCGCCATCCACGTCGCCGGCACGAAGGGCAAAGGATCGACGACGGCGCTTGCCGCCGCGATCCTGAAGGAATCGGGATTCCACGTCGGCGCCTACTTCTCGCCCTACGTCTTCGACATTCGAGAGCGCGCACAGATCGACGGCCGCATGATCTCGCGCGAGGAGTTCGCGCGGATCGCCTCCCTCATCCGGCCGCACATGGAGGCGCTGGCACAAACGGAGCATGGCGAGACCACCGAGTTCGAGATGAAGACGGCGCTGGCCTTCCGCTACTTTGCGGACAATCGCGTGGACTGGGCCTGCGTCGAGGTGGGACTTGGCGGCCGGCTGGACGCGACCAACGTCGTGCGGCCGGCCGTTACGGTGATTACGAATATCGGCCTGGACCACACGAACGTCCTCG
>Ga0181529_10002839_pt1 | contig 20293 bp, 19 predicted proteins | sample PEATcosm2014_Bin_36_FD_119763 | JGI IMG/M metagenome (GOLD analysis project Ga0181529, IMG submission 119763) | Peatland microbial communities from MTU Mesocosm Facility, Houghton, MI, USA - PEATcosm2014_Bin10_30_metaG | ecosystem: Environmental > Terrestrial > Soil > Wetlands > Peat | place... | reverse complement strand
TAACCCAATTCTAAAGCCCGCGATCCCCACCACTACTTGATCGATCCCACCTATCTTCGTTCAATCTCTCCGCCAAGAAATCACAGCGCACAGGGTATTTTGCAAGTGGCTCACCTTGCAGGTGATTATCTCGATAGCTGACGTGTGTTTCACACTTGCCGCATTGCACTTCGTTTTGCCCTAAAATGGCAGCATGTCCGCGGCTGGCGCAACCGCTCCTTTTCGTATCGTTCACACAGTCTGTTCGCATGACTGCCCGGACAGCTGCGCGGTTCTGGTTACCGTGAATGAAGAAGGCCGCGCCGTGAAGGTGCAGGGCGACCCTTCGCAACCGGTTACGCAGGGCTTTCTCTGCGGAAAAGTGGCAAAGTACCTGGATCGCGTCTATGCGCCCGACAGAATCCTTTATCCGCTGAAGCGTAAGTCAGGAGTTGCAAAAGGCCCGCTGAGGCGCGGCTTCGAGTATGAGGCCTTCGAGCGTATCGGATGGGATGAGGCGCTGGACGGCATAGCGCACCGGCTCCAACAAATCAGCGACGCGTACGGGCCGGAGTCGATCTTGCCTTACAGCTACGCGGGGACGATCGGCGTACTGGGCTACGGGTCGATGGACCGCCGTTTCTTTCACCGCCTGGGCGCGTGCCAACTGGACCGGACCATTTGCGCCGAGGCCGGAGGCGTTGGCTGGAATCTCGTTTACGGCAAGAAGCTTGGCACGCCGACAGAAGATTTCCGGCTGGCGAAGCTGGTACTGGCCTGGGGCGCGAACATTCACGGCAACAACGTGCACCTGTGGCCGATGATCGAGCAGGCGCGGCGCAACGGTGCGCGCTTGATCGTCATCGATCCGTACAAAACGCGCACGGCTGCCCTGGCCGATTGGCACATTGCGATTCGGCCCGGCACCGACGCGGCGCTGGCGCTGGGCCTGATGCACGTGATCTTGAACGAGGGCCTCGAAGACCGCGCCTATATTGCCGAGATGACGCATGGCTTTGCACAATTGGCCGAGCGGGCGCGCGAGTATACACCGGAGCGTGTATCCGCATGGACAGGGATGACGGCTATAGAAATCGAGCAGCTTGCGCGCGAATACGCGACGACAAAGCCAGCGGCGCTGCGTATGAATTACGGCGTGCAGCGCAGCGAGAATGGCGGGACGGCGGCGCGGGCCATCGCCATGCTGCCGGCGCTGACCGGCGCGTGGAAGCATCGCGGCGGGGGCGGGCAGCTTTCGACCTCCGGCGCATTTGCCTGGGACAAGAAAGCGTTGGAACGCCCCAATCTGGCGCTGGCTTCGCCGCTTGGGCGGCTGGCGCGGACGGTCAACATGTCGACCCTCGGCGAGGCGCTCGCAGAAGAGGGGTCGGGGATCAGAGATCAGGGATCGAGCTCAGCGGTTCATGCGCTCTTTGTCTACAACTCGAACCCTGCGGCAGTGGCTCCGAACCAAAACTCTGTTCGGCGTGGAATGGTGCGGGCGGATCTTTTCACCGTGGTTCATGAGCTGTTCTTTACCGACACGACGGATTATGCGGACTACATCTTGCCCGCCACGACATTCCTTGAGCACACCGACATTCAGGGCGCCTACGGGCACTACTTTGTCCAGCTATCGAATCAGGCCATCGAGCCGCCAGGTGAGGCGCGCTCGAATGTGTGGCTCTTCAGCCAATTGGCGCAGCGAATGGGTTTCAGTGAGGAGTGTTTCCGCGACAAGCCGGAAGAAATGATCCGGCAGGCGTTAGCGATCGGAGAAGACGGCCACTCGACGAACCCCGGCATGGAGCACATTACTCTGGAAGAACTGAAGCTGCGGGGGCACATTCCGCTTGGCTTCCACCGGAGTCCAGAGGAAGAGCCCTTTCAGCCGTACACCGCCGGGTCGCTGCCGACGCCGTCGGGCAAGATCGAGTTTTACTCAGAGACGCTGGCCGCCGAGGGACTTGATCCCCTGCCGGAATTCATCCCTCCGACAGAATCTCGCTGGGGCGAAGCTGCGAAGCGCTTTCCGCTGGAGTTTCTGAGCCGCAAGGCCGACAACTATATGAATTCGACCTTCGCGAATCTGGATGGTCACCGCAGGATGGAGGCGCGCACCAGCCAGCGGCTTGAGATGCATTCAACAGACGCGCAGGCACGAGGCATTGCCGACGGCGATCCGGTGCGAGTTTGGAACGATCGCGGAATCCTGAATTTGATCGCATTGGTCAATGGCAGCGTTCCTGCCGGAGTCGTGGCCTCGCACATGGACTGGGCCAAGATGAGTGCGGACGGCGCGAATGCGAACGCGCTGACCAGCGAGCGGCTCACCGACCTTGGCGCAGCAGCCACGTTTTACTCGGTGCTGGTAGAAGTGGCTAAAGCCGAAAGCTCCGAGACCGGCCTGACGCGATAACCTGGAAACCATGAACTGGATTACGATTCTCATTCTGGCCGTGATGGTGGCCTCCGCCTTCCTGCTCAGGCGCTCAGGCCTCATCTCACCCGCAGAGGCCGCGGCTCATCTGAAAAAAGGCGCTCTCATCATTGACGTGCGGACGGTGCCTGAATTCAACTCTGGCCATCTGCCGGGCGCGATCAATCTGCCACTCGGCGAGATTGAATCGACTCTGCCTCGCAGGGTAAAGGATAAGAACCAGGTACTCCTGCTGCATTGCCAGGCAGGCGGCCGAAGTGCGGAGGCCAAAAAGAAGCTGATTGACCTGGGTTATCTGAATGCCTTCAACCTCGGCTCCTACAACCGCGCAGCGCAGATTGTGAAAGCTGAATAAGCCTCCCTCTTGCGTTTTTCAGCCAGAATGCGAAAATGTCCGCATGGCGCTGGAATTCACCCACTCCTATCTCAAGGACTCGCTGGCGGTCTTCCGCTACGGCAAGAGCCTGGCCGACAGAGCGATGGCACAGGTGACTGACGAACAATTGGTCGCGGTCCTGGACGAAGAATCAAACTCGATCGCTCTCATCGTGAAGCATATGGCCGGCAATATGAAATCGCGATGGACCGGTTTCCTGACCACCGATGGCGAGAAGCCTGACCGCCAAAGGGATCTCGAGTTTGTCGATCCTCCGGCCACTCGCGAGGCGTTGCTGGCACTTTGGGAAGAGGGATGGAACTGCCTCTTTAGTGCGATTGAGCCACTCTCCGAAGCGGACCTGAAACGGACAGTAACCATTCGCGGAGAGGCGCACTCCGTAATGCAGGCCATCAATCGCCAGGTTGGGCATTGCTCCTACCATTGCGGGCAGATTGTTTTCCTGGCCAAGCATATGAATCACAGCGGATGGAAGTCGCTGTCGGTGCCACGCGGAAAGTCGGAAGAGTTCAATCGCCGTGTCCTGGCGGGGGAAGCCAGCCAGCGGTAGGGCCAGGGAACCACACCCCAAAAAACAGTAAAAGCAAGCTCTTCGTCCCCACTGCTAGAATGTTGCGCATGGACACAATTCAGTACAACCTGCCGCCCAATAGGATTCCCCTTGCCTGGTACAACATCGCCGCCGACTTACCCAAGCCGATGGCGCCGCCGCTGCATCCCGGAACGCTCCAGCCGCTGGGGCCCGACGATCTGGCGCCGCTTTTTCCGATGAGCCTGATTTTGCAAGAGGTGAGCCAGGAGCGGGAGATTGAGATCCCCGGCGAAGTGCGCCAGCTTTATGCGCAGTGGCGTCCCGCGCCGCTGTTCCGCGCGCGCCGCCTGGAGAAGGCGCTCGATACGCCCGCGCATATCTACTACAAATATGAGGGTGGGAGCCCGGCCGGTTCGCACAAGCTGAACACCGCGCTGCCGCAGGCTTATTACAACAAACAGGACGGCACCAAGCACCTCTCGACCGAGACCGGCGCGGGCCAGTGGGGCTCGGCTCTGTCGATGGCCTGCGCGTTCTTTGGCTTGGATTGCAAGGTCTACATGGTGCGTGTGAGTTATGACCAGAAGCCTTATCGCCGCGCGCTGATGGAGGCTTTCGGAGCCTCGGTGACTGCCAGCCCAAGCATCGAGACAGAGTCGGGCCGGGCGATTCTTGCGGTGCATCCGGATTCGAATGGGTCACTGGGCATTGCAATCTCAGAGGCCGTGGAAGTCGCCGCGAAGGATCCGAACACCAAGTACGCGCTGGGCAGCGTGCTCAATCATGTGCTGCTGCACCAGACGGTGATTGGCCTGGAAGCGATCGAGCAGATGGAGATGGCCGGCGACGATCCCGATGTGGTGATCGCCTGCGCGGGCGGCGGATCGAACTTCGCCGGCCTGGCGATGCCCTACATAGGCCGAAAACTCAAAGGCCAAAGCAAGGCGCGCGTGGTTGCAGTCGAGCCGGCGGCATGCCCCAGCATGACCAAGGGAAGATTCGTTTATGACTTCGGCGATACAGGCCACCTGACGCCACTGGTCAAGATGCACACTCTGGGCAGCACCTTTGTCCCTCCGGGCATTCACGCCGGCGGCCTGCGCTATCACGGCATGGCGCCGCTGGTTTCGCACGTCCTCGATCTCGGATTGGCCGAAGCAACGACGGTGCAACAACTGGACGCCTTTGCCGCGGGAATTCAGTTTGCACGCTCGGAGGGCATCGTGCCTGCGCCGGAGTCGAACCACGCCGTCGCGGCGGCCGTTACTGAGGCTCTCCAAGCAAAGACGGAAGGCAAGCAGAAGACGATTCTCTTCAACCTCAGCGGGCATGGGCACTTCGACATGGCATCGTATATCGCGTATCAGGCCGGCAAGCTCGAAAACTACGAGTATCCGGCGGAGGAGATCGCGATGGCGCTGGCCGGTTTGCCGTCGTTGGGATAGGTTAACGCGATCTTTCGTGGAATCCCAGGGCTCGAACCCGAGGTCTGGGATTCCCGAGATCTGGGATTCCCGAGATCTGGCTAAGAACTAGATGCCAACCTAGGACGCTTTGCCCTGAGTTTGAGCAATTCTCGTACCAGCCAGATCAGGGCGGCAAACGGGGGGATAGCAAACGCTACTAGCGGAATCAGATCAATCCAACCATACCGATATGCGCCGTAAACGGAGTTAACAGACTGTAGCTTGAGAGGCTTGCCCAGTTGTTGCGCAGCGGTCTCAAGTTCGGTAAGCGACGGCTCGTCTTTCCGCTGCCCGCTTCGTGTATCTAGGATAAAGAAGAGTGTCTCCGGAGACTTGACGGGATATTCCATGAAAGCCTCGGGGGAGGCGGCCCCGATCAGATACGGTGGGCGCACTTCCAAGCGACGAACCCCGAAGATAACACCCCGATCCCCGGGGGCTGAGGATACGGACCCTTCTCGATAGGCTCTAGAATCGGTGCGATTGTAGACCGTCCCCTGTTCAGTAACGTCGATCATCATTAAGTGATAATCGCCGAGAATTGGCGTGTCCCAAGTGTCGCCCCAGCCCCAATCTCGCCCTCTGGCTGATGACCAAATCGAAAACACCAAAAGACATCCGAAGAGATAGGCAAATGCAGCCGCAGGCAGGAAGCCCGCTATCAGAATAGCCCTAATTCGTCCGGATTCTACCCCACGCAAAATGATGCTGACCAGTCCCGCGAGAATAAGACCGCCTATCACGGAGAGGATTGTTGCAACGATCATCCAACCGAATAGTACAAATACGGGACCCATGGTTCACCCCGCAATCATTATAGTGCTCGGCGAATTCCGCGGGTGGCGCATCCTTGATCAGCCCAACCACTGAGGGTGTCCCATCCTTTCGCGCACTTTGCGAAAGGGTGGGCGGCCACGAACCACAACCAGCGGGTTTTGTAACTGGGCGCGACTTCACAGGCTGCGAAAAAACTCGATCCCAAGCCCAGAAGCGTCAGGGCATGACTTCAGTCGTGCCGTGCGTTGCTCCAAAAAGGGTGGGCTTTAGCCCCTGCAGACTCTCTTTCTGCGTGTTGCATAGATGCCGATTTAAGGAGCTAAGATTGCGGCGGTACGGGCGTGACTTCAATGTAATCAAGCGCGGCCTGGTCGGGACAGTCGGGAGTGCCTTCGATGCGCAACAAGTCGCCGTGCTTCAGGTCTAAGTTGTGGACGGTATAGCGTGTGGAGTTATCGCCGTTGGGTCGGCGTGACGGTAGCGTTGCGTCGGCGGTCCATGTGGCGGCGGGGTGGCCGTTGATGTCGAGCGTGAATTTGGCGACTCCGCCTTGCAGATCGAAGTACTGGACGGCGATGTTAAAGCGGCCTGCGGGGCCGTGCCATGTCCATTCGGCTGTGCAACTCTTCTCCGCGCAGGCGACGGCTTTGCCGCCCGAGGCGTCCTCCCACGGAGTCACATCGATGATTTTGTAGCCGGTGAGTTTGGCATCTTCGGCTTCGAGGCGGCCGGGATAGTGGCCGGCGCGGCCCATTTCATCGGGGATTCCGCTGAGCTTTAGAAAGTACTGCACGATGGCGTCGCGCCAAACGACAGCGTGGCCGGCCTGATAGACAAGGCGGCCATGCATGTCTTGGTAGAGTTTTTGATCGATCTTGCCTTCCAGAGTGGCCCACTCGCGCCCAAGTTCTGCGGCCTGTTCAGCGCCTTCGTAGTGGCTGTCGTAGATGTATTGGATCACGGTCTTGCCGTCGTGCAGCTTGTAGGTGTAGGGCACATGATGGAAGAAGGTGAGGAGATCGTCCGGCGTGGTGGCGAGGCTTTCGTAGATTCTTGCCACGTCGGGCGGATATTGGCCGACAAAGCCGGTTCCTGTCGCGACAGTCCGGTCCATGCCGACGCCTAAGTGATCGGCGCGATGCCACTGGCCCCAGCCGTTGTTTTCGCTGGCCTCGATGTTGGGGCCGTAGTGGCTGCCGGTGATGTCGGTGAGCGTCTGCATGCCGAGAGGGCCGGTGTAGTTCACATAGGCGGGCCACGATTGCATCAGCATCTTGACGACGGTGCCGACGACTTCGGGATCGGTGCTGACTGTCTGCCGGGTCCACTCAGTGGCGATTGTTTCCGGCGAAAGATTGGGGTCCCAGGCAAGCCGGCCAAAGGCGTAGAGGTTAGCCAGCGCCAGCGGTGAGCCGAGCCATCCGTCGCGGCCTACACTGGCGACACCAACCATGCCGCCGAGCGTGCGTTTGAATGAACTGCCGGCGATGATCTCCTTGACGGGAGTGGAGCGGCCCTCAGCGCGTAGATCAAAGTCAAGGACCTCTTTCCACATCGGGGCGAGGTAAACCAGGTGACGCTGCTGGCCGGTGTACTCCTGCGTGATCTGTAGCTCCATGGCCGCATTGGTTTTCTCGAGACCGGCAAAGAGAGGCGAAACCGGCTCCTCGGCCTGGAAATCGATAGGGCCTTCCTTGATCTGAACGACGACGTTGGCGGCGAATTTGCCGTCGAGGGGATGGAAGATATCGTATGCGGCGCGAGCGCGGTCGGCTTTCGGGTCGCGCCAGTCGAGGTGGTGGTTGTAGACGAAGGCGCGATAAAGCACGACTCCGCCATGAGGTTCAAGCGCGGCGGCAAGGGTGTTAGCTGCATCGGCGGGCGTGCGGCCGTAGCTGGCGGGGCCGGGCTGGCCCTCTGAATCGGCCTTGACGGTGAAACCGGCGAAGTCGGGGATGAGCGCGAAGATCTCGTTGGCCTTGGCTGTCCACCAGGCGCGGACGGACGGATCGAGCGGATCGTAGGTCGCAAGGCCGCCGATTTTTTGCGGGCTGGCAACGTCAACGCTGAGGGCAAGCCGCACGCCCCAGGGACGCATGGCGTCGGCGATGCGGGCAAGTTGCCTGATGTGATCGGCGTCGAGCAGTTGCGGCGCGGCATTCACGTTGTTGACATTGACGCCGTTGATGCCGACCGATGCCAGCAGGCGGGCGTATTCGGAGACCGGCGCGAGATCATTGCGGACGTTGCCGCCCTCGAAAAATATTGACCGGCCGGCGTAGCCGCGTTCGACAATGCCGTCGGGATTGTCCCACTCGTCGACCCAGCGGATGGGCATCGCGGGCCGCTCGCGGTGACCCGCGTATAGGAGAGTCTCACTGAGGTACACACTCCGCAGCAATGAGAAGACGCCGTAGATTGCTCCCCGCTCATCACCTCCAGCAACGACAAGCAGTGCACGGCCTTTGTATTGTGTTTGTTTGAACCAATACTCATCTGGACCTAGATCATTGGGGATTTCCAATTTGGGGAAGGCCGTACGCACTTCTCTCGCGGTGCCCACAATGGTTTGGCCATTTAGATTGCTGTCGCCTAAATAGGACGACGCGGCCGTCAGATCCTCGATTCCGCGAAACAGCTCTTGGGCAGCCGATCGTTCGAGGAGGCCTGGACCAAGTGCACGCACTGCGTACGGAATCTCGGTCCTAAGATAACCATGGTGTTGTGGCAGCCAAGCCTGATCCGCCGTCTGAGCAGCAGCAACAAACCCGCGAGCCAGCGCAAACGCCAGCACAACTCCCAATTGAAATTGGACTCTTCTATGCGCCATAGTCGTCCCCGGTTCGCTCTTTCGCCGCAACACCGTTCTATCATCTCGGGGCGGTTGCAGATTGGGGCGGCGCTTCTTCGCTCACCGGCGCAGAGCGGTGAGCGGTCCATCGATCGCGATCGAGCCGGAGCCTATTTCACTGTAACGACGAGGCTGGTGCTATTCGTATCGGCGGTAACTCCGTTGCTGAACTGGCCAGTAACCTTCACAGTGTAGGTGCCGGCCGGAGTCGCAGGGTTGGGAAGCGGGCCATGATTCTCATACTTGTAGCGCGGATTGCAGGCGGTTGTGCCCAGCAGCGTGACGAGGCCAACGAGAGCCACCAGCAAGAGCTGTTTGAGCCAGCGCCGCCGGCGCGATCCCCAGGCCAACCCGCCGAAGCTCAAAATGCCAGGCAGCAGAAACGCCCATGCGATCGGAGAGGACCGGGTTCCGGGTCTCGTGGCCGGCGAGATCGAGGTCGTCGAGGCGGCATAGGTCAGAACCACCATTGAGCTGGTCACGCCTCCGTCCTGACCAGGCAGGATCTCGAGATTCGCGGGCGTGAAGGCGCAGGATGCCTGATCGGGCAGGCCCGAGCAGGAGAGCGTAATAAACCCGGGAGTCTTCAATGCGGAGACAAACTCTACGGAGGGCGTGACGGTGACCGTGGACGTCCCCGACTCACCGGGCGTGAGCGTGGCCGGCGCCAGAGTGGAAGTGGTCACCACAAACGCAGAGTCGCACTGCGAGGCAATGTTTACGGATGAGGCTGCGGAGGTCGAAGTAATGAAAGTGGTATTGCCTGCATAGACAGCGCTCAAAGAGTGATCGCCGTCCGACAAGTAGAAACCAAAACCTGCCTGGCCGGTAGAGTCGAGCGCCGCGCTTGCCAGTTGAACCGCGCTACTCCCGGCTCCATCCATAATGACGACGGTTCCGTCAGGCACACCCGCGTCACCGGTCACAGTCACCGTGACGTCTGTCAACGCCACTGTGAGGCCCTGCGTTGGACAGGTTGCCGAAGGGCCGGCTTGCTCGGTCAGCGTGGTCGTTGTGTTGACCGACTGCGCATGCCCGGCTGCCACTGTCAACGCGGACATCGCCAGCGCGATTCCCAGTCCTCGAACCAACTCAAGCCGCAGACCGCGGCAAAGAATACCTCTCACGTGCACCTGCTTCAAAGTCTAAAGTCGTCCGCCAGCCTGCCGCGGCGCAAACTTGTGTCCAGCCCCTATTGTATCCGGCGAGGGCGCGCCTGAGCCATTCCCGGCACCCTTCTTTGGACGCGTTGGCGGCGGGTTGGTGTTCCCATGCCGGTAGGGGATTCTACAATAAGGCGACAAGATCGAAGGGCAAAATGATCGCTCACTTGCGCGGAAAGCTGATTTACAAGCAGCCCGGCCAGGCCATCGTCGAGGCGGCCGGCGTGGGATACGACGTCACCATCTCGATTCCGACCTTTACGGCGCTGCCCTCCGTGGGCGCCGAGGCAGCGCTGCACATCCACACCCAGGTCAGTGAAGACCAGATTGCCCTCTTCGGCTTCCTCGATCGCGAAGAAAAACGCCTCTTCGAACGGCTGATCACCGTCAGCGGCGTCGGCCCCAAACTGGCCGTGAAGATGTTGAGCGGGCTGTCGCCGGAGCGGACGGTGCAGGCGATTCGCAGCCAGGACCACGCGCAACTGACGCGCATTCCCGGCGTGGGCAAGAAGCTGGCCGAGCGGCTGGTGGTCGAACTCAAAGATAAACTCGACGACTTTGCCGTCGCACCCACACAAACATCGGTCCGCGGGGCCGCGGTGGACGATGTCTTGTCGGCTCTAGTGAATCTGGGCTATCAGCGGCCGGCAGCCGAGAAGGCTATCGAGCAGGCGGTAGCAAAAGAAGCTGCGCTGGCCGCTGACTTCGATGGGCTCTTCCGCGGGGCGCTGAAGGTGATTCGGTGACTGTCTGCCGGAACTTCGCAATTCCTGAGTCTGGTAGTGCGGCGTACAATGATCAGCATTGAATGAAGACGAAGATTGGAGTACGGTTTGCCTCTTTTGGAAGATATTCTTGCGAAAGGCTACTTCCCAGCTGAGCTGCCTCCTTGCTTCACAACAGCAACATTCGCTGCGGCCTGCGCTTTTCCGAATGGCGCTCCGCAGGGATTCCAGAGACCGACAACGGCTCAACTCAGCAATTTCAGTTTGGCTAAAGCAGGAAATGCCAGGTTTCGCAGGCGATTGTCGCTAGTGAACCCCATCAATTTCTTTCAGGTCGCGACCCTCGTTGCTTCAGATTGGACGGTTCTGGAAAGACACATGGGAACCTCGGCTCTCAGCATGAGCCGTGCTGTATACCGACCGAATGCGGCAAGGGCTCTGTCTCACCTTTCTTACAGCCCTGCTAACCGCGTTGACAGGCAAGCAAAGGACCGTGGCACAGCAAAAGCCCTCTTAGTAGCCGACATCTAAGAGTTTTACCATTCGATTTACACGCACTCGATTCCGTGGGCGCTCCACACGAAGCCAATCGCAAAAGCAAACCACACTTTGCGTCTCCTGGGCAACCGCTTGGATCGAGCGATTCAAAGCGCCCAGCACGGGCAGACAGTTGGAATTCCAATCGGACCCGATACATCGCTTGTTATTGCGGAAGTGATCCTTTCCTCGTTGGAACAGAATTTGCGCTCACGTATAGCCCCCCTAAGGGGTTCCCGATTCATCGATGATTTTGAACTGTCATTTCCTGACTACGCATCAGCAGAGAACGCGCTGGCCATTCTACAAGAGGAGCTGTTGCAATTCGAACTCCGGCTGAATCCACGAAAAACCTCGGTTCGAGTTCCTCCCATGGGTTTGGAACCCGAATGGGTATCCGAACTGCGCAAGTTCAAGATAAGGGACAATGCTGGCGAAAGGGGCGACCTGCTAGCGTATTTCGATCTCATGACGCGGTTCTTGCTTCTGCATCCGAATGACCATGTATCGAAGTACAAATTGCAGCGTTTCAAACAGTTCCAACCGCGCACAGCCAACATTCCGCTCTACCAGTCTTTGCTCTGCCATATAGGGGTTGTAGAGCCAGGATCGATCAGAGAGGTGGTAAATGCCCTGTTGTTTCTTCGTTCCAACACACCCTTCATGCTTGACACACAGGTGCTCCAAGAAGCGCTGAATGCGGTAATTAGAAGCAGCACTCCGCTAGGCCATCAGTATGAAGCAGCGTGGGCTCTCTGGGCTGCAATGCAGTTTCATGTCCAGCTAGACCAGGAGACGATAGCTGTTTTGGGATCTACAGAGAATTCGGTGGTCGCAGTTTTGGCATGCGATGCTCGCGCTAAAGGATTCGCCCCAAACCTAGACATGACTCGCTGGGAATCGCGAATGAACGTCCAGGACCTACGGGGAGAGGAATGGCTTCTGAGCTATGAAGAAAACGTCCAGGGATGGCTAGGTACTGTGGGCAGAGTGGACCATGTGACGGCGGACCCGGAATTCGGCCACTTAAAGGCAAACGGGGTGAGATTCTACGTTCCATGAGGCGGATCGCCGAGTGCCTCTCGATAAGAGCGAAAAATTGTCGAGCACAAGCATCCCGGGCAGCGCGACTGCACCGCTCACCCTGTCAGAATTTGATGAAAATCTCTTGGCGGTCTCCGCGTTACACTGCTCTTGCCATGGTTTCCAAAAAGAAATCCGCATCCAATGCGCCCGCCGCACACCTTCGCCCCGAGGGGCTTGCCTTTCTGCGCAATCTTGCGCGCAACAACGACCGCGAATGGTTTACGCCGCGCAAGGCTCTCTTTGAGGCTGAGCTGAAGGAGCCGATGCTGGCCATCATTCGCAAGGTCTCCGAAGCGATGGAGAGTTTCGCGCCGGCCTATGTGCGGCCCGCTGAGAAGTGCCTCTTCCGCATCTATCGCGACACGCGCTTCAGCGCTGACAAGAAGCCTTACAAGACGCATGTCGCCGCATGGTGGATGCTCGATGGCCTCAAGAAAACCTCCGGCGCGGGCTTCTATTTTCACGTCAGCGCCAAAGAAGTCGTGATCGCCGCAGGCGCATGGATGCCGGAGAAGGAACAGTTGGCCGCTATTCGCCATTGGCTGCTCGACAACTATCTGGAGTTCCGCAAGGTCTTGCAGACGGCAGACATTCGGAAGGCCTTTTCGGAATTCGAGGGCAACGCGCTGACCCGCCCGCCCAAGGGCTTTCCCTGCGAGCATCCGGCGATGGATCTGATTCGATGCCGGCAATGGGGGCTTTCGACTACGCTGCCCGCTTCGACAGCGCTGGAGGCTGATTTTGCCGCCACGCTGGCACGCCACTTCAAGCTGGCCGCGCCGGTCGTCGACGCGCTGAATAAGCCAATTCTTTCGAGTCTCGCGCCAAAGAAGAAGGTACTCTTCGGGCTGGAATAGGCATTACGACCCCACCCTAGCCGCAAAAACAAAGATGCGGCGAGGGTGGGGCATCTGTTGTCCTCAGCGAAGTAACGGCCCCGAATAACCAGGCCAATACAGGCAAATACCAGCAAAAATGGCCAAATATAGGCAAATACCCCAGAAAATCCTCAGAAAAGTGCAAAAAACACGGTTTTTACCTTGACTTTGCCTGGATAAAAGTCGCATTGTAACGAACGACGGGGTCTCTGAGCCCGCATGAACAAAGGGTTTCGTGCAAGTGTTGCCCTGGGTGGCACTCCCTTCATGCGGTATGTGCCTCGCAATTGAAACTCAACGAAACTCAGGCAACACCGGCGCACCCAAGGGTCCGCCCAAAAAGGAGAAACACACAATGGCAACAGGATTGACCAAGACCGCCCTCATTCGGCTTCTGGCCGAGAAGCTCGAACTGACCAACAAGCAAGTCGCTGCCTTCCTTGACCTGCAGGCGGAGACCGCCGTGAAGGAAACCAAGAAGAACGGCGTATTCGTGATTCCCGGCATCGGCCGCTTGGTAAAGGCGGAGCGCAAGGCCCGCATCGGCCGCAACCCCCAGACCGGCGCCGCCATCAAGATCAAGGCCAAGACCGTGGTGAAGTTCCGCGTGGCCAAGGCCGCCAAGGACGTCATCGCCCCTGTAAAGAAGTAGTTATTCCGGACTGCGGACAACAAAACGGGGAGGAGCCGAATGGCCTCTCCCCGTTTGTTTTTTTGACCCGAAGCTCGCGCCGCTGCGCGGCTCTACATATGATAAAGCAACCGAGTTCGACAACCAGCCGTGTCAGGGCACGACGTCACAGGCTGCGGAATCATTGATCCAAAGCCTGAATTCCGAGATCGAGCCTTAGAAAGAAACAAGCGTGGACCAGGAGGTCCACACAACAGCCGGCCGGGAGGCCAGCGCTACAGCTCATGCTCCGAGGGTCGGCAGCGCCGGTGGACGACTGACACAAGGCCGAAGCCTCCAGAACCTCTTGACCGGTTCCGATCGAGAGCAAAAGTCCTTTTGACAAGTTCTTAGATTGCGTTCTCGTTCACCACCGTGACCTGGGAATAGCTGTCGCTCAGAGCGCCGTCGTCCAGGGTCAGGTTTCCGGGTGTGTAGTTCAGGGCGTACTTCACACGGACGGCTACGCTGTTGGCGATCTCGGCGTCGGCGGCAACGGTGCGCAGATGCTGCGGCCCATCGACCAACGTCCATGTCTCGTTGATTGCATCGAGAGCGGCTGTAGCCGGCAGAGGCGCGAAGGTGGCGGCGACCGTCGGATCCATCGTGAGGCCCAGAGCTTGCGCCTTTGCGGCCATCCAGCCGAGCGTAATGTCGCAGAGGCGAGTACCAGCGTCGACTGGCCCGCCTTGCGGAGTGCCTCCGCCGACGTCTGTGTGGCAGCCGGAAAACCAGACCTGCTCGATGGTCTGGCCGGGCGCTGGGGTCGAGGTCCAGAGCGTCGCCGAAAACTGCGCACGGTGTTCGTCGAGCGCCACGCAGTGATAGGCGTTCTTAATGTCCGGATGCAGACCGGTATCGAGAAAGCCGTAGGCCGACTCGTCCACCGCGCCAAAGATCGCCGGAATTCCAAGCGAGCCGACCGTATCCCACACACCGACCATTTGGATGGTTGCTGGGCCGAGGCCGCAGGCGCTGAGGCCGGCGAGAATGGAGGCGCGATTGGCCGGGTTGCGATAGGCGGCGAAGGCTTGCGTCACGCAGTCGTCGGTGAAGGCTCCCGTCGGCAGGCCGCAATTTGCGATCATTCCGGCGAGGCTGCGCGCTGTGTACGCTCCGCGGCTGAATCCGAACAGGTAGATCTCGTCGCCCGGCTCATAGACGTGAGCGATCTTGGTGTAGCCGTCCTGGATCTTCTGAAGAATTCCCTGGCCAAAGGCGCCGTCGAGAAGGTGGTCGATCCCGGTGGCGTCCGCGCCTACTCCGTCGTCGTAATAAGTTACCTGGCCGGAGGTCACGGTCAACGCCTTGTAGAGCCGGTAGACATTGGTGCTGCTTACCGGCGCTTCCCACGTTCCATCTGCGCAGAAGACGATTCGCTTTGACATGGAGACCTCCTCTGGTTTCATTTTTCTTTTACCACGACGCTGCTGTGGGGAGTAACTGAATTCTCATGACTCAATGAAGATTTTTCCTTGACAAGCAACAATCGTGCATTTCCTATACAAGCATGAATTGGAAGCTGGACTACAGCGCATCCCGGCTCTTCACGCACCGTTCGCCGCTTGGGGCATTGACGCTGGTTTTATGCATGAGTCTGTTGATGTCCGGCTGCCTTTCGCCGCTGGCCAAGCATGCTACGGCTCTGTCGGCTGCTATCGCTCCGGTGGTCGATCAATCGGCAGCCGCCTATCGCGACGCGGTGGCGCTCAATAATCTGCGCACTGATTATGAGGCGGTTGTTGCCTATAAGAACAAGGATGCCAGTTACAATCCGCGCAACACTCCGGTGCTGCTCTCTGAGAAGGAGATACAAAGCAGGCTCGCGGTGCTGGCGGCTCTTCAGGTTTATTCCAAGTCGCTGATCGAAATCACCAAGGGAACCGATTCACCGGAACTGGATGCGGCTTCAAAATCTGCTGGCGGCAACGTGACTTCACTTGGCAACGATCTGGCGCCGTCGATTGAGAGCGTGCTCGGGATTGCCGCAACCGCAGGTTCGACGACCACGACCGTTGTCACGACCCTCCCGGGCTCGACCAGCACGACCACTTCCACCAAGGCCGCTCCACTGCTTTCGCCGGAGATCAGAAACGGCATCAGCGCCGGCATCGACGCGCTTGGGCAGCTTCTGGTGAACCGGGTGGTCGAGAAAGAGTTGCCGGGCAAGATTGAGGAGATGGACCCTCATGTTCAGGCGCTCTGCAAGGCGCTTGCCGACGACGATCAAGCGCTTCAGAGCATTGAAAAGCGCGACTACGACCGAATCCTAGATCTCGAAAAACAGTTCATCCTCGAAGATGAGCAACCGGGCAGTAACGCGAATCCGCAGGAGCACCGCGCGGAGATCATGAAGCTGCCGGAGATCGCGCGTCAGCAGCGGGAGGCCGACAAGAAACTCACAGCTCTTCACGAGGCCATCATCAAGCTGGCGCTGACTCATCATGCGCTGGCCGCCGAGGCACAGCATAACAATCCAGAGAGCTTGAAAGAGAAGCTCGGCGAGCTTTCCGACGCTGGAAGCAATCTTGGCAAATTCTACTCATCGCTGCCGTCGAACTGATCGGTGGGAGCTCCAACTTGAAGTGGAGTTTCGGTTTTCAAGGGCTGGAGCCCGCGTCGATTTTGCGACACGTTCGGCATGACTGAAGTCGTGCCCAGACAAAGAGCCAGAGGTTTCTAACCATTTTTTTTAGAAGGAGCGACTCCGTGGCGACTTCACCTATGGGCAATCTCTCCGCCGACCCTCCGATCCCACTCACTCCGGAGTTACGGGCGGATTATCAGAACGTGTATGACAAGATTCAGGCGGGTATCGACAGCACGATGGACGAGGCAACCATTGAAGCGTTGAACACATGGCTGCCGGAGGTGGACCAGGTGCTCACCAAGGACGACGAGTACAAGCTCAGTGCGGACACGGCCGTCTTTGAGGCGCTGAAGACGCAGATCAACTACACCAATCAGGGCCTCAAGACACTGCGCGACCAGATTTCTGCAATTGCCTCCGATTTTGCCATGGCCGGGGACGTGATTGCCGCGATCGACAAGGTTCTTGCGTTCGTGCCTGGAGCTTGATATTCTCCGAAGCCGCGACAACTCTGAAAGCACCTGCGGGCGAATCCGTAGCCGTGCTCGCCTTTCCCTCGCCCGACCGCAGCCCCTACAATGAAGACGGGAAGATTGAACCCATCGAGGGAAACCATGCCGCTCTCCGGAGAAGCTATCCGCCTGATGAACTACATTGACGACGTTGCCGTGACCCTGCGCCGGGTGCTGGCTACCGTCCCTACGCTTTCGGCCGAAGAGCGCACGCGCGTCGCCGAACACCTGAAGCAGGCCAGTCCCAGCGCCGAAGACGTGGCCCAGGCCCTGACCGTCAAGTCCAGCCCCGCCGAGGTCGCCGCATTGTTGGCCAAGTCCAGCGTCGACGCCGCGGTCCCGGTGCTGCCGGTGAAGCCCGCCCCGCTTGCCTGAGACGGTGGCTGTGATCGGAGCAGGGCCGCTCGGGCGCTGGCTGGCCCTGGTTGCGGCCCGCGCCGGATTCAGCGTGCTGCTGGAAGACGTGATGCCCGCCAATCTGCATCACGCTCAGGAGTGGCTGCGAGGGGAGTTGGGGCCCGAGGCTCTGCTGAATGTAGCCCTGGTCTCAACCATTGAGGATGCGGTACGCGAGGCTGATCTGGCCATCGACTGCGTGCCGGATGAGTTGGAATCAAAGCTGGAGATTCTCTGGCTGTTGGACCGCATGGCTCCGCCGCGAACTGTGCTGGCCACGCCGACGACGCGCCTGTCGATCGCGGATCTGGCCAACTGTACCTATCGCCCGGAAAAATGTATCGCCATCGCCGCCGAGGCCAGTAGCCTGACGGGAGATGCCGATGCGCAGGCTGGCGGACGGGAGATTCTGCTGCGGACCACGTCGAGGACTGCTCCACAGACAGCGGCGCTGGTGGAGCGGTTTTGGCGGCGGCTGGGGTTTCTGCCGGTCTTTGAGACTGTGGATGGCGGGCAGGCGTGAAATGACGGCAATGAGATTATTGCTGTTCCCGTTGATGAGAGGAAAGAAAAATGCCGACGATAAACGTCGGCATAGACTACAGAAACATAGAGAAATAAATGGTCGGGACGGGCAGATTTGAACTGCCGAATGGCTCGCCTACGGCTCGCACCCCTCGCAGGCGATGTTGGTGTCGTGCGCAGGGGCGCATGACAGATTTGGGTGCTCGTGGGTCGGCAAGAAATTGCCGCCTGGTTCACGAGCAGATGAGATTCGAAGAGAGATTAATGGTCGGGACGGGCAGATTTGAACTGCCGACCCCTCGCACCCCAAGCGAGGGGTTTTCTTTTGCCTGATGCTTACGCCGTGTGTTGAAACTTGCCATCGTGTGCCTTATCGTCAATATCCATAGTGGTTTACGGAAGATGAGGATGTAGACTCCCTTACGCCGTGTGTCGTCCTGTGTTGTCGTTTGTTGCGATGTTTTCGGTGGGACTGGCTACAGTTTTGGCTACAGTCCTTGTAGTCAATGGATGCTCGATTGTTGGGTCCGTGACAGTTTCTCCGCGTACTGAATCCGTTTGTTTGTCTACAAAACTTAGGTACTCACCTCCTCGACTTCACTGTGTTCCGGCTCACACCTTGGCCGAGAAAGCCCGCGTAGGCTTGCAAGTGTGACCGGCGAACACAGGACCAAATAACATGGAAATGAACCAATGCCCCGGCTGCGTCCGGCTGACAGGCTTCAAGCGAAATCTTGGTATTGGCACGTTGATCATGATCGTGCTGACCGCAGGATTCTGGTTACTACTGATCCCCTTCTACCCAAAGAGATGCATTGTGTGCGGTATTAGCGCGGGTGCCATCCGTTCCTCAGAATCCTCTCTTCCAGTGCTTCTTTTACTTGGCTGCCTTGGTGCGATTGCGCTCTTTTACCCCCATTCGTACTCGCGACCCACAGAAACCCATCCGGTCGAATCTGATCTTCCTCAAGCTTCAGAAGAGCAAAATGCCGTGTCGGTTCCGACCGCTGCTTCAGTCGATACTTCATCATCAAGAACCGTGGAGCCGATCAGCGTCGAGGCACCCACCTTTTTTTCTGAATATCAAGCAAACGAGGAAGCGGCAAACACACGATACGAGGACAGAAAGGTCGCAATCACGGGAGTCCTGTCAGGAGTGTTTGTTCCGTCGATTGCGATGTCTATGAGAATGGCCGCAAAAGGATACGAAGCTGATGCCTACGTCACGATGAACAGACCTACGCCTGAGTACCCAGGGACTCCAATTCCACCTGATGAAATCGTGGCATATTCCGAGAACGGCTCCTTCTTTGGCCTGAGTAACACACTTGCAGCTAGCGACCCTCTGAGGGTGGGCGAGACTGTCACTCTGGTCTGCACTTGCGGAAAAGGGAATCTGGTAACCAGTCCTTTTAATGGCACCTCTGGTTACTCAGTTATCTTGAAGAATTGCTCGCGACAGAATAATTCGCCGTCGGAAGCTCCCACCCAACGATTACCGCAAGATCCAACTCAGCCTTGAGAAAAAACGAGGGAAGGCATGGGGCGATACCTTTCCTCTGCTCCCTGTACAGCGGCTTTGACGCCCCGCAAGCTGAAGCAAGGGGAGAGAATGCCCGCACTCTGCCCCCTTGCCCTTGCGTGTCCGGGCTGATGGAGTCCCAAGACTCCACGGAGAAACGGCGTGATCCTTCGCCGCGCTCGGCACGCAAGCCGGATAAAAAAGGGAGTGAATCACCACTCCCAGCGCAATCAGCATGGGCTGGAATGGGCTGTTGTGGTGGCCTCATTGGATACCCGGCTCATGTGGGCCGTGCCCATGCACCGTTGCGCAAACTTCAGACCGGAGTGCCGCTGTTCTCGGCTTCCATCTCTTCCCGCATGGCGCGGCTATGTCTCCCAGCTCCCTCTGCGGCTATGGCGTACCGTTCGACGGCTTGGAGTCGATCAAACTCTATAGCGACCCGCGCCTCTATTTGCTCTTGGTCAGCGCGCGCCACGTTTTCGCGGGATAACTGCCATCTCTCTGCATCAGTCATGGGCTAGGCTCCTTTCCGCCTTGCGCAAGAGATAGGCGTCATGCTTCGTCTTGCCGATTGCGTGTGGAACGCCTTCGTAAAAGCTGGCGATCAGGGCGGCTTCCCGCATCGCTTTGGCGCTCGGTTGGAGAGTTATGAACGTGCCCATCTCGATCACTGGCATCATGCTCGGCTCTGGCTTGGGCGCGGCGTCGATTGCGAATTCGCAACCGCGATCTTTGAGCAGAGTGCCGTCAACAAGAATCGGGGAGCCATCGTCAAAGCCCCACGGCTTGCGAGTGAAAATCGGCGTCGATACTGAGTTATTCATGGTTGCCTCCATCTTCAGGGATAGGATCAAACCCACTTTGAAACGCGCTTGCGCCAGCGGCGGGGCTTGGGCTGATGACTGTTGAGACTGTGACCGGCGCGGCGTCATTGAGTGGTCGTCCGTTCATGGTCATGCGAAGAATTGGACTTCCGGCCTCTGGCATCTCTTCGCTTTCGGCGCGGGGTGTGGTAATGGTCACGGTTTCTTACCTCCTCTGGTTTGTCCTTGCCATTGCTCTTTTGTCGAGTCTTTCAATGAAGGCTTTCAATTCGCTGAAAGCTGTGTCGCCGTCCGGCTCTTCAACTGAAACGCAGTCGCGCAGCCAAGCCAACTCGGAATCCAAACGGGGAGCGGGCCGGATGCGGACCCCCTGAATAGTTGACCGGAATTGCTCGAACGCTCTGTCTGTCAACCTGAGTT
>Ga0181529_10002838_pt1 | contig 20294 bp, 12 predicted proteins | sample PEATcosm2014_Bin_36_FD_119763 | JGI IMG/M metagenome (GOLD analysis project Ga0181529, IMG submission 119763) | Peatland microbial communities from MTU Mesocosm Facility, Houghton, MI, USA - PEATcosm2014_Bin10_30_metaG | ecosystem: Environmental > Terrestrial > Soil > Wetlands > Peat | place... | reverse complement strand
GCGCAAATACCGTAGCGCCTAGCGGACGCCGTGGAGCATCGTCCGTTTGCGATATCGCCGGCGTGGGTTGCCGCGTCCGTCCTGGTGATGACGCTGGCCGGCTTTTTCGTATTTCCCGGCCACACCTGGCTGGGATCCGACACGCAGATCTACGCTCCCATGCTGGAGCGGCTATACGATCCAGGCATGCTGGCGCGCGACCTCGTGACCACGCGCCTGCACCTGGGCTGGACGGCGTTTGACGAAATCGCGATTGTGCTGCGGCGCGCGACGTCCCTGTCCTTCGAGCACGTGCTCCTGCTGCAGCAACTCGTCTTCCGTGCGCTGGCCCTCTGGGGTCTGTATCTGATCGCGCAATCGCTCGAGCTGTCGCGCTGGCTGGCGGTGATGGCGGCCGGCCTGGTTTCGCTTGGCGCGGCAATTCCCGGCCCGGCGGTGTTCACGGTGGAGTATGAACCGGTGCCGCGGGGGTTCGCGCTGGCGCTGCTACTGCTGGCGATCGGCCTCACGTTGCGCGGCCGTCCGTATTGGGCGGCGGCGGCGGGATCGCTGGCGCTGCTCTATCATCCGCCCACCACCATTCCCTTCTGGCTGGTGTTCGCGTGGCTGCTGTGGACCGAGCGGCGATGGCGTCCGCTGTTGGCGCCGGCCGTGGCAGCGGCGGTGTTGATGGTTCTGTGGCGTTGGCAATCGGCCGGCACGGCGCCGCAAGCGCTGTTCGGAGGCATCCACCCGGAATGGCGGGCGATCCTGCGATTGCGCGCGTCCTACATCTGGATCTCGCTCTGGCCACTTCGGGTGTTTGCGGAATATGGCCTGCTCGCGCTGCTGGCGGCGGGTGCGGCGCTGCGGCTGGGCAAGCAACTCGATGCGCGGCAGAGGGCTTTCTGCCTGGGGCTGCCGGCGATCGGGCTGGTGAGCATCGCGGTTTCCTGGACGCTGCTGGAAGGACTCGGCTGGCGCGTGGCGCCGGAACTGCAGCCGGCTCGAAACGTGCTGTGGATCACGCTATTCGCGGTATTCCTGAGCGCGGTCGCCGGAATCGCCGCGGCGCGCGAGCGGCGACATGTTGAGGCTTTCGGATGGATGCTCGCGGTCTTCCTGCTGCCCGTGCGCGCCGATTTTCTGACGCCGCTAGGATGGCGGCGCGCCGTCTGGATCGCGGTGCTGGCCGCGGCGTCGGTGGCCGCAGTTCGCATCGGAAGCATGGCGGCGCCGGCCATGGTGCTGATTGCCATGTTCGCCATTCCGTACGGCGCGCAGATTCACAATTATCCCGATCTGCGCACGCCGGCGCTCGAACAGTTGTGCGCGTGGGGCGCGACAGCGCCGAAGTCCGCCGTCTTCCTGTTTCCGGATGCCGGGCACAATCTCTATCCCGGAGTCTTTCGCGCCGAGGCGCGCCGCGCCGTGTATGTCGACTGGAAGGCCGGCGGGCAGGCCAACTTCTTCGAAAGCCTTGCCCTGGAGTGGTGGCGGCGATGGCGGACGGCCATGACCGGCCACGCTGACCTCGCGCTCGCCCGCTTGCTGGGCGTCGATTACGTGATCGTGTCGCCGGAACATGCGCTCGCAGGAGTCGACGCGGCGTATCGGAACGCGGAGTTTGTGGTGTACCGGGCGCGGTAGTACAAAACTCGCGATTTCATAGTATCGGATAAGTACCTCTGTATCTCTTTTAGCGAAGTTTTTGTTCGATCCTGTGTCTGGATCTATGCAATCCTTCGCTCATATGGAAGCGGTAATACGCGGCTGGTACCCGTTATGGATGACTCAGCTACGGATGTGGTCCACCAAAGACATGCTCTTGTGGATCGGGATGTTGTTCATCTTACTGAGAAACGCGTGGTCGATGGCGCGTCGCTAACTTCCCAGGAGTTTCCGGGATAGACCGCCACGCTGGACCCTTCCGCCAGAAACGCCGAGTCCGGCTGCCGAACGAGACACTGCGCCAGTTCCGGACCGTATAAACCGGCCACATCGCCCTGGAATGCCGCCGTAGACGCCTGCCAGACGCGCCACGGCGCATGTTCCACCTGGTACTCCAAGGTCGCGCCGCCAGGGTGCGCCACATAACCCCAGTAGTGCTCGGTGATGAACTGCTCGATCGATCCGTCCTTCGGCCGCACGGGACGGCCCGAGCACTCCACGCGCAGCGAGCACCACTGTCCACCGTGCCGCCATTCGTAGCGGGCCTGCACGCGTCCGCCTTCCGATGTGGGCTCGATCACCTGGTGGCGCATGGGAAGCGAGATGTATTTCTCGTGAAACGCCGTCCGAGCCACCGCCGCGATGGCCCATCGGGGGACGATTTCGCGCACAAACACCACGCCGCGGCGAGCCGATCCCCCATGGTCGCGCCGCACATAAAAGCGCAGATTCACCTCGTCGAAATCGGAATGAAAGGGAATCCACAATCCGCGAACGCGGGTTCGCTCAAAGCGGAACCCCACCAGGCTGACATAGGTCTTGCCGGCGAACTGGTCCAGTTCGGTTCCGGCGGGCACGAATGGAGCCAGTAGCGCCGGATCCACCGCGTAATTCAGCATAGCCAGGTACAGCCATTCGGCGGTGAGGAACGGGCGCGCGGACCGATCGGTAGCCATGCAGGTTAAGATATCACTCATGCGAACTTCCCTCAGCGTAACGGTACTGGTGTTTCTCACCCTACGCCCGCTTCCCGCGCAGCCGCCGGGCGGACGCGCCGGAGGACAGGGACAGCCGGCTGGTCCGCCGGCTTCCATCGCCGAGAAGACCACCGGCATGCAGAAGATCGACGGCTACTTTCCGCTGTATTGGGACGAGAGGACCGGCAACCTGTGGCTGGAGGTTCCGCGTTTCGACAGCGAGTTTCTGCTGGTGACGGGACTGGCGGCGGGTCTGGGCTCGAACGATATCGGGCTCGATCGCGGAATGGAAGGCGGCGGCCGGCTGGTGGAGTTCCAGCGCGTGGGGCCGAAGATTCTGCTGGTGCAGGGCAACGAATCGTTCCGCTCGTCGAGCGCCAACCCGGCGGAACGCCGCTCGGTGGAGGATTCCTTCGCCAAATCGATTCTCTGGGGATTCACGGTGGGCGCCGAGAGCAGCGGACATGTACTGGTGGACGCGACGGATTTCGTGGTCCGCGACGGCATGAACGCGGCCACTGCGCTTTCCGCCGGGGGCATGGTGTATCGCGTCGATAAGACGCGCAGCGCGGTCTATATGGCGCGCACCAAAGCGTTCCCCAAGAACACCGAGGTGGAAGTGACGCTGACGTTCGGCGGCGACGCGACGGGCGGACGTGGAGGACGCGGCGGCGGAGGCGGGTTCGGCTTCGGGCTGTTCTCGGGATCGGTCGCCAGCGTGACGCCGACGGCCGATTCGGTGACGCTGCGCGAGCACTATTCGCTGGTGGAACTGCCCGACGGCAACTACAAGCCGCGCCTGGACGATCCGCGCGCCGGCTACGGCGGACCCAGCTTCGTCGACTATAGCGTGCCCATTGGCGAGCCCATGGTGAAGCGCTACCTGGCGCGCCACCGCCTGGAAAAGAAGGATCCCAACGCCGCCGTCAGCGAACCGGTGAAGCCCATCGAATACTGGGTAGACCCCGGCGCTCCGGACGATATTCGGCAGGCGTTGATTGAAGGCGCCAGTTGGTGGAATCAGGCGTTTGAAGCCGCCGGGTTCCGCAACGGCTTCAAGGTGGCCGTGTTGCCGGAGGGCGCCGACCCCATGGACATCCGCTACAACATGATCAACTGGGTACACCGCTCGACGCGCGGCTGGAGCTACGGCGGGTCGGTGACCGATCCACGCTCGGGCGAGATCATCAAGGGCACGGTGACGCTGGGATCGTTGCGCGACCGGCAGGACTATCTGATTTTCGAGGGGCTGCTCTCACCCTACACCAACGGCACGGAGAAGCCCGATATTCTGTACCAGACGGCGCTCGCCCGCATCCGCCAACTGGCGGCGCACGAAGTGGGCCACACGCTCGGCCTGGGCCACAACTATTACGACAGCACGCAGGGCTGGATCTCGGTGATGGACTATCCGCATCCCAACGATGTCCTGCTGGCCGACGGCAGCATCGACCTGTCGCAGGCCTACCCGGCGCGCATCGGCGATTGGGACAAAGTCGCGATCAATTACGGGTATCGCCAGCTACCGCCCGGCGACGAGCAAGCCGCGCTCACGCACATCCTGGACGAGGCGTGGGCCAAGGATCTCCGCTACATGACCAACCAGGACACCGATGCGCACCCGCGCGTGGACCAGTGGTCGCTGGGCGTGAACCAGGCCGATGAGCTGGCGCGCATCATGAAGGTCCGCCGCGCCGCCCTCAATCGCCTGGGCGAGCACACCATACGCAACGGAGCCCCCATGGCGACCATCGAAGAGCCGCTGGTGCCGATCTTCCTGTACCATCGGTACTCGGTGGAATCAGCGGCGTCGATGTTGGGCGGCATCGATTATATCTACGCCATGCGCGGCGACGGTCGCAAGCCGCTGCAGTGGGAGACGGCCGCCAATCAGCGCAAGGCGCTGGAGGAACTGGCGAATACCTTGAAGCCGTCGGAACTGACGGTGCCCAAGGCGGTGCTGGACGCGATTCCGCCGCGGCCGCCGGGGTTTGGCCGTCATCGGGAGTTGTTCCCGCGCACTACCGGCGATGGATTCGACCCGGTCAGCCCGGCCGAAGTCGCCGCCGAGGTGACCATTGGATTCGTGCTGGAGCCGGCACGCGCCGCGCGGATGATTTCGCAGCACATGCTGGACGCGCAATTACCGGGGCTGGAAGAAGTGATCGACCGGTTGACGAAAGCGGTGTTCGATGCGCCGGTGGCCTCGGAGTATGAAGCCGAAGTGCGCCGCGCCGAGGAGCGTGTGCTGGTGGATCGGCTGACGGGCATGGCGGGAGCGGCGCCCAACGGCCAGGTTCGCGCCGTGGCCGCGCTGAAGCTGGCGAGACTGCGGGAGCGGCTGGACGTGAGCGGCAAGATCGCGACCAACCAGGCCGAGCGGGCGCAGCAGACTTTGCTGGCGGCCGACATCAAACGCTTCCTGGAGCGTCCGGCGGATCCGGCGCATCCCATGCCCGCACCGGTCCAACCGCCGGGAGCGCCTATCGGGGACGTCGGAATGGACTGGCTGCTGCTGCCGCCGCTGTGTACGTGGACGCCGGATTGGAGATAGGGTACCACCCATGCGTCCTCTCGCCGTCCTCACATTGCTGGTCGCCGCCGGGCTGACCCAGGCGGCGGATCGCCATACGTTCCAACTCGGCAAAGACGATTTCCTGCTGGACGGAAAGCCATTCCAGATCGTCAGCGGAGAGATGCATCCGGCGCGCATTCCGCCGGAGTACTGGCGCCATCGCATCCGCATGGCGAAGGCTATGGGCCTGAGCACGATCGCCGCCTACATCTTCTGGAATTTCCACGAGACCGAAGAAGGGCGCTTCGATTTCACATCGCCCGGCCGCGATATCGCCAGCTTTCTCAGAATGGCCCAGGAGGAGGGCATGTGGGTGCTGCTCCGACCCGGCCCGTACGTCTGCGCCGAATGGGATTTCGGCGGTTTGCCCGCCTACCTGCTGCGCACTCCCGATATCAAGGTGCGCTGCCTGGATCCACGCTACATGGCGGCGGCCGAGCGATATGTCCGCGCCCTGGCGCGCGTGGTGAAACCGCTGCAGGTGACCGAGGGCGGACCGATCCTGATGGTGCAGATCGAGAACGAATACGGCAGCTATGGCAATGACCGCGCGTACCTGGAGCGACTGCGGCAGATCTGGCAGGAAGCCGGCATCCGCGTCCCGTTTTACACCGCCGATGGCGCTACCAACTACATGCTGGAAGCCGGGTCGCTGCCGGGCGCGGCGGTGGGGCTCGACCCAGGATCGAGCGACGCGCAGTTCGCACTGGCGCGGCGGATGAACCCCGGCGTGCCGGTCTTCTGCAGCGAGATCTATCCCGGCTGGCTGACGCATTGGGGCGAAAAGTGGCAGCGCCCCGCCGTCGATGGCGTCGTTAAGGAACTGCAGGCCCTGCTCGAGAAGCGGCGGTCGTTCAATCTGTATGTGGTCCACGGCGGCACGAATTTCGGATTCTGGGCGGGCGCAAATTCCGGCGGCAAAGGCTACCAGCCGGACGTCACCAGCTACGACTACGATGCGCCCATCAACGAGCAGGGCCGGGCCACGGCGAAATTTCGCATCCTGCGCGACCTTCTGGCGCGCTACCGCCCCGCGAGTAGTGCGTTGCCCGAGATGCCGGCGGACATTCCGGCCGCGGCGATTCCGCCGATCGCGATGAAGCCGTGGGCGTCGCTGTGGCAGAATCTGCCCCGCCCGGTGGCCGCGGTACAGCCGCGTCCAATGGAGGAGTACGGGCAGGATTTCGGCATGATCGTCTACGAGACCACGCTCATCGGACGCAAGAGCGGAACGCTCACCGTCACCGAAGTTCACGACTACGCCACGGTCTTCGTAGACGGGAAGTACATCGGCAAGTTGGACCGCCGCGACAGCGTGAACACCCTGGCGCTGCCCAGGACGGAAAGCGCGTCGCCGGTGCTGACGATTCTGGTAGAAGGGATGGGCCGCATCAACTTCGCGCAGGCTATGATCGACCGCAAGGGAATCACCGACCGCGCGACGCTCGACGGAATGACGCTGATGAACTGGCGTGTCTTCCCGCTGCCGCTGAAAGACGACTTCGTGAAGCGCCTGGCGGAGGGCAAGGTGGACGAACGTCCGGGAATCTTCTTCAAAGGAAGCTTCGACCTGGCGGAGACGGCCGATACGTTTGTGGATCTATCGGGATACCAGAAGGGAGTGGTCTGGGTGAACGGCCACAATCTGGGACGCTATTGGAATATCGGCCCGCAGCAGCGTCTGTATTGCCCGGCGGGATGGCTGAAGCGCGGGGCCAATGAGATCGTGGTGTTCGATCTGCATCAATTGCAGGCGGCGCCGGTATCGGGGTTCGCGGAACTGGACTGAGGATCCGGCTGGAATGAAAGAGGGGCGTCGCAATGCCGCGATGATCGAGTAGCCTTCTATTTCCTTACCGGCGGCAGCCCGATCGACCCCATGTCTCCGTGCGTTAGCGTTTCCCAGTTCATATGGTGGTTCACGCCGGTGGGACGATTCCCGGGGATCACCGCGGCCATTTTCGGCAGACTCTTTCCCATACGATTGTGGAAATGGTTGTACGCGATTTCCCACGTGGGATGGAGATTGAATTCCAGATTCTCCGGCGCCTTGACGTTGTTGGGCGGCAGGTACTGCGCCTGGAATTCCATGGCGGCCATGATGCGCGCGCCCTGCTCTGCGTATAAGTCGACGCCCTGCTGGCGAGCGGTTTCGGCGGTGTCCACCATGCCGGCGAACGCCATGTTGGCATGCTGCGAATCGCGCGCGGTCTCCTGCAACAGGCCGTCGACGAATTCCGGAGTGAAGCCCTTGTTTCCCCAGATGGGTTCGCCGCAGCCGACGGCTTCGACGGGCTTGGGGCCGTCGCTCTTCAAATAGATGGTGGCCGGAGCGCGGCCGCGCCACATCTGTATGCCGAAATCGAAAGCCGCTCGGTTGTCGTTGAAGACGCCGATATTGACGATCGCTTCGGCCTGTGTCAATTCCTTGTTGCCGTTCTCGCAAGTGCCGTGGATCAGCGACGGCAGATATTGCGTGGTCAGCATATTCTGGAATTTTGCGATATCGGCGTCGGACCAGCTCTTGTAGCTGTAGCGGACGATCTCGGCGGCGCGCGGCCACACATCGGCGGTCCAGGCGGCCTGCACCGGGCCGTTGGAATTAGTATGACCGCCGGTCAGCGTCTCCGACCATGCGTTCATGATCTTCACGGCATTCTGCGCGTAGGCGGCGTTTCCGGTGAGATACCAGAGCAGGGCCTGCGCGTAAGCGGCTTCGCTGTCGGACTGTTCGTCCTTGCATCCCAGATCGGGGTTGGAATAGGACCCGCATTCTACCGTGGCGCGGGGATGCGGCGTGTAGTCGAGCGCGCCGCGCTTGTCGGCCTTGAGCGCGGCGAAGGCGGTCTTCTGCGGTTCCGTTCCGGCGGCGATCCGTTTCTTGATCTCATTCAGTTGGGCGCGGTTCACCAGGACGCCGGGGTGCACGAAGCCGGCCGGCGGCGCGGGTTTGCCGCTGAGATCCGCGGCGGTGGAAACCGGAGGGTTGGCATACGCCGGATTGGCGGTATCTTCGGTGGATTTCTTGCCTCCCTTCTTCTTCTGGTTCTGCGACCAGCCGAGGCCGCCACCGACGCAGACAATCGCGGCGGCCAGTAGGATCCACGAAATCACGGTGCGGTATGTCGGTCTCATTATTTCTTTCCTTCCACCACCCAGATATTGCGAAACTGGCAGGGCATTCCGTGTTCCTGCAACTGAATGGGTCCGGTGGGAGCTTCGCCCAGGCGAGCCGCGTTCAACGTCACGGGACCGAGCTCGCGATCGTTATAGAGGGTGGTTCCGTTGAAGAGCAGCGTCACGCGGGGAGCGGCGGTACGATTGCCGGCAGCGTCGAAGCGCGGCGCGTGAAAGTCGATGTCCATGGTCTGCCAGTCGAGCGGCGGCCGGGAACTGCGGATGCCGGGCTTGGCGCTGGCGGGAGTGCAGTTGTCGAAACCGGCGCACGGATTGCCATCCAGGCGGCCGTACATTTCGTTGATGTTGGCTTCGTAGCGATCCTGAATGTACACGCCGCTGTTGGTGGGACCGCCCAGGTTGCGGAACTCCACGTGAATTTTCACGTCGCCGAACCATTTGTGGCTGATCAGCCCGCCGGAGCGCGGCGCCACTTCCATGACGCCGCCGGGGAGCAGGTACCACGGCGAAGGACCGTCTTCCGTGAGCCAGTCCTTTTCCTTCATCCTGGCCCAGGCATCCATGTTCTTCCCGTCGAAGAGGACGATCGCTCCGACCGGCGGCTTCGCGCCCAAGGTGGGCGGCGTGCGGGTGATACGCTGCAGATCGAACGATTCGCCCTTGCCGGCGGCCTTGAAATGGCCCCCCGCGATGCTGCCCGTCCATCCTTCCGCGGTGAAACTGATGGTGTTGCCGGAGAGTTGGCCTTCGAGCACCACGACCGGCGTATCGTTCGGGACATCGAACTTGCGGAAGATATTCGCCTGGTAGAGGCCGACGTCGGACTGTTGCGGAATGGCGTCCTGTACGGAGAAGATCTTGTCCTGAACGGGAATCACCTGCGCGACGAAGCCGTCGCCCTGCCAGTCGCCGCGGAACGCATCGGGTGCGGCCCAATAGAAGGGATGCGGCAGCTCCACCTTCTTGGGCGCACCTTTGTCGCCGCCCTTCTTGCCGCCTTTTTTCACGGGATCCTGGGAGTCGGTCGAGCTGAACAGCAGCGCCCCGGCCGCGACGAAGCACACCAACGGGAGGATAGTCTTCATGGTCAGGCGCTCCTCGCGATAGCGTCGCGCAGTTGCGCCAGGAACTGGGGCACTACAGTCAGAGGATCGTACGGCTTTCCCGCCGGGGACAGCGTTTCGATGGGCAGGTAGCCCGAGTAGCCGGACTTGCGGACGATCTTCAGCAGACGGATGAGGTCCGAGGGGATTTCACTGTCCTCGCCGAAGACGCTCTGCTTGATCTGCCAGTTGACGGAGTGCGGCGCCACCAGTTCGATGTCCACGTAGGGATCGGGAGTCTTGAAGTAGCCGGTGTCCACGATGGGTCCGCAGAAGTCCGAGCCCACCACTTTGACCAGTTCCAGAAGCTGCGCGCCGGTCTGCAAAAAGTCGCCGTGGTTCTGCACGCCGATGCGCACACCGTGCTTCTTCCCGTGATCGGCACACTCCCGCAGGTCGGCGGCGATCCACTCCAACACCTGGGCGCGGGTAGCACCTTTGGACACCGATTGCCAATTCTCGGCGCGCATCTGCGTATCGGCGAACACGCGGACCACGGGCGCGCCAAGGCGGGCGGCGACTTCCACGAACTCCTTAATATGGGTGACGCCGGCATCGCGCACCGACTTGTCGGCGGTAGTGAAATTGTTGCGCACGCCAGTGCCGCTGATGCCGATTCCCAATTCGGCGGCGCGCGTCTTGAAGTTGTCGATGTAGCCATCCGACGGGCGGGTGGGATAGCCGGGCATGTAGTATCCGGTGGCGTCGACGCCGTCGAATTTGTTCTGCGCGGCGAACTCCATGACTTCCACCAGGGTGATGCCTTTGGCGCGCTTCTTAGTGGCGTCGTTGAGCAACTTGTTGAACGAATAGGCGTTCAAGGAGGTCTTGAGGACTGTCTTGCCGGGAGACATCTTTCTGGCGGTTTGGGCGGCTGCGGCGGCACAGAGCGGCAGCAGGGCGGCATTCCTCAGGAAGCCGCGGCGACTGAGCGATTCGGACATAATGACGAGTCTCTTTCCAGGGTCAAACGGATTGTAGGGAGAGCGGCATGGCCGCCGCAAGTGAATTCACGGTCAAATCGCGAGGATTCCAGGCGCCTTTGTATATCAATCACTTGCGACGCCTCCCTTTACGTAAAATGGCTCCGGTGCGGCATTGCCGCAGCCTCGCGCCGCCAGCACGCGTGCTAATAATGGACTGGACCCCGCGTCCTCACAGTCATGAAGGCTACCCTCTGCAGCACAGCAACTCTCGTTATGGTTTTCGCCGGCACGGCGCCCGCGGCCGACCCGGCTCTGGTGAATCTCGTTATGCCCGACGCCACGGTTATTGCCGGCGTCAACGTGGCCCAGGCGAAGGCCACGCCCTTCGGTCAGTACGTGCTGACGCTGATTGCCCCGCACGATCAGCAACTGCAACTTCTGGCGGTAGCCACGGGATTCGATCCGCGACAGGATGTGAATGAGCTGCTGGTGGCCACCAACGGACCGGCCGGTTCCGAGATCGGTCTAGCGCTGGCTCGCGGCGCGTTCAACGTGAGCGCCATCACCACGGCGGCTACCCTGGTGGGCTCGAAGTCGGAGACCTATCAAGGAGTGGTCATTCTGGAAAGTCCCGACGGCACCAAGGGTTTCGCCTTTCCCACCTCCACGCTGGCAGTGGTCGGCGATGTGCCGAGCGTGAAGAGCGCCATCGACCGGCAGTCCTCGGGGGCGCAGCACCTCAGCTCGACGGTGGTTTCCGAGATCAACCAGTTGAGCGGCGCTAACGACGCCTGGGTGTTGACCACCGTTCCACTGTCGAGCCTCCATACCAATAACGTGATGCCCAGCATCAATGGACTGAACGGTCAGGCGCTGCAGCAGGTGCAGCAGGCCAACGCCGCGGTGAAGTTCGGCGTCAACGTGACGGTGACGGCGCAGGCGCAGTTGGACACCGCGCAGAACGCCACCACGCTGGCGGGAATGCTTCAATTGCTCGCCAGCATGGCGCAGATGCAGGCGCAGAAGGCGCCGGAAGCGGCCGCTCTGGCGAAGTCCGTGACCGCGACGGCTGCCGGGTCCACGGTGACGGTGACGTTCAGCATGCCGCAGGCGCAGATCCAGCAACTGGTGCAGACGCAGCAGAATAAGGTCAGCAAGATCCCGCAGAAGAAGCAATAACCGGTTTATAGCGCGGGACAGATGTCTTTGTAGAACGGGCATCGCTTGCACTGCTCGCCTTCGCGCAGGGGAAACTCCAGCTTCTCCTGCGCCTCCACGAAGTCGCGAACCATCTGTTCCGGGGAGTCGAGCAGCGAGGGCGCCAGATCCACCTCCACCATGGCGTTGGGTTTCAGAAAGTGCAGCCAGGCGCGATCGGGAGGGCGGTCGGCGACGCGCTCCACGGCCATGGCGTACAGCTTGAGCTGCAATTCGTAGTCGCGGGCGCGAGCCGCGACATCAAGGCCGGTGACGGCATCGGTCTTGTAGTCCACCAGCACCAGTTCACCGCCTTCTTCGAACCAGAGATCGATCTGCCCGCGGACCACCAGATCGTCCACCGCCATCAGGAAATCGAATTCGCGTTCCACGCGCGCGGCCCGCTCGGCGCGGCGGGCCAGCGGACTGTGGCGAAACGTCTCCGCCAGGCGCAGGGCTTGCGGATCGGGATCCACCACGGGCAGTCCGGCGAGCATGGCGTGAACCTGCGTCCCCAACTGGTCGGCCGGGAGTCCGTCGCCGGCGGCGCCATTGGTCTTCCGCGGCTTGCCGGCGAAGCCCAGATAGTGGCTGAGGTAATACTGGCGCGGACAGCGGGCGAATGCCGCAAGCGCGGTGACGGTGGCGTTGGTGTCGCATTGGCCGGTGACGCTGGGCGCGGAGCAGATCGCGGACGGATCCTGCGGCGCTGGGAGCAGCGGCGAACTTCGATCGACTGTGGGCGGCGCGGACGCCTCCCCGACGAAGCAGCGGAACTGCCAGGCTTCGCCTTCCGGCGTAATGCGCTCGTGAAGCGACTCGCCGGTGCGGGTCACATCGAGCAGCAGGCTGTCCACCAGCCGCTTGGCCCAGTTGGCGGGTTTGCGATCGCCCAAGGAGAAACTGAGCGCCAGATGGTGCTCGGCGCGCGTCATAGCGACATACAACAGGCGGTCGGCTTCCCTGCCCTCCCGTTCCTTGAGTTCCACGCGAATGGCATGGTGGAACAGATCGTCCTTATCTTCGCGGCTGGCCGGATTCCGCCAACCCGCGCCCAACCCGCAGCGCGGCGAGAAGGCCACTACCGGCGGCTTGCCCTCCACACCCTTGTGCATGGCGGCGACGAAGACCACCGGAAACTCCAGACCCTTGGCGGAATGCACGGTCATTACCTGCACGGCGTCGGCGGAATCTTCGGGCGCCGAGTCTTGCTCGGCGAAGTCGCTCGAGCGCAGCAACTCGAGATCCTTCACGAAGGCGTCGAGCGAACTGCGCGTGGATGCGGCGCGGGCCTGCGCCAGGAACTTGTCGATATTGGCGGCGGCGCGGCTGCCCAAGGGCGCCTCGACGCCGTACTCGTCCATGGCGTCGAGCAGCAGGTGGTCGAAGGACAGGTACTCGCGTTTCGGGCGCCACTCGCGCAGGCGGTCGCGGAACCGGCAGAGCTTCTCCAGGTCGGCGGCGTCGAACTCCGGATCGTCTTCCGGGCGCAAGCGCATCAACACCGCGCCCAGATTGTCGCCGAGCAGTTTGAGCCGCAGCAGCGCCTCGTCGGACACTTCCACCAGCGGCGATCGCAGCACCGCTGCCAGGCTGATTTCGTCGCGCGGATTCGAGATGGTGCGCAGCAACTGCACCAGGTCGTTGACCTCGCGGGCATCGTAGAAGCCCTTGCCGCGATTGATGACGTACGGGATTCCGGCATCCTCGAAGGCTGCCGTGAACTCCGGCAGTACTTCGGTATTGCGCACCAGCAGGGCGACGTCGCGGAAGGCCAGCGACAGATCCGCGGCCCTCAGTTCGAGCATCCGGCGCGCGACCAGGCGCGCTTCGACATCGAGGGATGGCGCCACCATCACGTCCACCCGCGGAGCCGATCCAGGGCCATCGGCAAAGCTCTTGCCGGGAATCAATCGCCGCGTCTCGATTCCGGCGGCTCCGGCCACCACGGTTTCCACGGCGCGCAGAATCTCCGGCCGGCTACGGAAGTTCTCCACCAATTCCACCACGCGGCCGCCGGAGCGGGACGCCGCGGCGCGGAACTCCTGAAACTCGCGCGGCTCGGCGTGACGGAATCCGAAGATGGACTGGTTCACGTCGCCGACACCGTAGAACCGGCCCTCGGGCCGCATCAGCCGCAGCAGGCGGGCCTGCTGGCCGTTGGTGTCTTGCAACTCGTCCATGAGCACGTGCTCGAATTGCGATCGCAAGCGCTCGCGGGTGTCGGGACTGGTCTCCAGCAGTTTGACGGCGAACTCCTCCAGATCGCTGAAATCCAGAACGCCGGCCTGGCTCTTGCGCTGCCGATAGAAGCCATCGAAGCGGCGCAGCACTTCGATCAGCACGCCGCGCTCGGCGGTGTAGAGTTCGGTGATCAGGGTGTAGCGCAGGTGCTTGAGCTGCTCGTTTTTCAAGCGCTGCAGCAGTTGGTACGCGGCGTTCCCGCGCTTGAAGCCATTGAGATTGTAGTCGCACTCGTCCACCGCCCGCAGAGCTGCCGTGGGACCCGCGGACTCCACGATGCGGCCGATGCTTTCCGACGCGGCATCGAATTCCCTCCGCTGCGCCAAGCTCCAATTGGAAAGGCCATGCGGCCGCTCGCGCTGCAATTCGGCGAGCGTCCGGGCGATATCGGCGAGCGTTGTACCGGCGGGCGCCGGGAACGAGGACAACTGGCTCACCTCTGTGCCCGATCCGCGCATGGCGTCGTAAGCCGAGAGGATCGCCGATTCGAAGGAGTACGACGACAACCCGCGAATCAACGCGCGCACACCGGCCGGATGGTCGGCGAAGAGCGACTCCATGGCCTGCGCCAGGGCCTCCTGCTGCCAGCGTCCGAATTCGCGCTCTTCGGCGATGGTGAAGCCGGGGTCGACACCCGCGGCGACGGCATTCTCTTTCAACACGCGCGCGCAAAATCCGTGGACCGTGAAGACCCAGGCGCGCTCCAGCCGGGCGCGCGCGGCGGCGTCTTCGCGGAACTCCTCGGACAACTTGCGGCGCATCTGCGCGGCAGCCTTCTCGGTGAAAGTGATGGCCAGAATGCGGACCGGATCGACACCGGCTGCCACCAGCCGGCGAAAATACTCTACGAGCACGGTGGTCTTGCCCGACCCGGGGCCGGCCACCACGCAGGTATCCACGTGGTCGCGCGGAACATCCACGGCGGCGAGCTGCCGGGCGGTGAACTGGGGCTTCATCCCTGCTCCTCTGCCAACTCCGCGCTCCGCATCTCGACCCGGCAGACGTCGCGGAAATCGCATAGACGGCAGTGGCCGGGTTCGGCCGGCGCCGGCTCCATACGACCGCCGCGAATCTGCTCGACAACCGCCAGCGTGCGCTCCTGGGCGTGCTCGAACCAGCCCTCGGGAAACGGAGCCTTGTCCAGCAGGCCAGCGGCGCTCCAGCCGACGTACTGCACCTCTTTTTTCACCCCGACGTAGAACATGCCCGCCAGAGTCACGCCGAACTTCCGCTCGGCCGCCATGCCGTACAACTGCGCCTGCAACAGCCGGTCGTCGGTGAGCTTGGATTTCACGCGGGCGGTGGCGCTGTACTTGTAGTCGATCACGTAGGCGCTGCCGTCGGCCGCGGTGTCGAGGCGGTCGAAGCGGCCGGAAATCTCGACGCCGTCGAGCGCGAAAGTGAACTTCTCTTCCAGGCGCGACGTCATCCCGGAGGGCCACCGCGTATCGGCGGCAAACGCCTGCAGATCTTCCAACAGCGAATTGCGCAGCCGCTCGGTGTGGTAGCCCGGCGGAATGCGGTTCTTCTCGCGATACTCGTCGAACACGCGCTCGAAGACTGGCGCGATGGGCGCCGGCCGCAGCGGCCACCAGTCGGCCAGTACCTGGTGCACGATGCTGCCCTGCGTCAGAAAATCGAAGCGCTGCTCGGGCCATTTGGGCGCGCCTCGCAAGTGTAACGTGCGGCCGCCGAAATACTCGAAGGGGCACTGCAAATACGTCTCGAGCGAGGTGGGTGTGAACCGGGCGGTCTTTTCCGCGAGGCGCGCCAGCAGGCTGGCCGACTCGATGGCCACGGCGCCGCGCCGGCCGCGCAGTCTCCGCGGCTGAGGTCTGGCGGCGCGCGGCTCTTCGGGAAGCATGGAGGCGCGGCCATCCAGGTACAGGGACCGGAGTGTTCGCTCGCCGCGCTGGTCGAATAAGGGATAGGAGATCACCACCAGCAGGCTGGCGCGGCCGATGGCCGAATCGAACAGCGCGCGCTCTTCGCGTTCGAATTCGGCGCTGGTGCGCAGACGCACGCCCGCCTGGTTCAAACGACGCCGCGCCGCGTCGGGGAAGAAGGGATCCTGCGGATGGAATTGCGGAAACTGGCGCTCCACCAGTCCGCAAAGGAAGACCACCGGCAGCACCCACTGACGCGCTTCGTGGGCCGACAGCACATGCACCACGTTGCGGCGGCCATCGCGTAGGCGCAGCGGCTTCAGACGGAGCACCGACGCGACGGCCCGCCAAAACGGCTCAATCGGGATAGCGCGATCCGTGGGCAGCGCCTGCGCGGCTTCGTCCAGGGCCTCATCGAAGAGATCGAGTACCTGCGCCTGGCTGCGATGGATCAACGCTGTGCCGTGGCGATCGGGACCAGTGGGCACGGGATCCACCGCGGGACGGAACAGGTGGCGTAGATCGCGAAACCGCACCGCCCAATCGGCCGGCGGCATGGTAAAGGAGCGCCACTCTTCCAGCGTGCCAAGCGAGTCCAGTTTGTGAAGCAGCGGCTCGGCGCCGGGAAGCGGCCGGCCTTCCGGCCCGATCAGCAGCGACCGCAGATCGCCCAAACCGGCGTTGGGAACCTGTTCGCGGACGGCGAAATCGAAGCGGTCGAGGGCGTTGTTATCCGCGAAGCGCGGCGCCAGGTGTGCCACTTCGAGGGTGCGGGCGTGGTCCCAGCCGCTGAGCATGGCTTCTACCGCGCCGCCCAGATAGCGGATCACGGGATGCTCCTCCAGGCGCGCATCGAAATAGAAATGCGCCGGGATGCCGAAGCGCTCGAGCGTGGTGCGCAGCACCGGAACGTAGGGACCGGCGGCGCGCACGATGATGCCCATGTCGCGGAAGGCCAGTCCGGAGGCTGCCTGTTGCAGAATGCGCCGGGCGATTTCCTCGGCTTCGCGCTCGATATTCTTGACCGCGACCAGAATCTCCGCCGGCGCGCGACGTCCCCTGGCGGCACGTTCCTGCTGAAATCCCGTGGCAGCCAGGCGCTCGCGGAGATCGCCCGAGACATCGCAATCGTTCAGTGTGAGCGTGAGCCCGGCGCGCCGGCCGATGGCGTGGATGAGACGCAGTTCGGGATCGGGGAGCGCGTGAAAGCCGTCCATCCAGACGGTATGGACGCCGCTCAGTCCCTGCACTTCGATCCGCTCCGCCGCCAGTTCCAGGCGCCGCGCCCGCAGAGCCATGCCGCGGCTTTCCAGTTCGCGGTCCACCTCGCGATAAATCGCCAGAAACGCCTCGGCAAGGGGCGTATCGGGCAGACAACTGGCCAGTTGTTCGCTGGCGCATCCCGCCGACGCGAACTCGGAAACGGCGCGGGCGAGCGCCGCGCAGAACCCAGGGAAGTGCGCCACGCGAGCGAATTCCGGCCGGTGTATGCGCCGCGCCGCGTTCTCCACCAGGAGGTACAGCACGGCGTCGGAGGCCTGCGGGACATCGTCGACCCACTCCTCGGCGAAGCCGTGCAGCGTTTGGATGAGCCGGCCGCGGAAAACCAGGCCTTCGCGCGCCAGTTGATTTTGCAGGTGCTGCGACATGGTAGCGGTGGGCACCAGAAGGCGGATTCCCGGATCGCCCGACGCCAGCGCCGCGCGAAACTGCTCCAGCACGAGAGTGGTTTTCCCGGAGCCGGCCGGTCCCGTCAGCAGCCGCATTTTGCTCCAGTGTACGGCGAAATCACTTCACCCCGCGGAGAACGTGCCGATTCGCTCGCCTGGGGATGTAAGGATCCATCTTGCGGCGTCCGCTTGCAGCTGGGGAAGTCAGTTCGTCCCGATAGCGCAGGTCTCAGTTTCCCAGTTCTCGCGTGAGGTCCCGGAGAGGAATGGTTTCCTTCTCTTCGGCCTCTTTCAGCGCAGAACGAGCACATTCGATGTCGATCCAATCCATCTCTTCCCGTGCCAAGCGCTCCAAGCGGTGCAGGTCGTCGATCGGAATGACGGCGGGTGAGTGCCTGCCGCGACTGGGAACGATGGTCCGCTCTTAACCCATCAGTTCACCTGCCGGCGTTCTCCCGATTCCGTCTTCCGCGGCTCGCCGGAACTTCGATGGAAATCGCTGAGGGTGTATTCCATGTCGGTGCGATAGAACTTGAACAGCGCCACGCGCGCCGACGCGTGAATCACAAAACGATTCGGCAGGCACAGCGCGTCGTCCACGCGCGCCTGTTCCATCGAGAGATTGCTGCCCTTCGCCAGGCGGATCAGGATGCCGCCGAACGAGATGGTGTCGAGTGTTTCGGCCTCCAGCTTCAGCCACTGAAAGTCCTTTTTGGCGATCCAGAAGCGCGCTTTCATTTTGGGCAGATACGGGCCGGATGACGATTTGGGTTTGTAGCCCGGCTTGGGCGTGGCGTCGATCACATAAGCCGGCGCGCCGCCGACGGTTTCCTCGCCCGCCAGGCGAAGGTCGAAAGCGTCGGGGACTTCGAGCACCGGTTCACGCTGCTTCTGCTGCCGTCGCTCCCATTCGCCGATCCGTTTGTCGCGCTCGGACTTCGACTCCTTGCGGCGCTGGTCGGCGGTGAAGCGCATGCGGTCGTCTTCGAACTTCTGCTCGTCGGGCGAAAGCGGCTGGTCGTTGCGCGCTACCAGGCGGCGATACGGCGACCCCTCCATGAAGGAGATTTCCCAAGTGCGGATGGTTGTCGTCTTCAGTTTTCCGGAGCTGTCGTACTGCCGCTCCAGGAGCCGCTGACGATAGGTGAAATCGCGGATTTGGGGAGCGTTGTTGTGGTCGAGCGCTACGGCGCGCTGCACGATTTCGCGAGGCGTTTGGCCCCATGTCGGCAGGCACAGGAGCGCTCCGAGAACCAGGGGCGCGCGCTTAGGAAAGCAAGCGCTCAAATCGCGACCCCGCGCGGACGATTGTCTGGTTGCGTTCCGGGCCAGTGGAGATGCAGCCGGCCTCCACGCCGGTTTTCAGCTCCAGGAAAGCGATATAGTCCTTCGCCTTCGCCGGCAGCGCATCGTAGGAATCGATTCCGAAAGTCGATGTCCGCCACCCCGGAAGACATTCGTAAACCGGCTCCAAAGTGGCAATCTCGGCGACGGTCGGAGGCATTCCGTCGATCGCCTGGCCGCCCGAGCGATACCCCACGCAGACGCGGATATGGTCGAATTCATCGAGCACATCGAGCTTGGTCACCACCAGGCTGTCGAATCCGTTGATGGCTGCCGTGTAGCGCATCAGAGGCGCGTCGAACCAGCCGCAGCGGCGCGGGCGGCCGGTGACCGCGCCGAATTCATTGCCGCGCTTGCGAATAGCCTCGCCTTCGCCGTCTAGCGCTTCGGTGGGGAACGGTCCGCCGCCGACGCGTGTGATGTACGCCTTGGAAACGCCGATGACGCCCGAGATGCGGGTCGGCGGCACGCCGGTTCCGGTACACGCGCCCCCCGCCGACGCGCTCGACGACGTGACGAAGGGATAGGTGCCGTGATCGAGATCGAGCATGGTGCCCTGCGCGCCCTCGAACATCACCGTCTTTCCGGAGGAGATGGCTTGGTTGAGCAGCAGCGCTGTGTCGCAGACCATGGGCCGCAGGCGCTCGGCGAGCGATTCATACTGGTCGCGAATGGCGGCCAGATCGAACTCCTCGTAGATGCCCAGGGCCTTGGCGATGGCGACCTTCTCTTCCATGACCGAATCGTATTGCGCGCGGAAGACGGCGCGGTCGAGCAGGTCGGCCACGCGGATGCCGCGGCGTCCGGCCTTGTCCTCATAGCAAGGTCCGATACCGCGGGAGGTGGTGCCGATGGACACGCGTCCCGGCCGCCCTTCCGACATCCGCTCCATCATGCGATGCACCGGAAACAGGACGTGCGCGCGGTTGCTGACGAAGAGACTGGCGCTAACATGTACGCCGGCCGATTCCAGGGCGTCGATTTCCGCGAAAAGGGCTACCAGGTCGATGACCAGCCCGTTGCCGATCACGGCGGTCTTTCCCGGACGCAAAACGCCGCTCGGTATGAGCTTCAGAACGAACTTCCTGTCTCCGATGAATACGGTATGGCCGGCATTGTGTCCGCCCTGATAGCGCGCGACGATGTCGAACCGCTCGGCGAAGACGTCGACAATTTTGCCTTTGCCTTCATCTCCCCACTGTGACCCCAGTATGATGACGTTTCTCATTTTGACCAAACTTTACTATTTTAGCTGGTTTCCCGGCGCACACTGGAGATGGTTTTCAAAAGAGGGAATTGGCGGGCGCGCGCGGCTTTTACCGTTTTCCGTTCATCAACTTGAAGATGTAGGCCAGCACTTCGGCCACGGCGCGGTAGAATTGCGCGGGGATCTCCTGGCCGATGTCCACCGATTTATACAGTCCCTGCGCCAGGGGCGGGTTTTCAATCAGCGGAACCTGGTTGTCGATGGCTTTCTGCTTGATGCGCAGCGCCAGATAATTCTTGCCTTTGGCGACCACCTTCGGCGCGCCGGGCGATTGCATGTCGTATTTCAGGGCGACGGCGTAATGCGTCGGGTTCACG
>Ga0181529_10002837_pt1 | contig 20296 bp, 18 predicted proteins | sample PEATcosm2014_Bin_36_FD_119763 | JGI IMG/M metagenome (GOLD analysis project Ga0181529, IMG submission 119763) | Peatland microbial communities from MTU Mesocosm Facility, Houghton, MI, USA - PEATcosm2014_Bin10_30_metaG | ecosystem: Environmental > Terrestrial > Soil > Wetlands > Peat | place... | reverse complement strand
TGCCGAGAGGGGATCTGGGCGCAGGTGGATCATCGGCCGCCGACTTCACCCGACCAGCTGGCCCGCTGATGCGTCGCCCGCTCCTGCCCCTAGCACGGAGGGAATCGCGCCCATTTGGTCGAACGGCGACAAGGAGGTCACAAAGGGGCGACAGGTCGGATGCTCCCCCTCCTGCCACTGACCATGGCTTGGAAAGAAGGTAAGCAATTGACACACACGACATCCCGTCCCATCAGTGGTGCCACACCCCGCCGGAGTGCGCCCCGCAATTACCTGGCCAGCTCAAGAATGGTCTTCCTCGTGGTCTTGATCTCAGCCGCGGTCGCCGGTGCATGGCCGGCAGCGGCGTATGCGGCCACCCAACCAGGCCTGGGGACGGCTCTCAATTACGCGGTCCTCGCCGGACAGACCATCACCAACACCGGGCCCTCCGTGATCACCGGCAACCTGGGACTGGCTCCCGGTTCTTCCGTGACCGGATTCCCTCCCGGCAGCGTCACCGGCGTCAAGGATGTCAGTGATGCCGCGTCCGTGCAGGCCAAGAACGACCTGGTCACCGGCTACACGGAGGCCGCCAACTCGCCATCGACCTCCGACCTCACCGGCAAGGACCTCGGCGGCCAGAACCTGACCCCCGGCGTCTACACCTTCAGCTCCTCGGCCCAGCTGACCGGCACGCTCACCCTGAGCGGCAACGGCGTCTTCATCTTCCGGATCGGCAGCGCGCTCACCACCGCGAGCAACTCTGTCGTGCTGCTCCAGAATGGCGCCCAGGCGTGCGCCGTGTACTGGCAGGTTGGCAGCTCGGCCACGCTCGGCTCGACCACGAACTTCCAGGGCAACCTGATGGCCCTCAGCAGCATCACCATGGTGACCGGCGCCAATCTCATCGGGCGCGCCCTGGCGCGAAACGGCGCGCTCACCCTGGACAGCAACAACATCACCCCGCCGAGCGGCACGTGCACCGTGGCCACTTCCACGGGTCCCGGCTCCGGCTCCTCTCTTCTCTCCGGGACCACCAACGCCTCGACGCCGGGCACGGGCTCTGCAGTTCCCGACGCCCTGCTGCTTCCTGGCATCCTGCTGCTGCTCGCCGGTGGTGGGATCATCGCCGTCGATGTCAGGCGCGGACACCGTGCGCGGTGATCGGCGCGCTTCCCCGCTTCGCCTCCAGGGTCTGACTCGGAACCCGCCGCTCCGCTGATGCAGAAGCCCTCGCCTCCGATGGATGCGCTGCGAGCGACGGCATCCCGGGTCCCCATCGCCGGCCCCGGGTGATCCCGAACCTCGGCCGCGCTGACGCGCGGGCGCACGGTCAGGCGAGGACCGATCCCGCCCGGAGCCGCTGCGGCACCGTCGCGCTGATCGTCTTCGAGCCCCACACCCTGATCTTCTGCGACCCGTTCCTCCCGCGCCTCACCGTCGGCGTGGAAGCAACCCTTCGCGAGCGCGGGATGCACTTCGTCCTGCTGGCGCCGCAGTCGGAGGCCGACTGTGACTGGGCCGAGAACTACGTTGTCGCCGGCCATGCCGACGGAGCCATGCTGGTCTCGTTCCCGGGCTCCAGCCCGCTGCCCGAGAACCTCGCAGCCCACGGCGTCCCGGTGGTCTTCGGGGGCCGCCCCGCCGAGCCCGATCGCATTGCGCACGTTGACGTCGACAACGCGACGGGTGCCTCGCACGCCATCGCCCACCTCGTCTCCGGGGGACGGCGGGCCATCGCGACGATCACCGGCCGCATTGACGTACCCGCCGGACAGGACCGGCTGAGCGGCTACCGGCGGGGGCTCGCGGCGGCCGGCCTGCCCGTCGACGAGGGCCTGATCGGAGCCGGCGACTTCACCCGCGAGAGTGGCGCCCGCGCGATGCGGTCCCTGCTCTCCCAACACCCCCAGCTCGACGCCGTCTTCGCCGCCTCCGACCTGATGGCTGCCGGGGCCCTCGAAGCTCTCACGGAGGCCGGCCGGCGAGTCCCCGAGGACGTGGCGGTGGTCGGATATGACGACGACCCCATGGCCGCGTCCCTCCAGCCCCCGCTCACCAGCGTGCGCCAGCCCATCGAGCGGATGGGCCGGGAGATGGCGGCGATGCTCGTCAATGCCATCCATGCGCCCGACCGATGGCCAAACGCGGTGATGCTCTCCACCCGCCTCGAGACGCGCCTCTCCTCCGCGCCGGTCGCCGGCGCGGCTCCCTTAGCGGATCCAGGGAGCGCCGGCCCGGCCGGCTGATGCCAGCGCAAGGCCACCTCGGCCCCAGCCCCGCGGACGGCTACACTCAGGACGCCGGCTTCGCCGAGATCCCCGGCAGCCAGGTGGTCCGCGTCTGACGGGCTGCTCCCGCCGGCCCGGAACATCAGATGCACTGAATCGGAAACCCCTCCCCATGCCTGTCATCGAGCGCAACGACATTCGCAATGTGGCGATCATCGCCCACATCGATCACGGCAAGACGACGCTCATCGACGCCCTGCTCAAGCAGACCCACAGCTTCGCCGACCACGAGCAGATCGGGGAGCTGATCATGGATTCCAACGACCTGGAGAGGGAGCGGGGCATCACCATCCTGGCCAAGAACACCTCGATCCGGTATCACGACGTCACCCTCAACGTCATCGACACCCCAGGCCACGCCGACTTCGGCGGCGAGGTCGAGCGGGTGCTCTCGATGGCCGACGGCTGCCTCCTCCTGGTGGACGCGGCCGAGGGGCCGATGCCGCAAACCCGCGTGGTCCTCCGCCAGGCCCTCCAGCTCGGCCTCCGGCCGGTGATCGTCATCAACAAGCTGGACCGGACCAACGCCGACCCCAACCTGGCCCTGGAGGCCACCCACGACCTCCTCCTGGAGCTGGCCACCGACGCCGCCCAGCTCGACGCTCCGGTGATCTTCGCCACCGGCCGCGCGGGGACGGCGACCACGTCTCTGAACATCCCCGGGGTGAATCTCGAGCCGCTCCTCGACGCCATCGTCGCCCATGTCCCCGCCCCGCGCGGCGACCCAGATCTCAGCCTGCAACTGCTGGTCAGCTCGCTCGATGACGATCCCTATCGGGGCAGATTGGCCCTCGGCAGGGTGCAGCGGGGGACGCTGACCAAGGGGCAGCAGGTGGTGGTGGGCACCGCCGACGGGTGGAGCGCGCAGCAGGCCATCACCGGGATCCTGGTGTGGCGCGGCCTCCACCAGATCGAGGTCCCCGAGGCCAGGGTCGGAGACATCGTCGCCGTCTTTGGTCTCCCCGACGTCAACATCGGCGACTCCATCTGTGCCGCCGACGCCCCGGAAGCGCTGCCCCGGATCGAGGTCGGGGACCCCACCCTGCGAATGCAGTTCACCGTCAACACCTCGCCCTTCGCGGGCCGCGAACAGAAGCTGAGCAGCACCTCCCGCCAGCTGCGCGCACGACTCGACAAGGAGCTGCGCACCAATGTGGCCCTGCGGGTCGCCGACGGGGCCACCGCGGACGGCTTCGAGGTTTCCGGCCGGGGCGAGCTGCACCTCGCCATCCTCATCGAGACGATGCGCCGCGAGGGCTACGAATTCGAGGTCTCCCGCCCTCAGGTCATCACCAAGGAGAAGAACGGGACCAAGCTGGAGCCCGTCGAGGAATGCGTGATCGACGTCCAGCAGAGTTACCTGGGAGCGGTGACCGAGCTGCTCGGAGGACGGGGAGCCGTCATGCAGTCGCTGAGGACCGATGCGGGCGGAGGGATGCGTCTCATCTACCACGCGCCCACGCGCGCGCTGATCGGCGTGCGCAGCACCCTGCTCACACTCACACGCGGCACCGGGGTGATGGCCACCCGGCTGCTCGGCTGGGAGCCGTGGCGCTTCCTGCCACGCGCCCACCGGATGGGGGTGCTGACCGCCAGCCAGCCGGGCATGGCCGTCGCCTACGGCCTGCTCACGCTCCAGGAGCGGGGACAGCCCCTCATCGGTCCGGGGACCCCGGTGTACGAGGGGATGGTCGTCGGCATGAACCGGCGTCCCGGAGACCTCGCGGTCAACGTGGCCAAACAGAAACAGAAGACCAACATCCGCTCCTCGACCTCCGATTTCACGATCACCCTCACCCCGCCTCGCACGCTCTCCCTCGAGGAGGCGCTCGACTTCATCCAGGATGACGAGCTGGTGGAGGTGACGCCGTCCAGCCTCCGATTGCGCAAACGAGTGCTCAACGCCAACGACCGCAACGCGATCCGCAAGCGGGAGGCGCTCAAGGCGTAGAGGGCGAGCCGTCTCACCGGGAGCGCGCCGCGCCGCCCTCTCGCCCGGGAGTCAGCGCCCGAGGAGGATCGCGAGCGCCCGGGAGAAGGCGGGGTGCACGCCACGCAGCTGCACCCAGCGCTCGCCGAAGCCATCCTCCACGACGCGACCGTGGATGCCCAGCGTCGCCGCCTCTCGCGAGCTGGCCGCGCCCACCCCCACCATGGCCAGCACGCCGATCCCGAAGAGGACGAGACAGCCGAGGAGCACGAGCGGCCGTCCTGCCAGACCGATCCCCGTGGGGATGATGGCGACCCACGCTGCAATGCCCACGCCGGCCAGCTGGAGCGCCTCCGCGTGGAGCCGGTGGACACGGTCGCAGACGGCGGTGCACACGGGAAGGTCCCCGGTCGCGCTCCGGCGGGTGGCCACTATGGCGATCAGCCAACCGAGCCAGCTGAGGAGGAAGAGCCAGGCGACCCAGCGCGGCGTGGTGCTGAACCGGCGGCGCAGGTTGGCCGTGGCGGGTGCCCCGGTCACCACGCACACCCCGGGCAGACGGCCCTCCTCGAAGTACGCGACGGGGATGGTGACGCTGTTCTCCCCCCATTCGGGGTGGGGCAGCGGCGAGGCCGAATTCATGCGGGTAGCCTAGCCGAAGCCGTCCTCCACCACCCTGCCGCGGATGCGTCGAGGGCAGGGCGCGACCCGAGTTCGTCATCGAGGTGCAAGATCGGCCGGTGAGCGCCCAGGACCCGGACGTGGTGGTGGTCGGAGCGGGACCCGGTGAGGCGGCGGTCGCCCCCACGCGCGATCACCGCCGGCTCCGGACGGATCGTCGCCGCCTCACCGGCCCCGCGCTGCTCATGGCCGGTCACCCGGAAGATCGCACCGCCGCGCGCCCGCTGCCCACCCTGAGGGCGGCACTCGTGCTGCTGCATCCGGGCCCCTCGCTGCTCGTGACCGCCTGCTTCGTAGCGGCCGCGGCCGCCGCGCGCCACCGCTTGCCCGACCCGATCACCGCGCTGCGCCTGGTCGGGATCATGCTCCCGATCCAGCTCGCCATCGGCGCGCTCAACGACCTCTGCGATCGTGACCTCGACCGCCTCGTCAAGCCGTGGAAGCCGCTTGCCAGCGGCGTCCTCAGCCCCGTGGTGGCCGGCGGCACCGCTCTCGTCGGATTCGCCGTCGCCCTGGGGATGGCGGCGACCTTCCCCCTCCCCACCCTGCCGCTGGCAGCCGCCTGCGCGGCGGCGGGCATCGGATACGACCTGGGCTTGAAACGGCGGGCGCTCTCCTGGCTCCCCTACTGGGTGGGTTTCGCCTGCCTGCCTCTCACCGCCGGCGCCACGGTTCAGCACCTGACCTTGCGCGTCGTCATCGCCGCACCGCCTTTGGCGCTGGCGCTGGCGCTGAGCCTCCAGCTCGCCAACTCCCTGCCCGACATCGAGGGGGATCGGCGGGGCGGTGCCGGGGGGCTGGCGGTCCGGCTCGGGGCGGTGTGGTCACACCGCCTCTGCCTGGGGATGGCCGCCCTCGTCGGCGTCGCCGCCACCGCCGCGGCGCCGGCCCTCGGCCAGCCCATGCCGGTCGTGATCGTGGGGGCGCTGCCGCTCCTCGGCGTGTCCGCGACGCTGGCGCTGCGCCCGATTCCGCGACCCTTCCCCCTCATGGCTCCCGCCGCCGTCATCCTCACCGCGGTCTGGCTCCTCGCCCTCCCCTGACGGCACCGACACCCCGGATTCCACCGCAGCGGGAGCTCTCGTCCCCGGGTGACGACAGCGGCGCCCGCGCTACGCCGGGCCAGGGCCATGGGCGCGTGTGATCTCGCCAATCTTGTCACGATCTCCGGAGCACCACACCCGGCCCAGGGCTGACCGCACCCTCGCCCTCGATACCGGGTGAGCGCCCCGACCTCCGGGAACGTGCCGCTGGAGGGAGAGATCTCCCCGGCCGCCCCCGAACGAGCTCGCTCCGCGGCGCGAGACGGCGCGGTGCGACCCCGCCGTGGACGTCGCCGTACCGCGCCGGTAGACTGGCGACGACGACCAGCTATGGGGGGACGCGACGTGGCGGATCCAAGAGTGGTGCGGCGACCACGCCGGCCGGCTGCCACCGCACCAGCATCTGCCGCGCCCCGCGTCACGGCGGAGGTTCCGCCCGGACCCGCTGTCCGCAGCGCGGCCGGGCGTCGGGCCGGTGGCGTGCTCAACGCAAAGCCAAGAGTGCAGCCCAAGGCGATCCCATCCGACGTCACCAAGGTCGATGGCAGCGGCGAGAGCAAGCAGGAGGCGGATCTGCGCGACGCCTGGAAGCGGTGGGCCGACGAGACCGCTGACGAGGCCGCCCTCTCCTCCCTCTCGCATCGCATCGCCGCGGACCGGGACAAGTCCGTGACCACCGCCCTCAGCTGCCTCTCCGCCGCGACCGCGGCCGTGGCCGGTTTCACCGGCATCACCGCAATCCTCTCCAAGACGATCGCGAGCCTGATCGCCCTGGCTTCCGCGGTACTCACCGGCGTCGTCGCCATCCTGGTCAAGAGCTCGCACGCGTCCGAACACGAGACCGCCGCTCGCGAGTTCTCCACGCTCGCACACGACGCGCGCGACTTCAGCGACGTCACGTGCCTCAACGCCACCCTCGCCGAGGCGCAGTCCGCATACGCGGGCCTGGTCGCCCACCGCGACAAGATCCTGGACGGTGTGACCCCGGTCCCGCTCAGGTCCGTCAGAGCTGCCGACACACGCCTCAGCACTCAGGGGGGGGAGTCGCAAGTGGCCATCAGCGCGGCGGTCAGGGCCAGCGTCCTCAACGGCGCGGTGGGCAGCCGCCTCTCGGCACCGGGGTTCCGTCGATAGCGGCGCCGCGGACGGTCAGAGGGGACGCGAGCGTCTCCCCTGACCGCCGCGACGCTCCTCACATGACGTCGAAGGTCTCGGCAACCTCGATGCTCGCACCGCCCTGGAGCACGGGGCACCCCTTGGAGATGGCCACCGCGGCGTCGATGTCGGCCGCCTCCAGGAGGCTGTAGCCGCTCGCCGGATTGGCGCCACCACCCTGGGTCACAGCACCGTCGGGGCCGATGGTGCGGCTCTGGCCGATCGGATTTCCGGGATCCTTGAGCGCACCGCCCGTGCTCTGGAACCAGGCGCCCCATGCGGCCATCACCTTGGCCTGCTCCTCCTGCCCCTCCGGCATGCCGCCGCCGTGATATACGAGCAAGAACTTCGCCACCGCTGCACCCTCCTTCGTGGACACGCTCGCGCCGACGGGCGATCGGTCGCGGGGCTCTCGAATCCGCTGCCGGGCCGCAGGCACTGGTTGACGTGAACGGTGGCAGGTTGCCTCTCTCGGGTCAAGGGCGGCGACGCGGCGCCGTCGCCACCGATGCCGACGCCCCTCCCGCCCTCCCCACGCCACTCACACGGCGCTCACATCCGACCGCCACCGTGATCTGAACGGTGATCTCCCCCGCCCCCGCCAGGCCGGCGCAGCCCCTACGATGCGCGCGATGACCACGGTGCTCGTCGTCGACGACCAGCCCGACATCGTGCGCCTGGTGCGTGACTACCTGGAGCGCGCCGGCTTCCAGGTCCTCACCGCCGGCGACGGGGAGCAGGCCCTGCAAGTCGCCCGCCGCGGCCACCCCGACCTGGTCATCCTCGATCTCTCTCTCCCCAAGCTCGACGGCCTGGACGTCGCCCGTGCCCTCCGTCGCGACGGCGACGTGCCGATCATCATGCTGACCGCTCGCACCGAGGAATCCGACCGGGTGGCCGGCCTCGAGCTGGGGGCCGACGACTACGTGACCAAGCCCTTCAGCGCGCGGGAGATGGTGGCTCGAGTGCGCGCCGTGCTGCGGCGCACGAGCGGCGCCCGCTCCGATGAGGACATGGTGCGGGTCGGCGACGCCCTCACCCTGGACGTGCCGCGGATGCAGACGACCGTCGACGGCCATCGGGTCGCGCTCACCCCGACCGAGTTCCAGCTGCTGCTCCACATGGCCCGTCAGCCCGGCCGGGTATTCACCCGTTCCCAGCTGCTCGACGCCGTCCACGGGGTCGCGATCCCCTCCTACGAACGCGCCATCGACGCGCACATCAAGAACATCCGACGCAAGATCGAGCGCGATCCGCGAGCGCCCCGCATCCTCCAGACCGTGTTCGGCGTGGGCTACCGCGTCACCGAGGTTGAGCCGTGAGCGGCCCTCCGCCGGGCGGCGGGCCGGGACGCGGGCGGGACGGTCGCGGTGGCGGGCGGGATCGTCGCGGCCGCGGGCGCGGGTGGGGTGACGGCGGTCACCGCCCGCCCTGGTGGCCGGAGGACACACCCTTTCCCCCTCGGAACTCGGGACCAGGGGAAGCGTCACGCATGGCGCGACGCGCCGGCTGCTGTGCCGGTTGTGCCCTGCTGGTGGTGCTCGCCGGGTTCTCCACCCTGGTGTGGCTCTCCCTCAACGCCTTCGGTCTGGTCAGCTCATCGGGGGTCACCAAGGCGCTCACCGCGGCCGCGCTGGGGCTGTGCGTGCTCGCCGCGGTGGGAATCGGCATCACCCTGCGCCGGGTGGCACCCCCGGTGAGCGACCTGATCCGTGCCGCCCGTCGAGTCGAGGACGGCGATTACTCGGCGCGGGTCCCGATCCGCGGCCCTGGAGAGGTGCGCTCGCTCGCCCGTGCCTTCAACGCGATGAGTGCCCGCCTCGAGGCGGAGGAGACGCGGCGCCGATCCGTGCTCGCCGACATCACCCACGAGCTGCGCACCCCACTGACGGTGATCCGCAGCCAGGCCGAGGCCATCGCCGACGGGGTGAACCCACCCGATGAGGAGCACACCGCCCCGATCGTTGCCGCGACGCACGCCCTGGAGTCCCTCGCGGACGACCTTCGCACCCTGTCCCTCTCCGAGGCGGGCGCGCTGCATCCCGACCGCGAGCCCGTGGACATCGACCTTCTCGTCAACGAGACCATCGAGGCGTTCCGCGCCGAGGCGGCGACGCTCGGCGTTCGCCTCGACTGCCGCCTGGCCCCAGACCTTCCCGTGCTGAGCGCGGATCCCGCCCAGCTCCGCCGCGTCCTCGGCAACCTCATCGCCAACGCGCTCGCCCACACCGCCAGGGGCGGGACCGTGGGCGTCGAGGCCGGCCCGACCCAGGGCGGGGTGCGGATCACGGTCAGAGACGACGGCGAGGGCATCCCCGCAGAGCTCCTGCCACGCGTCTTCGAGAGGTTCGTCAAGGGCGCGTCCTCGACCGGTTCCGGGCTGGGCTTGGCCATCGTCCGCGATCTCGTCGAGGCCCACGGCGGGACGGTGGCCGCCGAGAGCAAGGTCGGCCAGGGCACCTCGATCCAGATCAGCCTGCCGGTCTGACCCCCCCGAGCGTCACCAGGACCTCCCCCTCCGGCATCGCGCCGGGCGAACGACGCTCCCGAGCCATCCGGTTGGCGAGACGCTGGAGCAGGGCGTTCGCCGGCGCCGGCACCCCGTGGAGGCGGCCCATGAGCACGATCTCCCCGTTCAGGAAGTCGGCCTCGATGTCGCCCGCCGTGCGCGCCAGGCTCTGCCACGAGGAGCCACCCACCCGCCTCCGGCCGCCGACGGGGCGGATCGAGATGAGGTCACCGCGGCGAGCCGCGTCCTCTGCCGGCGACGCGTAGGCGATGCCGGCGGCCCGAAGCACGGCCTCCCCCTCGCGACGCACCAGCCCCGCAAGCTCGCCTCCACCCGCCTCCGGGCCGCAGACCGCCTCGACCGCGTTGCCGAGGTTGGAGAGCAGCTTGGCGTACTTCCAGTACATGACGTCCGGTAGCGCGCGCGCGTCGAAGGTGGCGGCGCGCAGTGCCGCGGCCACCTCCTCGGCCACGGGGTCGACGCCCTCCGGGAACCGACCCACGTCCATGATCCCGGGGCAGGGCGACGACTCGGCCTCCACGACCCCCGGAGCGAGATGGGTGGCGGGGCAGATGACGAGCATGCCGATCGTGTTCTCGAACCGTCGGAGCGCCGCCCGCTCGTTGGCGACGCCATTCTGGGCGCAGACGACGACCAGCGATGGCGGCGCGGCGGCGGCGAGGTCGCGGATGGCCCCATCGGTGTCCTGCGACTTCACCGCGAGAAGTGCCACGTCGCCATCCCGCCATCGGATCTCGCCGGCGCTCCGGGCAGCCGGCACGCGCACGCTGGCGTCTGCCTCCGGCGTGCGGAGGGTCAGGCCCCGCTCCCTGATGGCGGCGAGGTGCGCGCCGCGCGCAATGACGGCCACCTCCAACCCGGCCCGATCGAGGAGGACCGCCATCACCCCACCGATCGCGCCGGCGCCGAAGACGACGTAACGGCGGGTCACGCCGCCGAGGATACCAATCGGTCCGGCCCCCGCTTCCGCGCTCCGGCGGCGGAATCCGTCAATCGTCGCAGCCATCCCACTCTGCCGCGCTTGGAGACGTAGGCCTATGATGGGTCGATGGCGACCGCCACAACGAGTGCCCCCGACCCCCGCGCAGTCTGCGACAGGTAGTGCTGACGCACGGGCGCGCGGCGGGGACGCCATGAGCCGAAGTCCATTCCCAGCCTGAGCGGCCGCCGGATGCCAGGCATCCGGATCGCGTTCGTCTCGTCCTCCGTCCCCCGGCGGTGCGGTATCGCCACGTTCACCGCCGACCTGATGGGCGCGGTGCGGACCGCCGATCCGACGGCCACCTGCCGCGTCGCCGCCATCGACGAGCCTGCGGTGCTGCGCCAGTACGGTTCCGACGTTCGCTGGCGGATCCGCCAAGGTGACCCGGAGAGCTACCGCGCAGCCGCTCGCGCCATCAACGCATCGAATGCCGACGTCGTCAACGTGCAGCACGAGTTCGGCCTCTATGGGCGGTGGTCCGAGCCGGTGTACGCCAACGGCCGCTGGAGCGACTCCGTCTACGAGGACCACTTCCGGGGCTTCCTCGAGGAGCTGCGCAAGCCGCTGGTGACCACCATGCACACCGTCCTCCCCCGGCCCTCACCGTCGATCCGCGAGACGGTACGGGGCATCTCCGAGCTGAGTGACGAGATCGTGGTGATGGCCTCCACCGCCGTGGGGCTGCTGGCGGAGGTCTACGGACTCGCCAAGCCTCCGCGGGTGATCCCCCACGGGATGCCGGTCATCGACCCTCACGGCCGGCACAGCTTCAAGCGCAAGCTCGGCGTGGAGGGGCGGACGATCATCTCCACCTTCGGTCTGGTCGACCCCCGCAAGGGGCTCCAGTACATGATCCAGGCGATGCCGGCGGTGGTCGCCCGCTATCCCGACGCCCTCTATCTCATCGCCGGTCAGACTCACCCCGACCTCCTCCGGATGCAGGGAGAGGAATACCGGAACTCCCTGGTCGCCGAGACCCACGCGCTGGGCATGGACCACCACGTCGCATTCATCGACACCTACATGAGCCAGCGCGACATCATCGACCTGCTGCTCGCCACCGACGTCTACGTCACCCCGTATCTGGATCCCAACCAGATCACCAGTGGGACGCTGTCCTACGCCCTCGGAGCCGGCAAAGCCGTGGTCTCGACGCGCTACATGCACGCGTCCGAGGCCCTCGACGACGGCCGTGGTGTCCTGGTCGAGTTCCGCGACCCCGGCGGCCTCGGCCGGGCCGTGACCGCCATCCTGGGCGATCCGGCGGCGAAGGCCGCGCTCGAGCGGGCGGCGTTCGCCTATGCACGCGACGCGGCATGGCCGCAGTCGGCACGCAGCTTCCTCGACATCATGGGCGCGCTGAGCGACTCCGGTCCCAGACCGCGCGGCGCCAGCCGGGCGCCCCAAGGCGCTCATGACATCGGCCGGCGTCTCAGTGAGAACCCCCTCCTCACCGCCGCCGACGTGCGTCCGTCGAGCCCCGGCCTGGAGGTCGTCTCGGTCTCCAATGCCGCCGCCGCCCAGGTCGATGGCGAGGTGGTCCTCCTGCTCCGGGTCGGTGAGCGGCCCACGAGCGGCGTGCAGCCGCCACCGGATGCGCTGACCCTCGATCTGAGCGGGCCGGAGCCGAAGCTCCAGCCGCTCCGCCCGGGGCTGACCGCGGAGCAGGTCGTCGGCATGGCATTCCTCGACACCCAGAGCGCGGTCCCCAGCGTGGTCGAGGTCTTCCTGCCCCGCGACCTCCCCGGTCTGGATCTCACGGATCCCCGGACCATCCGCTATCGCAATCTCACCGGCGGGTTCACGGCCGCCGCCGACGACGTCAGCGATCTGCTCACCCAGATGTCGCATCTGCGCGTGGCACGCAGCCGCGACGGCCTCCATTTCACCGTCGACAGCACCCCTTCGGTGATGCCGGCGAACCGGCTCGAGGAGTACGGCTGCGAGGACCCGAGAGCCACCCTGATCGACGGCGTCTGGCACATCACGTACGTCTCGGTGAGCCGCCTCGGCATCAGCACCAGCCGGCTCACGACCACCGACTTCCGCTCCTTCGAACGGCAGGGCGTGATGTTCCTCCCCGATCAGAAGGACGTGGTGCTCTTCCCCGGGCGCATCGGCGGCCGCTACGCCGCCTTCACCCGCCCGATGCCCCAGTCCTTTGGCCGCGTCCTCGGGGTGTGGATCGCCTTCTCCGACGACCTCGTTCATTGGGGCGACCACGCCCCTCTCGCCCTGCCGCGGCAGGGGATGTGGGACGCGCTCCGGACCGGTGCGGGTTCGACCCCCTTTCGGGTTCCCGAGGGCTGGTTGGAGATCTACCACGGGGTCGACCGCAGGACCCGCTACGCGCTGGGAGCGATGCTGCTCGACGCCGACGACCCCAGCCGGGTGATCGCCCGTTCACCCGAACCGATCCTGGTGCCGACCGCCCCCTACGAACGCGAGGGGCTGTTCAACGACGTCGTCTTCACCTGCGGCCACGTGAACCTCGATCCGGAGGGCAGAGAGATCCGCGTCTACTACGGCGCCGCGGACAGCCGGCTGGCAGCCGCGGACTTCAGGGTGCGCGAGATCCTCGACCAGATGCGCCCGTGCTGAGGCAGATCGCGCGTCTCGCCCGGCCCGTCCCCTTCGCCGGGCCCGCCGCGCTCGCCATCGCCGTCTACTCGAATGCCCTCAACCAACCGATTCGCGCCGAGCAGGCGGGCTATGAAGGCGTCGCCTGCGTGGACGACGCCGCCCGCGCCCTCGAGCTCTACTGCGACCTCTGGAAGGCGACGGCCTCGCCCTGGGTGCGGCGATGGTGCGAGGGACTGCTCGACTTCGTCCTCGCCATGCAGGGCGCCGACGGCCGCTGGCACAACTTCATCCTCGACTGGGAGGGCGCTCCCAATCAGGAGGCGCGCACGTCGATCGCGGGAGGAGGCTTCTGGCAGGCACGCGCGCTGGTGGCGGTGGCCCGCGCCCGGCAGGTCTTCGACGACGACGCCCGGATCGAGGACTCCCTGAACCGGGGCCTCCCCCACATCATCGAGGCCACCGAGGTGCCCGCCGACGTGAGGGCGCTTCACATCCGGACGGCGCTCATCCTGCTGGAGGCCGGTGACGAACGAGGGTTGATCGACGACGTCGCGCTCTGGAGCGACGAGGTGGCCGGCTGCCGTGACGGCGACCGGCTGATGAACTCCCCCGACGAGCAGGGGGCGCCCCACCTCTGGGGCCACATCCAGGAGGGCGTGCTCGCCGATGCCGGGGTGCGGCTGGGCAGACCGGATCTGGTCGCCACCGCCTGCCGCAGCGCCGAGCTGGTCTTCCGAACGGTCGTCATGGCCGGCTTTGACCTGGAGCGGGTCCAGCCCTACGACGTGGCGTCGGCCATCTACGTGCTCACCCGGATCGCCGCGGTCACGGGGACGCCCGCCTACGCCGCGCTTGCCGGCATGGCACGTTCGTGGTTTGACCGTCGCAACGCTGCCGGCCAGCCCGTCTACGATCGGCGGGCCGGGCGCGTCGGCGATGGTGTGGATGGCCGGCGGGTCAGCGGCAACTCGGGGGCCGAGGCGAACATCGTGGGCGCCCAGGCCCTTTTCGAGGACACCACCAGGCTGGCCAAGCGCCTCACCGCTCGTGAGGGCCTGCCGGCTGCGACCGGCCGAACCGCGGCATCGGCCTGAGTCTGCGGGTCTTGGGCACTTCAGGGCCCAAGGGCCCCTAGATGTGCGGCCCATTGTCATGACTGGTGGGATACCCTATCGTCACTTTGTCCCCGGGACCTTCGTCCTGGGTCTTTAAGAGGGGGTCCCATTCCCATGTCTCAGCGAGTCACTCTGCCTTCGCTCTTCGCCGGGCTGATCGCGATCGCCGCGCTCTCCGCCTGCGGCTCCTCCAGCACAACCTCCTCGGGCTCGTCCAGCTCGAGCGCGGCGGCCGGCTCCAGCTCCGCACCGGGGTCGAGCAGCGCCGCGGCAGCCGCCGGGGCGACCTCGTGCCCCTCCGCCTCCACCGTCGGGGGCGCGCTGGGTCAGACCGTCGCCGCACCGACGACCATCGACGAGTCGGGGGACCTCCCCTCCGGCGCGACGGGGTTCGGATGCGAGTACCTGGTGGGCACCTCCGTGGTCATCGTCGTCGGCGCCAACGGCGTGCCCTCCAGCTTCTTCTCTACCGAGGAGACGACCGAGCAGCAGAGCGACTCCGCGGCCGGGCTCAACATCAACTTCACGCCAATCTCCGGGCTCGGGAGCCAGGCGGCCTCCTACACGTACTCGATCGACGGCGCCACCGCCTCGGGGGTGATCGCGCAGTCAGGCAGCACCGTGGCCGGTGTGTTCACGAGCATGCTGAGCGGGGTGACCATCAGCCAGGAGGAGAACCTGGTCAAGGATCTCCTCTGATCTGACCTCGCCCGTCATCGGATGAGGCGCGCGCCGGCAGCCGGCGCGCGCCTCACCTCCTTGCGGCGCTCCTCGACGGCAGCAGGGCGAGGACCAGCAGCGCCCCCGCCCCGGTGACCGCGAGGGCCGCCGTGAGCGCCGCCTGGGTGCCGGTCATGAAGCTGCTGCGGGCCACCGTGACGAGGCCGGCACCGAGCGGGCCTCCCACCTCACGCGCGACGGCCAGCGCCCCTCCCAGCGAGCCGAGGATGGCCTGAGCCGCCACGGCCGGCACCTGCCGGCCCGCCAGCAGGGGATGCATGAGGCTCTGATACCGGGTCGACAGCACGCTGCCGATCACCGCCACCCCGAGGGCGCCGCCGACCTGGAGAGCCGTGCTGTTGGCGGCGGACCCGACCGCTGCGTCCTCCTGACCGAGGGCGCCGAGAACGGAGTCGGTGGCGGCGGGGATGAGCAATCCCGCTCCCATCCCGACCATGAGCAGCCCGGGCAGGACGAGCAGGTAGGTGACGGTGGGGGTGGCGACCGCCGCGTTCTCGGCCAGACCGGCGGTGATCAGCAGCAGCCCGGCCGCGACGACCAGCTTGCTGCCGACCCTCCGGACCAGCCGGGAGGACGCGAGCGCTGCGAGGGCCAGCAATGCGGCGAGGGGCAGGATGCGCAGCCCGGCGCCGAGCGGCGAGTAGCCGAGGAAGAACTGGAGGAACTGCGTCTGGAGGAAGAGGCCGCCCAGCAGGGCGAAGACGCCCAACCCCAACGCCGACAGGGCGATGCTGAAGCGCCGCGAGCGGAAGTACCTGAGGGGGAGCATGGGGTGATCCGAGCGCCACTCCCAGGCCACGAACCCGAGCATGACCGCGGCGCCGCCGGCGAGCGCGGCGATGACCTCCGGCGACGCCCACCCGTGGGCCGGGCCCTCGATGATGGCCCAGAGGATGCCGCCCAGGCCACCGATCGAGAGCAGGGCGCCCACCGGATCGGCGCGCCGGGGATTCGCGCTCCGCGACTCGGGGACCAGCAGCAGCGTCCCGACCAGGCCGGCGGCGACCACCGGGACGTTCACCAGGAAGACCGACCCCCACCAGAAGTGGGCCAGGAGCAGCCCCCCCGCGACCGGTCCGATGGCGATCCCGAGCCCGATCGTCCCCGCCCACATGCCGACCGCCCGGGCCCGCTCGCCGGGATCGCGGAACATGTCGTTGACGATCGACAGGCCCGAGGGGATTGTCATGGCCGCACCCGCCCCCATGAGCGCCCGCCAGGCGATGAGAGGATCGACGCTCCCCGAGAAGGCGGCGCCGAGGGAGCCGCCCCCGAAAACGACCAGGCCGCAGAGGAAGAGCCGTTTGCGCCCATAGCGGTCGGCCAGGCTGCCGGCGACGAGCAGCAGGCCGCCGAACACCATCGAGTAGGCGTCGACGATCCACTGGAGCTGATCGGTGGTGGCCCGCAGCTTCTCCACCAGGGTGGGCAGGGCCACGTTCAGGATGGTGTTGTCCAGGTTGACCATCAGCACGGCGACGCAGAGGACGGTGAGCGCCGCCCACGGGTTGCGCAGACCTGCCGGGCTCGGGGCGCTGGAGCCCCCGCCCCCGGGCAGGGACCTGGGGGACGCGGATGTTGAATGAACGTTCATTTTAGGATACGACTATATCATTCAATAGGCGGCAGGGCAAGTCTCTATACGATAGAATGGGGTTGTGAGCATGCGCTCCCCGACCCTGCAGGACTCCGACCTGAGCGCTCGGGCGAAGATCCGCGAGGCCGCGCTCCGGCTGTTCGGCACCTCCGGCTTCGGGGTGTCGCTCCGGACCATCGCCCAGGCCGCCGGGGTCTCCCCCGGCCTGGTCATCCACCACTTCGGGTCCAAGGATGGGCTGCGGGCCGCGGTGGACGAGTCCGTGCTGTCAGTCTTCCTCGAGCGGTTCGACAGCCTTCCCAAGGACCTCCCTGCGGATCTTCTGTCGCGGGCCATGGCCAGCGTCTTCTCGGACGTCCTGGGGCCGAGCCCGGACATCCGGCAGTACCTGCGCCGCTGCCTCCTCGACGAAACCCCCGCGGGCACGACCATCTTCGACGAGATGGTGGTGGCGACCCAGCGCGGGCTGGAGCTGCTGGGACGAGCCGGGGGCATCCGGGCCGACTCCGATCCCGAATGGCGCCCCTTCCAGGTCCTGGCGGTCGTGCTCGGTCCGCTGCTGATGGAGCCGGTGATGCAACGCCACATCGGGGAGCCCGCCTACGCCCCCGACGTGGTCCGCCGGCGCACCGCCGCCAACCTCGATGTCCTCTCGCGCGGGCTGTTCACCACGGCCGCGGGGGGGCGCGACCAGCCCACGCCCTGACAGACGCCAGACGGGAGGGAACCACGTGCCACTGCACCACCGGGAGCCGGGCGACGCGAATCTGGAGGTCAACCCCCTCTACGCGACCGGGGCGACCCGCTCCGGCGTGCCCAAACTGCGCATCCCCAGGGAGCCGATGGACCCCGAGGTCGCATACCAGATCGTCCACGACGAGTTGATGCTGGACGGCAATGCCCGGCTCAACCTGGCCACCTTCGTGACCACCTGGATGGAGCCGCAGGCCGCTCGCCTGATGGCCGAGGCGGCGGACAAGAACGTCATCGACAAGGACGAATACCCGCAGACCGCCGAGATCGAGCGGCGCTGTGTCCACATCCTGGCCGACCTCTGGCACGCGCAAGCCCATGAGCAGACGGTCGGATGCTCCACCACCGGATCCAGCGAGGCGGCGATGCTCGCCGGGATGGCGCTCAAGTGGCGCTGGCGGGAGGCGCGCCACGCCTCCGGCGCCTCCTCGGACCGGCCCAACATGGTGATGGGGATCAACGTCCAGGTCTGCTGGGAGAAGTTCTGCCGCTACTGGGACGTGGAACCGCGCTACGTCCCCATGGAGGGTGACCGCCGCCACCTCTCCGGCGAGGAGGCGGTGAAACTCTGCGACGGCAACACCATCGGCGTCGTGGCAGTGCTGGGCTCCACCCAGGACGGCAGCTACGAACCGGTGGCGGAGATCGCCGCGGCGCTCGACCGCCTGCACCAGGGGGGAGGCCCGGACATCCCGGTGCACGTCGACGCCGCCTCGGGGGGCTTCGTGGCGCCGTTCGTGCAACCGGACCTGGAGTGGGACTTCCGCATCCCGCGGGTGGCGTCGATCAACACCTCCGGGCACAAGTACGGGCTGGTGTACCCGGGGGTGGGCTGGGTGCTCTGGCGCGACCGCGATGCCCTGCCCGAGCAGCTCGTGTTCCGGGTCAACTACCTGGGCGGCAGCATGCCCACCTTCGCGCTCAACTTCTCACGCCCGGGCGCGCAGGTCATCGCCCAGTACTACAACCTCATCCGGCTCGGGTTCGAGGGCTTCCGGCGGGTGCAACAGGCGGCCTTGGACACGGCGCAGCACCTCGCCGCGGCCGTGGCGCGGATCGGCCCTTTCCGGCTGCTCACGGACGGCAGCGAGCTTCCCGTGTTCGCCTTTGAGCTCAGGCCGGAGGTGGAGCGCTACTCGGTCTATGACGTCTCCGACGGTCTCCGCAAACACGGCTGGCAGGTGCCCGCCTACAGCTTCCCCGCCAACCTCGAGGACACCAACGTGCTGCGCGTGGTGGTGCGCAACGGGATGTCGCGTGACCTCGCCGACCTCCTGATCGCCGACCTCCGGCGCGAGGTCGCCCAGCTCGCCAAACTCAGCTCACGCCTGCCGCAACATCCCGACCGCGCCCGCTTTCATCACTGAGGCCACCGGCGATGCCGGACGGCGGCCGATCAGCTGGCGGGCAGCCCCAGGTCGGACCGCACGACATCCCCCTGGGCGACGGCGGCGAGGCCGTCCGAGAGGGCCTTGGTGTCCCAGGCAGCCTCGGTGCTCGTACTCTGCGAGCTGAGCGAGTTGAGGTCTGCGATGACCGTGGTGTCGTCGCTGATCAGGGTGGCGATGTCGGTGGCCGCCTTGCCGCTCGCGCCGATGCCCTGGATCTTGCTGTCGAAGGCGGTCAGCACCCCGGAGTATGAAGCCGCCTGGGAGGCGAGGTCGAGAACGTCGCCGTGCGCGGCAACGAGGTCCGCGTGCCACGTCGTGTACGCCGAGTCGACGGCCGCGGTGGCGGAGAGATATGACTGGGCGACCTGGGCCGTCGATGCCGGGGTGGCCGTGGCCGCCGAGCTGGAGGACGAGGCCGGCGAGCTGCCACAACCGACCGCCAGGACCGCAAGCGCCGCCGATGCCAGCGCCGTGATGTGTCTCGCCTTCATCTCCCGCCTCCGCGACCTCTCGCTGTGGCACCACGTGAAAACGGGCGCCCATCGCCCTGGTTGGCGCCACATGGTACCCCCTCCCGAGCGGACCCCGCCAGACGCGCCGAGCCACCGGGCGAGGGCCTGGCCACGACCCGCGAGCGCCCCTGGATCCTGCCCCGCGCCGGCTCCCCGCCCCCAACCCTGGTAGTGTCCGGAGCCTGTGGGCATCACCCTGCCGATCGCGCTCTTCTTCGGAATTCTCCAGGGCGCCAGCGAGCTGTTCCCCGTCTCCTCACTCGGCCACGCCGTGGTGGTCCCAGCCCTCTTCGGCATCGGAGTGCGGGAGAGCGACGCCGATTTCCTCCCCTTCCTGGTGCTCCTTCACATCGGCACCGCCACCGCCCTCATCTGCCTCTACTGGCGTCAGTGGGGCCGCATCCTGGCAGGGTTTGTCCGCAGCGCGGTCACCGGCAAGGTCAGGGGCGGAGACGATCGCCTGGCCTGGCTGCTCGTGGTCGGCACCATCCCGGCGGGGCTGGTCGGGTTCATCTTCCAGACGCCGCTCCAGGCCAACTTCGGCAACCCGCGGCTCGCCGCCCTTCTGCTGATCGTCAACGGTGCGATGCTGCTCGGGGCCGAGCTGCTCCGGCGGCGCACCGAGCGGCGCGCCGGGATCGCCCATCGCGACCCCGCCGCGGAGGCGAAACGCTTTCGCGGCATCGAGGAGATGGGCTTCGGCCGGGCGGCACTGATCGGCGCCTGCCAGATCGTTGCCCTCTTCCCGGGCATGTCGCGCTCGGGAGCGACCATGGCCGGCGGTCTGATCGCCGGCCTTCGCCACGAGGAGGCGGTCCGCTTCTCCTTCCTGCTCGCCACCCCCATCATCCTGGCCGCGGGGCTGCTGGAGGTCCCGTCGCTCGGCGGCACCGCCAACCTCGGCCCCATGCTCGTGGGCGGGGTGGCAGCGGGCCTCACCGCCTACGCCAGCGCCCGCTTCCTGGTCCGATACTTTCGGGTCGGCCGCCTCGACCCGTACGCGTATTACT
>Ga0181529_10002836_pt1 | contig 20299 bp, 20 predicted proteins | sample PEATcosm2014_Bin_36_FD_119763 | JGI IMG/M metagenome (GOLD analysis project Ga0181529, IMG submission 119763) | Peatland microbial communities from MTU Mesocosm Facility, Houghton, MI, USA - PEATcosm2014_Bin10_30_metaG | ecosystem: Environmental > Terrestrial > Soil > Wetlands > Peat | place... | reverse complement strand
TTCGTTGTCGTCCTTGTGCTTGGAACAACCAAACCCTGCGGACTCCGCCTCGTCTGAGCGGTTTTTCGCTCGCAACGCCATCCGCCTGAGGTAGTGTTAACAGGCCCTAGTAGGAAAGGCGCACATGAACCCGATAGTCATCTCCCAAACAATGAAGTCGGCAACCACCAAGCCAGTGCGTCTGACGGGTGTCCGGCGCATTGCCGTCCTTAAAGCTCTCGCCGATCCGCACCGGTTCGAGTTATTGGAACGCATCGCCAAATCCGGCTCTCCTCTGGGCTGCGCGGAAGCTCGCGCGGCCCTTCCCATCTCTGCCGCAACTCTCTCGCACCACATCAAGGAGCTTGAATCCGCCGGCCTGATTCAAGTCAGGCGAGAAGGAAAATTCCACTTCATGACTCCGCGGCCCGGTGTCATAAAAGGCCTCATCGCCGTTCTCGCCGCTCTGGATAGGGACCGCCACACGGAAGCGTGATGCCGATTCTAAAGAAGATTTTCACAACCAGCATGAATCGATTCCTCGCGCCGGCTCATCAATTCGACAGTCATCGAATTGTCGCAAGAAGGACATTTCGAAGTCGGAGCAGCCCCATGAGCAATCTTCAAGGAAAAGTCGCGCTGGTTACCGGCGCATCCAAGGGTATTGGCGCGGCCATCGCCCATGAACTGGCAGCGCGTGGCGCGTCAGTTGCAGTCAACTATTCCGGCAGCAAGGATGCGGCGGAGAAGGTCGTTACCGCGATCAATGTCAACGGCGGCAAGGCTATCGCCGTCCAAGCCAACTTGAGTGATCCGGCAAGCGCTAAGCCGCTGGTGGATACTGTCGCCACCAAACTCGGCCCCATCGACGTGCTCGTCAACAACGCCGGTATCTACGAATTCGGCCCGCTCGAAGCCGTTACACCAGAGCATTTCCACAAACAATTCAACCTCAATGTTCTAGGCCTTCTGCTCGTCACGCAGGCCGCGCTCCCGCACTTCAATCCCGCCGGGGGCAGCATCGTCAATATCAGCTCCGTAGCCGCTGTTGGACTACCTACCGCTTCGGTTTACAGTGCGACAAAAGGCGCGGTTGACTCCATCACTGTTGCGCTCTCCAAGGAACTTGGTCCCCGCCAAATCCGAGTCAACTCCATCAATCCCGGAATGATCGAAACCGAAGGAGTCCATGCCGCAGGCTTCATCGGCAGCGACTATCAAAAACAGATCGAAGCGGAAACTCCGCTGGGCCGCATTGGGCAGCCTCAGGACGTGGCTACTGCAGTCGCCTTCCTGGCTTCCACCGACTCCGGATGGCTCAGCGGTCAGACCATCCATGTTGCAGGTGGAAACCGCGTCTAACCTCCACTGGCCCGAGTGCTTCATTCGCGGTCTGGGGCACTTTGGCGCCTCCGTTGGCCGCGAATAGGCTCTCCTCACCATTCAGGAGGCGTGGCGCATTCTTTCTTCTATTCGAGATCCAGGCTCCGCAGCTACTGTTCCTGCGCCAGCCCGTCTCGGTCTTCTCCAGAATCAGCGTCTCGCCGTTGCCGCACAGCCTGCCGCAAAAGAAACTGTACGACACGACTGCAAAATGGTGCTATTTGTCGAATTGAATCTCGCTCAGCGTGAACAGCCCATGGGCAAAGGCGTTGCGCACCGCGTCCTCAACCGAGCTGCCGTTGCGCATCGTGCGCTCTGGATCGTTCTCCTGCACATTCTTGCCGCCGCGCTCCGGATCCATCAGCGTGATCTTGCGGGAACTCAATTGCGCCAAATCGGAAAGCCGGAATTGATGGACCGTTGCGGCCGAAGCAGGCTCCATATCCAGCCCCTTGCCACAGTTCTTATCGCTTGACGGCCCGTTCGCGTTCAGCGGCACAGTGCGACCTGCCAGGTTGATCTGTGGTTGATCCTCCTCCGATCGCGCCACAAGCACGGCGTGGTAGACGGATAGTTGCTCCGCGGAGAGCGGACTCAGGCTGACGACGGGCACGCTGGCATCATTCTGGGCAGCCGCAGCGCCCACGAACACAATAAGAGAAAGCGTCAAGAAAACGCACTTCACGAACATGGCCGTTCCTCCAGATACAGACTACGTCGGTATCGCTCTTTATTGGATACCGCTCTGGTGGATCCTGGCAAAAACAAACCGAAACGATGTTGGAACTACAGTTCCATTTTTCAAGGATGATTCCGATTCAGGTCCCACAAAGCATAAATATAATCAGCACCGTAACTCATGCTGCCATGAACAACACTGCCAATAAGCAGTGGAGTATCTCGCTTGTCCTCTTTGGTCACGCCGCGAGTGTTGTGAAGTTAGGCACGAAAGAAATTAACAATGCCCTCAGACCTTGAAACACGAATTTTGGTATACTGTATTCAGATATTTTGACTGGTGATTCACACCGGCGCGCACAGATAATCGTCTTCATCAATCGTCAATAACCGCATCCCCAACCCGATCGAAAGATTGCGATAGGAGAAGTGTATATGGAACAAGATACAGTACGAATTGCCAAAGATTTTATGCTGATCAGCGATTTCGATCAGACGTTGAGCTTCAATGATTCGGGAATTGTACTCTGCGAGATGCTTGGGCTGCGCGGCTTCGAGGAGCGCATTGCCGGCCTCTCCCGCATCCACATGGTGCAGCAGGGCGGTGAACTGGCTTACCTCTTGCTGCACGACCCCGAATTCCGCCGCGTGCGCCGCGAGCATCTCGTCGAAGTCGGCAAGCGCATCCGCTTGAAGAAGAACATCCGCCTGCTCTTGCAGATGATCGAGAATCTTGACGGCAACCATTTCTCCTTCTATGTGGTCTCCGCCGCGCCGGAAGAGGTCATCCAATCCGCCCTCGAAGGCATCGTGCCAGCCAATCGCATCTTCGGCACGCGCTTCAACTACGCCGCCAGCGGAGAGATTGAATCCATTGTGAGAGTTCCCGCCGGCTACGGAAAGGTGGTCGTCGTTGAAGAGTTGCGCAACCGCCTCGGCGTCGGTCATGACCGCATCGCCTATGTCGGCGACGGCAGCTCCGATGTGCACGTCATGCTGCACCTCAATCGGCTCTCAGGACTCACCATCGCCGTCTCCGAGAATCGCTACATCACCCCCATCGCGCAACGCACCATCCTCAGCGACGATGCGCTCAGCGTGCTGATTCCCATCCTGGAGGAGATCGCGGGCTGGGATTCCATCCGCATCCGCGCTCTCTTTGAAGCGAATGGCCTTATGCTGCAAGAGTGGGACAAGGTGCGAACCGATTCCCTCATTATCAGCAGCGCCAAACCGAATCCCGTTCAGGCGGTGGCCTGATGAGGCTGGAGTGGATTGGCTGGGTTGCGACCGCTGCCTTCGCCAGTTCCTATCTCTTCAAGCGGCCGGATTCACTGCGCCGGGTCCAGTCGGCCGCAGCCACGCTGTGGGTGATCTATGGCTTGATCATCCACGCCTTTCCCGTCGTCGTCGCAAATGTTATCGTAGCCGCGATGGCCATCTTCTCATCGACTTTGGCGAAGCGCAAGCCAGCCGCATGAAGGCTTCCACATCGTCTTTATCGTGGAGTTGCAGCATGGAGCGATGAGCAATTGCGCAACTTGCCTGTAAGTTGCGTCCAGCCGAATCCTCCTTCCTGATAAAATGATTGGACCTGCAATCGTGTGATTGCGCAGTGGAAAATCCAGGATTCAAGCAAGGAAGAGGCATGGAGATCAGGTTTGCGCGCAGGATGAGCGCAGTGCGGCCCTCGACGATTCGAGAGATTTTGAAGGTGACCGAGCAGGCCGACATCATTTCGTTTGCCGGCGGGCTGCCGGCTCCGGAGCTGTTTCCGGTGGCCGAGGTCTCGGCGGCGTGCGAGCGCGTGCTGCGCGAAGGCGGCGCGGGCGCGCTGCAATATGGACCGAGCGAAGGCTTTGCACCTCTGCGTGAGTCTTGCGCAGCGGAGTCGCGCAAGCGCGGCATCCAATGCACTGCCGACGATATTCTGATCACCACCGGTTCGCAGCAGCCTCTGGATTTGGTCAGCAAAATCTTTCTCGACGCGGGCGATTGCGTTCTGACGGAAAGCCCCACCTATATGGCGGCTCTTCAGGCATTTCAGTGCTACGTGGTGCGCTTTGCCGCCGTGCCTACCGATGAATACGGGCTGATTCCGGAGGCGCTGCCGGAGTTGATTGAGCGGGAAGCTCCGAAGTTTCTCTACACGATTCCAAGTTTTCAGAATCCGACAGGCGTAACGCTGACTGCGGAGCGCCGCAAGAAGCTCTATGAAATCGTGGCGCGCTATGGACTGATTGTCCTGGAAGACGATCCGTACGGAGCCTTACGCTACGCGGGAAACGACATTGCTCCCATCAAATCACTGGATACGGATGGCCTCGTCATTTATCAGAGCACGGTCTCGAAGACGATTGCGCCGGGACTGAGAATCGGCTGGATCGTAGCCAGCGAGGAGATTCGCCGCAAGCTGACGATAGTCAAACAGGCTGCGGATCTGCACACCTCCAGTCTGGACCAGCGCGTGGCGCATCGCTATTTGACGGACTTCGATAGCGATGCTCATGTCGAACGCATCCGCCGCGCATATGGCGAGCGCTTTGCAATCATGGACGCGGCTATGCGGGAGACGATGCCGGAGGGTTACACGTGGACCCATCCCGAAGGAGGAATGTTTCTCTGGGTCACCTGTCCGGAGGGCACGGATACCTGCGAACTGATGCTGGAAGCGCTGAAGCGCAAGGTACTGTTTGTGCCGGGACGGGATTTCTTCCCCGACGCGAGCGGCCAGCGCTATCTGCGGCTGAACTTCTCGAATGCAACGCCAGAGCAGATCCGCGAGGGCATCGGGCGTCTGGCGGAGGTTTGCCGGATGCATATTGAAGCTGGCGCACTTTCTTGATTTGCGAGTACGGCGCAGCCAATGAGTCAAGGAAAGAAAATACTTCGGGTTATTGTTTTCTTTCCAGCCGCAGCGTTACATCCACGGTGCGGGTTTCGTGATTTGTGAAGAGCTTGTAGGCGCATTTGGCGGAGGCAAAGGTCCGCCCCAGCGCGGTATTGCCCTGATTGTAGAAATAAGCGGAGATCGCGCTCTCATTGAAGACCGCACCGGCAGGTATCTTCCAGGCGGCCTGCATCGCGGCGCGCAGATCGTCGGCGCTGTTTTCAATGGTCAGCTTGCCCATCGTGTACACCGGGCCGGGATCGACGGCCAGAGTGTAATTGACGATGCCGTTCGTGTCATCGTACTGAGGATGCGGCGAGACAACGCAATCCATATAGCCCTTGGATTTGTACTGTCCGGAGAGATAGAGCAAGGCCGATCGGAGCGTGACTCCTCCACTGACGGAGAGTTTCTCGGTTTTGTTCGACGCGACACCGGCGGATTCATTGAGCTTCGCCAGGTCCAGCACTTCGCCGGAGGGCAGATGGATGGAGCCAAGTGTGTAGTGGCGTCCCTGATCGACGGTCACGTTGAAGGGAACGTTGATGGCCTCGCCACCCACAACCGGATTGCCTGATTGCGCGGCATGAATCTTGACGGTGGGATAGCCTTCATCGGAGTAGAACAAAATGAATGCGCGCTCGATGTTGGCGGCGGTATTCCCGGTATCATAACCAGTATTCGCAAGGCGATCCGCAATCAATCTGACTTTGGCTTGCAGGTCGGGTGAGACGCCATCGAGATGAATCTCGCCGACACGCACCGGCGGATCGGTGATGGAGTAGCTCATGGCGGTCACAGCAACCTCTTTCAGATCGGTATAGGGTGCGGCCACAACAGATGCCTTGATGCCCTCGGCGGCAAGCAACTCTTCCAGCGCCTTGCGCACCTCTTCGGTCAGGCCACCGTCGAAGGGCACCTTGCCGTGGTAAAGCGGCAGGCGCTCGTGCAGTGCGGCATCCAGATCCTTGCCCGGCGCAAGCGGCAGGTTTTCCAGACGCACCCGATAGAGCACCGTGCAAGGAGTCAGCTTGAAGACCAGGTCGGCGCCGTTGTAGGTGAAGCTGACCGCTTCAAAGAGGCCGGTGTCCAACAGTTTTTGCGAGTGCCCCTTGACCTCGGAGTAGGCGAGCGAGGTGTCCATCTTCAATCCCGCGGCGGCCATCAATTCCTGGCTGGTGTACTCCGGCGCACCTTTGAACTGGATGGTCTTGGGCAGAAACGTCTGCGCGGCAGCGGAGAGGCTGACGAAGAAGAGAAAAGCTGCAAAGAGCGGCAAGAGCTTGCATTTCATGGCAGGAAAAGAGTAGCAGAATAGCATCCGGAAGAGATAGTCCACCGCGCGCAATTCCGTTCGAAGCACCTCATGATCCGGAGGCGGCCTTGTTGCGGAAGAACTCCAGCGACTTTTCCAGGCCCTCCTTGAGCTTGATGCGCGGCTCCCAGCCAAGCAGTGCGCGAGCCTTGGCAATGTCGGGGCGGCGGCGCGAGGGGTCGTCCTCGGGCAGGTCTTCATAGCGCAGTTCGCTCTTTGAGCCGGTCACTTCGAGCACCGCCTGGGCGCATTCGAGAATGGTGAACTCATCGGGGTTGCCGATGTTGACCGGCATATGCTCCTCGGAACGGGAGAGGCGGAGAATGCCCTCGATCAAGTCATCGACATAACAGAAGCTGCGGGTCTGATTGCCGTCGCCGTAGACGGTGAGCGGCTCGCCGCGCAGCGCCTGCATGATGAAGTTGGAGACGACGCGGCCATCACTGGGATGAAGGCGGGGACCGTAGGTATTGAAGATGCGGACCAGATGCGTGTTGACGCCGCGCGAGCGATGGTAGGCCATCACGATTGCCTCGGCAAAGCGCTTGGCCTCGTCGTAGACCGAGCGGGGTCCGACGGGATTGACATTGCCCCAGTAACTCTCAGATTGCGGATGCTCAAGCGGATCGCCGTAGCACTCGGAAGTGGAAGCGTGCAAAAATCCTGCGCCGTAACGGTCGGCGATCTTCAGGGCGTTTTCGACGCCGGCGGAGCCGACGCGCAGGGTTTCGATGGCCAATCGAAGATACTCCGGCGGACTGGCCGGCGAAGCAAAGTTGAAGACGTAATCCACCGGCCCAAAGTCGAAGGGCTGGCAGATATCCCATTCCTCAAAACGGAAGCGCGCTTCGCCGCTCAAGTGAGCGATGTTCTCGCGGTTGCCGGTGGAGAAGTTATCGACGCCGAGGACCGAATGGCCCTCAGCCAGCAGGCGGTCGGTAAGGTGCGAGCCAAGAAACCCGGCAGCGCCGGTGACAAGAACGTGCATCGTCAAGGAATCAACTCCAAAAATCCGGGGGAAAATTCATCATTCGTTGCAGACAGATATAACTGAGACCGGCACCCCGGCAGATTTCCATCCCGGTCCGGTCTCCTCTTACAACTCCGGCTTGCGAGGTTTCCCCTGCTGCGCCTGGTAGCTTGCCGGGCGGCCCACACTGACATACGTAAATCCATGATCGAGCATCTTCTGCGGCTTGTATAGATTACGCCCGTCAATCACAATGGGAAAGCGGACCACCTGGTTGAGGCGGGTCAGATCGATCTCGGCAAACTCCTTCCAGTCGGTCAGGATCAGCACGGCATCTGCATCCTTTGCCGCCTGGTAGAGATTCTCCGCATAAACTAGCTTTTCACTGGGCGGCAGCACCTCGCCGGCTCTCTGCATGGCCGCCGGATCGTAAGCCGTGATGAATGCGCCCGCATCGATCAGCATCTTGATGACCGCAATCGCCGGCGACTCGCGTATATCGTCGGTGTCTCCCTTGAAGGCCAATCCGAGGGCTGCCAGACGCTTGCCTCGCAATGTCCACAGGGCGGAGCGGACCTTGTTGAAGAAGACATCTCTCTGGGTTTCATTGATCTTGCAAATCTCATCGAGGAGTTGAAAGTTGACTCCCTGCTGCTGCGCTACCCAGCGAAAGGCGGCAACATCCTTCGGGAAACAGGAGCCTCCATAGCCGAGACCGGCGGAGAGAAAACGCGGGCCAATGCGGCTGTCCATGCCCATGCCGGCGGCGATGTCCTCAATATCGGCATCGACCGTCTCCGCCAGGTTGGCGACGGCATTGATGAAGGAGATTTTCAAGGCCAGAAAAGCATTGGAGGCGTGTTTGATGATCTCCGAACTCTGCGCCGAGGTGACCAACTGCTTGGCCGGGCGCTGCTCGCTGCAGAAACCCGGGAGCGCATCGGGCTGGGTATAGTAGCTGCCTGCGGTGAGCGGTTCATAAATGCGTCCGAGAACCTCGGCGGCGCGCGCGGAGTTGGCTCCGATGACGATGCGGTCGGGATGCAAAAAATCGATGACGGCAGTGCCTTCGCGCAGGAACTCCGGGTTGGAGACGACATCGAAGCTCTGCGGGCTGACGCCGTGGCGGTGAAGAACGCGGCGAATCCACTCGTTGGTGTAGACCGGCACGGTGCTTTTTTCCACAATGACTTTATAGCCGTTGATGGAGCGGGCAATCTCGGAGACGACCGCCTCGACGTAAGAGAGATCGGCGGCGCCGGTATCGCCCTGCGGCGTGCCTACGGCGATGAAAATGGCCTCGCTCTGTTCGACGGCATCGCCGAGTTCGGCGGTAAAGGTCACTCCGCGCCCGCGGTGCTTGGCCAGCAGTTCGGGCAGGTGGCGCTCAAAGATGGGGACGCCGCCCTCGCGGAGGGTATTGACTTTGGCCTCATCGTTGTCTACGCAGATGACCCGGTGGCCGATCTCCGCAAAGCAGACGGCGGCAACCAGGCCGACGTAACCGGAACCGATAACACAGATGGAAACTGGCTTCGACATAAACTTGCACGGACTCCCTGGGCAGATTCCCATCCAGTGGGCAGCGGCGGAATCTCGGGCCAGGGCGCAATCTGCAACACCCGTGCGGAAAAACTGCCACTCACAGGGTATTCGCTGGAGCGGGATGAAGCAAACCGGTAACGCGTCGGAGGCGTTTCTCTCATGGCGAAGGGGTTGCATTCTGGTAAAGTGGGATAGCAGCCGGAGACTAGGCGCCGGACAGGAGCGGCGCCAGCGCAAGCAGACCGGCAGAGATCTGGATTCCTGGAGAAAAGGGGCAGATTCATGGCAACATCTGGACAATCAACCGATTCGGCCTGGGCGCCGTTTCGGATTGCGCCGTGGTTTTCAGAGCGTGTATGGGGCTATCGCGACCTTCATCCCTGGTATGACCGGGTCGCCGAGGGAGAACCGATCGGTGAGGCGTGGCTCACTGGCGACCAATGCATCGTGGCCAGCGGCGCGCAGAGCGGTCAGCGGCTGGATGCGCTCTATGCCAAAGATCCAGAAGCGCTTCTGGGTCCGGCAGCGCCGCAGAGCGACGGATCGCCGCTGCTGATCAAGGTGCTTTTTGTGCGCGAGAAGCTGAGTGTGCAGGTGCATCCCGACGATGCGATGGCGCAGAAGTACGGCGATCTGCGCGGCAAGACGGAATGCTGGTATGTTCTGGACGCCGAGGCGGAGGCGGAGGTGGCTTGCGGCCTCAAGCCCGGTGTCACGATGAATGAAGTGAAGACCGGCATCGAGACCGACACCCTGGAAGGCTGCCTGAATATGCTCCAAGTGGTGAATGGAGATGTGATCTTTGTGGATGCGGGCACGGTCCACGCCATCTGGCCGGGAACGATCCTGCTGGAGACCCAGCAGAACTGCGATCAGACCTACCGCATGTACGACTACGGGCGGGGGCGCGAACTGCACATCAAGAAATCGCTGGAGGCCGCAAAGCTGGAGACGCGCGCCGGAAAGGTCGCGCCCAAACTCCTGGACGACCGCACGATTTTGATGGATGGGGAGTACTTTCTGGTGGAGCGGATAGCGCTATCCGGCAGCAGAACAAGCGCGAGTCTGCGAGGCGACGGCCCTGCGGGGCTTCAGTATTTTTTCGCGGCCGCAGGAGCGGCGAAGATTACCGGAAGCGGATTTGAGCCGGTCGAGTTTTCCAAAGGCGGCATCGTGGCTGTCCCTGCGGCATCACCGGAGTTTGCCGTGGAGGATTTGGGCGGTCTGGAGTTGATCCGGGTCACGCCGCGCTGGCCGGCTGGGAGCCAATAAGATAGGCTCTCCGCCGGAAATGAACGACGATCTCAGAATCTCCGCGGCAACGGAAGTTCAGAGTGAACGCCTGCTTTCGCGGGAAGTATTCACTTTTTATTCTCCTTACATTTCCCTGTTGCGGATGTAAACTTTAGCTAAAGGGAGAGCCTCGGAGAAGGGTGTCCTGTAACGTCGAAGGAGACGCAAAATGCGTTTAAAGCCTTTTTTTTGGCTTACCCTTATATCGATCTTTTCATGCGCCGCGTCTTCAGCGCTTGCGCAATCCGTTCCTGATGCAGGGCAGAGGCAGCTTCCGCTGGCCGTCGGACTGGGTCTTTCCGGCTTCAACCCAGACCAGGGACACGGCCATATGGCGGGCGGCACACTGTGGATCGACTACTCTCCGATTCGCATTCCGTGGTATTTGCGCGGAATCGGCATTGAGGCAGAGGCGCGGGACCTCAACTATATGCGTTCGCCGACGCTCGCGCCGGTGCTGCGCGAGGATACGGTGCTGGGCGCGTTGATCTACAGTTGGCCTCACTACCGCAAGATCCGCCCCTACGGGAAGTTATCTGAAGGATTGGGCAACCGGGACGACGAATCGGGGAGAAAAAAGAGATTCAACGATTCACGCACGATCCTTGGTGCCGGCGGCGGCGTGGAATACCAGCTTCGCCCATTGATCTGGTTGCGGGCCGATTATGAGTATCAATCCTGGCCCAATGTCTTCAAGCATCCTGGGACGACGATTCCTCCCGGCCGCCTGAACCCGCAAGGTTTTTCCATCGGCGTGATGTATCACTTCAGCCACCCCAATTTCCGTTGAGCAACGAGTCGGAGGCCGCGCCAGTCCGATCCCGTCCGGCTCCGAAAAGGCCCATTGTGAGTACGACCACCGCGCTTCAATATCCCATAGCGACCCGTTCAGTCCTGGGAGTGCATATAGCGGTGAGCAACTGCGCTGAAGTGGTTGAGCGCAGCCTTGCATGGGCGGAAGCGCGGCAATCGCGCGCCTTGTTTTTCGCCGCTGTCCACATGGTCATGGAAGCGGTTGACGATCCGGGGTTTCTTGCGCTGCTGAATGGCGCCGACATGGTGAATCCCGATGGAATGCCCGTCGTCTGGGCGCTGCGCGCGCTGGGAGCGGGCCAAGCGGAACGGGTCTACGGGCCAGACACGACGGTGGCGATGCTGGCTGCGGCGGAAAGAGCCGGGGTTCCGGTCGGATTTTACGGCGGAACTCCACAGGCACTGGAATCGTTGCTCACCGCCGTGCGCCTGCGCCATCCAAAGCTCGAAATAGCATTTCACGAGAGTCCACCATTCCGGGCAATTACGCCAGATGAAGATGCCGCAGTGGTCGAGCGGATCGCCTCCACCGGAGCGCGTCTTCTTTTTGTGGGTCTCGGCTGCCCGAAGCAGGAGCGCTGGATTATGGAGCACCGCGGCAGGGTTCAAGCGGTGATGTTTGGCGTCGGAGCCGCCTTCGATTTTCTCTCCGGCAGCAAGCCCCAGGCTCCACGCTGGATGATGCGCCTCGGACTGGAATGGCTCTTTCGCTTTGCCACCGAGCCGCGCCGTCTGGCGATGCGCTACATCAAGCACAATCCCCGCTACGTCTTCAAGGTTCTTCGCCAGCTCCTCACCGGAACACCTGAAGGAGGGTGAATTTTTGGACAATGCATCGGGCTGCGGCCGGTAAAGATGCCGAAAGTAACAGCAGGAGCAAAGTTGAGAAATATCTTTCGATTCCGCCGCATGAGATACTGGGGCTTGTTCAATCGGCAAACAAATTATTCCCGTCTCTGCCGTGGAGACGATGAAGTGTATCGTAATTATTGCTCCTATTTTTGGCAGATAACGGGCATCAACGAGTAACAAAGGAGATGTAAGGAATGCAGATTCGCAATGCAAATGTTCTGGTTTGTGGCGCCGGCGGCTTTATCGGCGGCCATCTGGTGAATTCGCTGTTTGCCCAGGGTGCGTCGAGTGTGCGCGCGGTGGATGTCAAGCCATTTGACGAGTGGTACCAGAAGAATCCCGCCGCCGACAATCGCAGACTGGACCTGCAACTGCGCGAGGACTGCATGGAAGCGGCACAGGGCATGGACGGGATCTTTCAACTCGCCGCGGATATGGGCGGCATGGGCTTTATCGAAAACAACAAGGCTCTGTGCATGCTGACGGTTCTGACCAGCACGCATATGCTGGTGGCCGCGCGCGATTGCGGCGTGCAGCGCCTCTTCTACTCCTCATCGGCCTGCGTTTATAACGCCGCCAAACAGACCCAATATGAAGTGGTTCCGCTGAAGGAAGAGGATGCCTACCCGGCGATGCCGGAGGACGGTTACGGCTGGGAGAAGCTCTTCACCGAGCGGATGTGCCGCCACTTCCGCGAGGATTTCGGCCTGGAGTCGCGCATTGCCCGCTTTCACAATGTCTATGGCCCGCTGGGCACCTGGATGGGCGGACGCGAGAAGGCGCCAGCCGCAATCAGCCGCAAAGTTCTGGAGGCCAAGCACTCCGGCAAGCGCGAGATCGAAATCTGGGGCGACGGCCATCAGACGCGCAGCTTCATGTATATCGACGACTGCACCAAGGGCGTTCTCGATCTCTTCCAAAGCGATATTCTGGAGCCGATCAACCTGGGATCGAGCGAGCTGGTGACGATCAACCAACTGGTGGACATGGCCGAAGAGATCGCCGGCGTGAAGCTGAAGCGAAGCTATAACCTGAGCGCTCCCAAGGGCGTGAACGGGCGCAACAGCGACAATACGCTGATCAAGAAGCTGCTCGGCTGGGAGCCATCGATCCGCCTGCGCGACGGCATGGAAAAGACGATGGCATGGATCGAGGAGCAGATGCTCTGCGGCGCGGTCTCGAAGTAAGCGCGCATCGATCCGCTGGATTTTCGATCAGTTTGTGAAGACAAGAAAGCCCGCCTCCCTGAAGGATGCGGGCTTTCCGCTGTTTGCCGCAGGGCCGCCTACAGAGCCGGAGTGCCTTCGGCCTTTGCCTTGGACATCAGGATGAGTTTGTGCTTCTTGTAGTCATCCATGATGGAGTTCAGGAAGAGGCTGAAGGCCTCGGACTGCCGCTGGTCGAGCATCTGTTCGTGGGTCTTGTCGAAGTTCTTGGCGATCTCGTCGGCGCTAGGCTCCTGCTTATCGACGATCTTGGCCACTACGCCCGTACGTCCGGCGTTGATGGGACCGCTGATGCCGCCTACGGGAAGCTCAAAGAGCTGCGGGGCCACTTGGCCGACCTCGCCGAAATCCGGAACCTGGCCGCTCTCGCCCACCAAGTCGCTGGTTTTGACCGTTGCACCCAGCGCCTTGGCGGCCGCGGCCAGATCGTTCCCGGCTTTGGCCTTTTCAGCCAGTGCCTGCGTCTTCTGATTGAGCAAGGCAGACAGTTGCTCGTTGCGGTAGTCGTCGGCGACCTTGCTCTTCCAATCGGCGAAGAGAGGCGCGTGAGCCGGAGCGATGCCGGTCATCTGGAAGATAGCGTATCCCTCCCCGGTGGATGCAGCCTGGGGCGGGTCGCCCTGCTTGGATTCGAAGGCCTTGCCGAGAACCTGGGAGGAGTCGGCGAAGGCGGAGATGACTCCCTGCGCGCCGATCATCGGTGTAGTCACCACTTGCAGATGGTGAGCCGCGGCAGTCTTGTCAAGGCCGTTTTTGATGGCTTCAGAGGTCAGTGTCTGCGCATAGTTCGCTTCGGCCTGCTGCAACTTCTGACGCATCAGCGTGCCCTGGATGGTGGACTGCACCTCGCTGAGCGGCTGTGAGTGCTCCGGCTGGCGCGCCTCAACCTGAACAATGTGATAGCCGAACTGGGATTTCACGATCTTGATCTCGCCGATCTTCTGGGTGAAGATGGCGTTGTCAAATTCAGGAACCATGGTTTTGCGCTGAGCGAAACCGAGTTCGCCGCCCTTGTCCTTGCTGCCGGGATCGTCGGAGTTCTTGGCGGCCACTTCGGCGAAGTTCGCGCCGCCCTGTAGCTGCTTGAGGAGCGCTTCGGCCTTAGCCTTGGCGGCGGCATCGGTTTTGGCGTCGGCGCCGGGAGCAACTTTGATGAGAATGTGCCGCGATTGTGCCTGCTCCGGCACCGTGTAATCGGCCTGATGCTGGTTGAAGTACGCCTGAATCTCCTGCTGCGAGGGCTGCGGCAGGCCGCCGGGAAGCTGATCCGGCGTGAAGGCAAAGTAGGTGATCTTGCGCTCTTCCGGGATAGCCGTCGCGTAGCGCGCGGCATTCTTCTTGAAGAAGGCCTCCAGATCGCTGTCAGAGGGATTGATCTGCTTGCGCAGATCGTCGGAAGAGATCACTGCATAGTCGAATTTGATTTTGATGTTCTGCTTGCGGTAGGCATCGCGGACCTCCGCATCGCCCACGGTAACACTGGCTGTAACCAGCGCCTGCAGGCGGCGGATGATGATACTCTCCTTCACCTCCTGCTGGAAATCAGGAATCGACATATTGAACTGGGTGGCAACGAAGTTGGTGTAGCGGTCATCTCCGATGTAATTGCCATTGGGAAAGAGATATTCGCCAAACTGCCCCTGATGGAGGAAGTGGGCCACATCGTCATCAGTTGCGCTGATGCCCAGCTTGGCGGCCTCTGCAACCAGAATCCTCTGCTGGATCAACTGCTGGCCGACCTGAGGCTCAACCATGCGCAGGATCGCAGGGTTGTCGGCAAGCTGGGGGTTCTGGCGCATCAACTGCTGATGAGCCAGTTGGGCGACCTTCAACTCACTGATCGTATCGCCAGTGGAGAAGAAGCGGCTATACCAGTGGGGGTAGACCGTGGCGTAGACATCGGCGGTCGAGGCTCCCATGCCGGTGAGGCCGGGAATCAGGTAGACCACCATGCCTACCGAGACAACGGCGATGATGACAATGAAGATAGCCTTGACGATGCGGTCGTCTTTACTTTGCAGGAAACGGATCATGGATGGACTCTGGACCTTCAACTCTCTACGCGCAAACAAGCGGAGCGCTCCGGGACGGCCTGGTACGGCGGCCTCGGAAGATCGGCCTGAATGCGCAATTATGGCGCAATTGTCGCTTGACGCGATTCCTTGACATTATAACCGGGCAAGGACGCATGGGTCAGCCTGCACCAAAAATTGAACGGTCCCGCTCACGGATGCGCGGATTGATCTTCGAAAAATTTGTGGTGAAAAAATGCTTTTGAAAGCGGATTGCAAGGCTGCATACGGCCTTCAAAGCAGCAGCGGGCATCCCGGAATCCGGTTTGCCCGCTGTTGCGATGGAATATCAGGCTGTTAACGCCAGGAGTAGTAGCCACCGACGACATAATATGGGCGGTAGTAGACCGGCGGATAGCCGTAGGGATAGCCGGCATAGTAAGGTCTGCCGTACGGGTAGTATCCGCGGCGGTAGAGAGATGGCCCCCCTGGATACAGCCCCTGCGCGAGCCTCGACGCTTCTTGCGCGCCGACGGGTGTGACCGTGAGCGGGGAATTCAGATGGAAGTCGACACGCGCCTCGGCGGGAATCCAGACACCCGGACCGGGAGTGGCTGCGGAGGCTGCCGTTCCAGCGGCAGCACCGGCGCCGGCGCCAATGGCGCAACCAATGCCGCGTCCGGCAATGCATCCGATAATGGAACCCATCATCGCGCCGCCGATGGCGTTGCTGGCAGTGCGGCCCCCCTTGCCCGGACCCTTCACTTTGAACTGATCGGAATCGATGGGATAGCTTTGGCCGCCGAGATCGAGCGAGGTGAGCTTGAGGGCAAGCTCCGAGCTGCCAGTCAACTGGCCCGGCTTCTTGACCTCGGTGACCACGCCATGCAGGGTTGCGCCACGCGGAATCGCCAGCACCGGACCAGAGTAGACATCCTGAATCACGGTAAATTGAACCTGTTCGCCGTCTTTAGCTCGCTTGCTGCCGACCGGCTCAACAGTCCGCAACTGCAACAGCGTTCCCTGGGGAACCGTTACAGGAGTACGAGCCGTCTGCTCACGCGCCTCTCGCTGCGCCTGGAGCTGAGCCTGCACCTCGGCGCGAATCTGCGCCCGCAACTGAGCCTGCGCATCGGGCTGCGCTCCGTATTGACCCTGGGCATCTGCGGACGCGGGCGGCGGCATCGGGCCGTCGTTCATCGCCGGAGCGGAGGAGGCAGCTTCCGGAGTGGTAGCACCGGAATCCTCCTGCTGACTATCGGCAGAGGGCTGCTGGGCAGCGGCCTGCGGATTGCCGACCGTCAAATTGTTATTCACCTTGGTCACGCCCGCCACCTGGCCGGCGATCGACTCCGCCAGTTTGCGTGAGTCCGGGCTGGATACGGTTCCAGAAAGAGTCACCTCGCTCTGGATGGTGGCCGCGGTAATCAGGTCATTCTTCAGCACCGGGGATGCGTCGAGAGCGTGGACCACGTCCATCTCGATCTGGCCGTCGCTGCGGGCTTCAGCCGCTTGCGCCGGGGCCGAGGCCGCATCCTGTGCGAGCGCTATCGCGCCGGAAAAAGCGATGAGCGCCGTCCAAGCCAAAAGCTGCGGAAATACTCTCTTCAACAAAGACCGATTCATGGTGGTGTTTCTCCTCGCCAGAAATCCTGCTCGCGCTTCACCCAGATTAGACGGGGAGCCGCGGGAGCCGTCATCCGTGCAAACACCATTCGCGGAGAAAAGTTCCGCGGACTGTAAAGAAAAGAGTTTCAAGAAAGTTTGCGGGCCTTTCTTGTCAAGAATGCACTCTATACCTTTGAAAAACAGTAGGACTGAATTTCAGAGATTATCGCTAAAAATAGACCCAAGGCTTCAGATTGTATACTTTCTCGACTTGATAATCATTGTTGTAATAGTTCCCTTTCGCATATACCCTCACTTTGTACGGTCCTTCCACTGAGAGAGTACCTTCCCCTGCAGAATCAAAGAAGTCAATAGACTTGACCAAATATAAACCGGGGAAAAGGAGCCTCCGTTGTTCCAAATTCAAGCCGTGCACCCCGACTGCGCCTCCGTTTTCATATCTCTCAAGTTGGATCGTGCAGTTCCCTTGTTGGAAGGTTTGCAACAGCTGCCTGTGTTCAGATCCGCCAAGAATTCCGTCAAAGACTACTTTACCCAAAAGAAGAAACGACGATAGCAACAGCAGCGGAGTCAGGAGTATAAACCCCAAAATCCTGGGGCGCTGATGCAAGCGCGATACCGGCCGAATAGCGAAAAGTGGAATGCTGTAACACAGACACTCAACGATGAAATTGAGTGCCCCCGCCTTAAAACGCAACGTTTGAACAGCGGTGTATAGGACGGCCAATAGTACAGCTAAAACGAAGAATTGCCAAAATAAATTTCTCGCGGCTTTTGTGGTTTCGGCCATTTCGCAAAGTCTACTCCGAACTTTTCCCACCCTCGCGCCAGAAAATAAGGTGCAAGGGTGGGGTGCGGATTCACAGCATTGTCAGGCTGTATCAATGGCTACGCCAACGCCTGATCGATGGCCGCGGCCAGCTTCTCCAATTCGGCGGCAAGGTCAGTTCCCAGGTGAATGCGCAGAGCGCGGCGGCCACGCGACTCCAGTACCGCCAGATCGCCAGCGGCCTGGGCGTCTATCACCACGCCGAAGCTCAGCTTCTGGCCGGGAATCGGCAATTCGACAGAATGATCTCCTGTGATCTGAAGGAAGACGCCAGTGTTGGGTCCGCCTTTGTAATCCTGGCCGGTGGAGTGGAGGAAGCGCGGGCCGAAACCGAGGCAGGTGGCAACACGCTTGGCATCGCGCACCTTGTGGCGCATCGCCTGGATGGCCTCCTCGTGTTGGGAGAACATCGGCAGATACGCCAACGCGGCAAAGTAGTCGCCCGCGTGAATCTGGTCGAGGTGCGCCTTGAGGATCCCGGCCAGCGTTTCGCTCTTGGCGGCGGCCTTGAGCTTGGCGGCATAACCGTCGGTGGCGTAGAGCTTGATGCCGTTGTCTACCAGCATCGGCGTGCGCTCGGCCAGCTTGCCGGTCTGCTCGTAGGCCGCTGTGAGAGCGCGGGTTTCGATCTTGGCCGACTCGACGTCGGGCTGATTGAAGGGATTGATGCCCATCAACGATCCGGCGACGCTGGTTGCAATCTCCCAACTGAAGAACTGGCCGAAGATTTCGTAGAGATCGGCGATCTCGATGTGAATGACCGGTTGCCCGGCAGCTTCAAGAGCGGCGACCTTGGCGTCCTGCGAGCTGTCGGCGGTGCCTGCATAGCGGATGTAGACGAAGACGCGGTCGTTTCCGTAGAACTCCGGTGCGGCGATGGATTCACGGTCAACCGGCGTAATACCCTTGCCGAGCTTGCCGGTGGATTCGGCAACCAACTGCTCCATCCACGCGCCCAGATCATAAATCTCCGGCGAAGTGAAGACCGTGAGCTTGTCACGTCCGGAGTTGGCCGCCATGCCCAGCAATAGACCGAGCTGCACGGCGGGATTATCTGCTGGGGCCAGCTTGGCAGAGGCAACTGCTTTGGCCGCTTCGGCCAGCAGCTTCTCTACATTCAGTCCGGCCAATGTGGCGGCGATCACGCCGAAGTTCGAGAGTGCGGAGAAGCGTCCGCCGATCTGCGGGTCGCCGTAAAAGATATAGCGGAAACCATCGTCTTTGGCCACCTGCTCCATCTTGGAGCCGGGATCGGTAATGGCGATGAAGTGGCTGCCCGCCTCCACTGCACCCACGGTTTCCTTCATTTCATTGAAGAAATACTGTTTGAGGATATTCGGCTCCAGCGTGGAGCCGGATTTGCTGGCCACGACGATCAGCGTATCGGCCAGGTTCAACTCATTGCGGACGGTCCATACCTGCTCCGGATCGGTGGAATCGATGATGCGCAGTGCGGGAAAATTGGGCCGCTGGCCAAATGTGACCGATAAAACCTCCGGACAAAGGCTGGAACCGCCCATGCCGATCAGCAGAACCGTCTGGAAGTCGGCGGTCTCCACCTCTGCGCCCAATTCGGCAAAGGAGGCCAGATCCTTTTGCTGGCGCTCGACGATGTCGATCCATCCCAGCCAGTTTTCTTCTCCGGTCTGGGTCCAGAGGCTGGAATCCTTCTGCCAGAAGCGTTCAACCTTGTTGTTATTGGTCCAGTCGGCGGCGGCCAGATTCATGGCGGCCTTCAGTTCTTGAGGCAGTACAAATCGAATGGTCATATCGCTTTTTATTGTGCATCATAATGGCCGGATAAGGAAACTCGCGGCCATCCCGGCAGGGAATGCGCCGATTTATTACTACCTCGGCGCTCCGGGAACGCGAATCCGGCTGGCCTCAAAGCTGACAATCTTCCACACGCCCTGGGCATTGCGCACGTAGACGCGGGTGTATCGAAAGCTGCCAGAGAAATCTCCCCCGGTGCTGGTGCCGCTCACCTCGGCCCTGGAAGTGACCAGCGCCGTCGCTCCATAGAAGCGCACGCGGCGATCGGAGACTTCAATGGCCGTAATGCGGGTTGCGCCGGAGCGCAGGCCAGCCAGCGCCTGCTCTTTGGATTGCAGTGTGCCGCTGGGAGTAATGGCTATATAGTCGTCCGCGAGCAGGGAGTCCATCACGGCGGTGTTGGAGGTGAGGACGGCTTTTTGCCACTGCTCTTCCATCTGGTCGATCTCGTGGCGGCTCTCGTGGCGTTGCACTCTGGGCATTGCGCCATGCTGAGGTGCGGCAGACAGGGACGGCGTCAGCGAACTGAATCCGGCGAGCAAGAGAAAGGCGCACGCCACTCCACGGCGAAAAGACGAAACGGAAGTCGGACGGGCGCAGAGCATATCCGTAACAGATGGTAGCCCGCATCTCTGCCGCGGTCAATCGATTTTCAATGGGACGCAATTTGACGGCGGCCATGAGTGCCTATGACCGCACCGCGCCGATGATTTGAAAAGAAAGATCACTCCAGGTACGAAGCCACGACCGCCAGCGCGGCGATGGCCGCGGTCTCGGCACGCAGAATTCGCGGCCCAAGCGAGACGGCCCGCCATCCATTGGCGTCAAAGAGCGCCTCCTCTTCCGGCGCCCAGCCGCCTTCGGGACCAATAGCGATCTCCAGTGCGGGCATCTCCGTTCCCGCCGCGGCCACGGCTTCATCGAGCGCGTTGCGCAGCGTGGTGGATCGCTCCTGCTCGGCCAGGACGATACGCGTCGCCGTTGCCTCCGCCCGGACGCGAAGGGCGAGCGGCTCCGGATCGAAGAGGATCGGCACGTCACAGCGGCGCGCCTGCTGCGAGGCCTCATGGGCAATGCGCCGCCATCGTTCGGCGCGCTTGGCGGCGGCCTGG